>Ga0196965_1000222_pt1 | contig 40161 bp, 29 predicted proteins | sample S1_20metaG_FD_148668 | JGI IMG/M metagenome (GOLD analysis project Ga0196965, IMG submission 148668) | Soil microbial communities from Anza Borrego desert, Southern California, United States - S1_20 | ecosystem: Environmental > Terrestrial > Soil > Desert | place: USA: California | collected...
CTTACTGATGAAGATTATAAAGAAAATGGCTTGATTGATTTGCTTGTTCAGGCTGGAAATGCTTACCAACTGAACATTCAGGTATTTACTGCAATACAAAATACAATTACGGGATGGCCCGGTGGAAAACCCGGTTCAGATGACACAAAAAGACCGGAAAGATCCTCGCCTGCCATTAAGCGTTCAATTGTTTTCAGTCCACATCCTGACGACGATGTAATCTCCATGGGAGGAACCTTATTAAGGTTGGTAGATCAGGGACATGATGTACATGTAGCTTATCAGACCTCGGGAAACATAGCGGTATTTGATGATGATGCTAGAAGGTATGCAGATTTTGCTTTGGATTTTGCCCAAAGATTAAACCTATGTACCTCTGAATTTGAGAAAATAAATAAAGAGGTGGTAGAGTTTTTAAAAGGAAAAAAACTTGGCGCAGAGGATACTCACGTAGTTCAGGACATCAAAGGGCTGATCAGAAAAGGGGAGGCAGCGGCAGGTTGTAGATTTTGCGGTGTAAAAGACGAAAATATTCACTTTATGAATATGCCTTTTTACGAAACAGGAAAAGTGCAGAAGAAACCTCTTGGAGAAGAAGATATTAAAATAACCATGGAACTGTTAAGGAAAATTAAACCTCATCAGATTTTTGCCGCAGGTGACTTACAGGATCCGCACGGAACCCATGCAGTGTGTCTTCATGCTATTTTTAAAGCTCTTGAAAGAATGAAAGCGGAAGGCGATGAATGGTTAAAAGATTGTTATGTTTGGTTATACAGGGGCGCATGGCAGGAATGGGATGTGGAGGATATCGAAATGGCAGTTCCTATTAGTCCTGAGGAATTGATGAGAAAGAGAAAAGCCATTTTCAAACATCAATCTCAAAAGGACGAGCCTGTTTTTCCTGGAAATGACAAGAGGGAGTTTTGGCAAAGGGCAGAAGATAGGAACCATACTACCGCTGAGTTGTATGATGAATTAGGCTTGACAGAGTATGAAGCAATTGAAGCTTTTGTAAGATATAAATTCTAATTTCTTTTATAGGAAAATGTCATTTCATGTTAAATGAATAGTTTAAAATTGGATTGGAAACAATCCAGTTACATAAGGGTAGATTAATGTTTTCAGGGGTAGAGTTTCTACCCCTTAAAATTTTAGAAAATTGGGAAATTATTTATAGAAGTGAGAGATTAGCCGGAATTTAGAGAGTGCATTTCTCAGCTTCATATTGAATAGTTGGAATAAGAGAAAGCTCGTTACACCAGTACACACCTTAAAATAATACCAATTATACCTACATTGGAGAAAACTGGACACACGGACATTGGACCTACCAAGTCCTGGAAAAGCAGGCTAAACATTAGAATAATACAAAAACCTCATTTTGTCAGAGAAAAAATTGTCCATCAGTTAACCCAATTCACCCCTAACTTTTTCCGATCGATCCGAAGTGAGCATAGTTTATTTAATAACAATAAAATGTTCGAAATACTCTTCTTCCCTTTTCTTTACATGCATAATATAAGCGCTTCCTCTTAAGTTAGATATATCAATTTTAAACGAATTCATTCCCTGTTTCTTTGCGACCAGTTCCAGCGATTTTAATAGTTTTCCTATGGGGCTTATTATTTCTATTCTAAGCTTTTCTCCAGCATTTGCATCTAAATCTACTGTTATACTGTTGGTTGCCGGATTAGGAAAAAGCTTGATTCCTGTTTTTTCATCCAGTTCATCTTCGTCGCCAAGTGGATCTTTAATTGTATCGGTTTCAAAAACGGCGGTATAGGTAAAATCGTTTGCTGGAACTTCAAAGGTTTGAGAAGCATCACCTCCATGTTTCCACTTTACAAACCTGTAGATTTTATCATTTAGGGTTTGAATACTATCAACGCCCAACGTTTTTGCCTTTCCTTCAACAGCTACAAATGAATATGGAGATTCTATTTCAGTTGAATCCAAAATAATTTTAAGACCTGCTGGTTCTGTGGCCAGATTTATTTCCGATGTAAAGGGGTAAATATCTCTTATTGCCGTTTTTTTTGTTCCCCCAGGATCGGAAATGGTCAACATTAACCGATAAAATTCCTCCGCAGATGTTTCCCCGGTTGTTGGAACCGTAAAGGATCCTGATTTCTCACTTGCTTTTGTAAAGATTGTATATACATTGTTTGGGTGGTGAAGTTCCAGGGTCCATGAAAATACATCGGCCGTTGCTGTATCTCCTAAAGAGTTTATTGCACTTCCCGAATAAGAGATGGTTTCTCCTCCGTGATACATAGTACCCTCACCCGGTAAATCAATATTTACAATAGGATCAATTTTTTCAACTTCAAACACAGCAGTATAGGTAACATTATTCCCCGGAACATTAATGGTTTGAGATGCAGCTCCACCGTGGGTCCATCTGGAGAATTTATAGGTTTTCCCCTCTGATTTTTGTGGAGAGATTACATTAAGGGTTTTAATTTTTCCTTCTACCGATTCAAAAGAATAAGGTGTAACCAATGTAATTGAATCCAAATTAAGTTTAAGTCCAGTGGGCTCGGTAGCAAGATTAACTGTAGTAGTTAGAGGAAATAGATCTTTTGAAACTGTCTTTTTAAGACCAGTTGGATCCGTAATGGTTAATATCAGCCTGTAAAATTCATCTGTAGAACTTTCACCAGTAGTTGGGATTGTAAATGAGCCTGAATCGCTATTTGTTTTTGTGAAAATGATTGAAACTCCACTTGGATGATTGTATTCCAACTCCCAGGAGAAACCTGTTGCTTTTATAGGCGTGCCTTTAGAATCTGTTCCGCTTCCGGTAAATGAAATGGTTTGTCCGCCCTTATATTTTGCGCCCTCTTCAGGAGAATTTATGCTTGCCGTCAGCTCTACATTCTCGGGTTCAAACGTAGCGGTATAAGTGGTTTCTTCTTCCGGAATAATAATAGTTTGCGATGCACTACCTCCCTGACTCCAGTTTGAAAATTTATATGACTTATCACTTAATGTCTGAGGGGTTATTGCTGTCAAAGTTCTGGCTTTACCCTCTACCGCTTCAAAAGTATAAGGAGTTTCATAAGTTGTTGAATCCAGGTTTATTTTAAGACCGGCAGGTTCTGTAGCCAAGGTTATATTGGTTGTGTAAGGCGTCAGATCTCTGGTCACCGTCTTTTTCGTTCCGTTTGGATCTGTAATGGTTAAAGTCAGTCTGTAAAATTCATCAGGAGAAGTTTCCCCAGTTGTTGGCACAGTATAAGATCCTTTGTTTGTACCAGTTTTCGTCCAGACAGAAGAAATACCATTGGGGTGATGAAAATCAAGCTGCCAGGAAAAAGCGCTTTCTGTTAAAGGTTGTCCTTTGGAATCTGTTCCGCTTCCTTCAATTGCAATGGTCTGTCCTCCACGATACATTGTTCCTTCAAGAGGTTGATCAATGTAAGCCACAGGATCCATATTTTCAGAGACAAAGACGGCCGTGTAGGTTATGTCATTTTCAGGAACAGTAACAGTTTGGGAAGCATTCCCGCTCTGGCTCCAGTTAGAGAACTTGTAGGAAGTGCCATTTAAGATCTGGGGACTTGTAACTGCCAGGTTTTTAATTTTACCTTCCACAAGCTCAAAAGATTGAGGAGCTACAACAGTTTGTGAATCAAATAAGATCTCTAATCCAGCAGGTTCTGAGGCTAAAGTTATAATAGTTAGGTTTGGCAATATGTCTCTTGTAACCGTTTTGCTGCTTCCGCTCTCATCTGCTACAGTGAGTATTAACCGGTAAAAGGTTTCGGGACTATCTTCTCCAGTTGTTGGCACTGTAAAAGAACCATTCCTGCTACCAGCCCTTGTCCACACCGATGAAATGCCGCTGGATTGATGAAGTTCCAACTCCCAGGAAAATGCGCTATCTTCCAATTCATTTCCGTTTAAATCGGCTCCATCCCCAGAGTAAGTAATCGTTTGGCCTCCTCTATATTTGGCGCCTTCTACCGGAGCATCTATAATCGCATAAAGATCTGTGTTTACGGTTAAGGTAGCCGAATTGCTGGTTGTGGACCTGTAAGTATTCGATACAATTACTCTATAAGAACCGGCATCAGAAGGTTGTACGGTAGATATAGTAAACGTTTTTTCATTTGCTCCAGGAATATTTACGCCATCCTTCTGCCATTGAAATGTAAAATCATCATTTCCAGATACCTCTACTGTAAATGAGGCGGATTGACCTGCACCTTTGGTGAGATTGGTCGGATGAGAAGCAATAACAGGGGCATTTTTTAATTTTAAGACCAAAGGCTCTGACCATTCTGTCCAGATGTCTCCCCTCCGAAACCTTACCGTGTAACTTCCTAAGGCAGTTGCTGTTATTGTATTTGTAGTGGATTCGGGGATTACAACACCATCTTTTCGCCATTCATAAGCGGTGTATCCAGGCGAAATCTCCAGTTTTACATTTACTGCTTCTCCATCATCGAATTCTGTTTTTCCGAAATACGCATGAATACTTAATTTGCTATGGCCTAACATAAACGGGAAAAATTCAGGTTCCCTTATGGCTTTATTCCACGTATTGTGGCCGGTTTGAGGATAAACAGTGTAAATAGGCGTCCCACCGGCATTTCTCAAGGCTTGTATGGTTTGATCCCCCATACTTTTAGGGGGACTTGAATCTATCTCTCCCTGAAAATACCAAATGGGAATATGGGCTACTTTCGTAGTATTATCTTCGCTTGGATAACTTATTCCTGAATAGGATAATCCGGCTGCAAATAAGTAAGGATATCTGGCCAATGATGTCCATACGCCTTGTCCGCCGGCAGATAAACCTGTAACGAAAATTCTGTTAGGATCTATTTTTAATGTTTTAGAAAGTGTTTCTACTATTTCGACAACATCTCCCAACATCCAATCGGCGCTTACCCAGCTTCCATAGATGTTCTGGGGAAATAAAACAAAACCTGGCCACACGCCTTCATTTACAGCCTTCAAATATTCATGGCCATGAAAAAGTAATTGGTGGTCATTATTATATCTTCTTGGATCTCCGTTAGGATATGTGCCAAATCTTGCATTTCCGAGAGCAGATTCTCCACCGCCATGAAGCATGATCACCAGTGGATAGTTTAGATTACTAACCATGGTGGAGTCATAATTTTTGGGCCATAAAAGTCTGAAAGTGGTATTGTAATTTGGATTGGCTCCTCCGGTAAGCTTAAAGGATCTGTATGGTGAAGTATCCCAGTCAACCATCGGATAGTAAGGTGCCTGAACGATTGATTGAGAGATAGATTTGTGAATAAACAGAACGAAAAATACAATAATTGGTAAAACCTTTTTCATCATTTCCACTTGCGTTAATTTAAGGTTGAGATCATACGTCTTAGGAGTTCTATTGTTACATCAACAAAATTCCCGATAGGAGTAAAAACGTAAAAAGTTGAAGTGAGTTAAAAAAGAGGAATAGCAATTGATAAATACCGAGGCTATCAAAATTATTTTTTTAAAAAGAAAATTCAGATAAACTCCATTTGAAACCATCTCCAGTAAAAGGAGTAATTATAAATAGAGTCAATCATTGATTGATGAAAAAGGAATGTTAAACTCAAAAAAAGGAGGTAGTTATGGCCATGTATGAAAAAAGTTATGAGACGGACAACAGGACAGGTGAGAATCAGGAAGGTCCTAATGCCAATCGTCCTGTCAGAAGGTTAACCGCCACTTCTATTATAGGAGATGATGTAGAAAATCCTGAAGGTGAAAACCTGGGATCTATAAAAAACCTGATGATTAATATTGATGGAGGATCCATAGAGTACGCAGTGCTACAATTCGGAGGATTCCTTGGAATGGGGCAAAAACTATTTGCCATTCCCTGGCGAGAATTTAAATTGGATCCATTAAGAGAAGTATTCATTTTAAACAGAGACAAGGATTATTTAAAAAGCGCTCCAGGCTTCGATGAAGATCATTGGCCTGAAACCAACGATCATTATTACAACGAGGCATACACTTACTGGGGAGGTGCGGCGGTAGATCCGACAAATCAGCCTTATCCAAGAGGAGGAGTAATAATCTAAGCTAATTTATTTTGAATATTCTATTTCAGGAAAAAGAGATACCCTTTACCGTATCTCTTTTTTCTATTCAATGGGACATTTTGCTTCAAGCTTTCTAAATGGGAAAGGAAACTTTTCCCATAAAAACATCAGGGATTAAACTGGCTGGAGCTCCTAAGGAAGGTTTCCCGGCTGCCACGCTTTCGTTGGCAAGAACAGCAAATAAGACCGCTTCTTTTGCATCTGGTTGAATGGACAGTTCCTGTGTTGTTTTAAGAATAGCCCCTGGAAGCAATTCTTTTATCATCTTTACTAGTGTCGAATTGTGCATTCCACCTCCGCTTAAATAGATAACGGGGTAGATGTTTTTCTTGAATTTTTTCTTAATACTGTCTGCTATTCCTTCTGCACTCAGCAGGGTGAGCGTGGCAATTAGATCTTTGCCCGATAAATCTTCCGTGTTGGATTTTCGCTGTGCTTCTTTTACATAATTTATGCTGAACAGTTCAGGACCTGTTGTTTTAGGTATTTCCGCATCAAAAAAAAGAGACGATTTAAGTTCACCTAGCAAGCCAGGATGAACCGTTCCTTCTGAAGCAATTTGCCCATTTTCATCATAATTTTTTCCAGGAAAATAAATGCGGGTGAAAGCGTCGATCAGGGTATTTCCTGGCCCCACGTCAGTGGAATACATTTTGGTTGCATCAAGATCGCCTGACAAATAAGTGAAGTTGGCAATACCGCCAATATTTAGCATTATTCTGTCTTCGTCTTTTTTTGAGAAAAGCAAAAAATCTCCATATACTGCTAAAGGCGCTCCTTCACCTCCGCCAGCCACATGTTTTTGTCTAAAATCACTAAATGTGATGATTCCTGTTTTTATAGCAATGTGATCACCATCTCCGATCTGAAGGGTAGAATTCGGGAAGTTTTCAAGTTTGTGAAATGAACTAGGTGCATGAAAAATTGTTTGCCCGTGACTGGCAATCAAATCTACTTCTGAGGGAGAAATTTTCCATTTTTTCAGACATTGGAGAATCATTTCACCGTGTAAACTTCCAATCCAGGGATTTAAAAGACAAAGATGTTGAAGCTCTACCTGTTCTTTAGCAAATACTTTTCGAATCTTTGATTTTATAGATTCATCGTAAGGTATCGTATCGAAAAAATCAATGGAAGCTTCAGTTTCCAAACCACTACCTTTAAACCTGCAAAGCGCTACATCCAATCCATCCAGGGAAGTACCTGACATCAGCCCGATTATTTTCCTTTCCTTCTTTTTGGCTATTTTATAGAGCTTTTGAATATTTTGGTTCATTTGCTTTTGCTATTTTTAAAGAAAATATAATGGCTTTATCATCTGTATTCATGGAATTACCCTTATTCGTCATTCTGACTTCGCCATTTTACAATGCCAAAGCAACAATATAATCTTCGAGTTTTTTAATTTGGATATCTTTTGTATAAACTATTCCATTATAATAAATAAAGCCGGAACCGTTAAGTGATTCGATATTCAGATCAACATTAATATCGCGGGAGAAAATGACTCCCTTTTTTCCAATAAGCTTATATAGCGCTTCTTTTGCACACCAAAATTTAGTCAATGTTTCAAGGTCTTCGTTGGCAGTTTCTATTTCCGGGGCAGACAGGAATTTTGTTTGAACATTATGAACTTTCACCTTTATTTTTTCCAGGTCTATTCCAACCGATGAACGGAAGTTTATTATACAGCCCACGTACTTATTGGAATGCGTGATAGAAATGTGGTAAGGTAAATTATGCAAAAAAGGCTTTCCTTGAGAATCTTTATAAATTCCAGAATATTTGGCTCCGCAATGCTCAACCAAGCCTTTAATTAATAATTTTCCTGTAAGCCATTCTAGTTGTTTTGTTTCGTTATGAATTTGTTCGTATTCGCTCTTGTCTTCTATGTCAAAATCTACTTTATGGATCAATTCATCTAAAGATTCGTTTATCTCCCATATACCCCATTTGCAGTAATTATTGATTTCTTGAATTTGAATAATTGGCATGGTGCAAAATTAGAGGATGCGGGCCACATTAGTTTAGGAACCTCATCTTTTTAAAATGTTTTTATTGATAATTCTTTCCTAAATACAATCCTTGAAGTGCAATTTCTGGCTTATAATACCTAGATTTGTTAGCGTCAGGACTAAAAAAAGAGTGAGGTCAATCAGCAAAGCTTTTGATAAATCAAGGAACCGTTTATGTGTTCTCTCCAAAATCTGGAATCATAGGAACATGGTGAAAAGTCTAGTCTTCCTGCTTTCATCTCCCCACTTCCATCTTAAATTCATCCATAAATGAAGGTACATGTAGAAAAAATTGCTTCCCTTTCAGGTCATCGCGATTGTGTTTATACCTTAGAGGGAACAGATAAGCCAAATATTTTTTTCTCAGCCGGTGGAGATGGTATGGTAGTCAAGTGGGATCTTACCACGCCTGATATAGGGAAGTTGGTCGTCACGGTTCCGAAATCTATTTATGCTATTTGCCATGTTGCCCGGTACAACCATTTGGTAGTAGGGCAAAATTTTGAAGGCATTCATATTATTGACTTGGAAAGCAACAAGGAAATAAAATCTTTAAAAACTGAGAATACTTCTATATTCGATCTTCAGTTCTTTGAAGACAAGCTTCTTGTGGCTTTTGGAAATGGACTGATTAGTGTGTTGGATTACAACTCCCTTGAAACAAAGTTTAAGGTAAAGTTAAGCGAGAAAAGTGCGCGCTGTATTTCAATTAATAAAGCTTGCGGAGAATTTGCAGTCGGATATAGTGATAATTACATAAGGGTTTTTGACCTTAAAGATTTTAAGTTAAAATATGAATTTCTTGCGCATGAGAATTCCGTTTTTACAGTCAAATATTCTTCTGATTCTAAATTTCTTTTTAGCGGAAGCAGAGATGCGCGACTAAAAAAATGGGATGTATTTAATGGATATTCTCTTGAAAATTCCGTTGTAGCCCATATGTATGCCATAAATAATCTTTCACTGAGTCCTGATTTTAGTCATTTTGTTACTTGCAGTATGGATAAGACCATTAAACTGTGGAATGAGGAAGAAATGAAGTTGTTGAAGGTAATTGATAAAGCCCGGCATGCAGGGCATGGCACTTCTGTAAATAAGCTCCTTTGGACAAGTTATGAAAATCAGTTAATTTCATGTAGCGACGATAAGATGTTGGCAGTTTGGAAAATAGAATTTCGAGAAAGTTAAAACTCAAAATCCCTTCATGTATACCAAATAATTAAGGAATTTTGAAGTTAGCAATATAAGTTTTCAATACCTGAACCTTTAAATAAAGAAATAGAATGAAGATTACACCGATAGAAATTAGGCAAAAGACTTTTGAAAAACATTTTAGAGGTTATGATAAAGATGAAGTGAATGCCTTTCTTCTTACCCTTTCACAGGAGTGGGAAAGAGTGATAGATGAAAATAAGGAATATCGCTTCAGACTAGAGACTTCGGAAAAAGAAGTTAAAAAACTCAGGGAAGTTGAAAACTCATTGTATAAGACCTTAAAAACAGCAGAAGATACTGGGGCCACACTGATAGAACAAGCGAATAAAACGGCAGAACTTCATGTACGTGAAATGCAGTTAAAAGCAGATGCCATTTTAAATGATGCTAAAGCGAAAGCCAAATCCATCATAGAAGAAGCAGAAACAAGGGCCCGAACTGCTCTGGAAGAAATGCAACATGAGTTGAAGGAACTTGAAAGACACTATAAAAATCTGGAAACTTATAGAGATAATCTTATCTCAGATTTAAAACATTTTGCGGGAGATCTAAATGATAAAATCAGCAGGGCCTCTTCACAAATAAAAAGAATGGATTTTGATATTCATCTTAAAGATTTTACTATTCCTTCAAAGAAGAGTAGCCTTAATGCTAGGAAAGAAACGTCGTCTGAATCAGAATCGACAAAAGCACCGGAAGAAAGTACGGAAATTGATCCGGCTTCTACTGATAGTTCCAATAAGGATACAATTTTAGAAAAACAGTCAGGTAATTCTTCAAAATCATTTTTCGATAGTCTAGATTTATAGAATGGGTATCATTTCACTTGAAGGACTTGAGTTTTTTGCCTATCATGGCTTCCACAAAGAAGAACGGAAATTAGGAAACAAATTTACTGTAGACATTCAGGTAGAAGCGGACCTGGAAGAAGCAGCAGCTACTGATGATCTTTCAAAAACGGTTGATTATGTGAGCCTTTATCAGGTGGTAAGCAAAGAGATGGCACGTCCTGCACACCTCCTTGAAAAAATTGCTAAAAATATTATTACCGATACTTTTTCTTTTGATCCAAGAATTCAATCCGTTGAAGTATGTGTGACTAAATATAATCCGCCGATGGGAGGGATTTGCAGAAAGGCTAGGGTGATTTTAAAAGAAAAAAAGTGAGTAGAAAGACCATTTGAAACGACGAACAAGGGTCATTAACAAAGGAATGAACTAAAGCAAAAGACCTAACAGATTTTAAAACCTGTTAGGTCTTTTGCTGTCAGAATAGTTCTCCTGCTTAAACAATTTTGGATCAATCGGACCGGCGAGGTGAAAATTGGATAAATCGATAAGATAAACAACAAAAACCTTCAGTTCTTTCTTCCGAAAAACATAAAATTGTATTATTCTAATTTTCAAATCGCTTTCCTAGGATTTTGTTCCTTCGCTTTAGGTTCGCTGTAGGTTCGCTGTAGGTTCGATGTAGGTATATTTAGTATTATTTTAAGGTTGGCAAAGACTCGGCTTTCTATTCAAAATAGTAAATAAAGCTGAGAATGCATTCCCTCCGAAATTCCGTTATTCCAAATTTCTCTTTATAGCCTCAAACTTTATTTTCTTTATAAAGCTAAATTTATTACTATTTAATTCTTAATATTACTAATATTATTAGTTTATAAATTATAGCTATGGAATATTACAAAGGAAGAGGAGCTCAGGTTAATACTGAAAATAGGTTTATTAAAAATCAAATAAGTCTGGAACATATAGAAGGGCTGGATGAAGAATATTCATTTGATAACAAAACGCATTTCTACCAGGATTCTCCTAAAAAAATTGTCAATAAGGTAGAAAGTCCTGACCTTAGAATGATGTATTCGATGAACCCTTATCAGGGATGTGAACATGGATGTATTTATTGTTATGCCAGAAATTCACATCAATATTGGGGCTTCAGTGCAGGATATGATTTTGAAAGCAAAATCATAATTAAGAAAAATGCACCCAAACTCCTTGAAGATAATTTTCTAAGCAAATCCTGGAAGCCAGCAGTAATAGCACTTTCAGGAAATACAGACTGTTATCAGCCAATTGAGCGGAAATTGAAGATAACCAGAGAGATTCTTAAAGTCTTCCTGAAATATGGAAATCCTGTTTCGATAATAACAAAAAATAGTTTGGTTACAAGGGATATAGATATTCTTCAACAACTATCCAAAGAAGGACTTGTACAGGTATTTGTTTCCATTACGTCGTTAGATGAAGCACTCCGGCAGAAGCTAGAACCGCGAACTGCCACTGCAAAGAACAGGTTACAAACTTTGCAGACATTATCAGATAATGGCATTCCTGTGGGGGTAATGGCTGCGCCGCTCATTCCTTCTCTAAACCATTTCGAAATACCTGAAATTTTGAAAGCGGCTTCAAATCATGGAGCTTTAGAGGCTGGATATACTGTAGTGAGGCTGAATGGAGAGATAAAGCATATATTCCAGGATTGGCTAGTGAAAAATTTTCCGGATCGTTCAAATAAAGTGTGGAATCAAATTAGTGAATTGCATGGTGGAAATGTTAATGACTCAGACTGGGGACGAAGGATGAAGGGCGAAGGAAATTTATCGGAAATCATAGGTCAGCTTTTTAGGATTTCTTATGCCAGATATTTTTCAGAGAAAGGGCTTCCTCCAATTAGATTAGACAGATTCAGAAAGGGAGGTAATTTAAATTTGTTTTGATCGTGTCACAACAACTATTTTATAGCTACACATATCCATAAGTTTCAATTTTCCGTTTCCTCCTCTATTAAATTCCAATTTTCTTTAGAAATAATTTTGTCCATTCACTTTTCGAGGAGATAAACTTTTTGAGCAAATTTGAAAAGACTTCTGGCTTGATAACTCAACATTTATAATACCTATAAAAAGATAATAATGTACAACTCACAGGACCCTCAGGAACAAAATAATTATAAAATCAAAGGTTTGCCAAAATTAACCTTGGTACTGCTATTTCTTTTCCTTCTCTTTTCAGGCCTGTATTTTGCCCGTGAGTTTCTTGTTCCTGTGTCCTTTGCTGCTCTTCTCGCAATGCTTATGGCTCCTCTTTGCAATAGATTTGAAAAGTGGGGTATAAGCAAAGGGATTTCCACGTTTCTGTGCATACTTCTGATCTTGATTGTCTTTGCCGGTTTAATTACGCTTTTTACTTCTCAAGTTATAATGTTCGCATCAGATCTGCCTGAACTTCAGAAAAAGCTTAATGAGAAAATTGGTGATATTCAAGGGTTTATTCAACAGGAGTTTAACGTTTCGCCATCTAGGCAGATAGAGTTTGCCAGGGAAAGACTCAACAATTCATTAAAATCTGCCGATGTATTTGTTTCTTCTTTTATATCTGCCACTACCGGGACTGTTGCTGGGATCGGACTCCTCATAATTTATATTTTCTTTTTTATCTTTTATCGAAGGCGATTCTCCAGATTTATTAAAAAGATAGTTTCCAGAAGCAATCATTCCATTGCAAATGAAATTACACTTCAAATAAGTAAGGTTACTCAGCAATATCTGATCGGAGTTTTAACTGTCATTGTTATTCTGGCTGTGTTAAACACTACCGGGTTGTTGATTATCGGGATAAAACATGCTGTCTTCTTTGGTGTGCTAGCGGCTATTTTAAACATTATTCCATATGTGGGTGTGTTAGTAGGCAGCCTGTTTCCTATAATTATGGCCTTGCTCACAATGGATTCAATATGGAGCGCTGTGGCGGTGGCAGCTGTATTTACTTTTAATCAGTTTCTGGAAAATAATTTTTTAACGCCTAATATTACTGGATCTCAGGTTAAGATAAATCCCCTTGCGGCAATTATGGCCCTTATTATTGGAGGAATGATTTGGGGAGTAGCGGGCATGATTTTATTTATACCATTCATTGGAATAGTAAAAATACTTTTTGACAACATAGAATCACTTAAACCTTATGGGTACTTGATAGGTGAAGGTGAGGATAACGATGAAGAAAAAGATGGATTTTTTAAGAAGATATTGAATTGGATCAAAGGATTATTTGGAAAGAGAAAAATAAGTAAAGTATAAACCGGAAGTAGCAGAATTGACGAATTAGTAGCTCCTTGTTTGATAAATTCCAATCGCGGAATTCGAGCTAAAAATTCCGGTCTAAAATTATTTTCTCTATAAATCTATTTTTCCCCTTGAATAAATGAAGAATGTATAATCCGTTACCTGAATTATTAAGTTTTAATTCCTTCTTTTCACCCTTTTTAAATGTCTTTTCCTGAATGGCTCTTCCTAAATGATCATAAACCGATACTTTATCGATATCGCCGTCTATTGTGAATGTCCCTTTTGAAGGATTGGGAAATAGTTTATATGACTTGAATGTAACAGGATTATCGTCGCTGGTAATACTTTGGGCTCTTCCAAATACTGGCCTGATCATTAAACTTCCTTCCTCATCTGTAAAACGAGCCCAGGTTTTCTCCCCGCCCAACTGATAGAATATTTCAGAATTGGAATTTGTATTTCTATCAAAACCAATGGGTAAAGGGTCAATTACGGTTTGTTCATAACCGATGTAGAAGGTATCCGATAAAACGAGTTGATCTTCCCCGGTCAAGGCATATTTTACAAATTCATTAATGGTATCTGTGTAAACGGCTACTGTACTTATTCTCTTGTAAACAGAATCCTCTTTATGGTTCCATATTAATAACCTTAGTCCTGTGCCGCTTATGTCCCGAATTTGAGGGGGGTAATAAATATGTATGGCCGTCAAAGTATCAGGTTGGTTTAAATGATATCTGTAAGCCAGCTTTGCACTGATACCTGTAAGGTTAAAGGCAGCTTCTGCCGATCCATCATCATAAGCAAAGTAATCTTTTAATTCAATATCTACTCCGTGTTTGTCATTGCCCCTATATTGTCCTTCTATTTCTAAAAGATCATACTCCAATCGAAACTGACGGGTTTGATTTATATCTGAATTTACAGAATCTTCTCCTATTATAGTTCTATAATCAAAGGGTTGGGTGTAGGTTTTGTAGGAATGAGGATTTATGTTTTCTGATCCTAATTTTAAATTTAAAACAGCTTGTGCATCTTTTAATATCGTAACCGAGGGGTCGGGCTTTAAGGGATCTACATCTAAATTATAGGCCAGAACACTTAAGGAATCAGCAGTTTCAGCCTGCGGGTTTGCTTTATACTGCTGATAAGGCATCGCATAGTATCTTTTAAGAAAAGAAAGGGAATGTTTGGAAATTGCCAAGTCATTATAAAAAGTATCTGCCTCATTTCTGGCTGAGTTTAAATAAAAGTAGTCCAGATGCCAGTTGTCAAATCCTCCGGATAGATTTCCATTGGAAATCAATCTGAATTGGAAACCTGACCAGAAATACAAGGAGTCTTTTACAGGTATTATGGCATTCCGAAAATCCTGTACGCTTCCTCCTTCCTGCGTCCAAACTGAGGTCCAGGCGCTGTCTTTATTAAAAAAATATAAAGTAATGAAATCATCGTCTGTTGTAGCATGATCAGGCTCTTCGCCTAAGCCCTCAGCTTGCCAGAGAAAACTTAAAAACACACCCGAAGTCGAGTCATAAGTGGAAAGATCAATAGGATTGGAAGTTAAAATATCTGCTTCGCCCGTGGCAAGGGGATTGACAAAACCATTATAAGGTCTTCCTGAAGAATCAGCTCCATCAAATGTTACTACATTAATGGAGGGAGGGTTAAGGGCCTTGGAATAATTAAGTTGGGTTCCTCCGGTTCTTTCCCATAAGGTAAAATCTATTGAATCGGCAGTAGTGGAAAAATCATCAAAGAATGGGAGTAGGAGCGGAGTCGCTAACGTTCTTAAATTAGAACCTTTGGGTGTCGGTTTATAAGATTTATACTTAATTAATGGAGTAATCTTTACTTGTGCATTTACAAGATAAACCGAGCCAAAACTCAGTACAAATAGAAAAAAAAATGTTCTCCTTAAATTTAACATAACGCTAGTAACGAACTAAATATCCAATTATTTCTACCCATCATTTTCATCGGTGTTTTCAGGATCGATGTCACTACCGTCATTTCCATTGGATATCCAAAGATATATTGTTTCTCCTGGTTTTATATTTTCGCCAGACCCACTTGCAGGTCTTTGTTTTACAACAGTTCCTCTGGGTTCCGGGGAATCAGTTTCCATAGGCTCTGCCATTTTAAAACCCTGGCCTTTTATGGCTATTTCTACCTCATCAATAGGTTCTCCTATGTAATTCGGAACCGGTATTTCCCCAGCAATAGACGGATCCCCTGCTTCTATAGTTACCTTAGTTCCCTGATACACAGGACTTCCCTCCACTACTACCTTTCCATCAATCAATTGTTTTAAAACAAGGTTTTGATACCTGTTAGGTACATATTTTATCTCAGTCTGCAATCCATGACTTTGTGCAATCATCAAGGCATTTTTTACAGACGTTCCTACCAGTTGAGGCATTTTGATCAATTCGGGGGATTTTCTGTTCAGGGTAATGCTGATTTTCCTTCCTTCCTTTACCTGAAAACCTTCCTCCGGATATTGTTTTACTACTGCATACGGCGGATATTTAGTGGTATAAACTGAATCGCCTACTTCATATTTAAGGTCTTTGGCTGAAAGAAAATCGTCCAATTCATCCACCTTCATTCCAACAATATTAGGAACAGTAATTGATTGGCCATGATTGGTTGCATAAGGTAAATACACAAAGAAAAATAAAATAACCAACAGCGCAACAATCAACCCCATTATGAATAAATGAACCAGAAGACCTTTAAATGAATCGTTTTCTAATTTTACCATTTGTACCTGTTCTTATTTTTTATTTAAATATGGATTGTTAAAATCATTTTGTAATACTAAGCAACCGCTTCCCTTTCTTTAGACTTTTGTATTCCATAAGTCAAAATCGCATCGATAAAGTCAAAAGGTTTATAACCATTGATTGCTGTTTGGTGAAAGATACAAGTTGCCGGCGTCATCCCAGGCAGAGAATTGACTTCTATTATAACGGTCTCCGCTGTGTGATCTTCAAAAATCCTGACAAAGGCATCTATTCTCGCATATCCTTCAATGTTTAGTATTTCTGCTACTTTTTGTAAAGTAGATCTCACTTGGCTGGAAATCTTTTGATGCGATTCACCTGTTTTAGCAAACCTGGCTGGAGTGATGTTTTGACCTTCACCTGCTAAAAATTTCTCTTCCAATGAAAGTACTTCTCCTGAGGCAAGCGTTTCTGAAGGTTCGAATATTTCATACTCTATTTTTCCGTCCTGGTTCTTTTTTGTTAATAATCCTCCTGTTACTTCCAGGAAGTGTTTTGCATTTCCACGCGAAATAAGCTCTTCCAGCAGATATACTGTTTTTTGCGGGAAATCTTCATTTCTCCGAAGCTTCAGTACTTGCGATTCGGCTTCCAGAAGTTCATTGGTATTCCTGAATATCTGATTTGTAAAAGCAATGAGTTCCGCTTTATTCTTTATCTTCTTCACGGCAGAGCTACAACCGTCATCGGATGGCTTAGCGATGAAAGGGTAAGCATATTCTTCCTCAATACTTTTTATCACCGCATCCTGATTTTCAATCCAGGCGGTTTTATTGACTAATCGATGTTTAGCCACTGAAATTCCGTGTTTTTTAAGAATTTCATTGGTATCATATTTATTAATGGTGATCCTTGAACTTTCAATCCCCGATCCGTTATAGGGTAAATTTACTTTTTCAAGTTCCGCCTGAACTGCGCCATCTTCTCCTGGCCTGCCATGTAAAGCAATGAATACCACATCTACCATTTTAGCCAGTTCTTCATAGGAAATTCTCCTGGCTTCTGTGATGGTTTTACCCGTATATAATTTAGTGATTGGGCTAGCTTCTTTTATGATTTTTTCCAATATCGGATGTTTCTCAGAAGCGTGGTAAACCTTTTCTTTAATATCATCTGCATTGTCCTTGAGCATTATATTTACAGGAATAACATATAACTCATGCTCTTTTTCATTCCCTGTTAAAAATATCGGAACAGGTATATACTTGGTTGAAGAAGATAGCTTTTCATAAATATTTCTTCCGCTTTCCACAGAGATATGTCTTTCGGAAGAAAACCCGCCCATAATTATCGCGGCTTTCATTTTCTCTCCTGTTACCTGGTGAAGAGATTTTATTTTACTTTCTAATTGAGTAGAAAGGTTTTGAATATTTAGATAGTTTCTTCCTGTTTTTAACCTTTCTGTCAGGGAAGTTTTAATAATGTAGGTTAAGAACTGGGATGGATTTAAACCAATTTCCGCTGCCTGGTGGAAGAAAAAAGAAGATGGAAGCATACCGGAAGTGGTGTTTGGATCATTTAAAAACACTTTACCTTCCTTAGTTAAAAAACCATCCAATCTTGCGTAAACATTAAAGTTTAATGCCGAATATAAGCGTACGCATTCTTCTCTGATCTTTTCAATAAGATGATTTTCTACATTTATTGGGGTGAGCTTCCTAGCCATGCCCGGCAAATATTTACTACGGTAGTCAAAAATACCTTGGCCTTTTATAATTTCAGTAGGAGGGAGTGCAAATGGTTTTCCATCCATATCCTGTATTACAATGCAGGAAAATTCCTTTCCATCAATAAAAGATTCTATCAATAACTCATCCTCTACATTGAGTGCAGCGATTGAAGCGATTTCCTTGCCTTGTTTAAAATACTTATTTAAGAAGGTTATTAACTCTCCGGGTTCATAGATTAGCTGGTCTTCTATCGTAACAGGCAGACCCAGGCCATGTCTGATATCTATAAAGTTGGTAAAAAAAGAAAGCTGCTCGGCTTCACCTAAACCCTCCCAGAAAGACTTCGATAATTCCTGAATAAAGAAGCTTTTATTTATGGATGAAGTGAATTTGTCTAAATCATCTTCACTTAAAATCGAAACACCAATGGATGATCCCTGATTGGGCGCTTTTATTACAAGCGGTAAGCCTACTTTCTTCTTAGCTTCTTCTAAAAATTGCTTTTTATCTGACGTTTGCAGCCAGTCTTTTCTTTTGATAAAAAAGGAAGCTGTGGTATCAAAATTAAATTTTTCGAGAAGACTTTTTTGTATGGATTTGTTTATGCCTATTGCAGATGGCAAAATCCCTGATCCCGAATAGGGGATATTATACCATTCCAGCAAACCCTGAATATTTCCGTCTTCTCCGTATGGGCCATGCAAGGCTAGGAATGCAAAATCGAAAAGGTCTTTGAATTGCTCTGGAGACACTTTCTTGCCTACTTCTTTAATTATTAGATCAATTTGATCTTGAGAAATATCTTTGAAAGATTCTATATAAACTTGAAAACGATGGTCAAAATGAGAAGGAATTGAATTTACCGGAGGATAAAAATCCCTGATAGTACCTTTATAAATGTATTTCCAGTCGAGTAAAATAAAATTGCCCAGGCTATCAATAAAAATAGGAACCGGTTCGAAAAGGTCTTTATTTAAATTGTCATATACTGTTCGTCCACCAGCAAATGAAATCTCCCTTTCCCTGGATTGACCGCCAAAAAAAATTCCTACTCTCATTCTTTTAAATCTATAGCTTTGTTGAAATATAATAAACCCTATTACTTCCTGATAATTACTTTTTTATTCAAATTTATCTTGTTTCCCTTGATTTTAACAACATGGATTCCTGTAGATAAATTGGGAAGTTCTATAGTATGGTGTAAGTTATTTGTTTTCCCTACGTTTTTTTGAAAAACAACCTGACCGAGAGGATCAACAATTGTAATATCTAAGTCATCAATAAAAGGGAATTTCAAATCTAAAGTCATCTTTCCGTCATTTGGGTTAGGATAGATGTTAAGCTTTAAATTGTCAGACTTCTCTTCCTCATTTCCAAGCGGTTCCTCTCCATTGCAGTCTCCTGATTTGATTTCAATATCATCCAGGTACAAATTGTTTCCTAGTCCACTGGTAGCGATGAAAGCTATTTGGATTTTATCATATCCGGCGTAGTTACTTAGATTCAAACATTCCTCGCGCCAGTGTTCAGGCAAGCTTGGAACGAAAGGTGTGAAGGAAGGTGTTGTGGTGGCCAGAGAGCTCCCCGAATTATAATAAATTTCGTTTGTCAATCTGAAGCTATTGCCGCAGTCAACGGAAATCCTGATTACTAAAGCGTCATTCGAAAATTCATTCTTAGGGCCGTAAGCATATTTAAAAGATAAACTGAGATTTTCAAGGCTTTGGGCGCTAAAGCCGGGCGTAATCAAATAATCCTTTTCACCAATTACCTCCTGGTTGCTCAATAAATCAATATACGCTGCTCCGTTATTATCACCATTTCCTCCTGTGGTAGTTTGTTCCCAGGATTTTAAATTATCAGGATTTCTAACTGAAAAGAGATCTATACTTTCAAAAGTTTCAAGATACGGCAAAGGAACAGTAGGTGAATAATAAAAGTCTGAGCTAATGGAATTATTTTCCGCTCTTTCATCTGTACCGCCGTTTGGAGTTTTTAAAGCAAAAATAATTGTCTTGTCGCCGTAATCTGATGAAATGGTGATTGGAGGTAAGTAAAGTTTAGCAGTGTCATAAGCTTCAACATTCACTGATTTTGTTACACTTGTTGGAGTAGAATTAAATATCCCATACTCCACGGTAATTTCAGTTAATGTGGTAGTGCCTATATTTCTAATTATTATAACAGGAGAAATTACCTCTTCACAGGTGGAAGCTCCTGGCAAAATTACTTCTTTGATTGCCACGTCAAGGGAATATATCGTAGGCGCAGACAAGCCGGGCGAAGTAAGAAGACTTGTTCTTCTGGGGCTGCTTTCGAGAATTGTTCTCATTCTTTCCTTTTGCCCTACGGTAAACATATTCATACAAGTATCCGGCGTATAATCCATGAAGTTCATGTACATGTCGCTGGTGTTGCTGCAAGTTGAACTTGGAAACCCGGGACAAACATTATTAGGCCCTCCCTGATTGGGTGTATCTTCTACATAATCATCTCCTGTGCAGGAATTATCGTCGTCACCCCAAATATGTTTAATTCCCAAATAATGACCTATTTCATGGGTTACGGTCCTTCCCCTGCTTCTTCTGTTTGCATTTCCACCACGCCCAAATTCCTTATAATTGATAACCACTCCATCTGTTTCACTTATGTCGGAACCTTCTTCCAGACCAACCAGAACATCGGAAGTGGGAAATTGGGAATAGCCCAATGTGTTGTCACCCAGATTAGCAACCCAAATATTTAAATAATCTTCGGAGGGCCAATAACTTAATTTCTTCATTTCATCACCCTCTTCAAAATACCAGATTTCTTTTCCCCCGTCTACTCTTACAATTCCGGTAGTAGGCGCACCATCAGGATCCTGTAATGCAAGTTTAAATTCGATGTTTACATCCGAGGCAACATCCTTAAATAGATCGGGAGTTTTTGCAGCGTCAGGATTGGTTCTTCTGAAATCCTGATTCAGTATTTTTATTTGTTCTTCGATTTGACTTAAAGGAATATTACTTACTGCACCTTCCGCTTCACCATTATGAATAATATGCACAACCACGGGAATCTGGTAAGTTTCTTCGTGGGTTTTAGAAATGGACTGGATAATTCTTTTTTTCTTTATCTTATTACTTAGCCACAGCTCAAAATTTTCATTGCCTAATGGAATGTTCAATTTATTTTTTAGCTGTTCATTGTAACGAACAGTGGCACATTTTTCCTGCGCGTAGGATAGTGAAAGGATAAGGGCTAATAAAAAAGTCAGAACGACCTTTAAATGTGTCATTTACAAAAACGTTAATAGTAGTCAGGTAAAGTTAAATTAACAGCTTCCACAGAAGAAATTTCCGGAACAGCTCTTTTAATTGCATCTTCTACCCCTGCTTTTAACGTCATGCTCGACATGGGGCATGAACCGCATGCACCTAATAATTCGAGCTTTAATACATTTTGGTCAGTTATCTCCAATATTTTTACATTTCCTCCATCGGCTTCCAAATAGGGCCGGATAGAATCTAATGCACTTTCAACTCGGTCTAATAAAGCTTCCATATCAATGAAATCCTGATTTAATTTTATTAATTCTATTGTACAGGCTTATAAATTTACCTATTTTAATTTTCACATTATAATGTTTGTCAAACGACAGACAAACTATTATAATTTCATTTCAACAACCTTTGTTTTATCAGCATTTGCATTTCTGATGGCCACTTGCCTTGCCAGGTTTTCAGCCAAAGTCATAAATGCATTGCCAGTAACATCGTCCTCCATTACTATGGGTACACCTAAATCACCGCCTTCTCTAATACTTTGCACCAAAGGGATTTCTCCTAATAACGGTACTTCATATTTGTCAGCCAGTTCCTGACCTCCGCCTTTTCCAAAAATATAGTATTTATTTTCAGGAAGTTCAGCAGGAGTAAAATAAGCCATGTTTTCAACAATTCCTAAAACCGGCACATTAATTTGGGGTTGTCTGAACATTGAAAGTCCTTTCTTTGCGTCAGCCAAGGCTACTTTTTGAGGCGTGGTTACAATTATAGCACCTGTTACCGGAACCGTCTGTACCAACGTAAGATGAATGTCGCTCGTACCTGGAGGCAGGTCAATAAGAAGATAATCCAACTCACCCCAATCTACATCTGAAATAAATTGTTTTAAAGCTGAACTTGCCATTGGACCTCTCCAAACAATAGCGCTATCGGAAGGGGCTAAAAAACCTATAGACATAATCTTAATTCCATACCTTTGAATAGGTATGATTATGTTTTTACCATCTTCCTGGTAAACAGCCGGCTTGCTGTCCTCGCAATTAAACATAACCGGAATGGAAGGACCGTAGATGTCCGCATCGATCAAACCTACTTTGGCATTGCATTGAGACAAAGCTACTGCCAGATTCGAGGTAACCGTCGACTTACCAACACCCCCTTTTCCGGAAGCCACCGCTATTATATTCTTGACTTTTGGTAAGAAGGCTGCGTTTCCAGCCCGGGAAGAAGTGACTGAGGAAGTCATGGTAATGTTAAGTTCCACATCAGAACCTAAAAATTTTAATATGGCCTCTTCACATGATTTTCTGATTACCTCTTTTAAAGGACAAGCAGGAGTAGTTAAGACTACTGTAAAAGTTACTTTTTTGCCATTTATTGCTATATCACGTATCATGCCTAAGGTCACTAAATCCCTTTTAAGATCCGGATCCTGAACTGTTGACAGTGCTTTTAAAATTATATCTTGAGTTATCACAATAGTATTGGGAATTTTTTTAGGCGCAAGTTACGTATAAAAGCTTAATTGCTTAAACAAAATCCAATTCCTCAAAGTTGTTTTGTCACTGCCTCAACTTAAAAAAATCATTAAAAATCAGTCATAACCGAATAGAAAAAAGGTAAGGCGGAGGTTATGATAAGCATGGTGTATAACACCCGGTTCCTGAATTTAAAAAGCGCTGATTCTTTTTTGAAAAAGTAAAGACTGACCAAAAAAGTTACTGTATTAAAAAACAGCAAGGCCAATGCGCCATTGTAAATTATATTGTGAGCGTTTTTTAAGCCTATTTCTTTAATTATAAATCCAAAAGCGACATAATAGACAACATTAATAATAAGCACTATGGAATTGTAAAATATCTTCAGCATCCGCTCATTACCGGTTGAATTTAAAAAGTCTGTTGTATTTCCTTTTTTACAAAGGAAATGGCCTCGGAGGTTATATCGGTATTTTGCTGCATAATGGTCTCAAATATCTTTTTTGTCAGATCTAACCCTGAGGCTTCATTTGAAACTTCCTTTGAAGCGTTGTTGATTACAATGGCCAGATCCTCCACCGCCTTTCTTACCAGTATCCATGATTTATCGCTAACATACACTTGCTGAGATAAGTTATGGTTAAATTCTTCACGTATTTCTTTAAGTAAGATCTGTTGAAATTCTTTGGAAGAATAAGAAGGGTTATTCACCCGGATTATAAGATTATTAGGAGTTATTCTTTCTAAGAATAATATTATTCTTTCATACGCCTGCAAACGAATTGGTAAAATTATGTCGGAATTTTTAGTACGAAGTTCCAATACCTTTTTCTCAAAATCTTTATTTAGAAAAGAAGTAAAGGTCAGGTACATGGCATACAAAACCAATGTGGCCGGCAGAATAATTTTTAAAAAATCGATGAATAACTCCATATTTATTGAGAAATTTTACAAGACAGGCAAATATATAATTTTATGATTATCGGAGAATAAATTATTGAACTTAAAAATAAGGCGTGACAATTCTACAATCGGGAAGACTTCTTGGACGGCCTCGTCATCGGTATTCATCTTATTTTTGTTTATTTGTAAAGAAACCTGAGGAATAAAATTTTATTGGTTTTGTGCCTCCAATATATCTTTAACCAATACTCCGATATCCCAGGCATCCCTGCTCTGAGTGTTTCCTAGTCTTACAATTATCAAATCCCGCGAAGGAATAATCACAACATTTTGTCCTTCAAACCCAGCCGCGTGATACATGTCTTTAGGCAGATATTGCCACTTCCTGTTCTCTCCTTCTTTATTTTCGCCGGCATTGAGCCAAAAGTGAGCGCCATATTGCCCCATAGGAGCTTTTGGGGTAGGCGTAGACGAATATTTCACCCATTCTTTAGGGAGAATTCTTTCTCCTTCCCATACGCCATCATTTAAATATAACAGGCCAAATCGTGCCCAATCCCTTGCCGTTGCATACATGAAACTGGAACCAACAAATGTTCCTGAGGGATCAGGTTCCATTATGGCGCTGGTCATTCCTATTCTATTAAAAAGAACTTTTCTGGGAAAGTTGAAATAATCTGTCTGAGACGTATTTAAGGTTTTTTTAATAATGGAGCTGATAATATTTGTTGTTCCGCTAGAATAAGACCAAATGCTGTCGGGGCTGTCAATTAGCGGCTGATTAATGGCTACTTTTGCAGCTTCCGGACTGATAAAAAGCATTTTTGTAGCATCGGCAACTACATTGTAAACTTCTTTAAACTCTAATCCACTACTCATTCTTAACATTTGGTCTAGCGTTATTTCCCTTCTTGAATCCCCCTGCCATTCGTCAATAGGCGCTTTATCATTTATATCTATTTTTCCGTCTTTTACCAAAACACCGACTAAAGCATTTATCACACTTTTTGTCATTGACCATCCTAAAAGAGGAGTTTCCTTGTCTATGCCTTTTCCATATTTTTCAGCTATAATTTTGCCTTTATAGACTACTACGATAGCCCTGGAACGCTTTATCTTTTCCGGATCATTTTCTGTAAAAGCCTTCTCAACAGCTTCTGTTAGTTTTGCACTGTCGAATTCTGTAGGGATTGTCACTTCAAAATCTTCCTTTGCCCAACCAAGTAATGAGTTATCATAAGGAGAAAGAAGATTCTTTTCTTTAACCTGGTTCCTGATTTCCTCCTCAGTATAACCATTAACGAGGGTGCATCCTAATCCCTTCCTGAAAATGGCTTTACTGTTAATTAAACCGTAAAGAGACGCGTTAACAGATTTTTCTTCCCGGTTTACTTCAGCTTTGATAAATGAATATTTAGAAAGATCTTCTTCTAAAACACTTTCTATCGGACGATTAGAGACCATGGTACAGGAACAGGCTATTTTTGCAAAATAGGAGGTGGCGATTTTTCCGGCCTGTATTCCATAATATAAACCTATTGAGAGGACAACGATTAGGACGAGCAGAAAGATTCTGCCTTTAGTAATTCTCATTTATAAATATTTAAATAACAGAGGCTAAAATACCTTTATTATTTAAAATATTTAATTAAAAAGCAGAAGTTTAAAGTTAAAAGTAAGGATGATATGGTTTACAATGTCAAAATATTGATTTGGGCTATAACTTTTCCCTATTCTTTTTCATTGTTTTTATCAGCCGCTTCATCATCAAGGGCGGTTAAAAAGGATTTTGTCACAGCGGTTTCACTTTGGTACCCTTTTTTTTTGACCATTCCACCTTCCTCTGCATTGTCAGGCATTATGCTGTTTATTCCAGCCAGGAAATCGGCCGATGTGCCAGGGAAAACCCCGTGGATTGCAGTGGCAAGTTTAGCCGGATAACTTAAAACTACTTCAGCATCTCCATATCTGCAGGCGTTAATGATTTTTTTTGCGGATGATTCGACATTCATTGACAAGAAGGGCAGAGAATCGGATATTTTGAACCATGTATATTCTTTTTCATGTTGTCCCTTTACGTCGATGTTTCTGGTACTTCCTGTCCTCATTAATCCGGGGCAAACTGTGGTTACGATAATGCCATCCTTTTTAAGCTCAGATCGCAGTCCTTCAGATAAACCGGTTAAGGCAAATTTACTTGCACTATAAGGCAAGAGATGAGGTACACTTACTTTTCCACCTATAGAAGAAATATTTACTATTCTTCCCTGCGATCTCCTTCTCATATGAGGAATTACCGCCAGCATGGCATATAAAGGCGCCCAAAAATGTACAGACATGGCTTCTTCATAATCCTCAATGGTCATACTATCATAAGGACCTACCTGTATTATCCCGGCATTATTGATCAATACATCTATTAGTCCATAAGTTTCCCTTACAGATTGCATCATCTTGTTTACCTGAGTTCTATCTCTTAAATCGGTTGGAATTGCAATCACTTCTGAAGTGATTGTTTCGACTTCAAGTTTTGCTTTAATCAGGTCTTCTTTATTTCTTGAACATATGGCAATTTTAGCTCCCTCAGAAGCCAGCTTTCTTGCAATAACCAATCCTAATCCCCTTGATCCTCCTGTTATCAATACTACTTTTCCTGAAAAATCGTAGGCATTTATTCGTCTGTTTATTGACTTTAAAATTGCCAACCCTCCCAATCCTAAAGCTGCCGCCAATGCAATGCTTTTAACATTATCTATCATAAAAACGATGTCTAAGTTTTAATAAGGTTACGGGTAGTTTTTTCCTTTAGTTCAATTAAGGCTTCTTTTTATTATCCTGAACCATTAAAAAAGGTATAAAAAAAGCTGCTCCAAATTGAAGCAGCTTCATTTTAATCAACAACATAAAACCATTACTCTTTGATAAAATGTTTCTTTATAATCTCTTTGCCTTTGATTATAACAAGGGTATAAGATCCTGGTGAAAGTGAAGAAACATTAATAGTATTTCCTCTTAAAACCGCTTCTTTTACCTTGATGCCATATACATCCATAATTTGAAGAGAAGCGCCTTCCAAATCTAAAGAAGACTTGATGCTTAAGCCATCTTTAGATGGATTGGGAAATAATATGAAACCGGCGTCCTCACTTTCAGGATTTTCAATTATTGTTCTGGCGTTGGCAGAGTTACCACCAATTGTGCCTAATTTATCTCCATGTGATAAGTGTGCTTTTACAGCGTTAGCAGAAATGCACAATTCTTTCCTGCCGTGTGACACAATTACTTTATCCATCTTTTTACCGTTACCACAACGCACATCAATTACATTTATAGTAACATCAGCCGTTGCAGCGCAGTTGTCTTCGTTTGTTGCTTTTACTGTGAAAGTATAAGTTCCGGCTGCTAAAGGCGTAAATACTGTGCTTGCGTTGTTGGCGCTATTTAACCCTGTTGATGGCGTCCACTCATAATCAGCAGGAATACTCGTTGATGCATTGAATGTTACACTTTGAGGGCCATACCCCAGGTAGATTGTTTTTACATCTCCTCCTGTATATACGTTATTGGAAGGTGTAATAGAAATTACCGGAGTTTCCATTGGTAATTTAAACTTACCGTCACAATTTCTGTCTATACCATCGCAAAGATCAATGCCATCCGGATTTATAGAAGAATCATTGTCTTCACAGTCTCCTGAAATTGCTACATAACCTTCAGGGGCAGAACATGCCAAGGTTGTTTCTTCTGCATTTCCAAACCCATCCCCATCATTATCTGCATAGAAGATCGTTTTAACTCCCTCATCTATTTGTCCGTCACAATTGTTGTCTAAACCATCGCAAACTTCTGCTGCACCTGGATAAACATTAGCCTTTGAATCATCACAGTCGCCAGAAACTGCAACATAACCTTCTGGAACAGAACAAGTCAAAGCGGTCACTTCTGCATTTCCAAATCCGTCTCCGTCAGCATCAGCATAGAAGGTTGTTTGTACTCCTTCGTCAATTTGTCCATCGCAATTATTGTCTATGCCATCGCAAACTTCAACTGCATCAGGATTAATATTTGCGTTTGTATCATCACAGTCCACATCTACTGTAAATCCATCTCCGTCAGCATCCACGGGACCTTCGTTTGTACAGCTTATTCCTACGGTGTAATTGTGAGGATTTGCACTTGAGTTTTTTTCAACCCCATTCTCACTAACCCTATAAGTAAAGTAAATACTGACATTGGTTCCGGCAGGGATTGCCTTGGTGAAAGTAAAGTCAACGCCTGTTTGAGTCATTAAATACCCTGGATATCCTCCGGATTCTCCTTCACGAATATAAATTAGAGCAAAATTGCTTCCTGCAATCGGAGCTTCCGGATGAAAAGTAAAGGTTACATTTTCTCCGGTAGTCACCGCTTTATAACTATAATCGCCGTCTGCAGAAGTGCCGCAATAGCCTCCATTGTTAGCATCGCCTTCTACGGTAATGTTTACAATAGAAGAAGTAGTAGAAAGGCCACCATTGTCAAGAGCCTTAGCAGTTAATGCAAAAGCGCCTGCTTCTACATTTGACCAGGCAAAACTATAAGGAGCTTCTGTGTCTGTTCCTAATAAAGTTGTGCCATTGTAAAATTCAACTTTAACAAGGGAACCGTCGCTGTCTGAGGCATCGGCTTCAATTGTGATGTTAGCTGGAGCGTCAAAAGAATCAGATGAAACAGGAGAAATTATGCTAACCGCCGGAGCTAGATTTGAGGAATTTCCGCAAGTAGTTCCTACGCTATAGCTATGGGGAGTTGCACTTGAATTTCTTTCTCCACCTGAAGGTACTGCGTAAGTGAAGTAGATGCTAAGTTCTGTTCCCTCGGCAATTGCTTTAGAGTAAGTGAAGTCTCCATTTTCTGTTTTAGTCATGCCATAACCCGGATAACCGCCTTCGGCACCTTCTCTGATGTAAACTATCGCCATGTTGCTGCCTTCAATCGGCGCTTCAGGATGAAAAGTTATTGTTACATTACCGCCCTCTGTTTCTGCTTTGTAGCTATAGTCACCGTTGTCGGCTGTTCCACAATATGCTGCTTTCTCAGTTCCGTAAACCTCTAGTTCGAAAATGGAATATCCGTAAACTGTACCTCTGGCAGTACCATATATTCTTAGATATCTGCCTGAACCAGCTAAGCCTTTCCAATCATTTATCAAAGCACTGTTGCCTGTCACAGTTTTAATATCAGTCCAATTTGTGGCATCTTCTGATGTTTGCACTACATAATCTTTTCCTAATGCACCTTCCCAGGTAATCTTTACCCTGTTGATGTCATAAGATTTTTCAAGATCTACATAAATCCATTGAGGATCAGCAAAAGCACTCGACCAACGTGTTCCCAAGTTTCCGTCCACTGCATTAACCGGAAGTGAGGCCGGGTTTTCATCAGAAGAGGAAAAAGCAGGTTTATTTAATGCAAGGTTAGGCGTGGTGTTTTCTGTAACAGTTATTGCTACAGCACCTGAAACTTCTGAAGCATTAAGACTATTATAAGCTTTTGCGGTCAGAGAATAATCACCTCCATCAACCACGTTCCAGTCGATGCTATAAGGACTTGTTTCATCTGTTCCTAGGAAGGTTTGTCCCGCATAAAATTCGACCTTAGTAATGGTGCCCTCAGTAGTTGCCGCATCTGCTTGAATGCTGACTGTTGCTGGTGCTACATATTCACTGTTGCTTGCAGGTGCAGTAATAGAAACGGTTGGTTTTACCGGTTCAGCAACCGTTATGTTAACAGTACTGCTGGCTGTAAGTCCACCATTATCCGTTGCTTTTGCGATAATAGAATAAGTGCCTGCATTTGTTAAATTTAAAGTGGAACCATAAGGAGCGCTATCATCCGAGCTCAACAAAGTTTCTCCGTTGTAGAAATCCACCTTATAAATATTTCCGTCTGAATCACTGGCATCAGCAGCAATATTGATAGTAGCAGGAGCGAGGAAGCCTGAATTATTTTCAGGAGAAGTAATACTTATAGATGGCGCATTATTCCCAGGAGCAGAAACAAAAACATTAATCGCATTAGATGCTTTCTCTTTGCCTTCATTATCCGTGGCTTTTGCCGTTAAAGAATAAATTCCTGCAGCGGGACTTGTCCATGTAAAGCTGTATGGAGCAGTATCATCACTGCCTAATAAAGTCGTTCCATTATAAAAATCAACTTTTGCAACTGTTCCATTTTCATCCGCAGCATTGGCTGTGATTGTAATGTCAGAAGGTGTATGGATGATTGCGTCGTTTGCAGGAGAAGTTATCGAAACCGTAGGGGCTGGGTTGGACGTCGTCCCTCCACTGAAATAAATATTATCAATGTAAAAATCTGCATTTACATTAGGCGCATCACCTGCCAACATGAAAGACTGGCCGATGGACCCTAAATCTATGTGCATTCCTAAGTTTGGCTGATTAAAAGCGCTGAGTGGAATAATTACTTCATGCCATTCTCCATCTCTTGTCAAACCATATCCTTCACTTCCCGGAGCGAAATTTATCCAACTGTCTCCAAAACCACTATTTAATCCAACTTTAAACTGTCCTGTAAAAGAAGTCTTGAAATGGAATTTTAAAGCGCCGTCTGCAAAGTTCTGAAGATTTTTAGGACCGGTGTTGGCAACTCCGAATCCAAACCAATTTCCAGGAGCAGCGCGAAAAGCTAAAACTTCACTGCCTTCAAATGGTGTTGGAGCCGGCTCTGTAATGTTTGAAAGGTTATTCCAAACATAAAGATTAGCATCTTGTCCATAGACCAATCGTTCGGTTATAGCAGGATTTTCAGTGTATACTCCAAATTCCCCGGCTACTTGATTGTCTTTGCCAAGAAATAGTTCATCCCCTGGGCTTTGATACAGTTTGATATAGTCTACAAGCATTTTTCCAGGTAAAGGCGCTGTGATGTCACCCACACCCATTAATCCTGTATATAATCCACCTACTGCAAGGTTTAATAAAATGTATTGCGGACGGTGAAATTCTTCAAGTGAATTGGTTTCTACATCACTTATATCAATAGCAAAGTATTCATGATCGTCAATGAATACCCTGATGAAAGTCTCATCCCAAGTCATTTTATAAACATGGTAATCATCAGTTAATGGGGTTGGGCTGTCGTAGTGAGTTCCATGGTCGGCCTGGAATTCCTGATAAGCCCAGTGAACTGCGGCTCCAACTCTATTGTTGGTTTGTCCGGCTTCCCTGCCAGCCTTAGAACCCATTTCCATAATGTCGATCTCACCGCTTGCTGGCCATACACCTGTAGTTCCCAACATCCAGAATGCCGGCCAAAGGCCCTCTTTCAAATCCGGAACCTTGATTCTTGCTTCCAATACGCCATATTTAAAGTGAACTCTTCCATAAGTTCTCATTCTGGCAGAGGTGAATTGCCTTGTTTGGAAGTTTTCCTTTCTTGCTTCGATTAAAAGGTTACCATTTTCAATTCTGGCGTTTTCAGGTCTGCTGGTATAATATTGCAATTCCTGGTTTCCCCACCCGCAAAGTCCTCTTTCACATCCATCTCCGAAATCGAAGGTCCATGTGTCAGGATTGATGGAAGGGCCGTCAAAATTTTCCTCCCAGACCAAATTTTGTGATTGTCCCGATTGTATTCCGAAGAATACTAATCCAATCATTAAGACCAAAGTCTTCCATTTGACTAGTAAATTTTTTAAGTAAAAGGTGTTTCTCATAGGTATATGTTTAGGGTAATTAATTCAGTAATAGCCAGGCAAAAAGAAATTAATTGTACTGGTGCTTAAGTAAAACCTATTGTTTAGAATTGATAATGGCTTTTAGAAATCTCTTTTAAAACCCAAAGGCTGTTATTTCAGTTTTAAAAGGACACAAGTGTAAATAAAAATAGTTAAAAAACCTTTTATGTATTGTACAATTCTATTACACTTAATCTACTGTAAAACTACTTCAAATATTTAGTATTATAATATATTTATTTGAATTACAGTAAATTAATAACGTTTAATTAAAGTAATTTATATCTAATTCTGTTGGTGCTTAAAGAAGAAAAAATATAATTTAATCAATGGTGTGAATTGAGTTTTTGTAAAGTAGGTTTCCCTGTGGATAAAACTTATTTGCTTCCCAAGCCAAAATTTCAAGAGTGTTTCCTTGATTTAGATTTAATTGAAGAAATCCTTTAACTGTAAATGAAAATACAGAAGATTTTCCCCTTCTTGCATAGGCTGCTTTACTTCCACTGCCACTGATTAAATAATGCTGATGACTCTTTTTTATGTATTGCAAATTATGGTCGTGGCCAGAAACATAAATTAAGTCTTTATGTTTCTTGAAAATTGACAGAAGTTTTTTCTTCATTCTCCTGTAAGGGGGATAGGAAATATCCTCCACGACTCCAAAAAACCTTCTATATAATGGATAAATAGACCCCGCACCCGGAAGAGGAATATAAAGGTGTTTATGCACAAACCGCAGAGGAAAAATATGCTGTTTTGCACTGAATACCCCACCGTGCATTGCCTTGCTATACAATGGATGATGGCCTATTACTATAGCTTTCCTCTTGTCCCTTAAAAGCATTTCGTCAAGAAGATTGAAAAAATGGTCTTCACTTTGAGCCTTACATTTATCTTTTAAACCGATTGGAGTTTTTCCTTTTTGTACCCACCACTGGGTGTTTATAAAAATCAATTTCAACCCATCGTTTACAAATACTTCTTCAGGCCCTGGACACCCATGGGGAGGGAGATAAATGTTGGATTTTCCTAAATAATTCTGAATGTATTCTTCCTGTCTTTTTACGTATTCCAGTCCTCCTCCTTTTCCTTTGTTCCAGTCGTGATTACCTGAAATAAAGTAAATACTCCCTTTATATTCTTTTAAAATGTCTAACTGTTTATTAATCCTTTTTTCGGCTAATTTTCTTTTTTCATCCTGTATGCTAGGCAGACCATTAGGATAGATGTTGTCGCCAAGAAATATAACAGTGCTGTTTTTATCGGATTCTAACAATTTATTTTTTAAAAGCTCAAGTACTTCATCTTTTCCATGAAGGTTTGGTTTTCCTGTGTCTCCGATCAGAAATATTTTATGAATGCCAATATTTTTATTTGATTCCTGCGCCATTAGTTATGCAATTACGTCTTATTTCCATCCTGGTTCTTTATGAGAAAGGTCATTTTTTATTAATTTCTTACTTCCCAAAAAGAACTAGTGTTGCCCATTTTGGGAAGTCAATTTAGGAAATCCAAAATTGTGAAAACTTTACTGATTAAGTTAAATTTTGAGCTTTTATTCAACTTCCTATTTAATTAATATTTATAAATATCCTGTTTATCAGAGTGTTATTTTAACTAATAAAGGAAGAAGAATTATTATTTTAGTTGTTATTAATTGTATCTGAATTGAGAAAATAAGTGATAATACTTTTTGGTCTGGTTTTTACTGATTATAAAACAGAATAGATATTTGATCCCTTTTTACTAATAACCTTGATTATGAAAGCATTTTTGAAAATATTCACACTTACATTAATTCTTACTGTAACTTGTTCCGCTTTGGTATTTGCAGGTAACCCAAAGAATAAAAAGAGGAAAAAAAGCAAGGCAACTTCTTCCTATTCTTCAAAACATAAATACACTAAAATAAATGATTGTTCTAAAATGGGTAAAAAGAAAAAACCGGTAGCTATTTTAAATTTTTAAAAGGATTTATTTTCTTAAAATATAAAAAAAGACCGTTGTTTATGGTCCTTTTCTTTGCGGAGTACTTTTAATACTTTTTACTCATTTGAATTAGTTTCTTCCTCCTTTTTCAAACCACTGTTGTCCCAGTTGTTTCTAATGGTGTCTCGGTTTTCCATGTTTTCTGAACTGTCTATTTTGACATTTGGGATTTCTGAGGTATCATCAATTGTAGGGTCAACTACATCTGCCGGAAATTCAATATCTTCGGCATCTTGTTCTATTGCATCCGGAGCCTGGTCGGTTTGTGTAGGCGGAGCCATTGGATCAGGCTTTTTGGGAGCTTCCTGCCCCTTTACCATCAGAATTGTAATTCCTATGGTAAACGTCAAAGTAAAAATGAGCTTTTTCATGTGTATATAATTTGTTTTTTAATTGCCACATGGAATACGCCATTTGATATTCACCCTCGTTTGGTGATTTACAATTTCATGGCATAGGTCTTTTAAATTTCTAACGTTCCTCTGAACGAGGAGTTTAGAATTACCTATACTTATAGAAGGTTTTAATTCTTTTTTGATATTGAATCTAAGGCTCTTTTGACTTCCTCCAAAGCTTTGTCAAGATGTAATTTGACCTGAGTCCATTTCCCATCCCTATTGCTGGTAAAGTCCTGGAATTCTGTCTCCAATCTTTCTTTTGCTTTTTTTACCTCGACGAGTTTTTCCTTTACGTCCTTTTTTAATTCCTCCCTGTTTTCCTTAGTATTCTCAAGTATTTCATCAATTTTTCTACCTATTTCGCTAAATAAGTTTTCAGCTTTTCCTTTTTCCTGTTTTTCCATATTTGCATGATTTAAAGTGTTATAATTCCTTAATTCTTATACCATTTTAAATATACTTTGTTCATTCCTCTAATCCAATTTCTAAGTTTCTGGTTTAAAAAAATCCACTTGCAAAGGTCACCTCGTAGATCCGGTATAAAAAAATTAAACCAAAAGATTATGGCCTTTTTAGAAAACCAAAATGAAGAGCCCGGATTTATTTCAAAGCGGGTTCATAGAAGAATGTTTATGAAATATGCAGGAGCTGCAGCAGCTACCTCCGCTTTTCTTGTTGCCGGATGTAAAGACGACGAGGAGGTGGACAAAGGAATGCCAGATGCAGAAGTAGATCTTGGTAGTGGCGATACAGGTGTATTAAATTATGCCTACGCTCTTGAGCAATTAGAAGCGGCATTTTACACAGCAGTAGTTGCCGAAGCAAGTTTTACTTCCATTTTTAATGACGAGGAGCAAACCGTAATGCGCGATTTAATGGCACATGAAATTACTCACCGGGAATTTTTTAAAGCAGCATTGGGTACCAATGCAATTCCAGGACTTGAAGTGGATTTTAGCTCCATAAATTTTGCTGATAAAGCAAGTGTGTTAGGCGCTGCCAAAACTTTTGAGGACCTGGGGGTTGCTGCTTATAATGGCGCAGGAAAACTGTTGACTGATGGAAATTTACTTCTGGCAGCCGGCAAAATTGTTTCAGTAGAAGCCAGGCATGCAGCAGCGATAAGAGATCTTATCGATCCGAAATCCGCTTCATTTTCCGGAGATGATGTAGTGGATGCAAATGGTTTTGATAAAGCCATGGTTCCGGCGGATGTTTTGTCTGCTGCCGCCACCTATGTCAAGACAAAAATCAATGCAAGTAATTTACCAACAAGCTAAAAATCAAAGATATGAACTTATTAAAATTAATGCAGTCTTTAGATCTTTCTAAAATAGATCAGGAAGAGTTTTTAAAACCTGCTCTACGAAGGCAGTTATTTAAGAAAGCAGGTGATTTCAGCTTGAAAGCAGCTTTAACCTCTGCACCTATTGCTACGATGGCTTTTCCAAAAATAGTAAAAGCTCAATCTTCCATAGTAGTTGAAACATTAAATTTTGCTTTGACCCTCGAGTATTTGGAGGATGAATTTTATAAAATGGGGTTAGCAGCATCCAACCTTATTCCAGTAGAAGACCGGACTATTTTTATGCAAATCGGAAAACATGAAACTGCACATGTTAATTTCCTGAAAACCGCATTGGGCGAAAGCGCCGTTGCAATGCCAACCTTTGATTTTACTGCGGGGGGTGCTTTTGCAGATGCTTTTTCCAATTACGCTACTTTTCTGGCGCTTTCCCAATCATTTGAGGATACAGGCGTGAGGGCATACAAGGGACAAGCAGGGAATCTATTAAATGATAACGACACGTTGACCGCTGCACTCCAAATACATTCTGTAGAAGCGAGGCATGCATCAGAAGTACGGAGACTAAGAGGAAAAGCATCAAACATGGCCATTAAAGGCTGGATTACAAATGATGAATCGAATGGAGCGCCAGCAGCAATATATGAGGGTGAGGACAATACTACTCATGCAGGAGCAGACATCAGTACTTTGTCAACGCTTTCTGATATTTCAATGGCCGGAAAAACGGAGTCTTTTGATGAACCATTAACCAAAGAGCAAGTACTTGCCATAGTAGATCCATTTATAGCATAATTATAAAAGAAAGGATAGAGCGTTGGCCCTGGGTTTATAATTACAGGCTCTTCTTGACAAGAGCCTGTAATTTTACCTAAAAAATTAGTAACAATTTTGCAGATAGCGTGTTTGTTATTTAATGTTGTTATTAATTATTGTTATTTTTCCTGCCATTTGGAAGCTACTTCATCGGTAATATCGGAACTGGAACTTGTAAATCTTCTCAAAAAGAAGGACAGGAAAGCTTTGGAGTATTTGTACGATAATTATTCCTCTGCTATCTATGGAATAATTTATAAGATCATACGTGTCGAAGATTTGGCGGAGGAAGTGCTTCAAGATTCTTTTTTAAGGTTTTGGAATAAGATTGAAGATTATAACCCCGAAAAAGGAAGATTGTTTACCTGGATGTTAAATATTGCCAGAAATCTTTCAATAGATAAATTACGATCAGCGGATTATAAAAGTCAGGCAAGGTCTGAAGATATTCTTCAAGATTCATCAAAGGCTAATTTTGAATTTTCAGATAAATTTAAACCTGATCATATTGGAGTAAAAGATATGCTGGAAATACTTAAACCTGATCAAAAAAGATTAATGGAACTAATGTATTTTAAAGGATATACTCAATCAGAAATTTCAGAGGAATTTAATATACCCTTAGGCACAGTTAAAACTAAGGTCAGAACTGCAATGATGGTTTTGAGAAAATTATTTTAGAAAAGAAATTGAATACAGAGGAATATATTTCGTCGGGAATACTTGAACTATATGTTCTGGGGCAATTGACAGCTGAAGAAAATGCTGAGGTAGAAAATATTGCCAACACTTATCCCGCGGTTAAAAAAGAAATCGGCTTAATAGAACAAAGTCTTGAAGCTTATGCAAAAGGACATTCCAAAGCTCCTCGTAAAGAAATTAAGGATAAAATTTTGTCTCAATTAAATGATTCTGCCAGGATTGACCCTGAAATTAATACTCTAAATGCCGACAAACCTTCCTCCATAGATAATTCGGAAAACAGTTTTGTTGTTTATAAAAAAAGAGCTTTTTCTACTTATCTGGTTGCAGCTTCCTGGATATTAACAATTTTCTTTGCAGCTACTACTATGTTTTTCTGGTCCAAATGGAGAAGTGCGGAACAAAATTATGTCGTTTTACAAAGTCAGTCTGCCGAATATTCCAGTAATTATAATAGGGTAAAAAATAATTACGAAACGGAAATAGAAGACCTTCACAGCTATATTGCTTTGTTAAATGATGAATCAACCCGAACAGTAACACTTTCAGGATTACCTATTGCGCCGTCATCAGAAGCTAAAGTTTTATGGAATGAAAACAATAAAAAACTTTATGTAAGTCAATTAAATCTACCTCCGCCTCCGTCTGGAAAACAATACCAATTGTGGGCCATTTATGGAGATCAAAAAATAGATGCAGGCGTGCTTTCCAAAAATGGATTTGAAATTCAAAAAATGAAAGATATCTCATCTGCTCAGGCATTTGCCATTACTTTGGAAAAAGAAGGAGGAAGCCCCACTCCAAATCTAGATGCCATATATGCTATGGGCAAGATATAATGCCTGGTATCCTTTATATTTTTCTTGTTTTTTTAACTTTTAAGCTTAAAGATTAATACTTTCGCTAGTGCTATAATTTTTAAAGTATGTTGGAAGTACCTAATCACGATCAAAAGATAAATGAGCATTATGGACAAGGTAACCTTGCCACCGCAATTCTTGAAGCCCTTCGCTCTGCGGGAAAATACCATAATTTGACTGAAGATGATCTTATTCCTGCCGATCAATTTCATATTGGAGGAAAAGCTGCGACGATAGAGTTGGCCTCTTTGGCTAATATCACTTCAAACATGAATATCCTGGATGTTGGAGGGGGAATTGGTGGCCCTGCAAGAACCTTAGCCTCTACTTTTGGATGTAAAGTGGAAGTATTGGACTTAACAGAAGAATATTGTAGGGTAGGAGAGCAGCTTACGGTAAAAACAGAATACCGGGATTTGGTTTCCTTCAGACACGGAAGTGCGTTGGACCTGCCGTATTCTCACAGGTGTTTTGATTTGGTTTGGACGCAGCACAGTTCCATGAACATTTCAGATAAAAACAGACTTTATTCAGAAATATACCGAGTGCTAAAAAGTGGCGGAAAGCTGGCAATGCATGAGATAATGTCCGGAAAAAATTCACCTATCCATTTTCCAGTTCCCTGGGCACGACATCCAGCAATAAGTTTTTTAAGCCAACCTGAAGAAATAAGGTCCTTATTATTGACACTAGGTTTTAAAGAAATAGCTTGGCAGGATGAAACCGACCAAGCAATTGAGTCTTTTAGAAAAGCAATGAAAGCTTCAGATAATTCCATAGAATCACCACTTGGGCTTCAATTATTATTGGGAAAAGATTACAAGCAAATGCTTCAAAATCAGCTTAGAAACCTGGAGGAAGAAAAAATAGCTGTAATTAAAGCGGTATTTGAGAAAGTGGAGGCTTGAATATGAATCTATGCAAAAAAAATCCCTGCCGGAGAAGCAAGGTTTAAATGTTGTTAATCATCCGGATCTAAATTTTTTAATTTACAGCGCGTCGATTTTAGTTCCTTTTAGGTTGCCCAACCTTTAGTAGTAAACCTTTACTAACCACGCTAAAATAATGGATATGTGTAGTTAAATTGATACATGCCGTAGTTTTCCCGTAGAGGAATCTTTTGATAAAAAACCTGTTGTCCGGACTTTTAGGGTTATTAGTTTATATACCATTAACCCTAAAAAAATGAAAAAAGAACTCCATCAATTTAGTGAGATTCCGGCATCTCTTTCCGGAATTCTTCAGCCCTTTGCCTGTCTGCAATCTTTTCCAAATTCAAATGGTATTACTGAGGTAAATCTTTTAATAGTTTATCCTTAGGCCATTGGGTTTGTACTTTTTATAAACCTTCAGGAATTATTGTTTTTACCAGCTTATTTTAAAAAGCTGGATGAGTCTCATTTTTAACCTTTATTAACTCTTATGGAAAAATTCTCTTTAAAACTATTGGCTTTATTTATAGCCATGTGCTTATCCTTAATAAATAAAAGCTTTGCTCAGTCCACCATTCCGGGCAAAATAGAAGCCGAAGCTTATACGGCAATGTCTGGTATACAAACAGAAGCTACAGCTGATGCGGGTGGTGGTCTGAATGTTGGTTGGATCGATGCTGGCGACTGGATGGATTATTCACTGGCCGTTCCTACCGCCGGCAATTATAAGGTGAATTTTAGAATAGCAAGTACAATAGCCGCTGCAAAACTTCAGTTGAAAGTGGGACCATCCACAACTGACGTTACACTCCCAAATACTGGCGGATATCAGACGTGGGCTACGGTTTCCACAACTATGGCTTTAAATGCAGGAAATCAAACAATTAGAATAAGTGCCTTAACCAATGGCTTTAATTTTAACTGGATGCAGTTTGAAGCTGCTTCCACCACAAATATAGCCCGGGACAAAGTGGCTACTTCATCATCAACGGAAGGCGCTTTTCTACCTTCCAATGTTGTAGATGGTAACACGAATACAAGATGGGCAAGCAACTACAACAATTCGGAATGGGTGGCCATAGACCTCGGCCAGAATTATTCCATAAACAAAGTTGTACTGAACTGGGAAACTGCCTCTGGAAAATCTTTTGATATTGAAGTATCGTCCAATAATACTTCATGGACCTCGATCTACCATACCGATGCAGGAACCGGAGGCGTGCAATCGCTTAATGTTACAGGACAAGGCAGGTACATAAGAATGCTTGGAAAAACAAGGAATACGGTCTACGGGTATTCTTTGTGGGAATTTGAAGTTTATGGTACGCCTTCCACCACTGCAAATCAAGATCCGGTGGTAAATGCCGGAGCGGATAAAACCATTACTTTGCCTACCAATTCAACAAACCTGACTGCCGTAGCTAGTGATCCTGATGGTGACGCTATAACCTATCAGTGGAGTAAAGTATCAGGTCCTGCCGCGACATTGTCCGGGGCAACAACGGCCAACTTATCTGCCGCCGGACTTACTCAAGGAACTTATGTCTTCCGAATAACAGTGACGGATGGAAAAGGAGGGGAGTCTTCTGATGATGTAGTCGTAACGGTTAATGCTGCAAACACTTCATGTGCTCAAATACTTTCTACAGGCAAAACAGCATCTGCTTCTTCAACGATTGGAGGAAATACCGCGGCGATGGCGGTAGATGGTAATATGGGCACCCGTTGGGAAAGCCAGTTTTCAGACCCTCAATGGATTACTGTTGATTTAGGAGCAAGTCAAGCCATTTGTAAAGTTGTTCTTGATTGGGAAACCGCTTCAGGAAAAAGCTATGAAATTCAAACCTCTTCTGACAATACAAACTGGACAAAGGTCTACGGCACATCAACAGGTGACGGAGGACGGGATGAGATCTCATTGACAGGTACGG
>Ga0196965_1000224_pt1 | contig 39598 bp, 72 predicted proteins | sample S1_20metaG_FD_148668 | JGI IMG/M metagenome (GOLD analysis project Ga0196965, IMG submission 148668) | Soil microbial communities from Anza Borrego desert, Southern California, United States - S1_20 | ecosystem: Environmental > Terrestrial > Soil > Desert | place: USA: California | collected...
CCTCTCATCATCCAAGCGCTCTGACTCAAGTCCAGACCCAATAAACCATGTTCTAGGCATATCCGTATAATTTGCTTGCACAGCAATCATCAAATCATCTTCATAATATCCCTTACTAAATAGAGCCGAATCGGCACGCGCTAGCCACTTCCTTGATACAGGATCACCGCGAGAACCTCTATTCATGGTCACCCATATTTCTGGAACAGGCATATCTTCAATGTCAATTCCAGCGGCGAGCATTTCGTCAACGTCTTTGGCAGAGTTACGCAAAGATGCAGTAAGAACACGCAAAGTTTTTTCAGACAGGGACTCTCCCTCTTCCACCCATAGGGCTTTAACGCCAGACAGCATGCCTTTTATTGATGTTATATTCCGTGCTAGACCACGATAGAAAGGTCGACCGCCGCTTATATGGCTAATCGTTGTTGCGTTCTGAGTAAATCCTGGGAGTGACAGCCTATCTATCTCGTCGCATAGGGTCCGGTGCACTGACTCATCAATAGAATTCTGGAACTCACGTGCGCAGCACCATATATTACCGTCCATGACACTTGTTAGGCAGTAGTCAGCAACAAATGTAGTTTTGGTTGACCCTCTGCCGCCGACAATAAGCTTGACCCGCTTTTGTTTTTCAATAAGCGGGCCGAACTTGTCTAAACATTTAATTTGAGTCTGCATTGACGCCGACAAAGGTTATAGACCCCTTGTGGTTATGCTGCAAAGGCTGCTCCGGATCACCAATAAGTTCTGTCTGCTTAAGGTCTGGAAGGTACTTGTTGACCAGCTTTAGATTAAGCTCTGCGGCTATCTTAAGGCGCTGAACCTTGTCTTGCTCTAGGTCTTGGTCTAGGTCGCCTATTTTTTTTGCTATATCAGACACTTGCTCAACAAGCTTTTGCTTAGATAATTGCTCTCTAAGAGCATCTTGACGGATCTTTCTGTTGCGGTCTGCGGCACTTAGTCCGTCAGTTGGTGACTTTGCCATAATACTATAACCTCACTTAATGGTTTCCCATCGCAAGGTTATAGTATAACAGGTTAAAGCGAAGAACCAAATATGAAAGCAAGAAATAGGGCGCCAGTCCCGAAACCTGAATCTGATTTCTTTGCGTCTGCATCAACTTCTCTGAACCTCATAGCAAATTCTTGCTGCTCAGCTCTTCGGGCAATGCATGATTCTTTTTGCTCTGGAGTCATACTCTCCATAATTTTTTTATCCCACTCATACCGTGCCATTGCTGCAATGGCGGCAGCATGGACAATAGTTTCTATACCAAACATATTAATTCACCGCTAAGCTCTTCTATCATTTCCAGCTCCACTTATAGTCAATAAAGATCTCTGTTCTAGCCGATTCCGCATCGTTGTTGACCGGCCACCCGTCACCCCACTGGCTGTAATGCGCTACTCCATAGCTGAAATTTCCCTTCTGCTTGCCAAGCTCAAACCTGGCCCCAATAGGTGATGACTGGTCTTTCCACTGATAATCCTTCCCCTCATGGTGTGTAGAAGCCTCGGAGTGCGTTTTGTAGCTAGCCCCAACCTTTAGGTATATCTCATCACACGCCGTCGCCTCGAATCCGGTGAATACTCCAATGAAGAACATCAGGACGCATCCGATTGCGGCACCTGGACATCCGCCTTTTCCCATGTATTTACGGTTTGCGGGACGGTAGTATTTAGTTGACCTTTTCATTTTTCACACCCTCGTTGTTGTTTGTGTGTTTATTATTGTTCTTGTAAGGGTGTTTGGCGAGGATCTTTACTTAACTTAACCTAAGTCATTTTTCATTTCAGAAACTAATTTGTTTAATTCGGGATTGGTCATGCCGGTAACATCAGCGATCATTGCTCCAATATGCTCAGCATCTAGCTTGTAGCTCATGGTTATTTCACCAATGCACATGTTTTGAATTTCGCATAAAACAGCCAAATATTTATCTTCCATATCAAAACTCCCGCCCTTTCTCTATCTTGTCGATCATGGATTTAAGCTCCTCGAAATGAAGAGTAATTATCTCATACCTGTCCTTCATACTGTTAAATACAAAATAAGCATATAACGGGTATGCAAAAGGATGATGTACTGGGTCAGCATTAGGATTATCTCGAAGCAACTCCTTCCACGCCTTTTTGTTTTGTATGTAGATCATAAATTAATCCTCTGGCATCGCATCGAATTCTTCGTCAGTCATATCGATTCGCTTAAAATGAATTTCGACACGCTCCCCATCATCAATATTTGAAGCGCAAATTATGCCATCAATCTCAGAAGTCACCGGAACCCATGCATCTAGACCTTCGTCTAGGTAAAACAGATATGGGTTCTTTTCTTGTCGGTATCCATCGCACATTTTATGATGATGATTACCCCTATCGCCTGGTTTTGTGATGCAAAAATCTGCACAGCACTTTTTCATATATCCCACTCCGCTAATGCGCAGGCGCACGACTCTTCGATTGAATGACCGGCCGCTGCCATCTTATAGAAGCTGTAGATCACTTCAGGCATGAATCCCTGAGCGTCAGCCTGGCGGACCATTTCGGTTATATCTTCCATTTCTTTCTCTTTCACGTAAAATTACCCCTTCGGTAGCTAACCCTGAATTCGATCTCCGGTACGAACTTTACTGCCCCGAAATCGTCTGTAACCATGAATGAGTGTAGCGCCGGAACTCCGCGTATCACTCTCATTGGCACTATCTGGGGCGGGTGGTCTTCGTAAAAGTGGAGGATCAACCGCTCTCCGCCGTCCCTAAGCTCCATCGCCCTGATCTGTAACGCCGTTACTATCTCTGTGTGCTCGTATCTAGGCAGGTCGTCGCTCATTTCGCAATCCTCGGTTAAATTCAGCCATTGGATTGCTATTTGGTATTCCTGTCTGTGCGCGGTTTACTGTGTTTTAAGCGACTAAATACCCGTTCGTGGCACCTTGGGCGGCGGCTAATGCGGAGTTTCACCGTCCACTTGACGTTTATTCACTGAGCTGCGCTTTTTGATTGCTTTGGCAAAAATGATAAAGGTAGTTATCCGCTAACAGTTCAGCATGGCGAACGCCCACGCGGGGAGTTCATCGTTGATACTCATTTGGCCAGTCAAACGTGCCGTCAGACTTTAAATTGCCTCTTTGCTCGGACTGCATCCAAAACTTTCCCTTGTTGCTATCATCCGGCAGTGACCGCTCCAGCTCTTGCAGCCACGCCGATTTCTTACGTGCCTTACCCTCTTGCACGCGCTTTGACATTTCAGCTACTGCTCTGTCTCGCCTGTTATCTGGTTGCCATGGCATGGGATTGGTCTCTTGAATAGGGGGTGATGGGCTGGACTTTAACCAGCGACCTGCGGTGCGACCACTGCTCTAAGCAATTCTGAGCTACCATCACCATAGTTGCCCGTCTCTCCGGGCTGTCAAGACTAGCTGCATGTATCCCCACGCTTGCAGGCCTGCTTGTGGGCTTGACCTTCCCATGCTCCGCGTCTTTCCTTCCGTTCTTTTTGCCATTGCTGGCGAATATGGTGGAGGCGGCTGGATTCGAACCAGCATCTGGCGACATCAACTCCCGACTTAACCTGTAGTCCTCGCCCCCATATTTGCCGAGTTACCACCGCGCTCGGCTCGCGGATGTGTGGCAGGCTTTCTCAGGTATCGGGCGATCTCGTTTGCTCCCGATCCGCGTCCACGCGGGCGACCCCGCCTCGGTTTTAACCTATCCTGCCCCGCCAAGATTCACACATCGAAACGAACACTCCCGGACCGTTGACTAGACTATCCGTTAGCTTGTCAGGCTGGAATGCTCGTTTCGATGCCCTCTCGCTACATCCGCCCGAGAGGGTAGGCGTTGATGTGATCCCTCTGGCTTTTGAGGGTTGCGATGCAGTCCTGAAGTCAGGAATCGCGCTATGTATCTGCTCTTGTCTGCTGCTAGTTGCCACCTAGCTAATCACATCGAGATAGCATCTCTGCCTTTTAGTCAGCATTAACTGATTCTGAGGCATCTCTAAGAACTTTCGATTGCACGCTTTAACCCACATTTATTATCTGTGGGACAACCGCCACAAAGCAAAGATACTATCTCAATGCCGCCTCTTAAATCCGGGGAAGCGGTTCCCGTTACTCTTTGAAGCGCCCCTGTTACTTTTTGCACTCGGTTAATGATTGGCTTACCTGCTTAATTCGTATCTTTTATGTATAAGCCGAATAACTTCTTCGCTCAAACGCTTTGATTTCTCAGCATCTTTTATTTCATTCTCAAGATGTTTAATCCTTAATTTTGCGTTATGTATTATAAAGTCTGCCTGAGAAACTCTAGCTCTTGATTTTAGATATAGCTCCATGCTGTCATCAAGAACCTTAAGCATATCTAAATTCTACATATTGAAAACGGTATGCTTGGCGGGTTCCGCTATGAGTTCCGCGAGATGCCACCAGAGAGCTTTCATTATCAAATCCAAGCTTTACTGTTCTGCCTTGATCTACACTACGAATAGAAAGCGAATCAACCATTTCGCACTGCGCCTTAGTTAGAACCAAGTCAACACGAAAACACTTGGATCCTTCATTGTCGAATTTTAGCTTTTCTGTCAAAGGATTGCTTTTTATTGATTCGATTAAATCTTTAAGGCTCGCTGCATTAATCATCTCATAACCCTATCTATTCCGGCTCAGCCCATCGCCTCACCACATGTGTTTAAATATACTCGCGTTAATCTGGTTTGTAATGCGTCTTTACATAACTTAACCTAGCGCTAGATAGCCGAAGTAAGCAGCGCTGCGCGTATCTGCATTCGACTGCTTTGTCCAGCCAGTAACTTTCTCAAACTGCGCCTTGTTATCCGCCCAGTTGCCCTTCTGTGGCTTATGCAATACGTATGGTATACCGTAATGGTCAAGCCAGCGCATAAGCTCAACCTGGGCTTGCTGGCATCGCCCTATGTGCATTGCAATCTTGCTTTGATTTGCCGTCGATCCTTTTCGGTTTCTAGCGTATACAAACTGGTTTGCCATTACGTTTTCGATGCTGAAAATATACTGATCGATACCGAAATTTGATTTTAATATTTTATCAAAAATACCAACCGTATTCATCATTTCGAGATAGCACAAAACTCCATCGAAATAATAAGCTACACCGTGCCTTTCTGAATCAGGGTCTATCCCTACAACTATCGTCCGCACTGCGCTATCCCCGCTATGTAGTTTGTTGGTAGTTCTAATGGGCAATCCTCGGCCTGTATTAGCCATAGATCGCATTGAGGTCCAAACTGATCTGTAAATGCCCTTCGGCTACCGTTAGTTACTATCCCGTCGCAATTAGGGCACAGCCCCAATATGAACAAGTGGCCTATCTGCAACCGCTCACATCCCACCCTAACCTTGAATGTTGAACCCATAGCATGGTGACAGATTACAAATCCATGAGCACCGCACGCTGCACATATCATCCTATCTTTGATCCAGCCCATATGCTGCTTCTCTAGCGTGTTAGGTCCGCGAGATTGACCGGTTGCTCTGCGTTGCATCAATTATTTCCTGTGCTGCACGGCGAAGGCCGCCAAGTCATTCTAACAGCCTTGATTGTTTCTTTTCCCATGCATAACGCTTTAATAATCCGGTGTCTACCATCAGCTATCGATCCGTCCCACGCGATGATAATCGGCTTTGTTAGGTCTGCATCCATAACCTTTTTGCAATGGAATGCTAATTCGTATATATCACAACCACGCCAAATCTCTCCAGATAGGTCAATGCAGGCAAGAGGCGCATCAAACGGCTTTAGGTTTTTAGTGTCATCGACTAATCGAGCAACTGACCACCTATTGCCACGCCCATCATCATAATAATCCTGTAACGAGTCAGCATCGCGGAACGTTACCTTTGGGTATTCTTGTTTTTTCATTATCGCATTATCTCCCGGTAAACTTCCTGCCAGTAACCGTCATTTGGTGGATCAATTGTTATCTGCCACATATCCCAGCAGAATGGTTTTATCTCGTCGTCGATGTAACCGCAGAATCTTTTGCGGCTCATTGTTGCGGTTGATTCGTAAACCTTGTGATGACGACCATTGAGCAAATACTCCTGCTTAACCAGGAAGCAATCCTGAAAGGCTGCGTGAAGCGTGTCTCTTGTCCATGGCTGGCCGCCTGGCATTAACTGGCCAGATTCGTTCAGCTTGTGGACTATTTGTTTTGTGTAGACATATCCATTCAAGTAACGATTCTGTAGCCCTGTTCTAACCTCCGAGGCAATATCAGCAATAACCATCTGCCCAGGCTTCTGCGATTTAACCCACTCCACAGCATTTGTCGCTCGCGGCTCAAGCAATCCGTCTGATCTGCAATACAGCGCCATATCAGCCATCAAATATATCCCATCAGCTTATTGTTCATATCTTTTATTTTTGACAGTTTAGCAATAAGCTGATTTGTCGATCCATTTCCGTTTACATGGTATTCAACGCAGCGAGCCTGAAGCTTTTTGTACTCTTCTACGTCCTGCATCTTGCCATCGCGGACAAGTTTCTTTGGCGTCTTTAAAGACGTTTCACGAAGATCGATCAATGACTTTTCAATATCAGCAGCTAATTGCTTTTTTGTCTCGCGTATTTCAGCGAGCGTTCTCTTAGGCTTGCTCATCTAAACCTCCTCCGAATAGTCCCACCATAGGACTTCACACCATTGTTCAAATGCTGTCATATCAACCAACCGCGAAAGCCATTCGCCACATGTACCAGCAATCCTCAAGATGCTGCATTGAGTAACTGCTACCGTCTCGCAGATTACGGATAGACTGAATATCCTCATCTGTTCCGCTCATGTGGCGGATTGCGTAGACTCGTTCGAACTTATCACGCATCGGGTTTTTCTCGCAGCAGTCCGGCGTCATACCATGCTCCAGCGGCGGCAATTAATCGGTCTTCGATTTCTGATGTGCAATATACCCCCACAACACCCAATGATTTCATCGCTTTTTCAATTGTTCTATCACGCTCGGATTTTGAAGGAGCAAAATCCCCCTTTGAGAAATAGGCAGAACCAACGCCTTTTTGCCTGTGATAAAAAGAGACAACGATGCCAGATTCTATTTCTACCAAAGCAATAACCTTTAACTCAATGTCAAAAAATCTAGAAAGCTCCGGCCCAAGCATAATCTCTGAAATAGCAAATTTAAATTTGTCACCAACTTGTGGTGGATCACCGCGCTCATACCAATCATTACTCATAACCCTATCCTCGTTTAATTTCCCCAATCTTACCCTTTGCCTTAATGATTAGGTGGATATTTACATAACTTTACCTAATCAAAGAATCACGAAGCTCTACTGCATCAGAAAGACGCTTACGTGACCCGCAGTACTTACGTTTTACGATTACCTCGAAAGATCCATTTTCCTGCTTTGGCCTGATGTTCGAATATAGCGATCTTTGTTTATTAAACCTGCTTAGGTCCATATCAAAAAGGAACATGTCGTGCTTGTCTTTTGCTACCTGTACGCCACGCATTAGTTGGCCCAACTTCTGTCTGTGAGATCTTCCAAAACAGTCCTATCCCTCGTGCTTCTATTTCCATCCTGATTCTGTATTCTGGGCGTCGTAACAGCCTGTGTTATAGCGGTCATACGGCGTGATATCTCGGCAGCAATATATTCGTATGTTACACCCTGCCAACCCTTGTCTACGACCATCAGAACAGCGTCAGTTGCGCTTATTCCCAGCTTCTCGCATTTAACTGCCGTAGCCATAGCTCGATCAAATGCGCCCTGTGTAAGCGGCTTTTTGATATTGATTCGATGGTCGATAAATTCTTGTGCGGCCTCCTCGGTTACGTTGCTGAATATCGCCATGTTTATAGCTATTTTTTTGTAGATCATAATTTTTCCTAAAGATTAGCCATGACTGCTGAATATTCACTGTCAAGACTGCTGTTTATTTCATCTGCCTTTTTCTCTACCTTTGTGTAGTAATTTTTAACCCTATAACCACGCACAGCGACAAGGCACTCCAGCTTAAACCACTCGCCGCGAATACGAAAATGCGAAATCATTCTATGCAGCTTCTTTTCTTGACGCTTAGCTTCTTTATCGTCATCACCAACATAGCACTGCCACACAAGAGATAACTTATCAGTTGAGGCAGTCTGTAAAGATCTCATTCGCGATTTTGGATTAGCCGAGTATCCAATCTTAACCTTGTCCGAAGCCTGGATTGCATACAAATATCTTCTTGATTCAACCGGAGGCTTTGGCCCATCTGGAATCTCTATTCCAACTATCTCAGAAGCTCTCTTTCTCATTGAAGTTGGCAAATAACCGTTTCTTACGAAATACAAAATCATCTCGTTGCAATCCCTGCGGTAAATAGCGTTTTCAGACGCTCTTACAATCTTGTAAATCTTCTCCAATAAATCATCTTTCTTGTAGCTAATATATCTTTTAGGCATAGTTCACCCCTTTCCCTACTACTGGTAGGTACTAGTTGCCCTCTAAATTAATAGCCCTACTACAGGCTCCCATGACGTAGACGCGGATACAAGGTTAAGCATTGCCGCGATTAGTCCATCCACTTTATCCACTTATGGCCGGTGTCCGCTTTCGCGATTTACCTATTCAGGCTTTGGGTCTGTCTTGTTTATATAGCGGTTGACGACTGCACAAAAACCGCTCGATATTTTGAACGGTTAAATAAATTGCATTCGCTTATTCATAGCTTCATAGATTCTTTCTAGCTTCATGCTCCAAGCAACAAAACTCCACCAACTAAAAAACAAAAATTTACGTCTTTCATAAAGCTCGAACCTTGGCTCATATCCACGCAGGCACGCTTCAATGATTCTGTAATTCGGGGTATCCAAAAGAACTTTTTCAAACCTATTCATTTCGCACCCCATAATTGACTAACCCACTCAACACCTTTTGGAGTGAATTTGGCACTGGTAAAGGTGTGATCGTTATCTCCGGTTCCGGTGGTTACGTAAAAGCGCCCTGCGTCGATATGGGATGCGTATGGAACCCAGTCGCCGTTCAGTCGGTACATGATTCGGCTATCTTGCAGGAATGCTCGGAAGTCATTCTCTTTGGCCTTCAGGAGCTTGCAGACTTGGCGGAAACCCAGATTGCCGGTTGACTTGACGTAACGGTCTACGAACTCCACGGCGGGCTTCTGCTGTTCAACCTGTGCGGCCTGAGCCTGGATTTTTTCTTGTTGATCGGCTGCTAGGCGTAATGCCTCAGCGAATGACTTGGGTATCTGGTGATGCGGATTAGCTACTTGGCGTTCCAGCTCTTGCCATCTGTCGACGATCTTTGCAGTAAATTCCGGGCAGTTTTGAGCAACAAGAATAATGCTATCGCGCTTGTTAAGAAGGTATTCCGTGTAAGTATTCCCGTTGTGGCCGAACTCTTGCGCTGCAAGGGTTATCAGTCCGGCATTGCTTAGCCTATCGGCACTTATTTTGATGTTTGTGTGAGTCTTGCCAATAAGAGCGGCAATATCACGAGTTGACATGGTTAAAAAGGATTGGTCTTGCAGAATTGGAAGCATAAAAAAACGCCTTTGATCTAGTCCTTGGTGACAGATACCGTCGCAGGTACTGGCAAAAAGGTTTAGCCATTGTTTACGGTAAACAAGGACTAGATCGAAAGCGTCTCAAGTTTACCTGCTGTTTTCACCCGCCCCTGTCACAAGGCACCTTACGGCTAAAGGGTTGCGCGCCGAACCTCCAAGGTAACTAAGGCGCATCGCAATTATATCAACTGCTGTGACAAATTAAAAGCCACCCGGTAAGCCTTTCTTGCCGTCTCAATATCGCGGATCTCGGCTGTGTGGTATTCGCAACCCAGTTCGTCGCCCATGCGCCGGTAAATCTCTTTGCGGGTCATTCTTCCGCTCTGCCAGATAGGGTCGATGAGCTTGTGAAGATGTTGGCGAGCGGCCTTGATCTCAGGAGACGGGATGACTCCCAGCGGCCTTGTGGGGTTCTTTGTCTTGTGGTGGCACCCTACGGTATTCCCGCAGGTGTCGCACTTCCAGAATGGCAATGCAGCAAGGTCTTCGCGGTGGGAATAGATCTCTTTGCCATTGGTCAATCTTGCATCAATATCGGTTTTACACGTGCAGCAGTAGATTTTCATGTGCGCTCCATAACATTTTAATGGGCGCTGAGTAGGCAGGGGTTTACAGTGGGAATGAGGCTGATATAATCGTCTCATCGCTGCTGACTCAGCGGTACTTCTTGAAGGCTCGGTAGCTAGTAACTATCGGGCCTTCGTCTATTCTAAGTCTATGTTTCTTGATTTACAACATCCTTAACATGCTCAACGAAACCCTGATCGTTTGGCGACCCCCAGTTTCGCTTTTTGTTTATCGACAGCTTTGTGTAGCATGCAGTCAATATATCACTAGCACGAACTCCGTTATAGCTCGCCGCATCCAGCAATAGCATCATGCAATCAGCATACTCCATAATGTCTTTTGGGTCTCCCTCAACCTCTTCAGTCTCTTTTCTCAAATGAGCAAGGATGGATGATGTTGTGCGCTGTGGGAACTGCTTTTCTGTCCAACTCTTTAGATCGAACTGCAAATCATTAATATCTATCAGGTAGCTCATAATATCCCCTAACACTTAGGTTTCGTTTGGCAACTCAGATCAGTCATCATAATTTACGCCGACATACTCGCTTTTTAGCCACCTATCCTCACTATCCAGAAGCTTAGCGCCTTGATGGAACCACTCGGCGGCATCCTTTCTTGATGAAAATTCAAGAATTTCGCTTCCAATAGCAATATATGCTTTCCCTTTATGGAAAATAAGCTCAGCCCTGGTAGCTATGTTTAGCGATCCAATTATTCCGGCTTCGCGCGTATATGTGTTTCCCTCCGATGAATCAGGAAATTCTATTACTTCACCCATAATATCCCCTTACACGTCAGTCTTGGTTAAACCTTTGGCTAAGGCTGATAGTCGTCGCTTAGCAATACCGAACCTCTTCTTTGCTGCCTTGCGTTCCTGTATTAGCTTGTCAGTCAGCTTTCCGGCTTCACATAGTTCTGGCGGCTCTTCGCTTTCTGGGCCGTCAGGCTCGAAATCTTCTTCATAATAATGGGTTCTGTTTTTCCATCGATCATATTCCCTGCTGTCCATATTCCACTTGTAGAGCAGAGGCACACAATCCGTGTCATCAAACGGATTTTCAGATTTATTTCCACATGTGCACTTTTTTCGATATATATCGCCAACATATACACCAATCGAATCTGAAATATCACGGCCAATCTCGATAATCTGCTTTCTCGCTGCATCATATTCAAAGATGGCTTTTTGGTACTTATCCATCATTCCCCTACCTTACGTGCTTCCACGTTTTCTGCTAAACCAAAGATTTAAAAATTTCTTTTAGTTCTCTTATCTGTTTATTTTGTGAATTGGTGTCACCAGAAAGTGATATTGTCCAGCTAACATCATATTTGAAAAACCTTTTCCTACACTGGAAAACAGTTATTCTTATCCACGGCATTCCATGATCTATAAACAAATCCCGTTGCGTTCCTGCCGGCACATTGCGCCACTCTCGAGAGGCAAGTTGAGAACCGAACCATCCAGACCACCAATATTTTACGCCGGATATAACGTAGAAGATTCTAGCTTTGTTCACAATCTCTCTCCTATTCCTGTTCGTATGTGATGCCAGCTTTATCAAGCGCATCAGTAACCATCCCGACCAAAATCCACAGGCAGTAGGGAGTTATGCAGAGCAAGATGTAGCAGAGGATTATTTCTTGCATTCTCTTATCTCCTTAATAATTTCCTCTGAAAAGTGAAAAATAAACCCAATGCAAAGATATCCAACGTGCGCTGAAAAATCGCCATTAATCAATGTTAATAACGACAATACTAAAAATACCCACTTCATTTTCTTTCCTCCATCACTGCGCCGGGGCCAATTATTCTGCATAAATGAGGCGCTCCGGTATGTCTGCACGCCATATATTGCGATCCTCCATATGCAACAAAGTGATTGCCCCTAGTGGCCCCAGACTCTAGATAGGTAGCCTCAACTACCTCTCCACTATGCAATCTAACGCGCACCGTGTCGCCGCGTTTTGGAATGAAGAACTTATTCATGCCTCTCTCCATAATTCATAATTGTCAATATTTATGTATTGACCCGTATCAACTCGATACCACTGAAATCTCCCATGCGACCATTCAGCCAAAAGACCATCATCGCCATCATATTTGTAAAGCATTACTCTTTTGACTTGGCTGCTATTAAGCGTTGATATTTTATCCATACCTACCTCCCAAACCTAACGAATTGATTCATCTTTTGTTGTGCCATCCACATGTAATAGCGGGTGGGTGTGGTCATTAGAAGTCTCCTAGAAAGCAAATTGAAATCGTCGCGCTGAAAACGCAAATTCCGAATAGTAAAATACTAAATGCAGAATTCTCCCTGCTGTGCCTTCCGGTTTCTGTCTCGCCGGGACGCTCCCTGTTGAAATTGAAAATGCCAAGCGTTATACATACAACGCCAAGCAGAATTCCGAATATTAATAATATAGTCATTTGGTTTTCTCCAGCTCGGCAAGAAGTCCATCTGCAAGAGCAACAGATCTGTCGCGAACATACTCAATTGCCGAGTCATGTAAAGAGTCAACTAGCCTATGGTTTGAAGCTATTGCCTGCATTGCGTGAAGAGCGAATATCTCGCGCTTTGTCATTCCGATAGCGGGCACCTTAGTATCACTAACATGACAAATATCAGATATAAATCCGTGGCTATTGAAAATCGGCATTCCTGGCATGTCTGACTTTTTCATGATTTCACCTTGTGGTAAGTGGTTACTGTTACGCCTTCGTAGCCGATCCAATCTAGGATTGAATCAGGGATTGGCTTCTCTTCACTATTCAAAACCCGGCTAAGGTGGACGTTTGTTATTCCAAAGTGCTCAGCCGCTGCTTTATTGGTTGGAAACTGCATCCGAATCTCTTGCTTAATCTTGTCTATCAGTGTGTTTCTATGCATAAAGTCCTCCGTTGTTTTGCTTAATCTATAGCAATGATGTTTCTGTGTCAAGTTAATCTATTTTACATTTATGTGTTGACACAACTATTAAGTGGGGCTAATCTACCACTACCGATAACTAAGAGGGATTTATGGCTGGTTTATATCGAGATGTTGGCGGGAGCGAGTACAGCGTAAATTACTACGACGGTATTTTTTATATATCACCGCGCGGAAGCAACATAGGTTCATACATGCTTGATGCTTTGCCTAAAGCATGGGTTAAGATTATTTAACAGAGGGCGGCTTGCTCATAGCAAAAAGCTAAAACTAATTCTCGATGCCGGTCATTCGGTTGACTAAGGGGGATTTATGGATATTGAAGAATCTAAAATTGGAACGCTTTGGTGTGATAGCAAAAATGAATCAGAGCTAATCGAGTGTTCTGATACTGGGCGACTTTCATCAGCTGTTTTTCATCTTTACCGAGATATTAGCTGCCTTAAGGAAGATATTTCAGGATTGACTGACAGACTGCGCGCCGCCGAGGATGAGCTTGAAGAAGCAAAAAACCAATATGTAGCGCTATTCAACAAACGTTCTGCTCGTGTTCATGACTTGCAGAAAGCTGTTTGGGTGGCGATGGATCGTAAAAGCTGCCCCGGTATTTTTATGCAGATAGCCGCCGATGCTATCTTGGAGCACGGTTGCGGAGAGCTTGCGGATACTAAAAAGAAGCTTGAGCAGTGCCAATCTGAGATAGCCGAGCTCCGCGCATACAAGGAGGCGGCTGAGGGGCAGGAGCCAGCAGCGTGGATTACGGAAAGTTTAAGCGGACAAAAAGTGCTTTGCGGTCCCGGCGAAAAGGCAACTAACTCTAAATATTGGTCTGATGCGAAACCTCTATACACCCACCCCATCCCACCGCAGCAAGCGGTGCCGGATGGGTGGAAGCTGGTTCCTGAATGGCCAACAAAGGAACAAAAGGAGGCTGGCAGTGCCAATAAGATCTTTGCTGGCGTTGATGCAAATCTTGAGCGGCACTACATTCACGTAACTCATAGCGAGGTGCATGATATTTACGAGAGAATGATAAATGCCGCTCCATCGCCGGACCGCTGCCCGAGCCATGAGGGGGCGCAAAGCACATATAAGTGCAGCCAAGAAAACAACAAGTGCGAGCGGTGCGGAAAGCCGTTACTGACCCACGTGGGTCAGCGGTATTGCCCGAGCCATGAGAGCGAGCAAGGGTCGCCGGAGTGGGTTGATAAGCTTCGCGATGAGCTTGTACGTCACAGCACAATTAGAACCACTTTTAATCTAACTCGTGATGAGTTGCAGTATTTAATTGATCGATGAAGAGCTATGAGAACGAGAAGCGGAGCGTCGGAAAATAGATTGATCTCAAAATGGAGAAATAAAACTTTGTCTTGGTGGTGGTCTGGGGAGTACTGGTATGTCCATTCGGAGCGGGAAAATAACAAGCCCGTTAGACAATATCTGGTTGGCGTTGGCCAGAAAAGAATATCTGCTTTGAATGATTGGATTAAGTTAACGCAGAGCAACCAATCTTAACCAAAACTTACGCAACTTTACACAGCAAACAATTACAATTTGGTTTTAACGGAGGGGATATGACAAACCTACTAACAAGTAAATTCCTGCAAAACGCATACGAAAACTACGGCGATTCTGTTCTGGATTGGCCGGATGATTACAAGGATACGGCTGTCGTTTTCGCGATGACTGTCGGCGATCATGGGGAGTTTAAGGGGTGCATGACAGACTTCTTCGCTAACGATGGAATCCTTGCGCTGTATACAATGACATTCGCATACGACGCGAAATTGGCAGTTGATGATGTAAAAAACAACGTCTGGGCAAACCTTGAGGCAACATTTCAGGAAGAGCTAGACACTTACATTGAGTCATTAAGCGAATCTGGGGAGGGGGAGTAAATGAGAATCTATAGCGGATCTTATTGCATGTGCGAATGCGGAGTACCAACGGGTGAAAAGGACATTCACGGCAACGAATTATTTACCGGCGACGTTGTTCAGTTATGGCACGGTAATTATATCGGGACGGATCATGAAGAATGGCTTCCACAAAGCGGATTAACTGCAATTGTTTCAAATCAATATACAAGCTATTTCGACGGATCAATTGTCGAAAACGAAGGAAAAATAACAATATTTACCATGGGTATTGCGTTTAATGGCGTCCAGAGCGAAGAGTGGAAAGTGAGCCTAGTAAAAAGCCACAAAGCTATTATTCCTGGCGAACGCTTTCCTAGCTATGGATTAAACTATAAATCAATCAATAAGGGGGATAGCCAGTGAGCGAGCAACAGTTAAGAGAAAAACAATTTGAATGTGCTATGGAAAAGCTTAGGGAGCCATTCGAGCCTCACCAGATCGGAAAGCTGCCAAAGCCAACAAAGGCGCAGACAGATGCGGTTAAGGCTAATTTTCAGGCTGGCGTTCGGTGCAAACTTTGCGGTGGATGGCACCATCCAAACGTTGTCCACCTTGACTATGTTGGCCATGCGGCAATTACTGACAGGCTATTGTCTGTAGATCCTGCATGGTCATGGGAGCCTCTTGCGCTAGGTCCAGATGGATTGCCCGCCCTCGACAAGATAGGAGGTTTATGGATTAAGTTAACAATCCTTGGGGTTACTCGGCTTGGCTACGGCGATGCTACTGGAAAAAGTGGTGGCGATGCAGTAAAGGAGCTTATAGGTGATGCTTTACGAAATGCCGCAATGCGTTTCGGTTGTGCTTTAGAGCTTTGGCACAAGGGAGAGCTGCACATCACAAAAGATCAGCCCGAAGAGCCAATAGCTGCGACACCGCAAGAGCCATCCAAGCAAGTCATTACTGATGAGCGCCTAACTTCTGCAATCGCCAAAATAAACAACGGAGAGTACACCGTGGCTCGGCTTAATGCGTCTTTTGATCTTACTCCTGCGCAAATTGCTAGGGTTCAATCCGAGGCTATTATTTCAGGAGAGGCGAAATGATCCGGTGTAGCTCGATAGCAAAGATAATGACCGAACCTCGCAGCAAGAACGAGGAATGGTCAGAAACAGCAAAGGCGGCGATGCTTGAGATAGCCCGTGAAGAGCTGTTTGGGGTTCGCAAGGAGTTGGATGATGTGAAGTGCATCCAGAAGGGCAAGTTGTGCGAGGATGCAGGCGTGCAGCTTTACAACGATGTTTTCCTTTACGACTTGAAAAAGGTTACTGCGGATGGTCGGCGGGATAACGGGATCATAACCGGAGAGCCGGACCTTATCGCAACAGGATCGCGAAAGGGCGTTGACATCAAGATTGCATGGTCATTGCTTACGTTTCCATTGACTGCCGATCAGGCTGGTAAGAAAGCGTACGAATGGCAGGCTCGCGGATATATGTGCTTGTTTGACCTGCCTGAGTGGGAGATAGCCTACTGCGCAATCGACACGCCGGAAGAGCTGCTGAAGCCGTGGGATGACCCTAAGATCCACTTTATCGACGCCGCAATACCAATGCACCACCGCATTACCGTCGCTACCTACACGCGCGATTTAGAGATCGAAAAAGCCATGCTTGAAAAGTGCGCGAAGGCTAATGCATGGATTGAGCAGGCTATCAAAGATTTTGCAGTAACCCATGATGGATACATTCTATGATCGCAAAAAAGCTCAGATACTACCGCGCAATTTACCGGTTGAGCCAGAGGGATCTGGCGGCCTTAGCCGGTGTTAACGAGACAACAATAGCGCAGATCGAAGTGAGGGATAGCAATGTTACCCTGGATACTGCCCTCAAGCTGGCAAAGGCTTTTGATATTAGCATTGACTCGCTAATTGGAGATTTGACAGAGAATCAGCGGGAAAAGATGCAGCTATGCAACCAGCGGATTCGAGAGCTTCAAGAGCTGAAAGAAGAGAATAGCAGGCATAGGCGCATTGAGCGCGTGAGGCGTAACCGGGAGAAGTCTGTAGGTAAAGCTAAGTAAATCCCATAGCTTATATTGGGCTATGGGGTGAGAATAATGGATATAGATTAGGAGTTTTTATGTTTACTAAAAATCAAATTAATAAAATGAAGTCAGCTATCAACGAGTGTAAAAATTCTAATTTATGCAATTCGCATGTTATTGAGTATATATTTTGGGAGGCAAAAAAAGATGCGGCGTGGTATTGGAATCCATTTATAGGATCTGTTATATCTGGCATGACAGTTACGGCATGAGAATCTGATAACACATTGGAGAATTTTAAATGATTGAATCTCTTTCAAAAAAAGTTGCTAGCGAGATTTTTAAGGAATTCGACATCGGCAATGATAAATGTCAAAGGCTTGAGGCAAAAGGCGGATCATATCCAGATAAAGAAACTGGACTTGGTGGAGTTTGCGAGCAAGCATTTTCTGAAATGCTGGAAAAGGCAATACGAAAGTCGATATAGCCTGATAACACATTGAGGGGTGGATTATGCAAAAGTCACAGCAGGTTACTCTAAGGTATTACAGCAGCAAAAAACCGCCGAATGTATTAATTGAGATCCCCGTGCATATAGCTAATAGACTGATTGATGGGCACAAAAATATCACAGAAAATCTTTTTGAAGATATACGAAAGTCCATAAAGCACGCATCTGAAAGTGAAACTATTAAATAACAACCATCTACAGCGACCAAAATGAACCGACAAGACCTAGAACAAAAGATCTCCGAATATCTCGCTTCAGGCAGGAAAATAGAAGAGGTTCCGATAACAAAGCGGACGGTAACGAATCCAAACCGGGGATTTACCATTAACTATTTAGGCCAGCAGGAACGAGTTAGGTATGAGCGAGAGCGAAGAGTGTAAAACCTGCTTGCACTTCCGCTGCATAAACGGAAAGGGCGGATCGATGATACTGCCCTATTCTGCAACCGCTGAGCAGGCGTTATATGAGGCTCGGCTTACTATTGGCCCTAAGGTGCTGAGGGTTTATTGATGGCGTATTTAAAAACGTTTTCCATTGTTTTGACAGCGGTAATCCTTGTTAGAATATTCAACGGACCTTCTGATTATTACATTAGTACAGCATATGGTGCCGCATGGGCTCTCGCCACTCATGCATACCTTAACAAATCTTGATGCTTCTTTACAAACCGCAACACAAAACTAAGCTACATTAATAACACGATAAATAAACGAGGGTGTGGGTATGAAAGAGTATCGAATAAAAGTAATAGAAAAGCATTTTGACATTGTAACTGTACGCGCAAACAGCAAAGAAGATGCCATTAAAATGGCTATCGATGAGTCTGATTGCAAATATGATCTTTTGTACGATTGCGAATTTTTATCTGTTGATTATATTGAGGATTCAGGGCTATGAACTACGCAGACGTCGAAAAACTAGCAGAGGTTAACCCGGTGGTTAAGGTCTGCGTCGATATGTTCGAGCGTGGCCAGTGGTCAAAAGACCAAATGTATTGCCATATGACTGTTAATCTGGTTCGGCAAGTACAGCAGCTCGAAGACCAGCTTAAAGCGACCGCTGGCCCAACCAATCCAGTGGTTTACATTAACGGCGAAGTTTACGAGTACAAGAGGGTGCAATCATGATCTACTTCGACAAATACGGCGATCAGCTTCTTTTTTGTCTTGAGAACAAAATCAACATAATCGCCCTCGAAAAACAGGTTACTGTATCGCACGGTCTTTTTGATATGCACGAGAAATACGACCGCCACGGTGGAGATAGAATAAAGGCTGTCAATTCAGCAATTGTCAAACTGGTAGATCAAATTAACAAGGCTCGTGACCCTGGCCGTGATCCGAAAGTCGGCGTGTTCAAAATGGTGGCTCCCCATGGAAATTGATTTTAGGTCCGTCTTGATTGCAATAGCCGCCCTAATAACAATAGGCATGCTGTGTGCAATGATTGACGAGTACAAAAAGGCAGAGTCGAAAGAAGATAGATTTTCAATATCATTGCTTATATTGGTATTCTTCTCTGTTTTGGCCGTAATTGTTAAAAACAATTGGTGAATATATGTGTACAACAGAAGCGTATGAAAACTTGCTTGGCATTCGGGATATGCTCGAAGCTAAGATTAAGAGGCTTGAACGAGAACTGGACGAGCAGACCAAGTTTGCGCGGGATATGGCGGCGGAGAATGACGAACTCCGCGCACACAAAGAGGCGGAAGAGGGGCAGAAGCCGTCATATTATGTAAACGTCCCAGCAGGTAATCCGGATGGGCCTCACGATTTCCTGAAGCCTCATGAATGGGCAAAGAAATTCACAAGGTGTCTTTACAGTCCGCTCTACACCCGCCCCATCCCATCGCAGCAAAAAAAGCCAATGTTTCAGGCTGCCTGCTCCGGTCTTTGGTACGAAAATCCAGAGGCTTGCGGCGAGGTGTCGGCGGTTAAAGTTGGCGAAAATTACTATAGAATCCCATCGCAGCAGGCGGTGCCGGACGATCGGATGCTTGAATTAGCAGAGCGGTTAGTAGCCCCCGGCCCTAAATGCTGTGCATTGTCAGCATCAGAATGCCACGAGATTAGCGATTTTATTCGCGATCTCGCACCGGCCCCATCGCAGCAGGCGGTGCCGGATGGACATGTATTGGTTGAGAGGGCTATTGTTCCGCAGCACGTTGTTGATGCTGGTGAGAAATGTGCTCAGCTAATAATGAGAACAGGCGGTGACGCACGATTGATAGCGTTAGCAGCATTCACAGATATGATCCTTGCATACGATAAAGACCGCTACCCGAGCCATGAGAGCGAGCAGCTACAAAACCTAAAAGCTGCCGGACTGGCAGAAGGGGAATAGCATGAAGACGTTGGTTGTAATATTGGTAATCCTGTTCGCTGTCCTGGTTGTTTATGGCCTTAAAACTGACTGCCCGGATACAGCAAACTACTCTGATTGCAGCGAATCTAAATAGGTAAGCACTATGGACAACAAAGACGTATCGAAAGAGGTTGAGGAATTTATCAGATCTGGCGGTATGATTGTAGAGTGTGAATCTGGTAAAACGGCTATCAATAGTTCAACCATCATCAACCGGAACCAGTATGGCGAGCCTGAGTTGCTGGATCTGAAATCGCACGCCAACAAGCGGCTAAAGAGGAAATAGCTATGCCTACATTAAAGAAACTGCTAGAAACATTGCACGAAAGCACCAAACTTTCTTCAGCGGAAGAGATAAAAAGCGCTTGCGAACTTATTATCGAAGTTCAGGATATGAATAATGCAGAGCGCGATTGTATCGTCGCCTCTTACGAAGTGGGCCCGCTTTTTGATGGGGATGTCCCAAGCAAAACTGGGAGAGACAAGTTGATTGAGATGGGATATATGGCCAAAGTAGTTGTGAATGGCGGAGATGGGTTTAACGCGTGCACCCACAAAGGCGCATGGGCTTATAGAATTTTAAAGGCGTCAGAATAGCATGGAAAACTACCAATATTATGTTGCGTTAGCGCTGATAGTAATAGCAGCATCATTCTCGCTGGCCATCATTTTCGGTGCGCCGAAGATTGATGATGGGAACAACGATATTTACGGAGACGATTTTGTTAGCCTGGATGATGATAGGGGTGAGAAATGAGCAACGAATACAAAATATCTAACTTGCTCGATATAGTCGAGCTTGATGATGATCAAATTGACCGTATTTGTGCAGAGCTACCAAGAGTGCTTAAATACGCCAAAGCATTAAATTCATTGATTATTACCAATGAGCAAGGCGAGCATTCCCCGGCTGTTAAAATCCTATCACCGCTTACGTGGATAGATGACGGGAAGACCGAGTTAACTATTACTGCTAACTGCCTTGACGATCAAAAAATTACTTTGAAAGTGGATTACTGATATACTTGCATCACTCATCCGGCCCTAGCCTCCCAATCCCTCGTTATAGGGCCGTTTAGACCTCGCTATGCGGGGTCTTTTTTTGTGTGTACAATAAAGATGCCGAAAGGCTTAATCACTCAATCACACAGGAAATCAATCATGTTTACATTAAAGTTCTTCCGCCATGGAAACGAAAAAACAGTCATTTGCGGGCCTCATTATTCTGTTTGTGAGTCATATCCAGTAACACATGTGTATGTATACCCGTCATTTAAAGATGATCAATGCAAGGTATTTGAGCTTGAGTTAAGCCCAAATACAAGCGGGCAAGATGTGTACTATGAGGTTTTCATTGAAAACGAAACAGGTAAAACCATAGATCGCTACAGAGCATTATCAGGCAATCCACCCAGCAGACCAGCTTCCCCTGATGGGGTAGGAATTTAGCAAAATAATGCCCGCCCTAATCGGCGGGTTTTTTATTTGCACTCACTCAAAATATATTTCTGCAATCCGTTTATTTGAGTGGTGGCTTCGGCGTGTCTTTCACGTAAGGTGAAATAAGCTTGTCTAGCGGACTCTGTAAGTCTGGGGCTGGCTGCATTAGATGCGTTGGAGCTGGAGCTGGACGCGGGCACGCTTCCTGTGTCGGGACACTCTGCGTTGACGTGCAGCTCAGTGTTGCCAGCATCGACAGAAGCGCGCAGCTCTTCAATAGTTTGCTTTGCATATTCTAGGTCTCTTAGGTTTTGCTCGGCTATCTGCGTGACTCGACCAACTGATTCCCTTTCGCTGGTTAATGCCTTTTCGTAGGCGTCTGCGCTAAGCTGCGCCCTATCCCTTTCTCCTTTAACCTCTTTCAGGTCGCCCTTAAGATCGCTGATGTACCAACCGGTGCCGAGGAACGCTAGCAGCCCGACAGCACCAAGTATCAGATAGAGTTTAGCCATTGGAACCACCAGAATACCGCTCGTAGGCTTTTTTCAGGCTGATGTTATATGGTTCCCGGCCGTATTTGTGGGCTATATTCATATAACCAGATCCATTATAAATGTATGCGATCATATGCCAATCTTTATCAATCATCGCTTGTTTTAAGCGTCGGTCGGTTTCGATAAATGTGATTAGGGCTGCGACATGGTTCTCTGTGGATTCCTTGAAGTCATCCCACATATGACCCACAGATTCATATCCAAGGCGTTTCCAGTGAAACCCCATGATCTGCGGGAGGCCGATAGATGTCGACTCCATTGCGGCATTTGGGTCTTTGTGGAACGCGTCATTGAACGCTAGCCACTCTTTCGACTGTACGTCCACCTTATTGACTGACCATTCCCCAGATGGAGCATAGGGCGCTTTACGCTTGAACCAGTGCGGCTCGAATTGAATGAGTATTTTCCCGGTGTTTTTGTCGAATCCGCGACCACCAGACTCAACCTCAATAAACGCCTGCATCATGGCAAGCTCTATATCAGTACCGGTTTTCTGGAGAGCGGATTTGATGATCTTCGTGAGTTGAGGTGTCATGTGTTACCTCTATGGATTTGAATTTCTGGGCTGTGTTGCCTGCGATATAGGCAGCAACAGTGCCAAGGATTATATCACGGAAGGTTATTTCACTGATTACTCCAAATATTACCAACCCAGTACATACGGTTGCGCATCCCATACACATAAGAAAGCGTCTGCCGCCGTATTTGGTAAAATTCACTTAGCCACCACTAAATGTCTTTATAAGGATAGCCAGCTGTAAGGCGGTATAAACAATGGCAACGAGCGCACCTATCGCTTTCCATTGGTTTTTAGCACCTTGGGCCATAAGCTTTTCATTGTTTAGATCGGTTAGCATTTTTTCCTGAGTGCCTAGTTTTTCCATTACCTTGGTCTCTGTTCTGACAAGCTGGCCGCATATCTCATCATGACGGCGGTCACCATTCTCAAGCCTATGCCGCGTAACCTCCTTGAACGTCTCAAGGCTTGCTATCCGCTCTCCGTGTTCGTCAATTTTTTTAAATATGACTTCGTTCGTCTGAGCCTGATTATCTGGCATTGGCATAACCTTTCACCGTTGATTTGCGTGTCAGTTTATCACTTACGACATCTGCCAGCTATTACCTATTTCTGATTTAACTCCGCCACCAGAGTTTGTAAGCGGTGTTGCAGCATCAGTTGAATTCCCTATAACAATAAGGGCAGAGCGTGTTGACGGGGCATAGAATCCCCTGTCTAATCCGGCTATATTCGTGCAATCATTGCTCGCGAAACGGATTGTAGTAAATGCTCCAGTGTTGGCAATTATCCCGTAATCCTGAGTGCCGTCAGTCGTACAATCGTTAACGCTAAATCTGCCGCTGTGAGAACCATCTATTGTTGCAGTAATACCTTGGCCTGTAGCGGTTAAAACGTCACAGCTTGAAATCTCAATATCACCGTAAGACGATCTTATCCAGATACCGTGATCTGATGTCGTGCCTGCAATATCGTAGATTTTTGCCCGACTGATCTTTTGGCGAGAGCATTCCCTTAATTGTATACCACCCGTAGTGGAGCCATTTATTGTGTTGTTATCAACAACTATTCCTGCAACACGTCTGGCATAAATTGCAAAGTTTAATCCACTTATGTCTTTACCTACATTATTGGTAATATGCATATCAAATGACGGGTCAGTAAATGTTGTATTCGCAACAACAGAAATCATGCCTGCGCACGCCTCCATGATATTGCCATCAATAATGTACTGGCCAAAATTTGGAGGCGTGCTATCTGATGACGGCGTTATATTGATCGCATAGTCATCAAGGCAATTGATCATGTGGTTTTCACTGATGGTGACTCGCTGAGCACTGGTCTTTCCGCGAACCGGTGACTTATTGCAATCCTCAAAAGTACAATTGGTAATGTGCACATCCTTGGCTTGACGATAGAAATCAATAACGCCAATTGCATCAACTGCCGCAGAAGGGCGTCCCAAATTGTTAAAGTAAGAATTGGAAATCCAGCAGCGCGGACCATCATCAACACCGAACGTCGCTGCTTGCACAGTAAGGCGAACAGCGGGAAATGTGTATTCATCGACCCCAGTAGCCTCATTTATTTCAAATGTTCCCTTATCTATCCACAAATCGGTTCTATCAGTAACGCGGATGAAATCACTATCGTAATCAACCGTGTTAAATCGACCGTTAGTAAAACTACATTTACCATCAATTACTACTATCGTTCTATGGTCACTGTTATCACCAGTAGCAGTATAAATGGCCAGCTTGCAGTTGTTTTTATATGTAACGTCGCGGAATCTGACTATCGTTCTAATATCGGGGTCGCTTGTTGTCATGTTTCCTACGCGAACAAAGATACCGGTTGGCTCTGCATTAGTCTGCGCCGCCTGATTGGCGTCCAATGTTAGATTGTCAAACACCACTACCGCTGTAGGCTCAACAACGTCAAATACATAGACACCGGGTGATACTGCAAGATTACCAACCGCAGGGATGTCACAATCATCCAGCCTGCGAATTTCACCGCCCCCAAAAAATCGAACGGAAGAATTAATAGACAGATTATTAACTCGAGCAATATGGTTTGACGGTATCAATACCTGGTTGACACCACCATTAGCAATGTAATCAAGCATAGCCTGAAATGCTGCTGTGTCATCGCTGGTGCCGTTGCACAATGCCCCGAACATCATAGGAGTTACCGACCCAACAAGACGTCTTTTAAGCTGTTTTCCATCGGCGCTAACAAACACCCCATCATCGTCATCGGTGCCGTTGCCAATTACATCAAAATCACCAAACCCTACATTTCCAGATGTGTGGGACGACACATCTAAAACCTGTCCGTAAGAAAGCCCGGTAAGCGCACGCAAATCCGCAATCGTTGCTACGGATTGTACTCTCTCGTTAATCTGGGACTCTAGATCAAGAACTATGGCGTCGACTGCCGAAGTGTCGGCCTTTAAGTCAAGTGCGCTTTGGGTTGCTGTTGAGATAGGCTTGTTTGCATCTGAGGTGTTATTAACTTGGTCTAGATTTAATGTCTCTTTTAATTGACCTGCTGTAATAATCTCCAGTGTATTGTCGTTCTTTTTCCGCATATAGCCATCTAATGCGGAATCGGGGAATTCAATAAGGTTTACGCCGAATGTTGATGGATTTGGTCCATCTGCAAGCAGTGTCCCGGTTGTATTGTCATAAACAGCAAGATTACCAACAGTTGAACTTTCTGGGCCAACTACGAAACCAATATCGCGATACTCTGTCTGAGCCGTTGCAACGTTGCCGTTATCAAGGGTGATGTCGTCTGGACCGGCTTCGATAGTCGTTATCTTATAAAGTCTGTATTCAGTTTCTTCTACGCGAACATAAACGGGATTATCTTGATCGGCACGCAGCGGAGCCTCTTGCAGAGACTCGATAGTGGGATAGATGAATGGGGTTACAATCCTATCAAACACATTGTCAAGGAAGTCTGGCCAGCGTATGCGTCGGTTCTGCGCGCCAGTGATGTTGATATAGTCGTCATCGGATACCGTACTTTGGGCCGTGAACTGGGAGAATTTTGTAGACATTTACAGCCCCTTATGCAATAACCCAAATTATTGATGTTGATCTTTTAAGTGTATAGGAAACATTATTAACAATAAGATCGCCACCTGTTTCTATGGTAAGCGTTCTTTCATTATCCGATGCGGCTATTGGGAATACAGTGTTAACCGCTGGCCTATGGCCAACAGGCAAATTGCCAATATCAATGCCAACTACAGCGCCAGAGCATTCGCAAGTTATTAAACCAAATGCAAGTTTTCCAATCACCCAATATTGCAGAACAGCAGAAGTTAAGCTGCCTACTGGGGTAGCTGTAATTGTATTTAAGGATGCTGCACTAAAATAATTACTATTGATTATAGGAAAATAATCAATATCATCAGCGCTTACCTCGCCATCTGAATCTATAAAATACTTTGGCCCGGCATCTGGGCCTATCTGTATCTTCCCGCCCTCGGCTTTAATTTCTGATGAGGTAGTAATTCCTCCGGTTACCGTAAGATTTCCGCCCACAGAAAAATCACCAGAAACCGAATCATTGAATGTTAGGTTTGCCCACTTGGCGCTTGGCGGTGTATCACCGTTGTTGTTCTCTAATGATCGGTAAATAAACCCTTCATAGATAACAATATCATTAAGCTCATATCCATTATCTGCCGCCTTTGAAGTGTTGAAAAACTCCATGAAAGCGATCTGTGTCCAAAACTGAGAGTTTACTGAAGGCGGGTTGCCGATATTGTTATTAATTTCTGAGTAGTAATAATTGCCATCTGTGTAACGTACAATTTCGTTCATATTGTAGTTTTTAACAGATGACCAGTTTGAAAATTGTCCAGTTAACTCATCAACCGAAACATCATTTCGTACCCATTGCTGGACATCGTTCGAATCTTTTAAAACAACGGTGTAAAGGCCAGATCCAAAACAATTCGGAAGAAGACCGGCATCCGTTAACGGAAGCGGATTGATGTTTTTAATGGTACGATCAGGATCACTGTACGTGTCTTTTTTGGTTGTCGTTGAGCCATTTTCGTAGAAATAAAGCTTTCCGTTCGATGCAATATCACCGTTTTTAAGCGTGAATGTCGGCGCTGGATTGTATAGTCTTCCCATTATTTAATTTCTCGCTTTAAAAGTTCTTTAATGGCCTTGAATGCGTTTTCTTCGTTGATCCCGCGAGCCTTTTCGACACCGGCTGATGCAGCATCGATTGCTAGTCCTGTTAATGACTTCTGACCTGTTGCGGTCTCTATGCCGCGCTTTGTGGCTTTACCAACATCACCTTGCAATGATGTTCTCGCGGCAGCTCCAAAAAGCTTATCAAGCTCATCAGCGAATAAAACTTGCGCCATAATATCATCATCGAACTTGGAACCATACTTAAGCGACACATCTTCCAGGTTTTTTATTGAGTCCATCATATTTACGCGGGATTGGGTATTGCTTAGTAGCCGTCTGGATACTGTACCAAGCGCCTTATCAGCGTTATCACCAAACAGATTAACCTTTGTCCCCGCTGCATCTTGAAACGAATCTAGCGCCTGAATGGTGTCTGAATATCGAGTATTAACATCGTTGTAAGCGGGAAATTGAGAGTCAAGCGAAGAGTCAATGTCGGCACGCAATCCCTTAAGGATTCTTTCTGATTTACCGGTAAGTCCCTCGGCTGTTTTTCCGTAAGCAACTTGCTCATCAATAAAACGTTTCAGGCGGTGCATATCATAAGCATCACCCTTAAGCGTATTAACTCGACCAAGGATCTGCTTAATGGCTTTTTCTGCACCGGTAACTCCCTCAATATCAGAGCCACGAAAGTTCGGCACACCTTCATCGGTAAACGACACCCCGAGATCGTCAAGCTGTGTGTAGAAGTTTCTGATCGGAGTTTCCGCATCAGCTTGCTGTCCGCGCAGTGACTTGGCAACACCGTCCAGCTCCTTCCCGGCCTGAGTGTTGACTTGCTTAACGAAGCGGATACGGTCTGATAGGGAGTCCCCAACAATATCAGCGGGGCGATTGTACGACCCATAAACGGCATCTTTCTTTGCGGCCTCAGCAGTCAATGCCATTTTCAGCATCTTCTTTTTGCTGTCTTTGGTGGATTGCTTAATGGCTGAAACTACACCGTCATCAACACCTTGCTTTATCACTTCCGCAGCCTGACGATCAGGGATTGCGCGAGGTGCGGCACTATTAACCGTCTTTGGGTCAATTCGATAGGACGCCAAATCTTTGGCTGTATCACCAGCTAGAATTCTGGAGGCAATATCATTGCTGGATTGTCTTGCGGCGTTAACCATTCCTGCACCGGTAGCCACTGCGGCAGGCGCGGCGATACCGCCGACAAGTGTTCCAATCTGTGCGCCTGTCTCACCACCCACAGCACGACCAGCCTCTTCACCTAGCTTTGATCCAGTACCAGAAAGTCCGCCGTATAGCGCATCCTGTGTGGCTGTTGATGAGCCTAGTTGCTGAATAACTCCTTGCGTTGCTGTTGGTTGTGCCATGGCTGGAACTTGCGCGGCTGCTTGGCGTAATGCAGCTCCAGTGGCTACGCCAGCAGGGATAAGCTCAGAGCCTTGTCTTACAACATCACGAGCCAACCCTTCGCCCATGAAGTTGCCGGTTGTTGCAGGAGCCAATGCCTGAACAGCGGAAGGGATTCTTTTATCTGATCCTGCCAGCTCCATCACAGCATTGGGAAGGGATGCAGCAAAGTCAACTAATCCGGCTGCGCCTCGGTTGACCCCGGCTGCTGCTTCAAGGCCAACATTGCCTATCTGCTGGAGAATTCCTGGCTGCTCAGCTGGCTGTGCCGGTTCCTGAATAGAGGCGAATATCTCGTCAAGATCTTCATCAGTTGGCGGAGTGTCACCCGTCAAGCGGACCTTTTGTCCGGTATTGGGATCTGTGACCACATAAGTAGGCATTAAGGCAATACCTCAATCTGATAGCGACTGGACGCTGGTGTGCGCTCAGTCATGCCTGGAGTTGCTGCACCCTGACCTGATCCGCCTGTAGTGCGCTGTTGTTTTTGCATCGCTCTTAGGTCGGCAAGAGAATTGCCCGGCACATTAAGGAACTGCACTGCCCCGTCGAGAATGTCAGCAAGCTTTTGTTGGGCAGTCATGCGGTCTTCAAACCACTTTGCCAATTGTTCTGGCTGCAAGTTGTTAGGCATCGCGGTATCAAGTGCCATTGCCAGCTCGGCTTCTGAGAGCGCGCCAAAAGTAGTGCCGCCAACTACATCCAGGCCAAGCCTGTTGCGAAGGTTATCCAGTTTTTGGCTGGCTGCGGTAAGACTTGGAAGGCGACGGGCGATAACCCCTGAATTGGCCCCCTCTTCGCGGATAAGACGGATACCTTCGGCGTAGTTGCGTATATTGCCCTCGATGTTTTGCAACTGATCGAAGTATTCTTTGCTGGTCTTTGTGACGTTTTCCGCCTCTTTCGTAGCGCGAGTTGTCAAATCCTGAAGCCTAGGCTCCTTGTCTATCCGTGTATCAAGTACAGCGCCAGCCCTTCCGCCAGCTCGTTGCGATTGAATATCAACCCCGAACTGTTGTGCGTCTCGAATGGCTTGTGCGCGCTGGTCACCTTCAACGACCCGGCCATTTGGGTCTGTTACCCGCGTAGATCCATCGGTAAGCACCTGAACAGTAGTTCCGTTATCAAGAACCTGGGACGACTGTACGCGAACGGTTGTTGAATCCTGCGGTATGGCAGCATTAAGCTGAGAAATAAACTGATCAAGTGCAGCATCGCCCAAAGGCTGTTGCGCTATTTGCTCGACAGAATACCCAAACGATTCTAGTGCTGGCGCGGCACTCATGACGTATTGCTGGCGCTGATCAGGAGGAAGCTTTCGCGCATTAGAGGCAAGATTCCTCAGAAGGGTTAATTTTCTAACCCCATCGCGGTACTCAATTTCGCTCATCTGCTGATCAGCGCCTTGCTGGCGTAGAGCCATTTGCTGTTCGCCTGCACGCAACGCCTGACTGTTGGCTTGAATACCTTGGCCTTGTGCAACAGCGCCAAGCAACTGCTGTCCGAAGTTAGGCGCCTGCCCGAATTGTTGTGGAGCTAATGGAGAAACCATAATTACATTCCGCGCTGTTGGTTAAGCCAATTTTGATATGCAGTTCCTGTGTAGCCAGCTTGCGTTGCGCCAGCCCCACCCCCGCCAAGCATTTGCCCAAAGCTTCCGCCGGCCCCTGAATATGCACCAATACCACCAATAATGCCCTGCAAATAGGGGTTCATGTTTTGGGATTTGTAAATATCGTAAGCGCTATTAGCTTGACCCAAGTTCTGTGCCAACTGGGTTTGCTCTGAGCCTGACTGCATATATGCATTTGATACGGCAGTACCTTGGTTCGCCAAAAGCTGTGCTATCTGTTGCTGCGTATTGGCTGCCATGTTGGCTTTGTCTGTGTTAAGACCAGCTAGATTGCCCGCTTCCCCAGTAGATAATCCGGCAAGGATTTGAGCAAGATTTTGCTGTATTCCAGACCTGCCGCCAGCGAGAGAAGCCTGAAGGTTTGCAATAGAATTAGCAGCAGCATCGCCACGACCTGAAATCTCAGATAGGCGAGCGTAATTGTTGGAAAAGTCTTGCGCAGCGATGCCAATGGCGTTCTGTTGAAGCTCTTGCATGACTTGAGGTTGCGCACCGAGACCACCGCCCAAAGCAGCAGCATTACGCAGAATGGATTGCTCGCCCTGTCCAGTTAGCCATTGTTGTCCTGGGGACGCTATGAATTCATCATAAGCAGCTTGCCGTGCCTCTGGTCCTAATGCTCCAGAGAGTGCTGCCTGTAGCTCGGAGGATTGTAGACCTTGCTGATAAGTAGGATTTAGGGTGTTAACTGCCTGCCCATAGCCTTGTTGCAATAACCGGTCGGCATTGCCAAACCCGGTATTTATCTCACCCCTAGCCTGATCGTAACCACCTGATAGGATATTCCCAGATTCATCGAGCAACAGACCGGCTTGGTTCTGGCCGGAAAGAAGCGCTTGTCGTGCAGCATCAAATTGTGTGCCTAGCTGATCAACAGCCCTGCCGGTGTAGTCACGCTGAATTTCTTGAGCGTTTTCAACACCTCTTGCTTGCTCGCGAGAGGCATCTTTAGCGGCATCACGGTTTTTCTTGGCGCTATATGCCGCTGATCCCGCTACCACTACCGCCGATGTTATCGCTGCCATAATCAAAAACCTTTGTGTAGCTCGTTTCAGAGCGGACATAGCCCATTTTTTCGTACATCTTGCCGATTACTTCTGGCATGGATGACTCCATGGCTACCATGGTCCAGTACTTAATCTTTTGCTCTTGCACTAACTTCTCCATGAACTGGAGAAGCGCTACACCGTGTTTCCCCCCACGGCACTCGGGGTTAAGCCACCAAGCAAGTTCTGTTGCAGCCCATGCTTGGCTTGATCCCATTGTATATGCTTTGACGGCGGCGCAAAAGCCCACCGGTCCATCAACATCTACAACAGCAAGCAATCCTTGTGAGTGCGCCAGCTCAACCATGGCAAGCGTATGTTCACGCTCAAATGGCTCATCAAACTGAGTATGCAGCCAAAACTCTGCTGACATATCGAGGATCGTTTCGAAGTCTTCTTTTATGGCCAGTCTGATCATTTTTTCTTTACGATCAACCATGTCCCACAAATCCCAACCGGGACAAAAATCTTTTCATATTCATCTTGCCTTGACTCTCCGCTTTTTATAGATTCTTCAGCAATTTTATTGATGGCGAAAATGCTTGCAATACATAATACAATCACTAGGATTGCGACTATGGAATATCCAATGGCAAATAATTCATTCATTTTAATTCCTCAACTAAAGAAGCACGTCAGCACTGTTCTAGCTTCTGAGCTTTCACCAAAACCGCCGACAGGCATTGCACAATGGAATTTTCCAGCATCAAATATCACAGCGCGATTCTCTTTCATTTGTGCCATATCAACAACAGCCCATTTTTCTGGTGAATTCTGGTCTTGCTGCATCATTTCGACATATTCCTGAGATTCAGGAGCGTAACAAATACCGGTTTCTCGGTGGCGCAGAAATGCGGTCCCGCCACCTTCGTACTCGTTACAGTATAACATAAGGCTAAGTCGCCCCATAGAAATGTCAGTGTGCGCGACGCGAGGCCCCGGTATACCATGCGGCGATTTTCGCATAAATACAGTGGATTTTTCCGGTGGACGCCCAATAACATCAGCTATTCGTCTATCCAGTTCGGATCTAACCACAACCGGCAGAGACACACAGATAAGTGGGTAAACAATACCATCAGCAGGATTAACAACATCACCGAACGGAGCAGAAAGAATGTGATGTTTGAGAACATGGTAGCTCTCTAGAAAGTCATCAATAATAATCATCCCAGCTGTATCCATCCCGTGTCTAATGTTTCGTCGGTTGTCTTAAACCACAGCTGACCAAGTGCGGTATCGAGATAAAACGTTTTTGCCGGGGCGAATACATTTCCATTGGGCGTATCCGCTCCATCCTGCACATCCATAGCGTTTATCCTATCAGAAACCTCGCGCATCCAGCCCTCCATCTGGCTCTCTGCGGTGGCGTCTGCCCTGACTATAGGATAAGCAGTTTGTGGAGGTATGATCATGTGACGTTCGCTAATAGTTTGTTAAACGATGCTGGATTAATACCGGTGTAGACAAATTCTAACATGCGCGTATTTGGGAATGCTCCAAGCCGGTCAAATACAACCCTGCGGCCATACTCACCAACAGCGCCAAGGGGCCGCGAAATCCAGTTGGACCACGTGAAACCGCCGTCATCAGACCATCTGAGCTGAAGACTTTCCTCATCCGAATATCCAACATCAAAATAAGCCTCAATAGCCCATACACGCTGCCTGATGCCCATATTCATAAATGGCTGAGTTCTGACCTTTCGGTGCAAGTTTATGCCGTACTCGGTCGCTGATAGGTCATCAATCACGCCGAGAATAGAATCAGCAGAATCCGTTACGAACACCTTATTGTAGATCTGAGTAATGCTATTAACACGCCATGGCGTATCAAGGAAGTCATCACCAAACGGAATTCTGGAGCGCCGCTCATGCCATCGCCCTACAACTAAATCATAGACGAAACAATAGTCACCAATCCGGAAGCACAGGAACTCAGCACCATCTTGTGAGTGGCGCATCATGAAAGAGGTTTGGATGCTTTCGCGGGATTCGTTTTGGATTAAATAGTCCAGCGGCTCAGTACTGATTGTCTGGGGATATGCGCCGGACATTAACCAAACTTGCTGTTCGGCATTTTCTCCAGACCCAAGAAATACGAATGATCCACGGAAGAGTGTTTTTGCATGCGTTCCAGCTAGCCCACAATCAATAATACCGTTTGGTATTACCTGAAATGCGAATTGATTGCTCGCACGCCCAACAAACGGCACCGTAGAGTACTCACCCATTATATAGGCTTGGCCACGGAAGTTTATCAGCCCTATAGTTTCGGGTATTTGCGTAACCTGCCAACGATCTAGCGCGGCATAAATTTTCCCGTCATTGAGAGCGGAGTGGAATAACCAGTTCGTACCCGTTTGGCAAAACAGAAAGAAAGAATTGATCTGAATAACGTCTCTTATCGGCGTCATTACGTTGGTAACACCGTACAAATCGGTCAACGTTGCACCGTCGTACACATACGCACGAATGTCTGGCTCGACAATGACAAGCTGTCCGGCAGTTGAGGCAAAAATAACACGTCCTGATCCGGGAATATCAGCCACGTCAACAGGCGAATAGGATTCGCCACCATCAGGATTAACGGTGCGGTCTATCCGATAGAGCTTTTCACCATTTACCGTGTATAAAACGCCATTAAATGAGTGTGACCCACGCCCTATACCATCCAGACCGTCGAGAACCTCTGACAGCCCCGGAGAGGCATACAGGTTTGATCCGCTCAATGTAGCCTGAGTGTTATCGTTTGGTTGCCAGTTAACGCATATCTTGGAAGACTGCGGCTTGGACCTCGAAAGATAGAAGCCGTCAGTGAAGGGAAGTTCTATTCTGCCGATTCGCTTGGCCATTTAGTCCTCGGCTATTAGATAATCACCCTGCTCGGTGGTGAGATTGTTTTCTGGTCCAGGGTAAAAATGGCGGTCGCAATCCCAGTTAGGATTACCAGAGCCAATCGGGAGGATTGAAGGATAATCCATCGCAATATCTGCTGGCTGTTGCTTGAGAAGCTGCCGATAGGCCTTCCTTTCCTTATTCTCCAGCTCCATGATGGATTCGTTCGGTCCAAACTGCGTGTTCATACGCACAGCGAGACCGTAAACAGCCCATTCTTCAGCGTATGCAGGGATTGTCACAGTATCGTTAGCATTGTCGATAATCGTATACCCCAACCCCAGATTTTCATGGGAGGCCATCAATCGATTGGCATAACGAATACCGGTTTGAAATTGGTCAGGGGTAACCGGCTGCTCAGCAGCCAGCTGCCCCAATTCTTGCAGCGCGTCTCTAATCCACTCGCTCGCTTTCATTGATTACCGCCTTGGCTTTTTCTTTAACGGTTTCAACGCTTCCGCGCTTGTCGACGGATTCGCCATAATTTTCTTCAACGAACTTAACGATAGCATCTTTATCATCCATGCTGTCGATAGTGTTGAGATCATTATCGCGATCTTCGTCAGACTTATCTTCTGGCTCATGACCCACATCAGAATCGGACCGTCGACCAGCTTCAACGCCGCCCATTTCTTCAATGGTTTCCTGTGATTCTTCGCCCTTAACTTCCCAGCCATCGCGCTTGAAATGCTCAAGATAACGATCTTCAACAGAAGCCTCTTGGCGCTTGCCATTCACAACTTTAACAATCTGAATGCTGTTCATTTCTGATCTCCTTTAAAGGTAAAGGCGCCCGTTATGAGCGCCTTACTTTGACTACGGTTTACCGAATCCGTTACCAGCGAACAGCGGCTGAAGCACACCAAATGCAGGCAACAAGTCAAAACGCACCTTGTTGGTGTTGGCATCACCGTTTGAGTAGCGAGTCATACGAATCATAAACCCGTCTTCTGACTCCATAATGGTATCTTTAGAGTGCAGTTTAGGGATACGAACAGATGCCAGCGCAAACGCATCGCGGTGGTAGAACAGTGCGGATTGATAACTAACATTAGTGTTGCCAAGCAACGCAAACGTATCACCAGATGTGATCGGTGTTGAAATGTTGTCGTACGCGCCGTCCTCGTTGATAGCCGCGCCTGTCACAGTCACAGTCACATCGCCAGCACCATCTGTATCGCCGCCTGTTACAACGGTGTAGGTCCACGAAACCGGATCACCGCCTGTATCAAAGATAATCTCTTTTGTGTGCGGGTTAATCCGTGAGCGTCCGGCCTGGGTAATCAAGATCTGATCACCGGGGCGAACAGCATTGACAGTAGATGCTGTCAATCCGCTCAACACAACAGTCTGGGTCATCGTGTCTTTAGCGGCGACATAGGTTGCTGTCGGCGTAGCACCAATGGTGCCCGTACGAGCCACAGAAGCACCTGACTGATAGGTCGGGATATGATTGCTTGACAAGGCAGTAATACCGCCAAAGTCTTTACTGATCCGCGCCTTACGCCATGCCTGATTGACCAGCTCGTTATCGCCTGAGGCCAGACCGCTTTGCAGGTCAGCAAGGTTTTCACGCACAGCAGGAGAAAGTACTGCATACGCATTGCCGTCCAGCGTAGGAACACCCATTGACTCAAGCAGAGTGTTAAACGCTGCAACATCGGACCACTTGGTGATAGGAGTTCCGGGAACTCCAGACAGCAAGCCAGAATTGCGCTGCATGAAGCGGCCCAGGTTTCCTTCTAGCTGAGTAACCAGACGAGTGGCATACGGACGCAGGATTTCATCCATGCGGTCCATACGGATAGCTTCGTCGATGATGTCCCACTCGGCGAAAGTGGTAATGAAGTTCTGCACGGTTACAGGGGCTTGACCAGAAGTAATATCACCAGTCAGGCCAGTAATATCACCTTTGGCAGTCTCAACAGCCAGCGCTTCATAAGGGCGGCGAACGAAAACGGTATCACCGGTTTTTGGATTGATGCCGTTATTACCTGATACCAGCTGGGTATTAACGGTTTTGGTTAAAACGCGGGCTGATTCGAAGTTCTTGATGAACGACGCAGCCAAGCGTTTCTCTACGTTACTGTCAAAATTGTTAGCCATGATAGCTTAACCTCTTAATATACTTTCCAGTTTTTAACCGGAGAGTTTTCAGGATTGCGAGCGCCTTTAACCTTTGTTGGAGGCGGTGGCGCACCAGGAGTCTTTCGTTGCATGGCTTTAGGGGCAATATTTTCGATAATGTACTCTAGGCGCGATCCGTCATCCATCTGACTCAATTTATGCAGCTCTTCAAAATTGCTACCAATGTGCGTCATGATGGCCGGACCAGCCTTGTGCTTTAATAGATACTGCGTCACAACATCAGTGAGTACTCCCGCTGACGTCGCGTTATCTATTGCGGCCTTGTGTAAATTGGCATCAACCTTAAGCTCTATTGCTCGCTTGTGGTATTCCGCCGATTTCTGAGCAATTACCTGCTTATTTGCCTCTTCAGCCTGCTTGGCCTTGGCTTGCTGCATCTGCTCTTGTTGGTGTTTCTTAACAAGATATTCAGAATATGCTTTCTGCTGTTGGGCAAATTTGGTTGGATTGTCAATCGCTAAGTCGACACTTGGCTCCTCAACAACAACCAGTTCTTTCTCTGCCTTTATTGCGTCAAGCTCTTCTTGCAGTTTTTGCAGTTTCGTCTTGGCCTGATCGGCTTCGAGTGATTTTCTGTAAAGTTCTCCGACTCTTGATTTAACCTGATGACGCAGGTCCTCATCTGGAATCTTGTCGAAATCTACAAAGTTACTCTTTGCCTTTTCCTGTCTTGCCCCTTGCTCGCCCTCACCTTCCGACTCTTCTGCTTCGGCGTCATCAAGCTCGTCCACTTGATTTTCAACTTCTGCTTCGTAATCGTCTTGCTGGTCTTGCAGGTCGCTATCTTGCTCGTATTGCATGGCTAAACCTCATTGGGTCACTGTTGTCAAGTATATCACTGGGTTAAAATATGTAAAGTTATAACATCACACGCCATCTTGAAGCGCTCCAATCTTTCCAGCCTGCTCGTCGTATGCCTGCTGTGCAGACGGCGATAGACTTACATCTTTCTCGCTGCTCTCGCCAATGTTTTTCAGTATTTCCGACATTGTTTTAAGCATGTTTACGACCTCAGTCTGCTGCCCAAGGATCTGGTCCTGACCCGCTCTCAGCAGCTCAATCTTTTGCTTCTCTTGCTCAAAGTCCATCTTCTGTTGCGCTTGTTGCGCCTTGATCAGAGCTGTCTGCGCTTCAACTTCAACCTTTTGTGTCTGAGCCTGCGCCTTTTCCACCTCAGCCTGTGCTACGAGCGTCATAGGATCTGGTGGCGGCGGATTTGCAGCAGCGGCGGCAGCGGCCTCTTCGGCTTCTCTCTCCTCCTCGTCAGTCCATTGGTCGGGCGGAATTGCGCCAGCCTTAAGCAGCTCAGCTCTGGCACGACCAGCAGCCAATTCCATGCCTGGCAAGTCAATGGAGCCAATAATAATGTCTTTATTCTGGGCAACGATAGACGGGTCAATCTGGCCGAGAGAAACAAGTTTGTCGGTCGTCTCTGTGCGTCGTGACCGGTAAGCCGGGCCAATATCACAGTAAACGTCATAAACGCCTTTGGTGAGATCATTTAATACCATTGGCCCAGTTGGACCCATGATGGTTTGATTAATCTCGACGTCCTCAGAATCTCCGTCCTCGCCAATCACACGCTTAATCATTGGCGTGTCGTAAACCTTTGGGATAGCACGAACACAGATCTTGGCTATCTGTTGGGCAAAACGAACAATCGTATTGTGGTACTCAAGAGAACCTACGTCACCTTTGTGCTGAAGTTGCTCAATCGCATACCCGGATTGCTGGCCCATCTGCTTGCCCATGGATGGACCAAACAGTCCGGAGCTTTCGTCAAGCGCAACACGGGTCATGTCAACCAATCCAAGCAAAGACTGGTCTGCACCGGTGGCCCCCATCTGGAAAGGAGGCGGCGCATCGGGAACAGCGTTATATATAAACACTGGGTCTTTGTTGTCGTTATATGATTTTAATTTGGATTCGTAACCATCAAGGTGCTCGTCTGTTGCCCAGATCTTGGGCTTGGGAGCCAAGGCAGAATCGCCCACATACTTTGAAACAGCATAGTTGTGTACGCGCTGCTGATCCATCAGAGGCTCAACCATGCCCATTGAGATAGGCTTGTTCTCTACGATCTCAAAGTTAGGCAGAGCAAGAACGATGGGCAATAAGTCGAATACAATCTCTTCTGGGTCATTAAGCCAATCTTCGGCATCGTAATACCGGGTCATGACCTTAAATGATTGTCTCTCCCGCTTACGGGCCGACTCAATATCATAATCTGGGTATTTGGCTGCTATCGCGTCGATGCTCTGTTGGTCTTCAGCATCAATAACCTCACCGTTAGGCCCTTCTATCAGGGTCTTTGTAATGGACTCCTTATAAAACAACTGGGAGACGATAGAGCCTTTACGCTTGTGGTAGTAATAATTGTTAAACGAGTCGGTATCGAGGCTATTGCACTTCCGCCCCACATCAAACATTTCCTTGAATTCTTCTTCGTCCAGCATGTGGTCCAGCGTGACAGCCGGGGCGTCACAGCCTGTTGGGTCAGTCCAGTTGCCCAGAAACCACACCCGGTCAACAGCATCAGTTATGGGCCGGATAAACAGCTCTTGGCTGAATGAGTCATTGTCCGCCCAGTCCTGCTCAACCATCCCCGCATCGAACCCGCAGGTCATGAATCGGCGCGTTACAGTGGAATAGATGTCTCGGGCCCCTGACTGGTATTCGATGTTTCTTAAAAGCCCAGCAATAGTCTTGGCGGTGTCTTTATTGGCATCACCCCCGGCAGGCTTAACGTTTATCTGTATCTCTTGGTCTGCTATCTCGCCCCACGCCTTGAGTAATTTCGGTTTGGTGAGATCGAATGTATACCGGGGACGGCCGTAGTTGTCGAAGCGGTCGATAATGTCCGGCTCCCACTGGCCATCCTTCTTCGTTATAAAGTGGATTGTCTCGCGGAATCTGTCCCGACTGTCGCACTCTACGTTCTGCGCGGTCTTGCGGCACTCTATAACCTTGTCATGATCGTCAAATTTCATGGTGCACCTAGTCGAAGTCTATAAGGAGCGGTGATTTCTTGGCTTCTATTTCTCTTTGCAACATCATAACAACATCAGCCCTGTTTGGGCTATCAATGCCAAGCTTCTTCATTTCAGGTTTGCTGAGAATCTGAACTCTACCTCCTGGCTTTAAAGGTATCCTACAAATCTCAGTTTTAAGACCATCTATATCCTCAATCTCTGAGCTAAATGATATCAATTCGTCGGGATTATATACCTTCACGCCCTTAATTACAGCAAGGTGTGTCCTAAGCATCTTGTCGGCAAGAGAAGTGTAGAACTGAGATCGCCAATTAAGAAATGTTTCCTTGTTTGTCTTCTGTTTATGTCTATCCATACTAGACACTGGCATATAAATGGCGTCCGGCTTATCTGCACCAAAAGATCCCTTGAACTGCTCAATTACTATTTTCTTTTTCCCAAGTCCTTGGTCAATCTGGAATGTAAGGCCAGCACCCATGCCATCGCAATCCCAAGTGAAAGCATCTGGTTTTGCTGATGCGGTGTAAGTAATAGCCGCATCAGTCTTGCTTACAATATTCCCACCCTCGATCTCTTTAACAGACTTTACAACAGAGCCATGCTGGTATCCCCACGCTGCCGGATCTTCACCATCATCAGACGGATCGTAAGCGCATCGCTCTTGGCCAAGCGCCTCAAAGCCAAGCTTTATGTGCGCATCTACGCACGAATCAAACCACTCAGGCTGAATAATAGCGTTATCGATTGTCTCCAGATAATCAGCCCTCCATTTATGGCGGTATTGAGCAGGAGTCATAGTCCTCTCATCATCCAAGCGCTCTGACTCAAGTCCAGACCCAATAAACCATGTTCTAGGCATATCCGTATAATTTGCTTGCACAGCAATCATCAAATCATCTTCATAATATCCCTTACTAAATAGAGCC
>Ga0196965_1000225_pt1 | contig 39558 bp, 41 predicted proteins | sample S1_20metaG_FD_148668 | JGI IMG/M metagenome (GOLD analysis project Ga0196965, IMG submission 148668) | Soil microbial communities from Anza Borrego desert, Southern California, United States - S1_20 | ecosystem: Environmental > Terrestrial > Soil > Desert | place: USA: California | collected...
ACGGCCCGACCCGGTCGTCGCCGAAATCCTCGAGCAGGAGCAGGCCCTTCTCGCGGTCGACGGCGAGCGGCCTCGGCGGCGAGAAGCCCCGGTCGATGAGGTGGCCCGCGACGGCGAGGAAGGGGCCGATATCCTCATACTCCGGGGGCGCGTCCATCAGCACCGCGCTCTCCCCGCCGCGGACAACGCGGAAGTAGCGTCGAAAGCTGGCGTCGCCGGCGAGCGGCAGGATCTGTGCCCCTTCCCAGCCATGCGCGGCGAGGAATTCGGGCGCCGCGTCCGGCGGAATCATCGCGGGGGCCATCGCTCCCCCCAAGCCGCAGGCACCTCGGCTGTCAAGGCGCGCGCGCCTGCTTCTGCGGACCCGATCCGGAGACGGAGCGCGTCCGGCCACAGCGCCGCGCCGAGCCGTTCCGGCCACTCGACGACAAGCGCCGCGTCAAGCCGCGCGTCGCCGAGGCCGAGCTCCGCAATCTCGCCGGGATTCTCGATCCGATAGAGGTCGACGTGCCAGATCGGCAGCCGCGTCGCGGGCGGCTCGTAGGCGATGACCAGCGGAAATGTCGGGCTGGCGACGTCGCCCTCGAATCCGAGCCCCCGCAGCAACCCCCGCGCCAGGGTCGTCTTCCCGGCGCCGAGATCCCCGGAAAGCGCGACGACGTCGCCCGGGCGCAGAAGCGCGGCGAGCCGTACACCGAAGGCCTCGGTGTGTTCCGGGGACTCGAGGACGATCATCGCGTCAAAGCCCCTTCCCTTGAGGGGCAGGGGTTTGGGGAGGGGTGGAGTCTCCGGAAGAGGCGCTTCCCAGATGGCGAGTCCACCCCCACCCCAACCCTCCCCCCTCAAGGGGGAGGGGGCCGTCCGAGCAATCCAAAAGTGCCATCATTTTCCCGCCCGCGGCAGCGTGATGATCACCGCCGTGCCCTCGCCCAGCTCGGAATGGAGTTCGATCGCGCCGCCATGGGCTTCGACGAACTGCTTCGCGAGCGGCAGTCCGAGGCCGACCGCCGGCTCGCCGCCGGGTCCTTCCGCCGCAGTGCGGTTGAAGCGATCGAACACCCGCGGCTGATCGACCGGCGCGATGCCGCGGCCATTGTCCGAGACGACGATGCGCGCCTCGCCGTCCTCGCCGTCGGCGCGCAGCAGCACGCGGCCGCCCTCGTCCGTGTAGTGGAACGCGTTCGCGAGCACGTTGCCGAGCGCCTGGCCGAGCCGCTTGCGGTCGCCGATGATCGCTCCGACCGAGCCTTCGACTTCGACCGCGAAGTCGATCGCCTTGCGCTCCGCGCGTGAGCGGAGCTCTTCGGCGGCCTCGCGGCAGAGGCCGGCGAGATCCACCTCCTCCTCGGCGAGCAGGAGACTGCCGCTGTCGCTCTGGGTGAGGTCGAGCACATTGTCGATGAGGGCGCCGAGCCGCGCGACGCTTTCGAGGATCGCGCCGACATAATCACCGGCGGCCGCCGGCAGCGCACCGGCATAGCCGCCCGCCAGCATCTCGGCGAAGCCGCCGATCGACGTCAGCGGAGTGCGCAACTCGTAGCTCATGTTCGAAACGAAGGCGGTCTTGACCCGGTCCGCCTCCTCGAGCGCCTCATTGCGGTCGCGCAGGGCCGCCTCGACCCGACGGCTGTCGGTGACGTCGAGCATCGTGAACAGCGCATTGCCGTCCGGCAGCGGCACCGCTGCGAACTCGAACTCGCGCCCGTCGGTCAGCGACAGCCGTCCGCTCCTCTGCTTGCGCTCGACGGTCGCGCTGCGCACCAGCTCGCGCACCAAGGTCGCGTGGGCCGGGTCGCGCAGCTTGCCAGCGATCTGCCGCGTCAGCGCGTCCACGCGGGGATGGGCGGCGAGCTGCTCCTCCTCGAAGCCCCAAAGCGCGCGGAAGCGGTTATTCCAGAGATGAAGCCGGCCGTCGGAGGCGAACACGCCGACCGCTTCGAACAGATTGTCGAAAGTGGCGGTGCGCACGCGCAGCAAGGTATCGCGGGCGGAGGCGAGCTGGATCTGCTCGGTACGGTCCTCGAAGATGGCGAGCAGCCCGCCGTCGGGCAGCGGCTGGGCGACGACGCGCAAATGCTTGCCGCCGGGGAGCAGCCATTCCTCCTCGGCGGCGGAAAGGCCGGCGGTGAACCAGCCGCGCCTTTCCTCCTTCCAGTCGGGAAAGTCGCGCACCTCGGGAAGGTTGCCGGTCTCGCGCATGGCATCGATCACCCGATCGAATTCCGGCGCGTCGGCGAGGAAGTCCGGCGAGAGCGAGAACAAGCGCGCGAAGGGCTGGTTGAAAAATGCCAGGCTGCGGTCGCGCCCGAACTGCGCCACCCCTGCCGAGAGCCGATCGAGCATGTCACGCTGCGCCCGCACGAAGCGGGAAAGCTCGGCCCGCGCCTGCTCGCGCTCCTCGACGTCGATCGCGAAGCCCGCGACTCCGGCACCGAGCGGCACCTCGACGACCTGCATCATCCGCCGTTCGCCCGCGACGGTTGCCGGGACGGTCCTGACCGGCCGCCCGCTCGACTCGGAGGCGGCGACGCGCGAGCTCTCCTCGATCAGCTCGATCGCCGACTGGACGACCTCCTGGGCATCGGCCGCCTCGACCGCGGCGACATAGGCCGCGTTGACCAACGCCAGCCGCCCGTCGGGCCCGCGGTGCCAGACAGGGAAAGGCGCGGCTTCGACCAGAGCCGACAAAGCCTCCAGCGCGCCCGCGAGCCGCTGCTCTTCGGACCGCAAGGTGTCCGCTTCGTCCTCCGCCTCGGTTGCGTCGAACAGCCAGAGCGAAACCGCCGCCTGCGGCCACGGCCGCGGAGCCGGCGTCCCGAGCACCCGCAAAGCCCGGGACGATCCCGGCAGGCGCAGGGCACGGGCGAAGCTTCCGCCCGCGCCGGACGCTTCCTCGATTCCGGCGGAAAGAGCAGCGGCGTCGTCCTCGGCAAAGGCGGTCGCAAGCTCGCCCCATCGCGCCGGAAGCGCATCGAGGCCGAGCAGCGCCGGGACGCGCGCGGAACCCTCGAGCCTGCCGTCCCGTCCTACGATCAGCGGGACCGCAGGGCTGGTCTCGAGCAGCGCCTCGGCGCGGCCGCCGGAGCGACGTCCGGCCGCCGCCAGGCGCGCGCGCCGCAGCCCGTGAAGCACGGCGGCAACTGCGAGGCACAGCCACGCCCCGCCGACCAGCGCGAGCAGCACCAGCTGCGTGCGCGTCAGCTCCAGCATTGCGGCGCCAGCCTGCATCGAACCCGGGACATCGCCCCTTCTGTAGACGGCGGTCTCGCGGAGCGGAAGGATCAGTAGCGGTAGTGGTCCGGCTTGAACGGGCCCTGCTGCGGCACGCCGATATAGGAGGCCTGCTTGTCGGTGAGCTGGGTCAGCTTCACGCCGAGCTTGTCCAGGTGGAGCGCGGCGACCTTCTCGTCGAGATGCTTGGGCAGGACGTAGACCTGGTTCTCATACCGGTCGGCCTTGGTCCACAGCTCGATCTGGGCGAGCGTCTGGTTGGTGAAGCTCGCCGACATGACGAAGCTCGGATGGCCGGTGGCGTTGCCGAGGTTGACCAGGCGGCCCTTCGAGAGGACGATGATCTTCTTGCCGTCCGGGAACTCGACCTCGTCGACCTGCGGCTTGATCTCGGTCCACTTCATGTTCTGCAGCGCGCCGATCTGGATCTCGCTGTCGAAGTGGCCGATGTTACAGACGATCGCCATGTTCTTCATCGCCCGCATGTGATCGAGGGTGATGACGTCGGCATTGCCGGTGGCGGTGACGAAGATGTCGGCGCGCGGCGCGGCCTCCTCCATCGTCACGACCTCATAGCCCTCCATCGCCGCCTGCAGCGCGCAGATCGGGTCGACCTCGGTGACGAGGACGCGCGCGCCGCCGTTGCGGAGGGAAGCGGCGCTGCCCTTGCCGACGTCGCCGAAGCCGGCGACGCAGGCGACCTTGCCGGCAAGCATGACGTCGGTGCCGCGGCGGATGGCGTCGACCAGCGATTCCTTGCAGCCGTAGAGATTGTCGAACTTCGACTTGGTGACGCTGTCGTTGACGTTGATCGCCGGGAAGGGAAGCTTGCCCTGCTTGCTGAGCTCGTAGAGGCGGTGAACGCCGGTGGTGGTCTCCTCGGAGACGCCCTTGATCGCCTGCACCGTCTTGGTGAGGAAGCCGGGCGAGTTGGCGATGACCCGGCGGACGGTGGCCTGGAAGACCTCCTCCTCCTCGTTGGTCGGGGCCGGGAATTCCTCGCCCGCCTCGATGCGCGCGCCCCACAGCGCGAACATGGTGGCGTCGCCGCCGTCGTCGAGGATCATGTTGCAGGTCTCGGGCTCGCCGTCGGCTCCCCTCCCCCAGTCGAAGATCCGCTCGACATAGTCCCAATATTCCTCGAGCGTCTCGCCCTTGACGGCGAAGACCGGGACTCCCGACGCGGCAATGGCGGCGGCGGCATGGTCCTGGGTCGAGAAGATGTTGCACGAGGCCCAGCGGACCTGGGCGCCCAATGCGGTCAGCGTCTCGATCAGGACCGCGGTCTGGATGGTCATGTGGAGCGAACCGGTGATCCGCGCGCCCTTCAGCGGCTGCGACGCCCCGAACTCTTCGCGGAGCGCCATCAGGCCGGGCATCTCGGTCTCGGCGATCTCGATCTCCTTGCGACCGTAATCGGCGAGGCCGATGTCGCGGATCACATAATCGTCAAAGCGGGTCTGGGCCTGGGTCGCCAAGGCGAGTCTCCTCACGGAAAAAGAAAAGACCGCCGGCAAAGTCGAGGCGGTCGCGTGCCAGTCCCCTAGCCGCGGCCGCCCCGGAATGCAAATATAAAGATATCTTTATATGTGATGCGCAGGCGCTGCCGTCATTCGAGAAGCGAAGCGGTCTCGAAGCTCAGCGGGCATTGGCCGCCGGGGAGGGTCGGCGCGGGGCCGAAGCGCTGCTCGATCTCGACCAGCCGCTCGATATCGCCGTCCGCGGCGACCGCCTCGGCCGCAACCGAGGCCGCCTCCGCGCAGGATTCGCCCGTCGTGCGGTCCGCCCCGTAGGCGTTGGCGAGCGCGGTGGTGAAGCGGTCATATTCGGTCTGCGCGCCGCCGCCGAAACCGCGCGAGAATTGCGCCATGATCACACTATTGGCCGCTTGGATGGTGGCGCGGTTGGTGCGCACGAACTCGTTATACGCGCCCAATATGTCGATGCCGAATGCGCGGCAGCGCAACGCGTCGACCATCAGCCGCGACTGCAGGTTCCTCACCTGCGCCGCCGCCACCTGGCTTTCGTTCCAGCAGCTCATCGCCGCATGCGCGGGCACTGCCTCCAGCGCCATCAACGTCGCGGCCACGCACAGGCCGCCCTTCTTCACTGGTCCCAACATGTATCGTCCCCTCGTCCACAGGAGGGCCGCCGCAGGCCGCGGACGGCCATCGCTCAGGCTCTCACCCGCGGATTGGGAGGAGATGAAAAGAGGCGGTTAAAGGGACGATAGGGACAGTTACTTTCACGCGCGGCGCATCACGTGGAGACTCGGCCGCGGAAAAGTAACTGTCCCCGATTCGCAGGCGCCGGAGGGGACAGTTACTTTAGCAGGCTCCGCGTTCCGCCGGCGTGCTCAGCGCCGGAAAGTAACTGTCCCTAGGCCGTGCCGCTTTGCGCGGTGAGCAGGCGCGGGTCGACGCCGGCGCTGCGGAAGGCGGCGGACCAGCGCGTGTCGACCTCGCAATCGTAGAGCAGGTCCTCGGTTCCCGGCGTGACGAACCAGCCGTGGCGCCCCATTTCCTGTTCGAGCTGGCCTCCGCCCCAGCCGGCATAGCCCAGCGCCGCGATCCAGCGCGTCGGCCCCCGTCCCTCGGCGATGGCGCGAAGAATGTCGAGCGTCGCCGACAACTTCCAGCGCCCGCCGACGTCGATGCTCTCGCTGCCGCCCCAGTCCGGGGAGTGGAGGATGAAGCCGCGCTGGGGCTCGACCGGCCCGCCGGCGTGGATGGCGCAGTCCGGCGCCGCGCCGGGCGCGATGTCGAGCTGCTTGAGCAGTCCGTGAAATCCGATCCTGGGCACGATGCGCCCGAGGCCGATGCCGAGCGCGCCCGCTTCGTCGTGAACGCACATCGCGATCACCGCTTTCTCGAATCGCGGGTCGCCGATACCCGGCATTGCGAGCAGGAACTGGCCGCTGAGGAAGCGTGGCTGGTCCATGGCGCCCGCTATAGAAGCAGGCCGATGGCGCTGCTAGAGCGCCCGCCGTAACCGTTATGCAGCGAAAGGATCGGAACGATGAGCATCAAGGTTGGCGACCGTCTTCCCAAGGCCAGCTTCGTCAAGGCGACCCCGGACGGCCCGCAGCCGGTCGATAGCGAGGACTATTTCCGCGGCCGCCGCGTCGCTTTGTTCTCGGTTCCCGGCGCGTTCACGCCCACCTGCTCGGCGCGCCACCTGCCGGGCTTCGTCGAGAAGGTCGACGAACTCAAGGCGAAGGGCGTCGACGAGGTCGCCTGCACCGCGGTCAACGACGCCTTCGTTCTCGGCGCGTGGTCGGAATCCGCGGGCGCGGAGGGCAAAGTGACGATGCTTGCCGACGGAAATGGCGACTTCGTCGAAGCGATCGGCCTGGCCGCCGATTTCGGCAAGTTCGGCATGGGCAAGCGCGGCCAGCGCTGGTCGATGATCGTGAACGACGGCGTGGTCGAGGATCTCAACGTCGAAGAGCCCGGCGCGTTCGAAGTCTCCAGCGCCGATTATATGCTCGCGCGGCTATAGCCTCAGCCGCTCAGCGCGGGGCCAGCACGTAATCCACTCCGACGACCGCGATCGTCTCGACAATGGGATCGGCGCTCCGCCGCATCCAGCTCATGCCGATACGTTCTCCCGCGTTGCGCTCCGTGACGGTCATGCCGGCAAAGCCGAACCCTTCGCGTTCGGTGATTCGAAGCGTGCGGACGATGCGCATGCCCGCAGCAGCTGCATAGGATTCTGCGTCGGCCCGCGCGGCGGCTAGCGCCCTGCCCCGCGATTCCCTCCGTGCGGGAGCCTCGTCCTCCAGCTCATATTGCGGCCCGCGATAGCTCATGACCGGGTCTTCGCCGCCCAGGCGGGCATGAAGCTCCCGAGCACGGGCCGCATTTCGCAGCCGTACCGTGACTCTGGCTTGCGCGCCGAATTGGCGCGGCGCCGGCGTCGCCGCGGCATCGGCCGCGGGCGGTTCGGTCACCTCGAAGATGCGCAGCGATTCGTTGGGCACCGGAATTCTGTCGACCGTGATGTCTCCGGCGCCGGCGCCGGCCGCCCGCGCGGCTGCGGTGATCCGCTGCACTTCCGCGTCGAGCGCCCGCTGGGCTTCGGCTTCGCTGGTCCCGTAGCCGTGAAGCGTCCCCGCGACCACCGCGGAGCTGGCCGGGGTGCGGACGATGCCGAGCCCGTTCACTTCCAGGAGAACCTCCCCGGGCGCGAGCTGCGGCAGGCTGACCGGGCCGTCGGCCCAGGCTGGCGCCGATCCGAACGGGGAAGCAGCGAGCAGTGAAGCGGCGATAAGCTTGCGCATAAGACGATCCCCCTCCGCCCGTTCAGCGCCCGGGCGAAGGGGTTGATAGCACTGCTCGTCAGGTCCTGCCTAGCGCCCGATCACCAGCCGCAGCGGCGGCCGCGATTCTGGTCGCGCAGCCAGCTTTGCAAGGGCCGGAAATATTCGATCATCGCGTCGCCGGAGATCTCACGGGTGCCGGTGAAGGCCTCTAACGCGTCCGGCCAGGGTCGCGACGCACCCATTGCCAGCATCGCGTTGAGCCGCTGGCCGACCTCGCGATTGCCGTAGAAGGAGCAGCGGTGAAGCGGGCCGGTCCAGCCTGCCTGGCGGCAGGCCGCCTGGTAGAATTGGAACTGGAGGATCCGGGCGAGGAAATAGCGCGTGTAGGGGACGCTCGCCGGGACGTGATACTTACCGCCCGGATCGAAGGCGGCCTCGGTGCGGGCGACCGGCGGCCGGATTCCCTGATACTGGAGCCGGAGGCGGTCCCATGCGGCCTGATACTGGTCCGGCGCGATCTCGCCGGAGAATACCCCCCAGCGCCAGCGGTCGACCAGCAGACCGAACGGCAGGAAGGCGATCTTGTCGAGCGCCTGGCGCAGCAGCAGGTCGCGGTCCTGCTCGGCGGTAGGAAGCTGGTTGCGGTTCAACAGCCCGATCTGGACCAGGTAATCCGGAGTGACCGACAGCGCGATCGTGTCGCCGACCGCCTCGTGGAAGCCGTCGTTCGCGCTGTTCTGGTAGAGGAAGGACTGCTGGTTGTAGGCGCGCTGGTAATAATTATGGCCGAGCTCGTGATGGACGGTGACGAAGTCGTCCGCATTGACCCGGGTGCACATCTTGATGCGCAGATCCTCGATATTGTCGACGTCCCATGCCGATGCGTGGCAGACCACCTCGCGGTCGCGCGGCTGGGTGATCATCGAGCGCTGCCAGAAGGTCTGCGGCAGCGGCGCGAAGCCCAACGAGCTGAAGAAGGCCTCGCCGGTGCGGACGATCCGCTCCGGCGTGTAATTGTTGCGCTCGAGCAATTGGGTGAGGTCGTAGGTCGGCCGGGCATTGGCCGTCCGCGGGACGACCACGTCGTAGATATTGCCCCATTCCTGCGCCCAGAGATTGCCGAGCAGGTCGGCGCGGATCGGGCCGTCCGCGGGCTGGACCTGGTCGCCGTAAGCGCGGTTGAGACCGGCGCGGGTGAAGCAGTGCAGCTCCTCGTAGAGCGGCCGGACCTGGTTCCAGAGCCGGTCGGTGAGCGCCGCGAACTCGTCCGGCGGCATGTCGTAGACCGAGCGCCACATCGCTCCGGTGTCGCGGAAGCCGAGATCGCGCGCGCCCTGGTTGGCGATCTCGACCAGCCGGACATAGTCTCGTCGCATCGGGGCGCCGACATTGTTGTTCCAGCTCGTCCACATCTCCTGGAGGTGGGCGGGATTGCGGACGGTGCCCATCCGCGCCTCGATCTCGTTGCCGGTCAGCGTCTCGCCGTTCATCGTCCCGCGACCCCGGCCATATTGGGACTGCAGCCGGGTCGCGATCGTGTTGAGCTCCGCCGCCGCGCCGGCGGTGGTCGGCGCCGGCAAGGTGATCCCGGAGCGCAATATGTCGAGCTTGCGGCGGGTGTCCGGGCTGAGGCCGGGGACGTTGAGATAGCGCGCAGCCTCGGTCGCATAGCGGACCTGCATCTCGGTACCGATCGTGCCGAAATGGGCGGCGAGCGCATCCGTGTCGTCGGTGATGTAGGTCGCGTTCACCCACTGGGCGCGGTTGTTGAGGACCGAGAATTCGGCAAGTTCGCGCTCCGCTCGCGCCACGAAGGCGTCGGCGTCAGCGGCCGTCGGCTGGGCGACAGCGGCGGCAGGCGGCGTCTGCTCGGCTGGTGCGGGAGCGGCGGCCTGCTGCTGGTCGGCGGAGGCGGTGGTGCATCCGGCGGCGAGCGCGGTCGCGGCGGCGAGCGCGAAGAGCGAGACGGTGGACTTCATAAAGGCGCGTCCTCTCTGTTCATTGTCGCGCCGCTCTTTGCTCCTTCGCCGCGCGGGCGGTCAAGATGCGAGGAATCGCGCGATCTCACGCCCCAATTCGGGCCTGGTGACGGCGCTCATATGGTTGCCGGGCACTTCGACGTAGCGCGCCCGCGGGAGCAATTTGGCCAGCGCCTCGGCCGGCCCGTTGTCCCGGTCCTCGGCCCCCGACACGACCAGCGTCGGAATCGCGATCGAACGCAGCTCCTCTTTGCTCGAATCGACGAAGCTGCCCAGCAACGGCAGCATCGCCTGCGGATCGCCGCCGGTCGTCTTGAGGAAGGCTTCCGCGAGCCATTCCGGCGAGCCGCGCTCGTGGGTGCCGAGCCCGGTCAGGATCCTTCGGAAATGCCCCGCCCTGCGGTGGACGTCGACCATGCCGCGAAGCCCCATGCCCGCGATCACCAGCCGCCGCGCCGCCGCCCCCAGGATCGCCATCCGCGCCGCGATCCGCGCGCCCAGCGAATAGCCCCCGAGATCGTAGTCCGAGAGGCCGAGATGCGCGACCAGCTCGAGGCCGTCGCGGGCGAGCACGTCGGGCGGATAGGCGGCTGGATCGTGCGGCGCTGCGCTCTCCCCGTGGCCGCGCAAGTCGGGCATGATCGCCCGAAAGCCGCGGCCGGCTATCTCGGCGGCGTGGCCGAACTTCAGCCAGTTTGTCTCGGCGTTGGAGAACAGGCCGTGGAGCAGCAGCACCGGCCTCCCCTCGCCCAGTTCGTGCCAGGCGAGCGCGACCCCGTCCGATGCGCTGAAGCGATGGCTAACGAGGGAACTCGCCGGTCGCGGCGATCCATCTGTCGACGAGGGGCTGATACTCATCGGTTCGCTTCTCCGGCAGGCCTTCGGTGTCGAGCCAGGCGCGGTGCATGCTCTCCGCGCCGAAATGATGCCTGGGCACGAAACGCGACGGGTCGTCGAAGGAGCCCACCGTCAGGTCCATATTCTCGCCGTCCGGAAACGCGAAGCCGAGCGGCGTCCCGCATTCCCGGCAAAATGGCCGCCGCGCGATCGGCGAGCTCTCGTACCAGTCCGGCTCCCGTTCCCAGGAAACCGCCCCCTTCTTCACCTGCTTGAACGCGATCGAGACGCCACCGGTGGCCTTCTGGCACATCCGGCAATGGCAGAGATAGGCATCGGCATTGTCGATCTCGGCCGCGTAGCGCACCCGGCCGCAGGCGCAGCCGCCGGTCATGGTGTCAGGCATTTCGCTCCTCCCACTCGTGCAACGGGATGACAATATCGCGCAGTGGCGATGCCCGCACGCGCCGACAGAGGCGCTCGTCGGCGGTAACAAGCGGGACGTCCAGGTCTCTTGCGAGCGCAAGGAAGAGGCAGTCGTAAACGGGGTGCGGCAAGGCCATGGCGAGGCTCAGCGCCTCCCCGGCCAGGGAGGCGGAAGGGACGAGCTTGACCGACTCCGCCAGATGCACGTGGGCGCCTTGGGTCTGGGCCGGCTCGATCTCACCCCTGCGCACCTTTTTCCAGAGCGCGTTCGCGAGCTCCACCAGAATGAAGTCGGGAGCTGCAAGCTCCAGCGCGAGAAGCGTCTCGGCAGCCGCGCTGTCGCTTTCGGCGACATACCATTTCAGGGCGACGCTCGTGTCGAGGACGGCGATCAAACGTCGCGGTACCCGTCACGGTCCTCACGGATCAGCTGCTCGCTGGGCGTCTGCGGAACGTTGGGAGTCATTGCGCGGATTCGTTCAGCCGATGCGATGAGCTCTGCTCGCCGCTTCCTGCTGATCGGACGTGCTACCCTCAGGGCCTCGCGCAGTTCAGCTTCGAGCGAACGATTGTTCGCTTCCGCCGCCTCGCGGTAATCGGCGAGGAGATCGTCGTCGATATTGCGGATCAGAGCTTGCGCCATCCGCTGATGATATCAGAATGATAGCAACCGATCAAGCAGCCTTCCGGAGGTGTTTCCTTCCGAGCAGCTCGGCGATCTGGACGGCGTTCAGAGCGGCGCCCTTCCTGAGATTGTCCGAGACGCACCACAGGCTGAGGCCGTTCTCGACGGTCGAATCCTCGCGCACCCGGCTGACATAGGTCGCATATTCGCCGACGCACTCGACCGGGGTGACGTATCCGCCGTCCTCGCGCTTATCGACCAGCATGATCCCCGGCGCCTCGCGCAGGATCGCCTGCGCCTTCGTCGCCGAAATCTCGTTCTCGAACTCGATGTTGATCGCCTCGCTGTGGCCGACGAACACCGGCACGCGCACGCAGGTCGCGGTGACCTTGATCTTCGGGTCGAGGATCTTCTTGGTCTCGACCACCATCTTCCATTCCTCCTTGGTCGAGCCGTCGTCGAGGAAGGCGTCGATGTGGGGGATGACGTTGAAGGCGATCTGCTTGGTGAACTTTGCGGGATCGGCGCCGTCGCCGACGAAGATGTCCCGGCTCTGCTCGAACAGCTCGTCCATGCCCGCCTTGCCGGCGCCCGAGACCGACTGATAGGTCGAGACGACGACGCGCCTGATGGTCGCGAAATCGTGGAGCGGCTTCAGCGCCACCACCATCTGCGCGGTCGAGCAGTTCGGGTTGGCGATGATGTTCTTGCGCCGATAGAGGTCGATGGCGCCGGGATTCACCTCCGGCACGATCAGCGGCACATCCGGGTCCATCCGGTAGAGCGAGCTGTTGTCGATCACGGTGCAGCCGACCTGCGCGGCGCGAGGGGCATAGGTCCGCGAGGCTTCCGAGCCGGCCGCGAACAAGGCCATGTCCCAGCCGGAAAAGTCGAAATGCTCGATGTTGCGGACCTTGAGCTCGCGCCCCGAGTCGCCGAAATCGATGACGTCGCCCGTCGAGCGCGGCGAAGCGACCGCGGCGATGTCGTCCAGCGGAAATTCGCGCTCGGCCAGGATGTTGAGCATCTCGCGCCCGACATTGCCGGTCGCGCCGACTACGACCACCCGGTAACCCATGGCTCTCTCCAGCGGAAATCCGCGCCCGCCGCTAAACCGGGGCGGGTCCGAAAGCGATATGGCGTCCCATGCGTTGCGAACAAGGCATGGTTCGACGGCGCTCAGCCTTCGGCGGTCTCGGTCTGCGGTTCGGGCGCAGCCGCGGCGGTGGCTGCCGGCTTGTCCTGGCGAGTGTCGCGGCGCTCGGCGATGCGGGCGGCCTTGCCGGTGCGTCCGCGCAGATAATAGAGCTTGGCGCGGCGGACGGCGCCGCGGCGCACGACCTCGATCGAATCGACGTTGGGCGAGTAGAGCGGGAAGACGCGCTCGACGCCCTCGCCGAAGCTGATCTTGCGCACGGTGAACGAGCTGCCGATGCCGCGATTGGCGCGGGCGATGCACACGCCCTCGAAATTCTGGATGCGGGTGCGCTCGCCCTCGACGACGCGGACGCCGACGCGGAGCGTGTCGCCGGGACGGAATTCGGGAATGGGCTTGCTCTCGGTGAGCTTCTCGATCTGCTCGGCCTCGAGCTGCTGGATGAGGTTCATTTCTCTTCGCCTTCGTCTCGTCGCTGCGCGCCAGAGGGCGGCTGCCTGGGCGCGCCCCCGTGGCGCTCCATCAGGTCCGGCCGCCTTGACCGTGTATCCTCGACCGCCCGTGCGTGACGCCAGGCGGCGATCCTCGCATGATCCCCCGACCGCAGCACCTCGGGGATCGTGCGCCCTTCCCATTCATAAGGTCGGGTATAATGAGGGTATTCGAGAAGGCCTGCCTCGAAGCTCTCCTCCTCACCGCTCGTGGGCGCGCCCATTACCCCGGGAAGCAGCCGAACGCAAGCATCGAGCAGGACCATCGCCGCGACCTCGCCGCCGGAAAGGACATAGTCGCCGATCGACACCGGGACCACTGGCCTCGCCTCGAACAGACGCTCGTCCACCCCCTCGAAGCGGCCGCACAGGATCGAGACTCCCGGGCCCGCGGAAAGCTCGCGCACCAGCGCCTGGGTCAGGGGCCTTCCCCGCGGCGTCATCGCCAGCATCGGCATCGCCGGACGCCGTGCCAGGACATCGTCCACCGCCGCAGCGAGTATGTCGGCGCGCATCACCATCCCCGCCCCGCCCCCGGCCGGCGTGTCGTCGACCGAGCGGTGCCTGTCGCTCGCGAAATCGCGGATCTGCACCGTCTCGAGCGCCCACAGGCCCTCCGCCAGCGCTCGCCCGGCGAGGCTACGCCCGAGCGGGCCGGGAAACATGTCGGGATAGAGGGTGAGCACGGCCGCGGCGAAAGTCATGCCCGCACCCAATTCTCGATGCGCAGGCCCGGCACGTCCGCGAAGTCGCGCTCGTTGTTCGTCGCTAGAGGAAGCCGCAGCTGGAGCGCGTGAGCGGCAATAAGCCGATCGAAACTGTGCCGCTTGAAAGGAAGGCGCCGGTACTCGAGCGCGGCCTCTGCGCCGAAGGCGATCACGGGGATGATTTCGAACAGCGCTTCCGCATTGGCCGCGGCTATCTTGTCGTCGAGGTCGACCCCCATCATGACCTCCGCATATGCGATCGCCGATGTGACCACCTGGCCGGGCGCAAAACGCTCGATTCTGCGCCGCGCAGCGTCGGCGAGTCCCTCGATGAGATAGATGCAGATGTTGGAGTCGAGGAGGACCAGGGGCTCATTCATCGCGGAGCCGTTTCCCTTCCCAGTCCAGCTCCCGCGCTTCGATGATGCGATCGGATGGTTCCAGCGGCTTCAGACCGGCTCCCGCACCATAAATGCCGGTGAGGTCGATCCTGCTCGGTTTCCGATTGACCGGCTCAAAGATGTAGCGTCCCCGCTCCTCCCGAACCGTCATTTCGACCCCGGCTTCGACGCCGAGCTCCTTGGGCAGGCGCACGGCCACCGAATTCCCCGATTTGAAGGTCCTCGTCCTCTTCATCGCCGCCTCGTATATACGACCTGTATATACGCGCTTTCCTACGGAATTGAAAGACGCAGCGCCTGGATTCGTGGCGGATCCGTCGGCGCCAGGAGGAGCTGGCCTTCGAGCCGGCCGTGCTCGCAACGCCACGAGAAGGCGCCGGAGAGGTCTCCCGTTGGGTTGATCGGAGCGCCCGTGTCGCATTGGCCGGTTTCGCCGCGCAGGCGGCGGAGCTCGGCGCGCCAGTTCTCGCGCGACCGGTCCATCAGCATGTTCATCGCGAGCAGGTCGCCTGCGGCCGCGATGTCGCCGCTGCGGTAGACCGCGCCTGCTGCCGCATAGGCCGAGGCGAGCGCGTCGCTCGGCGCAAGCGGGCGGCCGCGCAACGCGCCGGCCCTGTGCAGCGCGATGGCGGCATCCCACACTGCCGCCGCCGGCCCGGCATAGGTGCGGTTCGAGAAAGCGAAGATGCCGATGCCGTGCTCGGGCAGGAGCAGCACGTAAGATCCGTAGCCGGGATATCCGCCGCCATGGGCCAGCGTCAGCCCGACGTCGCAGTCCTGGGCGACCCGCATGCCCATGCCGTAGGCCGCGGCCTGGCGGCAGGCGGCGGCGCCGGTACGGCCGGGCCGGGTCGCGAGGGCTGGGAAGTTCAGTCCCTGAGCGAGTTCCCTGACGCTCGCGCGGCGGGCCGGCCCCGTCTCGTCCCCGTCCCGCGCCGGCCAGGCGGAAAGCAGGAAAGCCACCCAGCGCGCATAATCGTTGGCGCTGGTCTGCAGGCCGCCCATCGCTCCGAAGGCGCCGTGGGCCATTTCCGGCTCCTCGCGCCAGGCGGCATTCTCCCAGCGATAGCCGATCGCGCGGCGCTCCTCGGGCGCCTCGCGCACTTCGTAGCCGCTGGAGTCCATGCCGAGCGGGCGCAGGACACTGGTCTCGACGTAGGTCCGGTAGGGCATGCCCGAGACGTTCTCCACGATCCGTCCGAGCAGCGCGTAGCCGAAGTTCGAATATTCAAACGCTGTCCCGGGCGCGCGGGTGAACGGGACGCCGCGACGGAGGATGGCGGTGAACTCAGCTTCCGGAAGCGGCTGCTGCCGGTCGCCCCAGGGATCGTCGGTAACGAAGCCGGCGCTGTGCGAGAGCAGGTCGCGGACGCGGATGCGGGGCCAGTCCGAGACCGGGTAGCGCCAGGCGCGCATCTCCGGGACGTAGGTTTCGGCGGCCGCATCGAGCGACAACCGACCCTCGTCGCGCAGTCGCAGGATCGAGAGCGCGGTGAACGCCTTGGTCATCGACGCGATCCGGAACAGGCTGTCCGCCGTGACCGGCCGCCGGGCCACCAGATCCTGGACGCCGCGCGTCCCGACATGGACCAGCCGGCCATTCGCGACGATCCCGTAAACGAGACCGGGCGCGTGGACGTCGAGCTGCCAGTCCGCGAAGATGCGGTCGACCGTCGGGAGGACTTGCGCGATCTCCGGCGGCGGCGGCTGGGCCGGGGCGGCAGACGGCGCAGCGAAGGCGAGCGCGACGGCGAGGAGCAGGCGTTGCATGCCCGTCTCGTATCCACCGCGCGGGACGACCGCCAGCGGGAACCATCGCCGCCTGCCTTCGCTCTCACGCCGCATGAGCGACCCGCTTTACGATTGCCTCGTCGTCGGAGGCGGCCCGGCCGGCCTGACCGCTGCCATCTACCTCGCGCGGTTCCATCTGTCGCTGAAGGTGATCGATTCGGGCGAGAGCCGCGCGGCCTGGATCCCCTGCACCCACAATCACGCCGGCTACCCGGAAGGAATTGCGGGGAAGGAGCTGATTGCGCGGATGAAGGAGCAGGCGCAGAAATACGGCGCCTCGATCGCGCAGAGCCGAGTCACCCGGCTCGACAGGGTGGACGGCGGCTTCCGCGCAGAATGGGGCGAAGGCTCGGTGACCGCACGGACCGTACTTCTCGCCACCGGGGTGCGCAATCGGCGTCCGCCGATGGACCTCGAGCTCCACGACGAGGCGATGGCGCGCGGCCTGATCCGCTACTGCCCGATCTGCGACGGCTATGAGGTCACCGACAAGAAAGTCGGGGTGATCGGCAGCGGCGGCCACGGCGTCGCCGAGGCGGTGTTCCTGCGCGGATTCACCGCCGACGTGACTTTGATCGCGCCGGACCGGGCGCATCTGCTTGGCGCGGAGGACCGGGCGAAGCTGGACGAATTCGGTATCCCCCTGGTCGACGGCCCCTGCGAAGCGATCGCCGCGCATCACGACTGCATCGTCGTCGACACCGGCGAAGGCCATTACGTCTTCGACAGCGTCTATCCCGCGCTCGGCTCCGACACCCGCACCGAGCTCGCCGAGCAGATCGGGGCGGAACTGTCGGGCGATACGGGGTGCATTCTCGTCGACTCCCACCAGCGCACCAGCGTGCCGGGAATTTATGCGGCGGGCGACGTCGTCCTCGGGCTGGACCAGATCAGTCACGCAATGGGCGAAGGCGGCGTGGCGGCCACCACGATCCGCAACGATTTGGCTCGGGAGCGGCCGCTGATGCGGGAGAAGCTGGCGGAAAAGGCTGCGCGCTGACGATTCCGCTCTTTACGGTGACTTAGTTGTATAATACACCTTCGTTCGATCCAACGAAGAAGGTGCCTCTTTGAATCGCTCATTGCTCGCAGCCGTCGCGGCCGCGCTCGCCCTTGCCGCCTGCGGCCTCTCCCCTCTCCCCACCGTCGCTTCCGGGCCGACGCTCGAAGCGCGGCTCGAGACAAGCTGGCGTCTCGGCGACGCCCCCGCGCGCCAGCCGCGGTTCAGCGGCGACGCCGCATTGCTCGCTCTGTCGAGCGCCAGCGGTCTGGTGGTGGTGCGCCGAACTGCCGACTGGAGCGTCTTCAGGCAGCTCCACCATCCTGACGGCGTTACCGCGGTCGCCTTCAGCCCGGATTCCCGCCATTTGTTCACCGCCGGCTACGACGCGACGGTGCGGATGTGGGAGCTCGCCACGGGGCGCGAAATCGCGCGCTTCGCCGGTGCGCAGGGCACGGTCTGGACGGTGGACCTATCGCCCGACGGCACGCGCCTCGCCGCGGGCGGAGAAGACCGGACGATCCGGATCTGGCGAATCGGGTCAAGCGAGCCGCCGCGCACGCTGCGCGGCCACGAGCTCAATGTCTGGGAGGTCCGGTTCAGCCCCGACGGCGCGCGGCTGGCGAGCGCCAGCTTCGACCGCAGCGTCCGCCTCTGGGACGGCGCCACCGGCGCCCCGGTCCGCACGATCGGCCGCCATGACGAAGCCGTGGTCGGCCTGGACTTCAGCCCGGACGGACGATTGCTCGCCACCGGCGGAGACGATTCGACGGTCCGGTTCTGGCGCGCGAGCGACGGCGCGGCGGTCCGCACCGCTTCGAGCAACGCCCATGTCCACAAGCTCGATTTCAGCCCCGACGGCCGCTGGCTCGCCAGCGCCGGACGGGCTCGCGGCGCGATCGGCTCGATCTGGCACGACGTCACCGGAGGCGGCGGCGCGGCCGCGCCCGTCCATCTCTGGCGGGTCGCGGACGGCGCGCATGTCGCCGCCCTTCCCCATGACGGCGACGTCATGCTCCTCGCCTACAGCCCGGCGGGCGACCGCGTCGTGACCGCGGGCGAGGACGGCACGGTCAGCGTGTGGCGGCTTCGCGAGGCGCGGCGCTGAGCGCGGAAGCTATTCGACGAAGGCGTCGTCGATCACCAGCCTGTCCGCCTCGATCGTCACCGCCGCAGCGACGGGAACCATGAAGCGGCGACCGTCCGGGCGCTCGATCTCGACGATGTCGCCGGCTCCGAAATTCTCGACCGCGGCGGCGGTGCCGAGGTCCGGTCCGGACGCTGCGACGCAGGGAAGGCCAATCAGGTCGGCGTGATAATATTCGCCGTCCTCGAGCGGCGGCAAAGCCGAGCGCGGCACCGAGAGCGTCTCGCCGCGCAGCGCCTCGGCGGCGCTGCGGTCGGCGATCCCGGCGAAGCGGGCGATCGCGCCGAAGGCGGCCGGCTTGATCGACGTGAGGGTGAGGACCCGCTCGCCGACCTGCACGTCCGAGTGGCGCTTCAGGCTGTCGAGGCCCTCGGCAAACAGCTTGAGCCGCACCTCGCCCGCAACGCCGTGCGCCCCGGCGACGGCCGCCAAGGTGACGCGCGGTTCGGTCATGAAAGCTCCTCCCCTTGAGGGAGAGGGGTTTGGGGCGGGGTGGAGTCGATGAAGTGCAGTGACTCTCCGGAAACGCCACCCCCACCCCAACCCTCCCCCCTCAAGGGGGAGGGCGCGGGCACGACGACCTGCAATTACTCCGCCTTCTCGGCGCCTTCGGCGGGAGCGGCTTCGTCGGAGCCTTCGGCGGGCTCGCTGGTCGACCGGCCCTCGTTCGGGGCCTCGTCAGCCGGAGTGGCATCGCCGTCGCCGCCGGCCTCGGCCGCGGCGGCTTCCTCGGCAGGAGCGGGCTCGTCGGCTGTGGGCGCAGCTTCCTCTGCGGCCGGCGTCTCTTCAGGCGCGGCAGTCTCTTCGGCAGCCGGAGCAGGCTCTTCGGCAGGCGCAGGCGCATCCTCGGCGGCCGCAGCCTCCTCCTCAGCCGGAGCCGCCTCTTCGGCGGCCGGAGCGGCTTCCTCCACCGCAGGCGCAGCCTCGTCCTCGGCCGGAGCCTCGGCGGCCGCGGGGGCGGCGGCTTCGGCGGCAGCGGCCTCGGCGGCTTCGGCCTCGCGGCCGGCGCGCTCCTCGGCGCGCTCCTTCGCCTTCTCGCCGGGCTCGCCCTTCTTCAGATTCTGGCGGGCGGCGCGCTCCCGCACGCCGGCGGCGTCGAGGAAGCGGGCGACGCGGTCGCTCGGCTGGGCGCCGACGCTGAGCCAGTGGCGCGCGCGATCGGCGTCGAGCTTGACCCGCTCCGGGCTGTCCTTGGGCAGCATCGGATTGTAGCTGCCGATGCGCTCGATGAACTTGCCGTCGCGGCCGGTGCGCGAGTCGGTCACTACGATCTTGTAATAAGGCCGCTTCTTCGCCCCGCCGCGCGAGAGCCTGATTGCTACTGCCATTTTCTACTGTCCTTTCTGAGAGATATCTTTACTTCTTGAGGAAATTTTCGAAGCCGGGCGGCAGGTTCATCGGCGACTGGCCGCCGCCGGGGCCGCCGGTGGGGAGGCCGGACATCCCACCCGGCATGCCGCCGCCCATGCCGCCGAGCGCGCCCCCGAGGCCGCCGCCTCCGAACAAGGCGCCGAGCTTGCCGAGACCGCTCATCTTGCGGATCTTCTTCATCGCGCCGGCCATCTCCTGGTGCATCTTGAGCAGGCGGTTGACCTCCTGCACCGTCGTCCCCGAGCCCTTGGCGACGCGGATCTTGCGCTTGGCGTTGAGCAGCTCGGGCTTGAACCGCTCTTTGGGAGTCATCGAGCCGATGATCGCATCGAGCCGGACCAGAATCTTGCCGTCCATCGCGCTCGAGTTCATCGCATTCTGCATCTTCTTCATGCCCGGCAGCATGCCGGCGAGCGCGCCGATTCCGCCCATGCGCTGCATCTGCTGAAGCTGGCTGCGAAGGTCGTTGAGGTCGAACTGACCCTTGGCCATCTTCCTGGCCAGCGCCTCGGCCTCTTCCTCCTTGATCGTCTCCTGCGCCTTCTCGACCAGGCTGACGACGTCGCCCATGCCGAGGATCCGGCCAGCCACCCGTTGCGGATGGAAGGGCTCGAGCGCGTCGATCCCCTCGCCGGCGCCGGCGAACTTGATCGGCTTGCCGGTCACGGCGCGCATCGAGAGGGCGGCGCCGCCGCGTGCGTCGCCGTCCATCCGGGTGAGGACGATACCGGTGAGATCGACCTGGCCGGAGAAGTTGCGCGCGACGTTGACCGCGTCCTGTCCGGTCAGCGCGTCGACGACGAGCAGCACCTCGTCCGGCTCGGCGACGGAGGCGATCGCCTTCATCTCGTCCATCAGCTGCTGGTCGACGTGGAGCCGGCCGGCGGTATCGAGCATCAGCACGTCATAGCCCTGGAGCTTCGCGGCCTGGAGCGCGCGGCGGGCGATGTCGACCGGTTGCTGGCCGGCGACGATCGGCAGAGTCGCGACCTCCGCCTGGCGCCCGAGGACGGCGAGCTGCTCCTGCGCCGCCGGGCGCGCGACGTCGAGCGACGCCATCATCACCTTCTTGCGGTCCTTCTCGGTGAGGCGCTTGGCGAGCTTGGCGGTGGTCGTCGTCTTGCCCGAGCCCTGCAGGCCGACCATCATGATCACGGCGGGCGGAGTGACCGCGACCTCGAGCTCGCTGGCCTCGGCGCCGAGCATGTCGATCAGGGCGTCGTGGACGATCTTCACCACCTGCTGGCCAGGGGTGACCGAGCGCAGCACCTGCTGGCCGACAGCCTGCTCGGTCGCCTTGTCGACGAACTCGCGGACCACCGGCAGGGCGACGTCCGCTTCGAGCAAGGCGATGCGGACCTCGCGCATCGCGGCGCGGACGTCGGCCTCGCTGAGCGCGCCGCGGCCACGCAGGCGGTCGAACACGCCGGCTAGGCGGTCGCTCAGGCTGTCGAACATGCGGCTTCGCTCCTCAAACCACGTCCAAACGCAAAAGCGCCGGCGGGCGAAAACTCGCCGGCCAGCGTGCGCCCCTGGACGCTCTCAATACCCCTAACGGGATGCGGGCGCATAGCGGAGCGGGGGGATTTAGGCAAGCCGATGCGGCGCACACGCCGTCATGCCGGACTTGATCCGGCACCCATGAACCGAAGAGGCCGAGATTATTCCCCCGTCGTCCGCGTTCATGGGTCCTGACTTTCGTCAGGATGACGGCGCCAGGGGTCAACCACAGAGCGGAGCTTAACAACATTTTCACGCCCTCGCCCCTAGGCCGGGCCGGCCAACTGGAGATGACGAGGAACGAATGGCGAGCCTTTTTTCGCATCAGCGGCCGCAGGAAGGCTCCGGCGCCGCTAGGGACATCGTCGCGCTCGGCGTCGCGCTCGCTACCCTGCTCCTGTTCCTCAAGATCAGCGACGGCTACGTCCTCCAGCTCGGACAGCAACTGGCGCGCCTGGGCTCCAACAACGGCAATATCATTGTCGGGCTGCTGCTCCTGAACGTCGCGCTGACAATCTACGGTTGGCGCCGCTATCGCGACGCGGCCCGCGAAGTGGTCGAGCGCACCGCGGCCGAGAAGCGTGCCAACTCGCTCGCCTCGACCGACCCGCTGACCGGCTTCCTAAACCGCCGCTCTTACACCCAGGCGGCGAACGACCTGATTGCGCGCGCCGCCAGGCAGCGCCAGAGCGTCGCCATGTTCGTGATCGACATTGACGGCTTCAAGACGGTGAACGACCTCCACGGCCACCTCACCGGCGATAACCTGCTGCGCACCGCGGCGGACGTCATCGCCAAGGCGCTGCCACGCGACGCGGTGACCGCGCGCCTCGGCGGAGACGAGTTCGCGGCGGCCTTCAGCTACGACAGCGCCGCGCCGTCCGAGGCTGACCGGATCGCCGACTTCATCGTCGACCGCCTCGGCAAGCCGTTCGACCTCGCCGGAGTCCACACCCATGTCTCGGCGTCGATCGGCGTGGCCAGCTCGGGGCAGGATTGCGATTCGGTCGAGATGCTGACGCGTCGGGCCGACATTGCCATGCACGCGGCCAAGAAGCTGGGCCGCGGGCGCTATGCCTGGTTCGACGCGTCGATGCAGCGCGAGCTCGAGAACCGCAACGCGATCGAGGTGGGGTTGCGCCGCGGCATCCCCGCCGGCGAGTTCGTCCCCTATTTCGAGCAGCAGATCGATCTCGTCACCGGCAGCCTCCACGGCTTCGAGATGCTTGCGCGGTGGGAGCATCCCGAGCGCGGGCTGGTCCCGCCGGCCGAGTTCATCCCGATCGCCGAGGAATGCGGGCTGATCGGCGACCTTTCGGTCTCGGTGATGCGCCAGGCGTTCGAGGTCGCCAAAGGCTGGGACCCGTCGCTCACCCTCTCGGTCAACATCTCCCCGATCCAGCTCAAGGATCCGTGGCTCGCGCAGAAGATCACCAAGGTGCTGGTCGAGACGGGCTTCCCCGCCGAGCGGCTCGAGATCGAGATCACGGAAAGCTCGCTGTTCGAGTGCCTGGGTCTTGCCCAGACGATCATCGCCAGCCTCAAGAACCAGGGCGTGAAGCTCGCGCTCGACGATTTCGGCACCGGCTATTCCTCGCTGGCGCATCTGCGCGCCCTTCCCTTCGATCGGATCAAGATCGACCGCAGCTTCGTCGCCTCGATCAACGAGAACAGCGATTCGGCGACCATCGTCACGGCGATCACCCGCCTTGCCGAAAGCCTCGGCCTCGCCGTCACCGCCGAGGGGATCGAGGACGAGATCATCGAGGCGCGGCTGCGCACGATCGGCACCTTCAAGGGCCAGGGCTACAAGTTCGGCCGCCCGGTCCCGGCCGTCGAGGTCGACGGCCTGCTGACCGCGCGCGGCCTGGCGGCTGCACCCCGGACCTGCGCCCCGGCCGAGGAAGTCGAAGAGGTCCGCCGCCGCGCCTGACCGCAGCCGGACGGCCGAGGTGGACGAAAGCGGCCACGCCCCCTAGATCGCGGCCCATGCGCCGCCCCTTCCGCAAAATGCACGGGCTCGGGAACGACTTCGTGATCTTCGACGCGCGCGAGGCGCCGCTCGAGATCGACGGGGCGACGGCGCGCGCGCTCGCCGACCGCCGCACCGGCATCGGCTGCGACCAGCTGATCCTGCTCGAGCCGTCCGACGCGGCCGACGTCAGGATGCGGATCTGGAACGCGGACGGAGGCGAGGTCGAGGCCTGCGGAAACGCCGCCCGCTGCGTCGCTTTGCTGCTGGGCGGCGAGAGCACCATCGAGACCATCGGCGGCATCGTCCGAGGCGCCGCGAACGGCGCGGCGGCGACGATAGACATGGGCGCGCCGCGCTTCGGCTGGGACGAGATTCCGCTCGCTTACCCGCTCGACACGGCCGCGATGCCGGTCGCCTGGGAGGATCTGCGGGGCCCCGCTGCCGTCAATGTCGGCAATCCCCACATCGTCTTCTTCGTGCCAGAAGCCCGCGCCGTCGACCTCGCCCGCTTGGGTCCGCTGATCGAGAACGACCCGCTCTTCCCCGAGCGAGTCAACGTCAACGTCGCCTCGCTGGAGGACGGCGCCATCCGCCTGCGCGTCTGGGAGCGGGGCGCGGGGCTTACCCAGGCCTGCGGGACCGGAGCCTGCGCGACCGCCGTCGCGGCAATCCGGCGCAAGCTCGTCCGGAGCCCGGTCAAAGTCCGCCTCCCGGGCGGCAGCCTCACGATCGAGTGGGCGCCGGGCGGCAGCGTTCGAATGTCCGGCGCCGCGACCCACGTCTTCGCCGGCGAGGTTGAGCTGTGAGCGGGCCGGAGCTGATCACCCTCGGCTGCCGCCTCAACGCGGCCGAGAGCGAGGCGATGCGGCGGCTCGCCGCCGGCGAGGACGACCTCGTCATCGTCAACAGCTGCGCGGTCACCAACGAGGCGGTCCGCCAGACCCGCCAGGCGATCCGCAGGGCCAAGCGCGCGCGACCCGATGCGCGGGTGGTGGTGACGGGCTGCGCCGCGCAGGTCGATCCCGGGAGCTTCGCGGCAATGCCGGAGGTGACGCGCGTGATCGGCAACCGGGAGAAGTTTCTCGCACAGAGCTTCACGCCCACCGTTCGGGCTGAGCCTGTCGAAGCCCTGCCCTTTTCGTCGGCAGGAGAAGAAAGAAGGACAGACCTTCGACAAGCTCAGGCTGAACGGGATTTCCCGTTCGGAGCCAACCCGGCTCACTCCGAGATCCGTGTCTCCGACATCATGGCCGTACGCGAGACGGCGCCCCACCTCGCCGCGGGCTTCGCGGAGCGGGCGCGGGCGTTCGTCGAAGTGCAGAACGGCTGCGACCATCGCTGCACCTTCTGCATCATCCCCTACGGCCGCGGGAACAGCCGCTCGGTCCCGGCCGGACTGTTGGTCGAAAGCGTCAAGAAGCTTGTCGACGAGGGCTTCGAAGAGGTGGTGCTGACCGGAGTCGACGTCACCAGCTACGGGCCGGACTTGCCGGGCGCTCCCAGCCTGGGGATGCTGATCGAACGAATCCTCAGCCGCGTCCCTTCCCTTCCCCGCCTGCGCCTTTCGTCGCTCGACTGCATCGAAATGGACGACAGGCTGTTCGATCTCGCCACGAGCGAGCCGCGCTTCATGCCGCACCTCCATATGAGCTTTCAGTCGGGCGACGATCTGGTCCTCAAGCGGATGAAGCGCCGCCACTGCCGGGCGCAGGCCATCGAGACGGTCGCGCGTCTCAAGGCGAAGCGCCCGGAGATCGCGATCGGCGCGGACCTCATCGCCGGCTTTCCAACCGAAACCGACGCGATGCACGAGAACTCGCTGCGCCTGATCGACGAGTGCGACGTCGTCATGGCCCATATCTTCCCCTTCTCGCCCAAAAACGGAACTCCCGCCGCGCGAATGCCGCAGGTGCCGCCGGCGGTCGCGAAGGAGCGCGCGCGCGGCCTGCGCGAAGCCAGCGCGCGGTGGCGCGAGGCATGGCTTCAGGCACTGGTCGGGACGACGCAGCGCGTGCTGGTCGAGCGCGATAACGGCTTCGGCCACGCGGAGAATTTCGCGCCCGTGCAGATTAAAGCGCCTCCCCTTGAGGGGGAGGGGTTTGGGGAGGGGTGGAGTCCGCGAAAAAGGCTAAGAGTATCCGCTGACGCCACCCCCACCCAAACCCTCCCCCCTCGAGGGGGAGGGCTTGTCGGCCGCGTCGTCGAAACAACGATTGTCGGCTTCGACGGCGAGTCCCTCATCGGAGTTCCCGCGTGAGCGAGAGCTGGCTCGACCGCCTGCGCGCGGGTTTCCAAAAGACGTCGGACCGGCTCGGGGAGAATCTCACCGGCCTGATCGCGACTTCGAGGCTGGACGACTACGTCCTCGACGAGATCGAGGAGGCGCTGATCGCCTCCGACCTCGGGCCGCAGACGGCGGCCAGGGTCCGCGAGCGGCTGCGCGGCGAGCGCTTCGAGGGCGAGCTCACCGAAGCCAGGGTCCGCGGCATCGTCGCTGAGGAACTGGAGAAGATCCTCGCTCCGGTTGCCGAGCCGCTGGAGATCGACGCCTTCCCGCGGCCGCAGGTGATCCTCGTCGTCGGCGTCAACGGATCGGGCAAGACGACCACCATCGCCAAGCTCGCCCACCTCTTTCTCGAGCAGGATTATTCCGTTCTCCTCGCCGCCGGCGACACGTTCCGCGCGGCGGCGATCGACCAGCTGAGGGTCTGGGCGGACCGGATCGGCGTGCCGATCATCGCCGGCCCGGAAGGCAGCGACAGCTCTGCGATCGTGTTCGACGGGGTCAAGAAGGCGACGGCCGAAGGCATCGACGTGCTGATCGTCGACACGGCGGGCCGGCTCCAGAACAAGACCGGCCTGATGGACGAGCTCGCCAAGATCCGCCGCGTGCTCGGCCGCCTCAATCCGGAGGCGCCGCACGACGTGGTGCTGGTGCTCGACGCGACGACCGGGCAGAACGCGCTCGGTCAGATCGAGGTGTTCAGGGAGGTGGCCGGCGTGACCGGGCTGGTGATGACGAAGCTCGACGGGACGGCGCGCGGGGGAGTCCTCGCGGCGGCGGCGGAGCGCTATCGCATGCCGATCCACGCGATCGGCGTCGGCGAGCGGATCGACGACCTCAGGCCTTTCGATCCGGGCGAGGCTGCGCGCGCGATCGCCGGCGCAACGGGAGCGAACGAGTGAGCGTCGACGACAAAGCGATTTCCGCGCCCGGCCCCGGCGCCCGGGTGGCGATCGACCTGCTTCCCCTGGTCGTCTTCTTCGCCGCCAATTACTGGCGCGGAATCTTCACGGCGACGATCGCCTTCATGGTCGCGATCACCGTCGCCATGCTGGTCTCCCAGCTGCGCTACCGCCACATTTCTCCGATGCTGTGGTTCTCCGGCGTCATGGTGCTGGTGCTCGGCGGCATTACCGTCTGGCTCCACGACGACACCTTCATCAAGATGAAGCCGACCCTGGTCTATCTCGCCATATCCTCGGTGCTGGCCTTCGGCCTCGTCACCAGGCGCAACCTCATGAAGGCGGCGCTGGGCAGCGCCTATCCCGGCCTGTCCGACCGAGGCTGGACGATCCTCACCCGCAACTGGATCGGCTTCTTCCTGGTGATGGCGGCGGTCAACGAGGCGGTCTGGCGCTCGAGCAGCACCGATTTCTGGGTCGGCTTCAAGCTCTGGTTCTTCCTGCCGGCGACGATCCTGTTCGCGCTCGCCAACATCCCGATGCTGATGCGCCACGGCATGCGCCTCGACGAAGCGCGCGAAGAGCCGCCGCTCCCCCCGACGCAATGACCCGCAACGTCATCTCGATCGCCGGTCTCTCGAAGACCTACAAAGGCGGGCACCAGGCGCTGAAGAGCGTCGACCTCGAGATCGCCAAGGGCGAGATCTTCGCTTTGCTCGGCCCCAACGGCGCCGGCAAGACCACCCTGATCAGCATCGTCTGCGGCATCGTCACGCCGAGCGCCGGCACCGTCCTCGTCGACGGCCACGACCACCGGCGCGACTATCGCGCGGCTCGCGCGAAGATCGGCCTCGTCCCCCAGGAGCTCCACACCGACGCATTCGAGACGGTGTGGGCAACGGTCACCTTCAGCCGCGGCCTGTTCGGCTGCCCGCCTTCGCCGGCGCATGTCGAGAAGGTGCTCAAGGATCTGTCGCTGTGGGACAAGCGCAAGGCCAAGATCATGGAGCTGTCCGGCGGCATGAAGCGGCGGGTGATGATCGCCAAGGCGCTCTCCCACGAGCCCGAGATCCTGTTCCTCGACGAGCCGACCGCGGGCGTCGACGTCGAGCTGCGCCGCGACATGTGGCAGCTCGTCCGCGACCTGCGCGACACCGGCGTCACGATCATCCTCACCACCCATTATATCGAGGAGGCCGAGGAGATGGCCGACCGCGTCGGCGTGATCTCCAGGGGCGAGCTGATCGTCGTCGAGGAGAAGACGGCGCTGATGAAGAAGCTCGGCAAGAAGGAGCTCACCCTCAACCTCTCCGAAGAGATGGCGACGATCCCGGCCGAGCTCGGCGAATGGAATCTGGCGCTGAAGGCCGACGGCCACGAGCTGCTCTACGCGTTCGACGCCAATGCCGAGCGGACCGGCGTCCCTTCGCTGCTTCGCCGGATGAGCGACCTCGGCATCGGCTTCAAGGACCTCAACACCCGCCAGAGCTCGCTCGAGGACATCTTCGTCAGCCTGGTGCACCAGGAGACCGCCCGGTGAACGTCCACGGCGTCTGGGCGATCTACCGCTTCGAGATGGCGCGGGCGATGCGCACGCTCTGGCAGAGCCTGGTCACGCCGGTGATCACCACCTCGCTCTATTTCGTCGTGTTCGGCGCCGCGATCGGCCGCAACATCGAGACCGATGCGACCGGCGGCGTCCCCTACGGCGCGTTCATCGTGCCCGGCCTGATCATGCTCTCGTTGTTCACCCAGAGCATCTTCAACGCCAGCTTCGGCATCTTCTTCCCCAAGTTCACCGGCACCATCTACGAATTGCTTTCCGCCCCGATCTCGCCGTTCGAAACGGTGATCGGCTATGTCGGCGCGGCGGCGACCAAGTCGATCGTGCTCGGCCTCGTCATCCTCGCCACCGCGGCTTTGTTCGTCCCGCTGAGGATCGACCATCCCGGATGGATGATCGCCTTCCTGGTGCTGATCTCCGTCACCTTCTGCCTGTTCGGCTTCATCATCGGCATCTGGGGCCAGAATTTCGAGCAGATCCAGTTCATCCCGATGCTGATCGTGACCCCGCTCACCTTCCTCGGCGGTGCTTTCTACTCGATCTCGATGCTCGCCGAGCCATGGCGGACGATCACCCACTTCAACCCGGTCGTCTATCTGATCGAAGGCTTCCGCTGGAGCTTCTACGGCACCGCCGACATCGGCGTCGAGATCAGCCTCGGCGCGACTTTGGGCTTCTTCCTCGTCTGCCTTGCCATCGTCTGGTGGATGTTCCGCACGGGCTACCGGCTGAAGACCTGAGACCGGCGGCAAAGGGCTGTTTCACCGGAAAGCAAGTAAACTCCTTTTCGAATTGCGCTAATCGATTACGAGCGTCCGTGCCGGAAGCGAAATAACCAGGCAAAATCAGTTATTTTAGCCCCGGATGAAGCACGATTCAGTCTTGCGTGCCCCTGGAGCCCTATGCCAGCTTGGAATCGTTCGTTCCGAACAGGGGGTTATCAATGAAATCGACATTTGCGTTCGCGCTGCTCGTCAGCGCGGCGACGGCTACGTCTGCCTTCGCTCAAATCCAGCCGGCGGCACAGCCCGCCATCCTCGACGCGGAGCCTGCGGCTGCCGTCGCTGCCGTCTCGGCCGAGGGCGTCCTGCCCTCGAACACCGACGTCGTGCTGCGTCTCACCGACATGCTGTCGACCCGCACCAACCGCACGGGCGACACCTTTCCGCTGACCGTCGTTTCGGACGTGCTCGTCGACGGCCGCGTCGTCATTCCGTCGGGGACGCGGGCGGTCGGACAGGTGACCTGGCGCACGGGCCGCGGGGGCTTCGGCAAGTCAGGCAAAATGGAGATCGCGCTGCGTTGCATCGAGCTCAACGGCCAGCGGATTCCGGTCACGGGCTTCCACCGCCAGGAGGGCGACGGCAATACCGCCGGCACGATCGGGGCCACGCTGGCCGCCGGCGTCATCGGCGGGATGCTCGTTCACGGCAGCCACGCCAGGATACCGGCCGGGCGGGAGTTCACGGTTCGCACCGTGGATGCCATTCCCGTCACGCTCGGCGAGGGGCGGCTCGCGGCCATCGCCGTATCGTACCGGCCGACGGCGTTCGGGACGGACCTCGGCCGTCGCCGCGACGCCCAGGCGACCGCGCCGCGTTGCGGCAACGGGAACCGCGCGGCCCAGTCTCGCCGCGAAGCGCGCCTCGCGCGCGAATGCCGCGAGCAGCTTCGCAGCAACCAGACCTGACCGGCTCCGGCCGCAGGCGGATGGGGGCAGCAGGGAGAAAGTCTCCTTGCTGCCCCCTCCTTGCCCTCGGCCAGAATATGCATTTTCCCCGAGGCGGCACCGGGGCTGCGGGGCCAGGGACCTGCCTGTCGACGCGCGCATCTCACCCCGAGATCCGGGCCCGGCAGAAGCGGCAAACCGCCAAAACCGGGTTCGGGCTGGCATCCATCTCGCCGCGAAGGCGTTAGCTCGCCCATGCCGCGCTATTTCTTCCACGTCTTCAACGACGAGATCACCCTCGACGAGGAGGGGATCGAGCTGCCTGATCTCGACGCAGCTCGCGAACAGGCGATCGAGAGCGCGCGTGCGCTGGTCTGCGAGTCGGTCAAGCATGGCCATTTGAATCTGGATCACCGGATCGAGATCGCGGACGAAACCGACGCGCGCAAAATGACGGTGACGTTCCGCGAGGCCTTCAGCCTCGAAGGCTGATCGTTTCTCGAACTCGCGGCGACAGGTACGGACCTGCCACCGGAGCATCCTACGCCGGCAGCGGCTCAGAGGCCATGACATGCTCGCGAACCGGCCGGGCCGGCTCGCCCGGTTCGACGGCAGGCGCCACATACCATTTGTGCACGCCAGATCGCTCCTCTCAGGCGGGGACAGTTACTCTCAGGCGGGGACAGTTACCAGTAACTGTCCCCTCACTGCCGCTGTCCCCTCACTGCCCCACCGCTCGCTTGATCGCGTTCGCCGCGGCGTTGACGTTCTGGCTCCTGGCGATGTCGTTGTCGAATGCCAGCGAGCGCCAGAACCAGACGAAGGCGGCGCGGTCGCCGCCGCCGGCATAGGCCCAAAGATAGGCGAGTGCGAAGCCGAGCGCCTTGCTACGCTCGGGAGGGCGGCGCCGCGCCAGCTCGGCCGCCTCCTCGACCGCCGCCAGCGCGCGATCCCGAAGCTGATGCGGTGCGAATCCCATGGCCCGTCTCTTATCCGTGCCGGAACGGAACAGGAACTCCGTTCCTTCCCATCGGCCGATATGGGACCCGGCGGGAGGAACCTTGGCGCACTGGACAGGCGGGAACCGCCCGCTTTAGGTTCCGCGCCCTCGAACGCCCTCGCATGGGAGCGGCCGGACCATGGCGGATCGCGTCGCCTTGCTGATCTTCGCGGCCTTCATGGCGGCGACGGCGCTGCTGGCGGTGCGTGCGCCGATCCACAATTGGGACATGATCGCCTATGTCGCGCTCGCCGAGACGCGGCCCGGGATCGACGCGCCGGCGCTGCAGGAACGCGCCTATGCGATCGTGCGCGCCGAGGTGCCGCCGCGCGACTGGGAGCTGCTCAGCCGCGGCAATGCCTACCGCACGGCGCAGCACCGCGATCCCGCCGCGTTCGACAGCCAATTGGGCATGTACCGGATCAAGGTCGCCTATGTCGGCGCAGGCCGGGCGCTGGGCGCCTTCCTGTCCCCGATCGCCGCCTATCGCGCAATCAACCTGATCGCGCTCGCCTTGCTGGCGGCGGCGGCGATCGGGTGGATGGCGGCGGGCGGCTTCGCCCAGGCGGCGATCTTCGTCGCGCCGGCTTTCGCCCTGGCCGGGCTTCCCCATACGGCGCGGATGGTCACGCCGGACGTCCTCTGCGCCGCTTCGGCGGTGGCCGGGCTCGCACTGATGCGCCGCGGCCGGTGGCCGCTCGGAGCGCTGTGCTTCGGCCTCGCCACCGCGGTGCGCCCCGATTTCCTCTCCTTCCCGGCGGCCCTGCTCGCGGTCGCGCTGGCGATGCGCGTTTCCGTCCGGGAGGCGGCCGCCGCTTTCGCCGCGGGCGCCGCCGCTTATGCCGTCGCCATGCTGGCCGGCGACCATCCCGGATGGTGGACCCATTTCAGCTTCTCGCTGCTCGAGCGCGCGCCCGACCTCGACGCGGTCGCGCCCTTCTCGCCGGCCGCTTATTTCTGGGGAGCGGCGCGGGCCTGGGCGTCGAGCCTCGCGACCCAGAGCTGGCCGGCCTTGACCGTGCTCTTCGCCGCCGCCTGGCTGCTGATGCGCGGCCGGCCGGGGCAGCGCGAGCGGCAGGCCGACATCCTCTTTTTGGCCGTGCTCGGCTCGGTGCTGATCCGCTGCGTCGCCTTCCCGCTGCCCGAGCAGCGCCTCTATCTCCCCGCTTTGGTCATGCTGGCGATGCTCGTCGCCGAACGCTGGGCGCCGCGCTTCGCGCCCGGGGACAGTAAGGGGACAGTTACGTAACTGTCCTCCGGCGGCGGCATTGACGCCGGCCCGCCGCTTCGTCCACACATCAAAGAAAAGAGGGGATAGCTTGGCCAGCCTTGAGATCGTCGACGTCCGCAAATCCTATGGCGAGACGCTCGTCCTGGACGGCGTCTCGCTGGCCATGGAGCCCCGCGAGTTCGTCGCCTTCCTGGGGCCGTCCGGGTCGGGCAAGTCGACGCTGCTTCGCATCATCGCCGGGCTCGAGACCGCCGACAGCGGGGAGGTCCGGCTCGAAGGTCGGCGGATCGACGCGCTGCCGCCCGGGGACCGCGGCGTCGCGATGGTGTTCCAGCATTACGCGCTCTATCCGCACATGAGCGTGTTCGACAACATGGCCTTCGGCCTCAGGAACGCCGGCGTGCCGAAGGCGGAGATCGAGACGCGGGTCGCGGAAGCCGCGCGGGTCCTCGAGATCGAAGCGCATCTCGACAAGAAGCCGGGCCAGATGTCGGGCGGGCAGCGCCAGCGCGTCGCCATCGGCCGGGCGATCGTCAAGCATCCGCGCCTGTTCCTGCTCGACGAGCCCTTGTCGAACCTCGACGCGGCTTTGCGGATGCGCACCCGGGTCGAGCTCGCCCAGTTGCGGCAGCGGGTCGACGCGGCGGTGATCATGGTCACCCACGACCAGGCCGAGGCGATGACGCTCGCCGACCGGATCATCGTGATGAACGACCGGCGCATCCAGCAGATCGGCCCGCCGATGGAGATCTATGCGCGGCCGGCCAACACCTTCGTCGCGCGCTTCGTCGGCTCGCCGGCGATGAACCTGGCGCCGGTCGACCTGGTCGAAGGCGGCGGGCCTTTCGCGCGGGTGAAGCTGCCCGACGGGGCCGAGGTCGAGACTCGGGTGGCGCAAGCGGGGCTTCCGAAGGGCGGCGTGCTGCAGCTCGGGCTCAGGCCGGAGAGCGTGCGCGTCGTTCCCGAGGAAGAAGCGACGACCAGCGCGAAGGTCGAGCTGGTGGAGCGGCTCGGCGAGCGCACCCTCGTCTATGCGACGCTCGAGGGCGGGCAGCCGGTCACCGCCGAGGACAAGGGCGCCAGCGCGGTCAGGATCGGGGACCGCGTGGGGCTGCGGGTCGACGGCTCGGCGGCGCATCTGTTCGGAGCGGACGGCGCGGGCCATCACGCCGGGGCGGCGGCCGCGGCATGAACGCGCGCGGGCGGCTCGGAGGTCTGGCCTTCGTCGCGCCCTTCCTGCTCGCTTACACCTTCCTGCTCATCTACCCGCTGATTAACGGGATCATCCTGAGCTTCCAGCATGTCGACCTGTTCGGCGGCGGGCGCTTCGTCGGGCTCGACAATTATGCCCGCCTGTTCGCCGACGCGACCTTCCTCCGTTCGATCCTCACCACCTTCATGCTCGCTCTGATGATCGTCCCCCTCCTGACGATCCTCTCGCTCGCGCTGGCGCTGGCGCTCAACCGGGCGACCCGCGGCGCCGCCATCTTCCGCGGCATCTTCTTCTCCTCCTCGGTTCTCTCCGTCACCATCGTCACCCTGATCTGGCGCTTCGTGCTGGCTCCGGACGCCGGCCTCCTGAGCGAGACCGCGCAGGCGCTCGGCGCCGAGCCGATCCCGTTCCTCAGCCATCCGACCTGGTCGCTCTGGGCGCTGGCGATCACCACCATCTGGTGGTCGATCGGGCTGCCGATGATGCTGTTCCTGGCTGGCCTCCAGCAGATTCCCGGCGACGTCTACGAGGCCGCGGCGCTCGACCGCGCGAGCCGCTGGGCGACGCTTCGGCGCGTCACCCTGCCGGCGCTGAAGCGCACCGTCGTCCTCGTCGTGATGCTGCAGACGGCGGCGCAGCTCCAGATCTTCGGCCAGGCGCAATTGCTCACCGGCGGCGGCCCCGGCGGCTCGACCCGCACCATGGTGCTGTTCATCTTCGAGACCGCGTTCGCGCGCTGGGAGCTGGGCTACGCCACCGCCGCCGCGGAGATCCTGTTCCTCCTCATCGTGGCGCTCACCCTCGCCCAATATGCGGCCACTATGCGCGGATCGGAGGCCGACGGTGGCCGCTGAAGCGAAGGGGGGCGCCCGCCGGTCCCGGCTGACCTGGGTCGCGATCCTGCTCGCCGCCTTCGTCATGCTGGCGCCCCTGATCTGGACCCTTTTGCTCTCGCTGAAGGCGAACGAGGCGCTGATCGGCGACAGCGGCGCCGCTCTGTCGCCGCCCTACACGCTCGAAAACTACCGCTCGATCCTGCAGGGCAACCAGGTGTTCCGCTGGCTGCTCAACAGCCTGATCGTCTCGGGTGGGACGACGCTGGGCGTGCTCATTCTCTGCAGCCTCGCCGGCTACGGCTTCGCCCGTCTCGAATTCCCCTTCCGCCGGACGCTCTTCATCTTCGTGCTGCTCGGGCTCGCCATCCCGGAGCAGGCGGTGATCCTGCCCCAGCACCAGCTGTTCGCCGACCTGCGCCTGCACAACTCCTATCCCGGGCTGATCCTGCCCGGCCTCGCCGGCCCGTTCGGCGTGTTCTTCATGACCCAGTATTTCCGCGCCATCCCCAAGGAGCTCGACGAAGCCGCGATGCTCGACGGCGCCTCGCGGCTGACGCTCTTCCGCAAGGTGCTGCTGCCCCTGACGCTGCCGGCCCAGGCGACGCTCGGCGTGTTCACCTTCCTCGGCACCTGGAACAGCTATTGGTGGCCGCTCATCTCGGCGACCCGCAGCGACATGTACACGCTCACAGTCGGCCTCGCCTCGGCGCAGATGAACTATGCCCAGACCAGCGGCCTCGGCTTCCTGATGGCCCAGGCGGTGTTCGCCTCGATCCCGATCTTCATCGTCTACATCCTGTTCCAGAAGCAGATCGTGCGCGCCATGGCCGGGACCGCGGTCAAGTGAGGCGCCTCGCTCTGTCATTGGCTCTGCTCCTCGCGAGCTGCGGCGGGAACGACGCCCAAGACGGCCGCGCGGAAATCTACCTCCAGCGCTTCTTCGGCGAATGCGGCGCCCAATATGGCGGCGTCACCGACGTCGCCAGGGTCGAAGGCGAATGCGGGATCATCACCGCGATGATCAACCGCTTCAACGCCGACAATCCCGACGTGCACGTCGACAGCAACGTCGTCGCCTGGCCCGGCTACCCCCAGCTCTCGGCGCAGATGGCCGCGCTGGATCCGCCCGATTTGGTGACCATGCACACCGGCGTGATCCCCGACTATGCCGCCGAGGGGCTGCTCGAGCCGATCGAGCCCTATCTCGCCGAAGCCGGGCTCCAGCCCTCCGCGCTCACCGAGGCGAGCCGGAGCGCGGTGACGATCGGGACGCGCCTCTACGGCCTGCCCTTCGACACCCATGGCGGCCTGTTCCACATCAACACGCGGCTGTTCGCTGAGGCCGGGCTGATGCGGGAGGGCAGGCCGGTCCTGCCCAATTCGCCCGAGGAGATGCTCGCCCATGCGCGCCAGTTCACCGAGCGCACCGGCAAGCCCTACATCATCCAGAGCCTGGTCGGCGACAACGCCTATGCCGCGCGCAACCTCTACACCTATCTGCTCGCCCAGGGCGCGGCGTTCTTTCCCACCCCTCGGACGGTCCGGCTGCAGACTCCGGAAGCCGAGCGGATCGTCGACTTCTTCCGCGCCCTCACCGCCTCGGGCACCAGCACCCGCAACCAGGACACGCCCGCCGCGATCGGCGCCTTCGTCTCGGGCGAAGGCGGCATCTACCCGACCGGCACCTGGATGATCGGCCAGTTCGAGGCGGAAGCGAACACGCCCGGCCGCCCGCTCTACCGCGGCTACACCGTCTATCCCTATCCGCGGCTGTGGGGCGCGCCGGTCAGCTATGTCAGCGGCCATGCCTGGGTCGTCCCGCGGCGCGAGCGCACGCCGGCCCAGCGCCGCGCCATCGCCCGCTTCTTCCGCTTCATCGCCGACCACAATTTCGACTGGGCCCGCACCGGCCACCTCCCCGCCTTCCAGGCGGTGGTCGACAGCCCCGCCTTCCGCGCCCTCCCCCACCGCGCCAACATCGCCCCGATCGCCGCCACCGGCCGCCCGCTCCCCGGCGGCGTCCAGCGCCAGAACGCGATCGAAGGCCTGATCGGCGAGGAAGTCGCGGCCGCGTTCAACGGCCAGAAATCGACGCGGCAGGCGCTGGCGGATGCCGAGCGGCGGGTGAACGAGCTGCTGGCGCAGACGGAATAGCGGGCCGCGGCCCGCGGCGCTGCGTTGGAGCGGGGCGACGGGCCGCGGCGAGGTCACACAGAGGTCACACCAAATTCGTCAGGCTGCCTCCCCTCTCAAGAGTGCCGCGCCCCGCGGCCGAAGGTTCGAAGGTTCGGGTCCGAAGAGCGAAAAAGTCCGGCGCCGAACCTTCGGCAAAGTGGACGAGTTGGACGCGATCGGCGGGTCCGCCCGCGGCCTCTTGGAAGTTGACGACTTGGACGAGTTGGACGCGATGAGGGCGCTTCGCCGCGGGCGAAGGGGCGGGCGAAGTGGAAGATGTGGAAGGTTGCCGTTGCTTTCGGCCGATCCTTCCAAGTTGATGAAATGACAGGCGCCGTTGGTTGACGGGAGGCCGCGGAGGATGACTGCCGGGCGGGCGGAAGTCGACCAAGCTCACGGTACGTCGAGGGTAAGAGCACCCTCGCCTTGGCCGTGATGGCACGCTGCCAGCGAGAGGGGATCGCGGTGGCGGCGGCCAGCGGCAGAACCGCGCGGATCAGCGCGGCGAGGATGGAGGCGAGTCGCTGGAACATCGGGCGAACGATGACACGCCGAATCCTACATTGGAAGCCCCCCGCCCGGCTGGTAGCTTGATCGGCCACAGGAGGATGATCGGCTGTGACGCGGCGCGTCGGATGGAGGCGGAGACGGACCGCGGTGGCGCTTGCCGTGGCGCTGATCGGGCTGGCCGAAGGTTGGTATTGGGGCTCGCCCTGGTGGACAATCTGGCGAATGCGCGAGGCGGCGCGGGCGGGCGACATGGAGCGGCTCGCCGCTCACCCTCGACTTGCCGGCGCAAGGGCGCCGGATCACGAGGGTTTCTGGCACAGATTTAGTTTGGCCTAAACGATAGCATCAGGGCCGGTCTCATCCCCACCGGGCGAAGCAAGCCCGTATTTTTGGCGATACGCCTCTATGAAGTCTGCATCCTGACAGATGCAGCGTTCGCCCGAGCGTTTACGGGAGGGCCGGACGATGTACTCGCCGAGCGGCCTAAGCAGGTTGATCGTCGACTCGCTCGCTTCAGGCGTCTCTTGTCTGGCAGAGTCCACCACCCAAGCGGCAGCTAACATCACTCCCGCGAGGGCCGACTGGTGTGCCATCGGCACCGCTACACCCTGCCCTGACAGATCTGCTCCAAGCTTCAGCAGAGCGCCACCGCAAACGGCTTGTTGGTAGAATGACCTTAACGGCTTTTGCTCGTATGGATACAGGGCCTCAACCGGCACCTTCCATCGATCCGCCAATAGAGAAAGCAGGTCGCGCCCGACGGCGGCATTCGTGTAAAGCAGCGTACGCACATTCATGAGGCGATCAGACAACCGCAACGCCGAAGCGATTATCTGATCCTCATTCAAAACAGGCCCTTGCGGGATATATAAGCACGCTAAACAAGCGCCCTCGCCCAAAAAGCTATGACGGGAGACGCCCAGATTGTCCTCCTGTGTCCAAGCATTGATGATGGACTGAGGGAGAGATGCCTGCACCCCAATACGGTCTTTCGCTGTGTCCAATGCAGTAAGGACACACGGTATGCACGTATTTTTCTTTTTAGTGGCAAATACCTGACCCCACCTCTTACGGTGCCGGTGAACCTTGAAGCCCGCGGAGCGGAGATGTTCTGCAGCAAGGTTGACCTTCGCACTCCTTACGTCTTCGAAACGAGTCAAAATATACCTCTGCAAATTGCTTAATTCAATATTCTCGTGGTCTACCAGGTGAATTACGCCTTTTGCCTCTTTCAAACGCGCAAGTGACCACACTACGGCGTTCCCGATAGCGCCAACGCCCGCTAGGTAGACCTCACCGAACTCAAGGTTCTCCAGTGGTGGGTTCGCACCCTCTCGCTCACGTGAAAAGTCGTAAAGGGAAAATACTATTTCAGAATCCGGGAGGCCCCTTGGCAGCTGCAAGCAAAATACACGCCGGAAGACGTTGGCTGCTGCGAAGCATGCTGCCGCGGCAGCGCCAAAGGGGTTCCGGGTCAACCCAGCACGAGCGGGACTAGTAGTCGACAAGAGCGCTAACCAATTGTCTGAACCAACGTAAATTGGATTAAATTTGGGGCTCACAGGGGTTGCGCCTACCACCACGCTCACCAAGGTGCCCGAGGGCTCATATTTTATTTCTATTTTCGGGTTGATGGAGCGCGCGAGTTCGGCCAGTTCTTTGACAATTGGTGATACACCCTTCGTCAGGGTGAGAAAGGTAATACGCGGATATAACCGAGCCAACAGATTAGTCACCAAGTCGACCGCCACTCTGCCTTCGAACCTTTTGGCTTGGTCATCGATGGCGATGACTATCGATGAAGCTTCCAACATACTGAGGAACGAATCACGAGAAAATCCGGACAAAACACCGGATGCCGCTGTTACGTTTCGCTCAATAAAATCGGGTAAGGCCATATTATTCTACAATTTCAATTAGTTCTGAAGTAGCTTTAGGTGAGAGTGCGTTCCACTGACCCCGGGCTGACAAACGGTAAACAGCACATGCTTTTAGACTGAACGGCGCGACGGCGAAATCGGGGACGACCAGAGACAGAGTACCGGCCTTAGCGACAATCGGGTATGTATCATCCATCTCCGAATGGTACGCCCGGCCAGGATGACTGTGGATTTGAGCGATTAGCGATAGGGCGTTTTCAAAGAGAGCAACGTTGATGCGATGAAGTTCTTCACCGGCGATCATCACCGAAAGACCCGCATCTGACCGGTGACCCCTCTGTTTCGGTATGACGGCTTCACGAATATGGAAAACCGGCCCATCACGTGTGCCAGCCCATAAAGCAATTCCCTCATACCCGCGATCCCCCATATACCTGAGATGCTTGTGAACGGGATCAATGCAGCGGCGTGGCAGGATAACTCTCCCCACGTCGAGGAGGGTCAAGTTGGCACTTCCGCTTGGCCGAATTGCGTCTGGTCGGTCACCACGCCGATTTGATAGCCAACTATAGGCGCGAGACCATAGCGATCCAGTTGTTCTAGTAGAAATATCAAGCCCTCCCCTCGTCCTCGTCTCAGCAGCCACGGGTCACCCGTATGGGCTGGATGCTCATGATATTCCCGAACTCCGGGAAGGCAAAAAAAGGGAACATCGTCGTCGGAGTGCCACATCATCATGCGCTGCTCGATCATTGCTCCAGCCACGTCTTGGCCCTGTGCCCTTGCCTGTTCAATCTGCTCAGCGGTCAAGGGGACGCGCCGTTTCAGCACCGTGGGCAGCTCGCGCGGCGCATATGGCACCTTGGTGAACGGATCCACCAACCTAAGCGATGGGGGCTGCAGATCATAATCTGTAAAATCGAAAAGCGCTCCGAACGCGATCGCTGGGGGCTTCAGTCTAGGCGTCACCATGACAAAAAACAGCTTTGGGTACTCCGCCTCCAAGAGCCACCAGCCTCGTGCTCGATAGTCTCTTTCGTGGAGGCGGTACCGAGCGACCTCCCTATCAAACTTTGCCCTTGAAACACTTGGTTCCACTACGCTCCCGGCATCAGCAAGCACCGGCAGCTCCTGCGCCCAACGTCAAGAAGAGGGTCACTGGAAGCACGAAGTGAAATTCGCCGATCTTTTGTTCAAGGTCCAGCACGGTGCCCGCCTTGTCTTTCAACTGCCAATCCTCCGCCGGACGGCCGACGTTCCCGCTCGCATGTAAGGCATCAGGGATGAGTGTCTTCAAAGGCGCGTTTATGTTCGCAGTCACCTGCACGGCCTGCTCCCCGTTTACCGACACACCAAGGGTAATCGTATTTGGATTGCCGCTCTGACCGCCGCC
>Ga0196965_1000226_pt1 | contig 39434 bp, 38 predicted proteins | sample S1_20metaG_FD_148668 | JGI IMG/M metagenome (GOLD analysis project Ga0196965, IMG submission 148668) | Soil microbial communities from Anza Borrego desert, Southern California, United States - S1_20 | ecosystem: Environmental > Terrestrial > Soil > Desert | place: USA: California | collected...
TGACCGTGGCTTACCTCGTAGCGCTTGATGCCCATCGCCGCCTCCGCCTCAAATGACGGAGTCCTATGAATCAGACATCAGTCCTTCAGGGAATCCCCTGAATGGCGATACAGCCTAGCAGAGGTAGTTATGTCCACTTGGGCAGGTCCACCTCTCCCGGACCCAGCAGGATCAGGTCGGCGGTCGGGCTAGTCGCTCTGAGCTTGCGCCCACCGACCAGAAGGCCCTGTAGGACTGAGCCAAAGCGAAGCGGATCGGGCTAAGCGAGCACGAATACCCCGGATAAGGGGGCGCTTATAGCCATGGAAGCATAGGTGCCATATGGGTCGGGCCGAAGCGCACCGGCGGCGTCGGCTTGACCGCGCCACTCAGCGCTGAAGCGCGAACGAAGACGCCCGTCGCTTGCGCCACGGCCACTGCTGCGTCGGCACTCCTCCAATAGCCATTATGTCCGATAGGCGACAGGTCGTCGCATAAATCCCTGGGGAACGGCTTTCCAGCAAGGCCCACTGCCTGCGGGAACCATCCCTCGCCGGCCGCCCACTCGCCACCGCGGAACACCCATCCGAGTGCTTCGTCGAACTGACTGTGCAGGATCCGAAAGCCGTCGGCCGCTGCCAGGCAGAGTCCAAGGCAGCCCGCTGGCTCCACCAGCGTAACCGGCACCGCAGGAGCCATCAGGACGAGCGTGAGGCGGCCCAGCCCGGCCGGCCTTTGGGAGCCCGCCAGTAGCTTCAGGAATTCCAGCGCAAGCCGGCAACCGAGCGAATGCGCGACCAGCACCACATCCTGTCGGGGCGGCGCCGCATACCAATCAGCGACATGGTCCCACAATGCCTTCGCCGATGCCTTGGCGAATTTGATCCGGCCCGGATAGGCGAATAGCCGGAGCCTCGACCGGCCCGGCCAGGTGGAGGTCAAGACCGCTGGAGCTCCAACGCCGAACGTTTCATCGAGCAAGCCCTGGAACGGTCGCATCGCACGCAATCCGTCCCTTTCAGAAGTATTGAACCCGTGGACCAGAATGATCCGCAGTCCCCGCGCAGCTTTATATTGCGGCGACGTGGGGGGATTGAGGCTGACTTCGCCGTGCTGCGTTGAAAGCGTCAGATCGGCCGACCGCCCGAAAAGGCTGCCCATCTACCGGATCGCCAAGGCCCGATCGAGCCAGTTGAGAGCGACGAGCCCACACGCCGAAGCGCAAAGCGCAAGGGTGAGTGCCCCGACGACTGCGGCCGCCCCGGAGACCACCCAGAATGACAGGAAGGAAGTAGCCCCGGACCAAGGTTGCCAGCTTCGCGTAGCCGCTCGAAGGAATCCAGGGAAGCAAACATGCCGACGACGACGAAGAAGACGGCCCAAGCACGACCATCGCCGCCATAGCCGCCTTGGCGACCGCATCGCCCAGCCGGACCTGCAATACGTCGATAGCGCGGCTTGCGGCCTCCAATTCGCCTGGCGTCGGCGGATGAGCCGAGCTGCTCCGGGTTAACGCAGCGAGGAGAGGCTTGGCTTCGCCCTTCTGCCCGCTCCGCGCCGCTTCAGCATTGGCAGCGGCCAGAAACTGGCCACTTATCTGACGATAATATAGTCGGCAAAGGGCGCGTTCGGGCATGCCGAGCAGCGACGCCGCTTCCTTTGCGCTGGCTTCCTTTGCGCTGGCTTCCCTCCCGCTCAGCCCGAGCAAGACGAGGCCACTGCGCCAGAAGCCGTTCTCCTGCTCGGGGTTCCGGAGGAAATGGAACAGCACCACCCGCTGGATGCGTTCCCGCGCATAGAGCTGAAGAAGGCCGAGCATAACCAGGCCGGAGACGAACCCCGCCAGAATGATCGCGCTTGCGACATAAAACGTCGTGCGCGCAATAGCCGGTGCCAGACCTACGATCGTTGCATCCATGTGGCTACTCCGCGAAAACGGGCAGATCCATCATTCGACTATAGGCCAGTTCATCCGGAGCAATCAACTTCGCCGCACACGCTCGCGTCTGTCTTGCTGCGGCGAATCGCCAAAATGCGACTTGCCGTTCTCGCTTCGAAGATCGCTATCGTATACCCGCGAACGCGAAGCTTGCGGACCAAGTGAGTTGTAATCCCAGCTTCCACTCCTAGTAGTGCGATGCGCGGGATCTCGAACTCAGAAAGTGCGGCCTCACAATTGAAACGGGCACGACCCCACGTTTCTCCCCACGCGTAGCGCCGGGTGGGGTGGCTGCTCGTGAGACCGTTTGGCCGTTTGCGTCTCCGCGTTCCCCGGAGGCGTGGCAACTTTCAGCCCAGAAGCGGCGGTCCACTTTCCTCCTAAACGTTCGGAAAGCTCACGTTGACGACACTCCGGTACTCGCTCCATGCAAAAGGCCGTAAGGCCGCCCATTGTGATCGTGGCTCGCGTCGGCTTCCGAGGAATCCCTATCAGAACATGCCGAGAGGAATTTGCGAAACGATGACCTCCACATCGTCGAGCTTGAGGCGCCTGAGCGTGCCTTGAATCGAGCGCTTTCGCTCCTCCTGGCCAGGACCGGGACCGACATAGATTGAACGCAGCACGTCGCGCAGTTCGATGTTGAGATGCTTACTGAAGTCGAGCGTCACATAAGTAGCTGAGAGGCCGACGCCACTGCCTCCCTTGGGACGTTGCTCCACTGGCCACCTGTCGCCGTCACCATCGTCGCGCTTGATCAGTCGCCACTCCTTTTCCGTGTAGAAGCTGTCGTGCTTGAAGATTGAGGACATGCTGCGCAGCACGCTTGCCATGGCGGCGGCCAGTTCCTCCTTGGCCACACTCACTAACGTCGAGTCATCCAGAATGGACTTAACCACATTATGGACAATATTGGCCTTGCGGTCGGGATGATAATGGACACGCCGCAATCCAAGCCCCCCCGCCGCAGCCGCGTCGGCCAGCGCGTCTCGATCGAAGCCGAGTGCGACCCCCGAACCGTGATATCCATAGGTGAGCCACTGCGCCGCCACTTCAACATTATCGGTGAGGCACAGCGCATAGATCGTATCGTCAATCGGCTTCGCCGCGATCAACCGCTCGGCCTCGGCAAGAATTGCGGTGCGGCGCTTGTCTGGCTGACCATCGACGTCCGCCACGATTGAGGCATAATTGGCAAAGAAGCCGGTTAGCACACTGTGCCCATGGAAGATCTCAGACATGTCGTTCATGTAGCGTAGGTCGGTGAGCCATGCTTGGCGATGCTCAAGTATGGCGTCCATCGCCTGGAGAGAAGTGTAGTGGTAGAGATGATTAGCGCCGCTGACTGCGCTGGCCTTGTACTTGCCGCGCCCTTCCCAATTGAGGAGCTCGCGGGCGGCATGGCCAGCGACCCGATGCTCGATCTCGTTCTCAGCATTGAACATGCTGCCAATCACGCCGTCGACAGCCTTTGCCGAGTGCTCTCGCGCAGGCTGGGCGAGGATCTGGGCCGCGCGGTGCTTCTCGGCGAACATCCAGTCCATGTACAGATAGGGCCGGTCGCTCTGGTCGTACGCGAGCCTTATCTGGACTTTATCGAACGCAACACCCTTGCCGCCGGGGCCGCGTTTATAGACCATGCAGCCGATCTTATTGTCTGAGAAGCGAAGTACCTTGGGAAACGTGTCGACAAGCCAATCCATCTCCGCCCGTGCTTCGTCTTCGCTGTCGAAGAACATCGGGCCACGCTGCAGCTTCCTTAGGGTGCGGATACTCCAGTTGGGATGGTCCTTGTTCTGCCACCTGTTGGGCTGGGCAGGCGCCCCCCAGCCGTCATGGTCGCGCACCGGCTCAGCGCGGACATGCCAGCGCGAGCCCACCTTTTCGATGTAGAGCCGCGCGTAGTTGCCCTTCTCACCGCGGCGCTGCTGATCCTGGGTGAGTGCGTAGTTGAAGATCCAGAGATAATCATGATCCTCGCGCACCTCTCCCGATGCGACTTTCTTGCAGGTAAAGCGCTCGCGGATGCTTTCGAGGAGCCTCAGTGCATCCTCGGGCTTTTTGTAGCGTGCTGAGTCCGTGAGGATCGGCTCAATGATGTTGGTGCTCGTCCATGGATAGATTGGATTCTGTTTGTGGCCACCCGCCTTTCTCGGCTGCACCTCGAGCATTTTCGAATCGACCTTGGCGGATTCCGCCCAAGCGAAGATGCTCGTTTGAACGCGCTGTGGTTTGTCTAAGGCGTCCTGAGGGCAAATCATCTCCCGCTTCACTTCGGCCACCTGACTGGGAACCGGATCCTCGGCAGCGATATCAAAAAAAGTGAAGGTCCGGGTCGACAAATAGCGCACTTTGTCGGCGTCGAGCGGCATCACGAAGGCGCTCCAGACACCACCACGATACCGCGGCAGCCCGCCATGCGCAGCTGTGTCAGCCGCCTCCTCCGGCGCCTCACAGTTCGATACGGGAATTTCGTCAAGATGTGGGAGTTCGACCGACCGGAGATGCGGGTCGGCAGCATCGAGCGCGTCGAGTACGTCGCGGCGGAGTACCAGCGCGGCATTCGAGTCGCTCGCCGGGACGATCTCAGCAGCGAACTTCTGCTCAAGAAAGCTGCGCAACTTGAGGCCCGTCAAGGTCTCTAGCTCTGTGCGCAGAGGGCCAAGTTCGGCCCCAAGCGTGGAAAAGAAATATTGATGCGCACCCCTGGAAAACGCCGTGCTGAGAATATGGCGGATCGAGGCTACGATCTGTCTCACCCGAGCGTCCATACCAGCGCGTCCATCAACGGTAATGCCGAGTCGTCCGACTCTTCAGAAAGTATCACCCACGTTCTCCAAAATAAAACGATTCCGAGCCGCATAGGTCTACTATCCAACGTTCAGCTGGATGGTTCTCAAACCGCGCCCTTGAGCCAATCGCTGGCTTCTCGATCGCGGATTACGCCGGCCTGGCTCGGTAGACGAGTAAACGGCCTCATTTCCCCGGACCGCTTTGCTCTTAATCAGCGGGTCCTAGGTTCGAGCCCTAGGCTCAGGACTCATAACCAGTAGCTGACGATGCTGGCGAGGATGACGGCGGCGGCGAAGTTTCGGGCGAGTTTGTCGTATCGGGTTGCGATGCGTCGCCAGTCTTTGAGGCGGCAGAAGGTGCGTTCTACGGCGTTTCGGAGCCGGTAGGCGGTTCGGTCGAAGGGATGGCGCCGCTTCCTGGTTGGATTGTTGGGGATGACCGGTGTCGTCCCCCGGGCGATCAGCAGGGCGCGAAGGCCGTCGCTGTCGTAGGCGGCGTCGGCGAGGCAGAGCTCTGGCGCGAAGCCGCTGACGAGGTCCGCCGCCACCGGCACATCCCCTCTGTGGCCCGGCCGGACGATCAGCCGCCGGGGTCGGCCATGCTCGTCGACCGCAGCGTGGATCTTCGTCGTCCGCCCGCCGCGCGACCGGCCGATGGCCTGGACGTCGGCCCCCCTTTTCCGCCGGCGGCACTGCGGTGCGCCTTGACGTGCGTGGCATCGATCATCAGCGCCGCCGGCGGTCCCTCGCTCGCCGCCAGTCGGGTGAACACATCCTCCCAGACCCCTTTGGCCGCCCATCGCACGAACCGGTTATACAGCGTCTTGCGTGGACCGTAGCAGGCCGGCGCATCCTTCCACCGGCAGCCGCTCTTGAGAATGTGGATGATCCCACTGATCACCCGCCGATCATCCACCCGCGCAACCCCGCGTGTGTCCCTTGGCAACAGCGGCTCAAGACGAGCGAACTGCTCCGCACTCAGCCAATATGTGTCGTCCACCATGACAAGCTCCCTCGCGAGCTTGAATCACAATCCAGCCGATCCGGGAATCCCATTTATGGGTCCGGAGCCTAGAGCCTCGGCGATCACCGCTACCGGCACACCCGCCATTGCCAGTCTTGAACCATAAGTATGGCGAAGGATATGGAACCCCGCATGCTCGACGCCGGCCGCGCGACAGGTCTCGGCCATCGGCCGGATCTGGTGCGAGGTGCCGAGAGGACGTCCGTGCTGATTCAGGAACATCAACTGGTCGCCTGCGCGTCGCTCACAGAGTTGGCGAAACAGCTCCACGCCCTCGTCCGTGAGATAGACGTGACGAGGCTTGCCGCTCTTGGTTTCCGGAAATAGCGCCACGCCCGCCGCCAGATCGACGTCCCGCACGCGCATGCGGAACAGCTCGGACCAGCGGGCGCCGGTCAGCAAGGCGGCCTGGATCAGTGGTCGGAACCAGTCGGGCGCCGCGCCGATCAGCCGGGAGATTTCGGGGGACGTGAAGTAGCGGATCCTGGGGGCATCGACCTTCGCGAACGGCTTCACCCTGCGCCAGGCGGTATCGTCCCTCACTTTCCCCATCATGAAGGCTCTGGTGAGCGCGGCGCGAAGCGGCGTGAATATGCGGTTTGCGTTCGATTTCTGTATACGCGCCGAATCCGGCCCGATCGGGCGGTTCTTCCTGACGCCCTTCTTGTTCGCGCGATACACGGAAGGGGTATTTGCGATCCTGTTCACGAACGCGGTCAACCGCTCGGTGGTCAGCTCCGTGACCTGCATCGTGCCGAACTCAGGCCTCAGGTGGCGCTCGATCGTATAGCGGGTCGCCTCGAGAGACTTGCCGGTGAAGTTTTCAAGGTAGTCGTTCAGCGCCTGTCCAACGGTGTACGGCTCGGGACGCCGGCCCGCATTCCTATCGAGCAGCGCGAACCATTCGCGGGCTGCCGCCTGCGCTTCCGAAAAGGTCAGGACGGCGGACGTGTCAGCGTCGAGCGCGTCGTCGGCTGGCCCGAGCAAGGTCTCGGCCCGCGCTCCATCATTCGAGCGATACTTGGCAACCCAATTGCCGCCCTTCCGACCCTTGCGATAGCCAAGGGCTCTGCCGCGCGCGAGCGCGTGCCAATAGGGGTTGCTGCGGGCCGCCAGCTGGGCCGGTGCCGTGCGGCTGTCGATCTTAGCGTGCCGGATGCTCCTGGCCATGGGCGCCCCTTTCAAAACTTCCCACAAATTTGCTGCAAAACCGTAGCAGGATTGGGGTGGACGCGGAAGGACCAAAAGCGGCAAAAATGGCGGAAAACTGCCATCCATGGGCGTCCGCCCGCGTCCGCAAAACCCCCGCGACCTTTGCTCTCACGGCGAAAACACGGGTTCGAGTCCCGTAGGGGTCACCAAGCTGAAACAGGCTTAGCCTTTCAGGAAATGGGCCTGCCCAAGAACCTCAACCTCGAGAAGTTGAAGGCGCGCGGCCTCTCGCTGCGGAAGGCTGTGAAGGCGGAGGGTCGGAAGATCGACGGCGAGTTCGGCGAGCGCACATTGTCACCGGGGGCCGTGAAGTAGGACGTCGGAGCGCTGGCGGCCATCCTCGGCCTTCTCAAGAACGAGGGCTGGATCGCCGATAATGTCGCCGCCGGCATCTCGGTCGCCGGCTGTTCCAGCTCGAAGCTCAAGTGGAACTGTCGGCTCAGCAGATTGATGGTCCGCGCGACCAACCTTGCCGTGTCATCCAGTGTGGCGAGCACTTCTGCCGAGTCCGTGGCCTGCCCGGCGGTGTGGAAGCCGTCCTGAAGCGCCTGCAACGCGGCTCCGTGTCCGTCGGCAAGCAGATGCCGCAACAGAGCGCGCGCAAGCTCGCTTCGCTGTGCGAACATCACCGACCACGTATCAGGCAGGCCCAGCAACCAAGCTGAAAGCCTCTGCAGGTCCCGCACGGCCTCGCAATCCGAGAGCATGTTCTCATGGTCAGGTGATCCGTGCTTCACAGACCGGCCACGCCGATAGACTGCTTGAACCTGAAGATGTCGTGCGGGTCGAATGCTCTCTTGATTTCTGGAAGCCTTTCGATCTTTGCCCCATAATAGTCATATTCCCGGTCGAGCAAATCCGGGTCGGCATAATTTACGTAGCATCCGGAAAAGTGAGGCCAAAGCCGCTTGAACATAGCATCAGCCCACTGTTTCACCGCGATCCGCTGATCGGGCTGATGCCACGGCGCCTTCAACTCCAGCAGGTAATCGGCGGCACGGTGGACGAACGCCGTCTCGTCGGGGCGGACGTCGGCGACGCGCCCGCCGGCATGAGTCCAGATGATGAGCGAATCGGCCGTCGGCGCACTCGTCATCGCATCCGCCAGCACCGCCGATCTCCGGCCAGGCCGTCCCATTCTGGATGAAGCCTGAGCGGATCAGGGCCGGTTTGCCGCCCAGCTTCGTCCGTCCACCTAGCGAGGCGGACAAGCCTTGCATCGTTGACTGCCGCACATCGATGACGACCCCGCCCAAAGCGAGCAATGGTTCGAGCCGCGCGACAATCTCTTCGGGCGGGCAGTCGCCGACACACGTGAGCTGTACCCGCTGTTCGGAGCCGAGGGCGCCCGCCGCGAACCAGCGTCCATAGGCGGCGATGTCGGTACTCAAGGTGACCGCCCAGCCATGATAGTGTGCCAGCAAGGGCGCGATCGCATCCGCCGCAAAGGCGCATTCGACAAACGCCAACTCCGCATGGTCGGGCCGGACAGTAGCGAGTTCGAATCGGGTCGCCACGCTGAAATTGCCTCCCCCGCCGCCCCGGCACGCCCAGAACAAGTCGGGATGGTCGCGTTGGGAGGCCATGACCTTCGAGCCGTCTGCCAGAACCATCTCCAGCGACAGCACCTGGTCGCAGCCGAGACCAAATTTCTCGACAGGAAGCTGTACCCGCCCCCGAGCAGAAAGCCGGCGACCCCTACGTCAGCGCACGCGCCCCCGACAAGCGTCGCGGATCCGTCATCGGCGGCCAGAGCGGCATAAGCATCATGCCAGCGAACGCCGGCACCAGCCCACATCCTATCACCGTCAGGCGAAATCGTAATTGTATCAAGCCGGTGCATGTCGATGGTGACGCCGCCTTCCACGAGGCAAAACCCCGCGGCGCTGTGCCCTCCTCCCTTGACTGAGATGGGCCAACCATGCCGACCCGCGATCGAGAGCGCCACTGCGACGCCGTCGACGGAGCACGGCGACGCCACGATCGCCGGCACCGCCTCACGCGCACCATTGTCGATCGCGATGCGACGATCGAAACCGTGCTGCCCGCGCGCCACCATGTCGCCGCCGAAACGGCGCAAAGCCGCGCATCTCGCGAAGTCGGGAGGACGGGCGGAAAGCCTTTACAAGCGGGGATACTTCGGTGTCGCCGCTGCGCCGCTAAGGCGACGATATCAATTCCAACCCGCCGTGTCGGGACCACATCAGGCCATGGTCCACGTGGCGGGCAGTATCGCGCCCAAGGGGTGCGTCCCCGACGCCGCCGCTGGCAAGGAACGCCTTCTCGAAGGCGCGTTTCATTGTTCGGGAATTATCTACGATAGTGCCGTCAAGATCAAAGATTACGTGGCGCAGCGGCACTGTGCTGGCGCTGCGTACTTTGCCTGCGATGCCCCAAATCCCGTGTTTGACGTTCTCTATTTACGTGTATTATCACCGCTGTCGTTGGCAATACGGCATGCGTCAGGGGTTTCACATCGTGACTGTCGCAGGAAGATGAAGGCGCCGGGGGAAGCGAGAGGTCGATGACGGTCATCGTTGCCATTTTGAAGGAGGTTAAACGCTGGTTTTCCCGTACCGGGACCGTGCTCGCCAGCTTCGCCGGCGGGAAGGCCATGGCCGAGAACGATCTTGCTGCTCACCGGGTCCTGGCCCCGCCGAAGGAGCGCGCGGCTTGATCTGCCGCGCAGGCGACGACTGGCGATCGCGGTCGCCTCGCCACGACTTCGCTGCCCTCCCGCATGCCGAATTGCCGGCCTCATGACCGGTTGTCAGACGACGGGGAATGAATGGGTGGGCGATTGCCCCCTGTGCGGCGTTCCGCCACGGCCCATCATGACGCTGGGCGATCAGCCGCTGGCTCAAGATCTGCTCCCGCCCGATTCCGCAGCGAGTTGCGTCCGCTTCGAGCTCTTGCCTCAAGTTTGCCTCAGTTGCGGCCTCGCCCAGATCGCCTACCGTCCCCCATCGACGACTGTCTTCGGTGAGGCGTATCCCTACCGGAGCGGCGTGTCCCGAACGATGCGGGATCATCTGCGGAGCCTTGCCGACCACTGCCTCGAACTGGTCGCGGGCAAGCCGGATCCCTTCCTGCTCGAGATCGGGTGCAACGACGGCACGCTCAGCCGCCATTTCGCACGGCGCGGGTTGCGCCACCTGGGCATCGATCCGGCGCGCCGTGCGGTCGAGCAGGCCGCGGCGGACGGCGTTTCGGTACTCAATGCCGAGTTTGATGCCAGGACCGGCCCATCCATCCTGGCCGATCACGGCAAAGCCGACGTGATTGTCGCAGCAAACGTGATCGCGCACATCTCGAACCTGCGCGAAACCTTGGAACAGGTAAACGCCTGCCTCGCGTCGGATGGCAGCTTCGTGTTCGAGGCGATTTCGCTTTTCGACCTGATGCGACGAGGCGCGTTCGACCTGTTCTATGACGAACACATCTACACCTTCTCCGCGACGGCGGTCGACGCGCTGGCAGGATTGTTCGGTCTGGAACTCGTCGACTGCATTCCGATAGCGTCGCAGGGCGGCTCGCTGCGGTACAGCCTCGCGAGACCGGGAGCTCGGTCATGCTCCCCGCGGGTTGGCGAAGCGCTTCGAAAGGAGCGTGCAGGCGGTATGCTGGACGCTCGCGCCTGGGACGATTTCGCCGCGGTCGCTACTCGATCGGCCCGCGCGCTTCGGCAAACGGTTGACCGGTTGCGGCGTGCCGGCTGTAGTGTGGCGGGATATGGCGCTACCGCCAAGAGCTCGGTCGCCCTCACCTTCGCAGAGCTCGGTCGGGAGCAGGTCGATTGCATCTTTGACACGACGCCGGAGAAGGTGGGTTTGGTCTCACCCTGCGATCGGATTCCGATCCGGTTCCCGACGCCCGACTTGATTGAGCAATATGATTATCTGATCCTCTTCGCCTGGAATTTCCTTCCTGAAATAGAAGCGCGGGAAGCGGGGTTCAGAGCAAAGGGCGGAAAATGGATCACCTATCACGGGAGTGTCTGTATTGCGTGAAACGCCATCAGCTGATCAATATCTTGAAGACGAGGCCGAACTCTTCCTGAAGTACGCGCACCGTACCGCATCGCTGTTCACAGAGCGCAATCAGGTCTATCGTAGCCAGTTCCGTCGCGAGGGTCTCCCGGCCATTCTGGGCTGGATCCGGACCAAGATGCAAAGGGTGGCCACGGGTCTGCACGGGGACGTTGCCGATGAAGAGAGTCTCGCCGAGAATTTCCTCGACATGGCGGCATATTGCCTCATGGGAGCCATGCTTGCCGAGGATACAAAGGCCCCAGGGGGCTGCGCTCATCTCCTGCGCCTGACTGGAGAGGGCGAATCCGTCTGCGTACTGTGTGGCGTCCAGATTGCCCTGATGCCGATAGCGGCGTCGCCTAGCCCCGCGCCGCCGACCTGAGCTTCTCCACAAGCTGACCTGGGATGTACTCCTTGGCAATCGCGTCCGCCAAGTCGCGCGCCCGGTCCAGACGGACCTCGTCGTGCAGTCCTTCAACAATGGCAGCTTCTATCTCCACCTTATCCGCAGAATTCGAGAGGAGTGCCGTGACGCCGAGTCCGTCGAGAACATGCGCCGACTCGAATTGATCCTGGATGAAGGGGACCGAAATCTGTGGCGTCCCGAAAGCCGCGGCGCGGACAACGGTGCCGTTGCCCGCATGATTGATCATCAAGCGGCAACGCGGCAGGAATGTATCCAGGTCGATGAATGGGTGCACCCGTTCCGCGAAGGCCGGGTCGATTCGGGCGGCTCCCCCGGCCACGAGCAACCGAACGCCACTAGGCAATTCCGCGCGCAAGAGGTTGTCTAGGAAGATGTCCTGCTCGGGCGTTACGATCGTCGATAGCGAACAAACGACGAGGTTGGGGTCGCGGCGAACTCTGGCAGCGCCGCGAGGATCGAACTGAGGTCCTATGAAACTCGCTCGAGCCGGCAGATTGGATGGATTAAGCTGCGGCCAACTCATCACCACCGTCTCGACCGTCCCGCCCAGGTAATCGTCGGGAGCGAGCCAAGGTGCCAGGCCTAAACGGCTTCGCAGCTGGTTGATTCGGGCGCCGGCGACCAACTCCGGGCGAATCATTCGCGCAAACAGGCTGGCGTAGAGCGCGGGCCTCGCCTCCCCGGCCGTTGGCAGCGGGTAAACGGTGTCGGAGGCCACCAAGTACGGAATGGCGAGGTGTTCAGCTGCACACATCGCGCCGGGGAGGGTATAGTCAACCAGCATGACCTGAGGGCTGAATGCGCGCGCCAAGGCCAGGACATCCCCTGCCATCGACGCGGCGGGACCGAAGACTAGCCGGTCGGCGATGATGCGGTTGCGCTCGGCGATCGACCGGCCTTCGTGAGCGCGCACGACATCCATGTCGGGATTGCCGGGGTCGTGCGTGGCATTGTCGGAAAAGCACGTAAAGCCCAGTCCGGCCTCGACCGCCCGCGTCCGCAGTGCCATGTTCGACAAGATCATCGCCTCACCGCCCGACGCCTGCCAGTCGCGCGCCGCCGCCAGGATCGGCCTTACGTTGCCGCCCCCGCACCACGTGACGAACAGGCAGCGCATGTCAGAGGGGATCGATACGCAGCGCAACCTTCGCGCCGCGGTCCTCACCTGCAAGGACGATGACCGGCCCATCGAAGGGCAGGATTGACTTCAGGGCTACAGCGAACTGCGCCGAACCGCTATGCGCCTCCTGGCCATCGAGAAGGAGGTGCGCGCTCTTGTTGCCGGCGATCCGTTCGGCGAGCCCGCGCAGGCCTGGCCCGGCAGGCGCTGCCACTATGACCGTTCCGATACATCCGCCGAGCACGGGTTCGAGCTTGTCCAGCACCCTGCCCAGACCTGCCTCGCCGGGCCGGAGGTCATCGCCGAAGTCTCGTCCACCGCGCAGCAGGCCGAGGACGGGCACGCCGCGCTCCACCGCCGAGTCAAGTGCCTCGCACAGCACGGCGCCGGCCCCGTCCCGCAGGCCGGTCAAGTTCGCCAGCCGCAGGCTACGGGCAATCTCCGCTTGGCTGGGGTGGGAAACATCATAGGATAAGGCGAGTGCGGCTCGAACCGCTCCGCGCCGGACCAGCCTGCCGGCGGCGCCGAATGCCTGAAGGCCGGAAGCGAGGTGGCCGCAATAGTTGGTAGCGAAGCCGACCAGACCCAGGCGCCTCGCCAGAATAATCGACCCGAGATGGGACCCGTTGTTGAAGGCCATGCTGGGGAGGAAGAACGGCGGCTCCTGTGACAAGCCGCGGCAAAAAGCTTGGGTAGCGAAGGGTGCTCCCGCGATCCACGATCCGCTCAGAATCGCTGTGTTCGGGCCGTTGGCGAGATTGCTTTCGAGCAGACCACTTGCCCGGGCAGCCATCAGACCGGCGATGGCGCCGACCTGGCCCGATCGGTTCATCTCCCAAACGCCTTCGGATCTTTCGAACCATGCATCGGGATCGAACCAATCCGGATCGTCGCCGGGTGCCTGGATGGCCTCCAGGGCGGTAATCGCAACAGCCCTCTCATGCCCAACGGCGGCATCGGAGCGTTTGCGCGGACGGTCGGCGGCCAGGATGATCGACGTGTTGATGCCGCCGCTGCCGCAGGCATTCGACACAGCGACGGAAGTCGATTTTTTTTGGGAGTCGGCCGGCATGACTGGGCATTCCAGCATCGGATCCGGTGTCGCCAGCGCGGCGTTTCCGTGGACCATTCCGGAACGCATCTGAGCGACGCACGCAGCGATCTCCGCGACCGCGGAGGCGCCGGCCATATGCCCGGTCATGGACTTAAAGGAGTTGACGCTGACTGCTCCGGCACCGTTCAGCAGCCGCCCGATCGCCTTGCTCTCGAGCAGATCGATGAGCAGCGTTCCAGGCGCGTGCGTCGAGATCAGATCCACGTCCGAAGGTGCAAGTCCACCGGCCGCTAAGGCGGCGCGCATCGCGGTCGTAAACGCGAGGCCATCCTCCTTGAAGAGGATGATGTCGGCACCACTCTCGCACGACATCGCGGAACCACGGAGACAGGCCAGGGCACGGTCTCCACCATCGCGCTCGAGCAGGATCGCGGCCGCCCCTTCCCCCAAAACGGTTCCGCGGCGCTCCGCGTCGAACGGGCGCAGGCTGCGGCCGACGAAGCCGGATCGCTCCGCACCCCAAAGCCCGGTTAAGGTAAACCGCTCGGCGCCGACGATCAGCATGCCCCTGGCATCGCCCGCCTCGATCATCTCCTGCGCGATGCTGCATGCGATGTTACCCGATGCGCAGGCGTTGCTGATGGTGGCGATCGGACCGTTCAAGCCGAACCGCTTGGCGATACGGCTCGCGATCGATCCCAGCGGATAGGTCAAGAAGGCGGCGCGCGCCTTGCGCGAGAAGGGTGCCCAATCCCGTTCGCGAGCGATTTCGAGCTCCACATATTGGCGTTCTAGGTCTTCAATGTCTCCCCAGCAGGTTGTCACGATCACGCCAACTTCGGCGTAGTCGGACTCGCTGAGCGCGCTCATGGTTAAAGCTTGGCGGACGGCACGTTCGGCCATGCGCCAAGCTCGTGCCGGAACATCGAACGGTATGGCCGGCTGTCCGGCAAAGGCCGCCTTTCCATGCGGGACCACGCCATACGGTACGGTTCCGATAGCCTGTACGGGATTGGCGACTGCTTCAACCAGGTCCGCATAGTTCCTGGCAACCGAGCAATGGATCCCGACCCCGGTCAGGTCGAGCGGCACCGCGTTACCGATCGTCTGCGACGGCTGCCGGGACAGCGAACCGAGTGCCAGCTCTTCCATCGGAACCTTATCCCATCGTGGCGCAAGTCACGGTCTCGAGACAAGGCGCGAAACAACCTCGAGTCAAGGGGTAGGGCCAGACCCACGTGCCCGGGGTGTTCCTGTTGGATCGGAACTTCGAGGCCGCACCTTCGCGGACCCGACGTTCCTCGTCATCGATCAGTCGAGCGAGTCGACGAACGCCGTTATGAGCCGCATGACCTGCGCGGACTTACCGGTGAGGAAATGATCGGCCCCATCGATCCACACCACCGAAGCGTCGGGGATCGCCCTTGCGGCGCGGGCCACGTTCGACCGGATATTGCTCCGCGTGCCACCAACGACGAGGGTGGGGACCTTGATCGCCGCCATTCGATCCTTGGTGATGGGTGAATTGAGCCGAGCCGATGTTTCCCCCAGGAAGGATTCGCCGCTGCCGCCATAATATTTCTTGGCGTTCGCGACCGCCGCTTCGAGCTCCCTCTCGGTGATCCGGGGGTTGGCGAACTGGAAGGTCACACGCAGGGCCTCGTCCAACTTGCCCGCCTCGGCGAGTTTCAGCCTCTTCTTCAGCTGCGCCTTGTCGAGGAACATGGCAGGCTCGACCAGCACCAGGGCGCGGACCCGATCGGGATTATCCAGCGCAGCGAAAGTTGCTCCATCTGCGGCGTGCGAATATCCCAGCAGGATCGGCGTCTTGACCCCGGCCGCACTTGCCACCGCCACCATGTCCGCGGCGTAGCCTTCGACCGAGTAGCCGTCACGGCTGCGAGGCGTCTCACTGCCGCCTTGGCCGCGAAAATCCATCTGCATGACGGGGCCGCCGATGTCGGTGAAGTTTATCTGTCCGCCGCAGGCTGCGGCGACCACCGCCTTGCGCAACGCCTCACGGGATACTGAGACATTGTCGATCGGGGTGTAAGCAATCTTGAGGCCGTCAGATTTGGCGTATTTGAGATCCGTAGGAACCACAGCTTCCTCCCTATCCACAAGAGTATCAGGTGCAATGCCAGGATGTTGCAGGCCTGTTCTGCAAACACGCCCCCGTCAGCATCGCGCCTGTCAATGATTGCTATCAGAAAGCTTGCCCCCCGACAACGGAGGTTGTCCGTCGAGCTATACAGCATCGCCGAGAGAACCATAGGGTTGCCGCGTCTGTCGCCTCTGACGACTTCGTCTTGAATCAGGCATTCACCAGGGGGTCAGTCCCTGTGCCCTGTTCCGGTGTCGCGCTCGCCAGCGATGGGTTGTCTGGCTGCAGGACCGCCAGAGTACCGACATATCCGCAATCGGCATCGCCATCCATGCTGAAGAACTTGCAGCCCGCTCCCATTGACTCGGGAGCGGGGCACGCGAGGCCATGCGCGCGACCTCGGGAGTCGATGTGCAGCGTGAAGCTGTTGAGAGGCTTGCGAAGTCCGCAGCCAAGGGCCTTCAGATACGATTCCTTGGCTGTCCAGAGCCGGGCGAAGGCGAGATTGTCCGCGACGGCACCGGACTGCTCGGGCAGCTGACGCGCTTCGTCGGGGAACAGCCGATGCGCGAGCCGGCGATAGTCGATATGCCGAGCGCACTCGATGTCTATGCCTACCGGGACACGACTTACCCCCAGCGCGCCGAACGAGTCGCTATGACTGAGATTGAAGTGGCAATCTGTCGGGTCGGCGAAGCGGGGCTTACCTCCGCTGTCGCGGGTTAGCGCCAGCTCTCGCGGATGCGTCACCCACTGCGCGCTGAGGAGGACGCGCATCATCGCGTGATTACGCAGGAACGCACGACGGTGCGATTGCGGCAAGCCGTCCATGTACGACGTCTCGTCACAGTCCAGCAAAGACGCGCAGCCCGCGTCATCCCATTCGCCCCCGGCGACAGACCAGACCCATCCGTCGACCGCGGAGCTCGCGTCTACGATGGTGGCGCTCAACCGGCGAAGGGGTACGCCCGTCCACCAGGAACTGGAATGCGTCGTCGAGCAATCCCGATCCCATCGCATCGGTGCCGCCGTTGCTGTGGTTGTTGCTGTCGCTGCTCGGATCCGCGACGGAGAGCCGCTTACCCTCACATTAAGTCTGCCACGAGCGGCAAGGGACGACATACGGCCTTCAACGCTTCCTCTCCCGCGCCGGACAGAGCGAGCGCGCCTTGGAGTGACGCGTTGCTTCCGCTGGGTGAGAGCTGAATAGCGGGCGACGGATCCGCATCGTCCAGCCATTTCGATCGCAGCACCGTCCCGATTTCGGCCGGCAAGGCCGGACATTGGAATGCAGCTGCTCCGCTCAGGGTGATACGGGTGATACCGAACAGCCTGATCAGGTTGGCGCTGCAAGCGGCCAGCGCCTCCGACGCCGTGACGATCCAGCGTTGCGAGCCTTCCTCGACACCGAATTCCCGCCGCAGCGCGGTGAGCGCCCGCCCGGACGCGTAAGGCTGCAGGCAACCGCGGCGGCCGCAGCTGCACGGCAGTCCGCCAGGATAGACGAGCAGATGGCCAAGCTCGCGATCGCGCAACAGGCGGCCTTCAAAGCAGACTCCCCCCCCGACGCCTGTTCCGAGGGAAAAGTGCGCCAGGTCCGGCGCTTCGAGCGACCACGCGTCGGCAACCGTGGCTGCCGTTCCGTCATCGCAGCAAAAGAGATGGCGACGAGCAAATGGTGCCAGCATGCGCGCGATCGAAACGCCCTCCCATGATGGACGGTTGGGCCACCGCGATATGCGGCCCTGGCTGTCGATATTGGGTGCGCTTGCTACGACCAGATTGTCCGGCAGGCCATGACGTCGGCATTGCCGGTCAAGGTAACTTCGCAGCGCGGCGAGGACGTCCAAGCCGCTTCCACTTTCCTCCAGTGCAAAACGGGCTTTGAACAGCTGCTCGGCGTTCCGGTCGCCGGCAACGGCTATCTTGGTACCCCCGATATCGATCCCAAGTCGAAGAGTCACAGCGCAGCCGCGCCGTCCACCGCAAGCACCGCACCGCTGATGTAGGCGGCTTCATCGGCCACGAGGAACGCCGCGGCGGCGGCCACGTCGCGCGCGGTTCCCAGACGTCTGAGGCCGATCAACGTTTTTGCCCTTGCCTCGTCCTCGGGCGAGTAGTCGACGCCGGATTGGCCACTCAGCGCCCCCGGAGCGATGACGTTGACTGTTATCCCGGCATATCCGACCTCCCGAGCCAGCGCGCGAGCATAGCCATGCACTGCCGCCTTCGACGCCGAATAGATGCTCTGCCCAGGCAAGCCGCTCGCGCCTGCGATAGACCCGACCAACACGATGCGTCCGGATGCCTGGCGGAGCATCGGACGCAACACGATGCGACAGAGCTGTGCCACGGCGTTGACGTTGAGGTCTAGAAGTGATGCGACATCCGCATCCCCGGTGACCAGTGCCGGCTTCCGCAGCGTGCCGCCGGCGGCGCAGATCAGCGCGTCGATCCTTGCGTGATCGCGGTGCGCCGTCGTCACCGCGTCCAATACCTTCTTGGAGTCAGTGATGTCGAGTTGGACGGCCTGAATTCTTGAATTTCCGGGCACCCTCTCGGGATGCCGGTGATAGAACCCGACGACGTTGGCTCCCTGTTCGACTAACGTTACGCAGATTTCCGATCCGAGGTAACCGGATGCGCCGACCACCAGACACATTTTACCAGTGAGATCAAACAAGGCCACACTCCACCGATAAACCTCCCCAAGATTGGCTCGCCTGAAGTACTTGCCATCGAGATTATGGATTACTAGCTGTCAGGCATTTCCTGTTACTCGCCCTCCCGTGCGACCGGCACGGCCCGCAGCCCTCGAAAATACCTATGCACGCAAATAAGCGCAAGAAGCTGCAAGCTAGTACTTAGTAGGAAGGGTATTCCTAGCGACCATTCATCGTTACCGTCTGCGTTGAGTGCCAGCAACTTGGTGCCGATCAGTGGAGATATTATTATCGCGAGACTACCAAGCGCTTGCAACGACCCCATCAGTTCGCCCTGGTAGCGGGAATCGGTCTGCCTCGACACGATGCCCTGCAAAGCAGGATTACAGGCAAATCCCAAAATGCCGAGGAGGATGGCAAGGTAAATCATCCATCCTTGCGTAGCTATGCCATACAGAGTCAGGGTGGTCATCCCCGACAATATAGCAACGTACACCAGCCGTACTTCACCAAGGCGTTTCAAGAGCGGTCCAAGTAGTGTAGTCTGGACTAGCGTAGACGAAACGCCGAGTAGGAATAGGGCGTAGGCGATATCAATAGATGACCAACCAAATCTGATGATAGTATACAGAGGAAAGGTTGTCTGGCTGATCAATTGCGAAAAGGTAAGGAGGCCGAAGATTAGATACAGCTGACGTGTTTCTGGACGGGTTGCCAAGCGAGATAACGCGTTAAGCGGGTTCGATTGGGCGATCGAGAAAGGAACCCGCGCCGCTTTGTCGAGCGACTCAGGCACAGCGAAGTATCCATAAATCAAATTGCAGAGAGTAAGTGCCGCTGCCACGTAGAACGGCGTTTGAACGGAGTGACTACCAAGAACTCCCCCGACGAGCGGACCCAGGATATAGCCCAGACTAAAGGCGGCACCGATTCGCCCGAAGGCCTTGGTCCGTTCCTCGCCTTCAGAGACGTCGGCCGAGTAAGCTGCCGCGACAGCCATGCTGCCGCTTGAAACTCCGGCAATGATGCGCCCTGCGAAAAGCATCAGCAAAGAAGTGGCTAGCGCGGTCAGTAGAAAGTTGCAGCACATGCCCGCCATCGAAAGAAGCAGGATCGGCCTACGCCCGAATTTGTCACTGAGGCTTCCGATGATCGGCGTCGCCAGAAAACTGGCGATACCATATGTCGATACCAGCCATCCATACAGCTCCGCAGTCGCACTCTCCGAGTCTGCGAAATCTCCGATCAGGATCGGCAGCGAGGGTAAAATGATTCCGATGCTGATCGAGTCGATAAGTACGCAGACCAGGATAAACCGGGATGGCATTTTTCCTAACGTCATGAACCCGTCCCATCCCCCAGCGATCGGAGCCGCTTTCACCTCCTCGGGCTTCTGCTCCCCTCATGCAAGAAAAACCCCGCCTGATTGCCTCAGGCGGGGTTCTCGCAACTTGATGTTCCAAGGATTAGAACAAGTTAGCCAACCACTTCGGCCTCGGCCTCCAACGACCGCTCCGCCTTGATCGAAGCCATCAGCTTGTGGAACATCTTGCCGTTGTTCGCACTGACCGACTGCAGGAACGCGTTGATCGCCAAGGCGATCTCCGCCTCGAACTCATCGCTCTCGATGTTGAAGTGATCAGCACCCTGGATCCAGCTGACGAAGGCATGAGGAAGCGCCTGGGACGCCTTCTTGACCATGTAGCTGATGTTGCTGTCGGTCCCGCCTATCAGCAGCACAGGGACGCCGAGCTTCGCCAGTGCCTCGTCGGTCACCTCATTGTCAGCACGAACGCGATACTCCATCGCGACAGCGCTCGAGCTGTTGACGTTCGTCAGGATCGTGCGGGCGGCTTGATCGACCTCCTCGTCGCCCTGCGCCCGACCGGCAAACTTGATCACGCTGGACATGGCCTGACGATCCTCGCCCGCCTCGATCAGTGCGATGCGATTCAGCAACTCCTGCTTCGGTGTATAAAGTGCGGGCTCGATCAAAATGAGCGCCTTCACCTTTTCGGGCCTCATGAGCGCATATTGCGCCATGAAGTATCCAGAGTGCGAATAGCCGTAAAGAACGCCGTCGTTGGTGTCGATCACCTCATCGAGGGTGTCGATATAATCGGCCAGCGTCAGTTCTTTCACGTCCGCGGTTATGACGCTCTTCCCGTAGCCGGGCATCTGCATCACGTTGAGCGACTTGCATTCCGCCGAGATCAACGCCGGCGCGTAAGCAACCACCGGCCCACAGACCATGGCCCAGATGTCCCAGTTGCTCACACCGCCGTCACCAAAGTGGCTGGAGTGCACCTCCACGTCCACTTTCTTCGTGCTCACAATTTTGCTGTCAAAAACTGCGTCTTGTTTGGTCATAGCAATGTCCTCACAAAAGATCTGTTGTAGACAACGGTTTAGTCGGCACATCGGTTGTAGACAACAGGTTGGTCGGCCAGCACCACATGAGTCTGGTCATCCGGCAGCGTACGCGATTGCAGGTGATTTGCAACCCACTTTATCACTTATTCTTGGCAGTCACCCGCAGTAGCGACGAGTGGTCCGATCGATCGTCCTTGATTGGGCAAGTCGGCGGGTACTCACGAGCTGTTGGCTTGGTTTCCATCCACTGGGCCTGGAATACCTTCCGCAAGCGGGTCCTCACCGGCATTTCCTGTTGCGGAGTAATCGTCGGAGGCCAGCGAAGCGCGCCCGCCCCGATCTGCGAGAGCTACCATCAGCAGACGTCCTTCACGACCGCGAGCGGCGGCGGCCGGCTTCTCGGCCACTTCTTGGTCGGCCGCGCGATGCGACTATCGACACGGACGATCGACCCACCAGCAGGGGGTTCCTGCGCCGACATAGGTCCTGACGACCTGCTGTGCCGGAGCTTGCACCAGGGAGAAAAAGGAAGAGGTTAAGAGCTTGCGTAGAATGAGATAGGCGTGAGGGTTCATTGCAAACTTTCATGATCTTTCCTAACAACGTCGAGATTCTTTCCGGCCTTGCCGCTGCGACCGGATCCTCATTTCGGATATCTCGCCCTATCCAAAGGCGAGCATTCTTAATTTGAAGTAGGGGGGCCAGAGCATGATTCTACTCCGGAACATCCGCCGGACATACACGTCCGACGAGATCGAGACCGCCGCGCTGGCCGACATCAACCTTCAAGTGGCGCAGGGTGAGTTCGTCGCCATCATGGGACCTTCGGGCTGCGGCAAATCGACTCTGTTGAACATCCTTGGAACGATTGATCGTCCCACCGCCGGGAGCTACATTTTCGACGAGCGGGATCTGACGATCGAGCGGGAGGCGGTGCTGGCACAACACAGGGCTGAAAAGCTGGGTTTTGTGTTTCAGTCCTTCAATCTGATCGACGAGTTGACGATCGCGGAGAACGTCGAGCTGGGGCTTGCCTATCGCAAGCACGGCATCGGCAGTCGCTCGTCCCGGATCAGCACCGCCATGGACCGAGTGGGAATCGCACACCGGGCTCGACACTATCCGCACCAGCTCTCGGGCGGGCAGCAGCAGCGCGCGGCAATTGCGCGCGCGATCGTCGGCGATCCCAGCCTGATCTTGGCCGACGAACCGACCGGCAACCTCGACACGGACAATAGCGCCCAGATCATGGGTATCCTGCAGACGCTGCATGGCGAGGGAGCAACAATCATCATGGTCACGCACTCACCGGCGCAAGCCAGCCTTGCCCAACGCCGTGTCGATATGCTTGATGGCCGCATCGTCCCCTCGGCCACCCCGGCGATTTAGGAGCGGACATGAACCGTTTTGCTCTCCTGACCTTCTTTCGCTGGTTTAATCGCCATCGCCTCTACGCCGGCTTTAACATTGGCGGACTCGCGGTAGGAATCGCTGCCTTCATCCTGCTGGGATTGTACGTCCGGTTCGAGACCAGCTTCGAACACTGGTTGCCAGGCTACCAAGACATCTACCTCGTCAAAACCGAGAATCAGAATGCTGGCTCGACCAAGTCAAATTATACGCCGATCGCTTTCTGGTCAGCCGTGCAAGCGGACCTACCGGGAACAGTCGGCACGCGTATAACCACCGGTGCCGGAACTGTCATCAGGGATGGTGTCGGATCGCGTGAGGACATCGGATTTGTCGACCGCGACTTCCCAAAGGTGTTTCAGCTGCCGGTGCTGCAAGGATCACTAGCAGGTGTGTTCGATGATCCATCGAACATTGTATTGACCGAGCAAATCTCTCTTAAGCACTTCGGTACCAGCAACTCCGTCGGCAGGGAGATGACAGTCATATACGACGGCAAGCCTCGCAATTATCGTGTGGCAGCAGTCCTGAGAAACTTTCCCGAGAACACCGACCTGAAAATCGGAATGTATGCGCGGCTCCTGATATCGGAGGATAAGTCCTCGGACGATTACGCGGTAAAGCATCAGTGGAATGCTTTGAACCCGCGCACCTATGTGCGATTCACAAGCACGGCAGCAAGTGAGTCCTTTGCGCGCCAGTTACCTGCTCTGGTGTCAAGACATGCGCGTGCTGAGACTCCCGACGACCCGGACATCGCGCTCAAGATGACGCTTCATCCCATCGCCGGAGTTCATGCCGAGACAACGGGTAACCGGCTAACCGTCGCGACCCTCGGCGCCGTAGGTTTGCTGACCTTGCTGATCGCCATGGTCAACTATGTCAATCTGTCGACCGCACTCTCCGGTCTTCGTGCCGGCGAAGTCGCGGTACGCAAGGTGTTTGGGGCCAACCGCATGATGCTGATCCGACAATTCGTCGGCGAGGCGGTGGTAACTACAGCCCTTGCTGGCGTCATCGGGCTCGTGCTCGCGGAAGTGGCTTTGCCACTGGTCAATGCGGTAACCGGACTCAACCTTTCCATCGTGTATATAGGCTACGACAGCATATTGGTGCCGCTCGTCGTCTTAATCCTGCTCGTCGGTATCGTGGCCGGGATCTATCCGGCGATCGTGCTCGCTCGCTTGCCTTCGGCGGCGGTTCTCGCATCGGCGCGCTCGCCTGGCGGCGGTCGCGCCGGCGCTTACGTCCGAGAAGCGTTGATCGTCTTCCAATTCGCTACAGCCGTGGCGTTCACTGTCGGCACGATGGTTATGCTGGCCCAAGCACGGCACCTGCGCAATGCAGAGGTCGGGTTCGAACGACAGGGACTGTTGCTGGTGTCTTCGCTCGGCGACGACAGCCTCAGTGATGGGCAACGCAACAGGATGCTTCGCCGTTTTGCCGAGCTCCCCGGGGTCACCGGAGTAACGGTCGCCAACAGTCAGCCTGGTGGCGGAGCCTTCACGATGGAGACCAACGTCGCGATCCCCGGGGTGAGAGGCGCCGGCCCCTCTCTGCGCTTTTTCGAAACGACGCCTTCCTTTTTCAAGGTCATGCAGGCGAAGCTGCTCGCCGGGCGGGTATTCGACGCGGCGCGTCCTGGAGATGTCAATGCCAATCTGCTCCCGGAGAACGCCGGCGGCAATGGTCAACTGCCTTACGTCATCGTCATCAACCGGGCCGCGTTGAACGCTCTGCACATCGCTTCACCACAGGCAGCGATCGGACGCACCTTTGCCGGACCGAACAACCCTCCGCGCACGATCATCGGAGTAGTCGAGGATATGCGGTTCGAAAGTCCAAGAAGCCCGGTCCCACCAACGATGTACGATTTCGTGCCGAGCAACCCGTTTGGAGCGATCGCCATCCTTCGCTTCTCAGGTGACGCGGGAACATTGGCGAGGGCCGCTCAGAGGGCGTGGCAAAGCGAGATACCGTCGGTGCCTTTCGAAGGTAAGACCGCCGTCGAAAGTTTGGAGCGTCATTATCGGAGCGACGATCGTACGGCACGCCTCTTCGGCATCGGAACGGCAGTCGCCATCGTACTCAGCAGCTTTGGATTATTGGGGCTCGCATCGTTCAACACAGCGCGACGAAACAAGGAGATCGGCATCCGCAAGGTGCTGGGCGCGACGTCGGCTGACATCGTCAAGCTGCTGGTCCGGCAGTTCCTGCGGCCAGTGCTGCTGGCTAACCTACTGGGCTGGCCGCTCGCCTTTCTGGCGATGCGTATTTGGCTGGCGAGGTTCGATGATAGCATCGCGCTCTCGCCACTGTTCTTCCTCGCCGCCACCGCGCTGGCGCTCACGCTCGCGTTGTTGACCGTAATCGTGCAAGCGTTGAACGCTGCCAAGGCTACACCAGCTTGGGCGCTGCGCCACGAGTAGCGTCTTAGGCTTGCGCCTGCCCTGGCGTCAGCACGACGGCGAGCGGACGCCCCAAGAGCTGGCGACGTGTCGCCACCCGCTGTGACAAAACCGTGTCGCAACCGGTGGAGCGGATCTGGAACACGATGCCGTCCGGGGGTGCAGGAAAGTGCGCATAGCCTATGGTGATGCGAACGGCGTCGAAACCGGGCGGACTGTGTCCCGGCAGCGCTGCAGACCTTCTACGAGGCAGTGTCGGGTGGGAACTGACCAATTTCGGCCCCAGCTACTCATGCACCCTGACTGGCAAGGTTGATCTCGGATTACAGGGGGACATGAGCGAAGCGCCAGCGACGCCTCTGCCAGTGGTGCTGGTGGACGACCTCGAGGCCGCGCAAACTGCTGTCGAGGAGGCCGGCGGGACCATCAGCAAGCCGATCTTCGCCTTTCCGGGGGGGCGACGCTTTCACTTCCGAGATCCCAACGGGCTTGAACTGGCGATCATGCAGACGGACTGATCTTGCTTTGCATGATACCATCCAGATTGTGCGGAAACTCGCCGTAGGCTGATGGGCGCGACTGCAACGCGCTGGACGAGGGCCAGGACGTTGGCTGAGGGTTATTGGCAGTACAGCGCCACCGATAGGGCGCCATCGGCCGCTGATGACGGCAAGGGGGGCATTTGCGTTAGGTTCAGGCCTGTACGGCCCCGGATCAGCCCCCGTATGCCGATGAGGTTTATCGCCCCCACTCGCTCCGGCACGAGTTCAAGGACCGCGCCGAGATGACCATCTCCACCCGTGTGCACGACCGGATCAAAGGCCATTCGCCCGCCACCGCCGGGGCCGCTACGGTCTGGGCGCCTCCGTCGAGCTGATCGCCCGGGAGCTTGAGAAGCTCGGTCTCTCCTTCGTCGGCTGGGACCAGCTCCAGGCGCGAGCGGAAGAAAGTCGAGATGCTGTTCGCACCGGAAACGCATCCTGAAGCTGGATCACCTGCGCCTCCGAGGCCCGAACGGAGCAAAAGATGAATTTCTCGCCGCCGCGGCCGCCCACAACCTACGCAAGCTCGCCAAGCTGATCCGGATGCCACGACCGCGATGGCCTGAGGAGCCCATCAGTCTCACCGCGCCTCAAATTCCGGGTCAGCGGAAAAGCGACTTCTTCAACCCAGTCGGCGCACAGCTGCCGACGTCGTCGACGTGGGTCATCAAGCGCTTCCAAGGGCGTCGCGATGGGGTCGAATTCCCGCTTTTTCGGCGAGCCGCAAGGCCAGCTCGACGGCTTGGGCGGCGTTCAATCGAGGGTCGCAACGGGCTTGGTGGAACTCGGCCATGAGCGGCACGCCGGGCCAGGACGGGCCGCCGGAACATTCGCTGACGTGGTCACCGGTCAATTCAAGATGAAGTCCACCCGGGTGAGCGCCTTCGGCGCGGGCGATCTCGACGAAGACCTCGACCTCGCTAACGATCGCATCGAAATGCCGCGTCTTGCGCTCCCCCGCCTTCAGCGTGTTGCCGTGCATCGGATCAATGGACCAGATCACGTTGCGGCCTTCGCGCTGGACCGCCCTCATCAGGCACGGCAGCTTCTCGCCGACTTCGCCGGCGCCGAAACGCCCGATGAGAGTGAGACGGCCGAGCTCGTTCGACGGATTTAGCGTGTCGATGATGCGCAGGAGTTCGTCCGGGCCGAGCGAGGGTCCGCATTTCAACCCGATCGGGTTGCTGATACCGCGAGCGAACTCCAGATGCGCGCCGTCCAGCAGGCGAGTTCTCTCGCCCACCCATAGCATTTGGGCGGACGCGCTATACCAGCGCGCCGTTTCGGGATCGAAGCGGGTGAGCGCCTCCTCATAGGGGAGCAACAGCGCCTCATGGCTGATGAACCAGGCCGAACCGCCGGAGCGGGAAGCCGCCGCGAGCTGCGCGGACCGGCCATTCCCGCCAGTCCGGCCGAGCGCCGCGAGGCGCGGTCCAACGGCCGTGGACATCGACTCTCTTAGGTCGCGCTCGTGCACCCCGTAGCCCCCGACGGCCGCGCCCCGGGTAATCGCCCGCAGCACCTCCAGGCTGCGGCTGGAATGATCGTAGGCGCGCAGCAGGCGCCGAGGATCGGGCGTTCGCGCCGACGGGTCGAAAGCCGGTGCGTTCACGCTGTCCCCCCGATAGGAGGGCAGGGTGACGTCGCCGCGAGTCTCCACCGCTTCGGACCTCGGCTTGGCGAACTGGCCGGCGATGCGGCACACCTTGACCACCGGCAGACCCGAGCCCCGCGACAATATCGCCGCAACCTCCGCCATGAGAGGAAGAAGACCGCAGACGGCCTCCCCCGGCGCCCTCTCCAGATCCTCCGCGCAATCCCCGCCCTGCAGCAGAAACGCCCGTCCCGCGTCCACTTCGGCGAGCTCGGCGCTCAGAGTCCGCACCTCGTGACTGGAAACGAGCTCGGCCGCGCCCCGCAGATGTCGCTCCACCTCGGCCAAGGCCGCACCGTCCGGATATCCAGGCGCTTGCGAGATCGGCTTCGTTCGCCAGGAAGATGGAGTCCAGTCCTGCATCACCGACCTCAGCAACTCGCCGCCTGGCGAGCGTACATGTGTAAGTCACTTCACACAATGAATGCTGTCAATTTCAGCCATCAAATGTTGGCCTCCCTCGGCAAATCGATCAAGGCTCTTCCGCCAAACAAATCAAGTCAGCCTGGAAGTTCTACTTGTCTATGGTTGGCGGCGAGCTGCCAGCCTTGGGGGAAGGAAGTCGTCAAGCCGACGTGCGTAACCGCGAGCGATGCGCACTCAACCGCCGACAATTCGCCCCCCCACAGCGCCGCGTCGCTGCCCCTTCCCTTCCGCGACATCGCGCCGCCGGCCGTTCGCTTCGCGGGCGGCACCATCGTCTCCGTGCCATCGAGCTTCGATGAAGAGCTGGCAATCGCCGAACCCTTCGCCGAGTCGCGGCGACGAGAGCTTCTCGCCGGACGTCACTCCCAGTCATCGTGGCTGAGGCCGCTGTCCTCCACCCGCTCGTCGTCCGGCACCCCGAAATCGGACGGGCTGATCGGCGCCAGGCGGCGCCGTTCATCCCAGATCCTGAAGCCCTCTGACTTCGCTGTGGGGACGTAGAAGCCCAGAATCTCCTTGATCCGGCTGTTGGTCGCCCGGGCCGCCAGGCCGGGGATGTGGCGCCGACTGCCTGAAGAAAGCAAACTCATCAGTTCCGCGCGGTCGGCGCCGTCCAGCCGGCGATATTGTGCCTCGAAACCGTCCAGCGTATCGGTGTCGCCGTGCTGCTCGTACCATTCGCGGTTCGCTATCAGATCGTGCGGCATGGCCAGGAGTCGTTCGTAATCGGCGAAGGTGTCGCCGAACGCCCGCTTAAAGAAGTCCGGTTTGCCGCTGACAATGCCATGGCTTGCCTGGAGGATGACCTGCATCGATTGCAGCTGATAACGGCTCCACTTAGGCCCGATATGCCCCCGGTCGGGCCGATCGATCGGCTGATAACGCATCGGGAACGACCAGACCCGGATGCCGAGTTCCTCGCCGAGGGCAACGTTCAAGCGCATCCGCTCGAACAGGTCCTCCGGACCATCATGGAAATTGTAAAGCATGTAGTTCGACAGCTCCATCAGGCCGGCATCGGCAGCGTAGCGGACCGCCTGCTCATACGGTTTCCTGACACCGAGATGGTCGAACGCGATGCGTAGCGGGCGAAGGCAGATAGACGCGAGCTCGCGTAGGTACATCGGGTCCTTGCAGAGGATCCGCGCGTCGACGCCCTGGTTGAAGTCGACGCGGCGCTCGACGGGTAGGCTGTCCCGGCGATGCAGCATCGCGCCCGGAGTGAAGCCGAGATCGCGGATTTCGGCGATGATCTCCTTGAAGCGCGGGCTCGCGACGACGTTGTTATCCATGAGGATAAGGTCCTTCTTCGGACCGTAACGCGCGTCAATGGACCGCACCAAGGCGGTGAGCGAATTCGTATCGCGCTGTTCCCCTTCGAGCTTGGGCACCCCGCAGAAATGGCATTGGCGGATGCAACCGCGCGAACAATAGCCGAAATACGCGTCCCGAACCGGATATTGGTAGCTGACCTGCGCCAGGATCGAATAGTCCGGAACCAGATCCTCGATCGGCGTCCCGTCGACGTCGTTGGCATAAAGATCGTCGGAAAAGCGGTCGAGCTGCAGCGCCAGGGCCGGAGGTTCCGTCAGTAAGCCCTTGATGAACCGGATGCCCGACCAGCGCGGTTCAATGCGGAACCGCTCGTGCATGAGCGACGCGGCAATGCCACCGACGAACACCTTGTCCGCCCGGCCGTTCGCGACCTTGATCGCGAAGTCGATGGTCTCAGCAATCTTGGGATATTCGAACGAAAAGAGCGTGGTGACGTAGATCCGGTCCCACGCCTCGCCGAGAACGCTGCTATCCTCCCCCTTGATGAACTTCACGCGGTCGCGCTTCCCGTTGGGCCCGTGGTACTGAGCAAGCTTCATGAGCCCCAGCGGAGGATATTTATTCGAATAGCCCGGCTCGATGAGCAGGATTTTGCGGTCAGTCATTGCGGGCGGTCCGACTGCGCGGGCGGTGTTGCGCTACCGGCGGATAACTGCCCCGATCCCAGTCTCCGGGAGTTCGACATATGCTGGCCCCCGTTCAAACCGCGTTCCAAGGGAGAAATGACTACATTACCAGCAGGGCGTGCCGCCGCCGACATAAGTCTTCGTTATCTGTTGCTTCTTGCCGTCGGTCGAAGAGTTTATCGAAGATAGATCAGCCCCTGCGCGGATCAGGGCGCGACCGAGTCGCAGTTGATTGGTCCGGATTTCGTCGATGGATTTCCGAAAATACCCTTCCACCCGCTCCACATCACGCAGTTGCCTGCCGTGGTCGAGCTTGTCGGCGAGCACCGCGTCGATATTCGACATGAAGAATTCGTAATTAAATTCCGACATCTCCCGGTGCTTACGATGGAGATCCTCACGAAAACCGCCGATCAGATCCATGATCGCAGTATTTTGGCGATAGTAACGCTGCGTACGAGACAAGAACGTCGACAGGACCACATTAAATGTCTCAAATTCGAACACGGAGGACTGCGCGGTTATCTTACCTCGCTTATGATAATCGTCATTGTTGTAAAGGGAAGAGAAATGTAACGCGAGTTTCGCCACCTCCTCACTTTTGTAACCATACCCGTAATGGTCTAATGACTCCCAATAGTCATCATGCAGAAGTCCATCATCCTCCATTTTCCTGATCAGCGGAGTGCCAGGATATATCTCCAGGCGCTCGGTCAATCTTCGTAGATTATGTCCATTGTTGCGCCGCAGGAAATCGGCGTTGCTTCGTAATGTGGATAGCGTTGAATAGGGATGGAATTGAATGAATCCCATCGCCAAGTATATTCCGTGTTCTCGAAGCAGCCGGATGATGCGCTCGTTGTCTTCGACTGACGCGCGCTTCTGCCACAGCGCGAGCTCCTCCGCCGTCCCTGATTCGATCCCGACGTTGACCTTCTCAAGCCCCGAATCGAACAGCAGTTGCAAAAGATCGGAGTCGTTATCACTCCAATTCTCCGCGCGCATGCATACGTTGTAATAAATATCGAGGCCACGATCGAGGATGCCGCTAGCTATCTCGCGTATTCGCCCCTTGCCGATCCGGCCTCCGTCGGGATCTTCAAATGTCGAATCGACGAAGTCATACGTCCGGAACTGGTACTTGTTAACAAGGTGGGTCAGTTCATCCAGGACGGAGCGGGGCGAGCGCCCTCGCCAGCCTTTGCCAGGCTGTATCTTGTTACCGGCATGCGGTGCGCTGCAGAACGTGCATCGGGCGACACAGCCACGACTGGTGCTGACCCGGATATATTCAAGCCGGCCGCCGTGCTGTTCCAACTGGTCGCGGGAAGGAAAAGGCAGGTCATCGAGGTTGTGCATCATCATGCGCAACGGCGTCTGCACGAGCTCGCCGTTCGCCGCGCGGAAACAGATGCCGTGGCAGCGCTCCAGCGGCAGATCCAGATACAAACATTGTACGAGTTCGAAGATGGTGGGCTCCCCCTCACCCACCGCCACGACGTCGGTGCACGGGTTGTTCTTGAGAACGCTGAGGCCCGCGTAGGTGCCGGCAGGTCCGCCACAAGCGAAGCATGATTGAGGTAGTCGTCCGCGCAATATTTCAGAGAAGCCCTGAAATGTAGCGACGTTGAGACTCATTAGAGTAAAACAGACGAGCCGAGGATCGAAGTCGACCAGCGTTTCAAAGGCCGCATCCTTGTCTTCCCGTACCTCGGTGATCATGCACGTAAAGCCGGCACGCCGTAATACAGCGGCCATATACGCCACCCCAAGGTGCTCGGGCGACATTACCAGATCGCCATCAAGGAAGATGACAAACGCTACGCGGAAGCTGCCTGGATCAACGATTCGACTGTCAAGATCGAACGTGAACTCGCGCTTGATGGGTATTGCCGCATCTCTGGGCCGTGCTATCTGCTCAACTTGCATCGGTCGACCCCTATATTTGAGAAACCTGGTCCGCCAGACCGCTAATCGCGGACAATACTGAATATTCCACGTTGCTATGATTCCGGATAATGTCCATCGGCTTTTACGCTTTTTGCTTCAGATTGCTGCGGTATACCTTTCATCTGATCGGCGGAGACTACTCTGTTCATGAGGAAAAACAACCGTCTCGTCATTCTCTCTCCCCATCCGGACGATGCCGTCTGGTCGATCGGCGGAGCCATCCCGCTCATGCCGTCGGACGTCGAGATCATCATCGTCACACTCTTTGACGGCGATCCCGGGAAAAACGATTCACGATGTTCAAGATTGTCGGACCGCTGGCGCATGTTCGGCGAGATGTCGATGCGGCGCGACGAAGATGCCAAGGCCGCGGTCCGACTGGGCTGCGAACGGGTCAGCCTGGGTTTTGTCGATGCCGCGATGCGCGAGAACGACGAGGGCGCTTTCGAATACGGATCCCTGGACGCTGTGCTGCAACAAGGTCGCGGAGTTCACGACGTGCAGGTTCCGGACCCGATCCAGCGACGGATATGCGATCTGCTCGAGCCGGAGGACGAACTCCTCGTGCCGCTGGGTTTCGGCGGGCACGTGGACCATTTGCTGACTCATGCCCTCGCTCGCCGCCTTCCCCAGCGGACCTCATATTATGCCGACTTCCCTTATTACCTGCCCGGGCGGCGAGAGGCGCTGGACGAATGGATCGACACTCTCGGACTGGCACCGACACCGCTTTCCCTGCCGTGTGATTGGCAGGCATGGATGGAATCGAGCCTGTGCTATCGAAGCCAGATCCTCCGCCTGTTCGGCTCTCGCGCGAGCTTCCTCGAAACGCTCAGAGCCTACGCCTGGGGCGACGGAGCCGAGCCGTGCTGTCGGATATGGTGGACGCATTCGCGGTAGCGTTCCAGCGAACCTCTCGGCGACAGCAGCGCCGACAGCGCCAATGCCTCGGGGCAGTTGGCTCGAGCCTGGAAGCGCGCCAGGTTGCCGCGATGTTCATCCCAACGCGACGGGCTGTAATGCGACATGTGGTAGCCACGTGCTGACGGCGCCAGGCTGATCGGAACGCCGGACTTCCAGAGGCGATAGGCGAAGTCGATGTCCTCCATGCCCCAGGAGGTCCCATAGCCTTCGTCGAAACCGCCGATCGAGGCCCAGGCGGCGCGAGGCACGGAGATATTGGCCCCGGCGCACGCGAGCCACGGCCACCGCGCGGCGGCGTCCGCATGTTCGGCTGCCTGTTCAAGCGGATTGGTCACCAGGCGAGCGCAGCCAGGATCCCAGTCACCCGAGCGAAGCCTCGCGGCATCGATCGGCGGACATCCCGGTCCGCCGGCCGCGGGGTCCTCGACCCGAAGCAACCCGATCATCTCTCGAAGCGCGCCATGCACCAGGCCCGGCTGTTCCGCCTGCGCGCGTCGATGGCATTGCAGGAAGTCTGCACGGACGAGGATATCGTCATCGACGAATATTAGCACGTCGCCATCGGCACGCGCGGCTCCGGCGTTACGCGCGGCGGCACGGCCTCCTCGCGACGGCTCGACAACGATTGCCTCGGGCACATCCGTCAACGCCGCGCGCACCTCCGCCGTCGGCCGATCGGCCGAGAGGATCAGCTGCGAATCGCCTGAATCAATCTGGCCGAGCAGCCCGGCCAGCGTGAGGCGCAGGCGCGCGGCCTTGCTGTGCACCGGGATGACTACGCTTAGTCTCATTCGTCGCGACCGCTATTGCCGGTCGTCAGGCCGGACCCCGGCATTTGCGAAGTGGCCGCCGCCGCCCCGGGATAGAGCGCCGCCATCGCCGAGGCGAGCGAACCTAGTTTACGGTAATCGGCGGACAGGTCATCGTCGCTGCCCGCCGCAGCGCGGAAAGCGCGAAGTATCGCCTCGCGAACGAAGGACCTGTACGGATTCATCTTGTCCTCGCCGGCGTAATCGAGCGCTCGATTGACACCTTGACGGCTCAGCGTCAGGCTCGGCGTTCGGACACCGCAGTCACTGAAACCGAACGTCGAGCGGAGCGCGAGCTCGCCATCCTGGCCATATAGCCTTATTGACGTTTCATCGCGTGCCTGATGCGATACCCAGGCGGCCGATATCTGTATAATCGCACCGGTTTCCGTGAGCAGCGCACCGAAAAGCTGAGTGTCGACGCCGACGCTGGTTCCGCGTTCGACAAAGGCATCGCGACGCCAGCTGGCAAAGGCTTGATCAGCATCGTTTGTCGCACTGCTTTGACGGCTGAAGCCGGCCGTGACCCTCGGGTAATCGAGCGCGCCCAGGCCTACTTCCAAAAGATGCCAGCCAAGATCGGCACCGGAACCGGCGATCGCGCTGCCGGCCTGAGTGAACCAAGAACCAGGCCTTGGGATGCCGGCCCTGCGGCGCCAGCTGACTTCGACGCAATTCACGGTGCCGAGCACCCCGTCCCGAACCTGTTGGAGCAGGCAATGCACGTCGTTACGGCTCGAGGTCGCGGCCGTCACCCATATCCCTCGCCGTTGCCGCCGGCTCGTGTCGATGAGCCGCTCCGCGGCCGCGACATCGAAACATGCCGGTTTCTCCAGGATTACGTGAAGCCCCGCCGCCAGCGCGAACAGGGCATGCTCAACGTGATGGACGTTCGGTGAGCAGATCAAAGCCAGATCGCAATCGCCTAGCGCCTCGGGGCTCAAGTCCGCATGTGCGTGGGTGCCCGGCGCCAGCACCTGCACGGCGCGACGGGCCTCCTGGGACGGATCGACGATGCTGACGATGGCAACGCCGGCCTCCTGTAGCAACGGCAGCCAAACCGTCTGCACCACCCAGCCGGCACCGACGATCGCGACCCGCAACGTGCTCACCGGGACTGGATGCAGTCGAAAACCTTTCGCATCGCCTCGGCGACCGCGAGCGTATCGTCCCGCGTGCCCAGCAGCGCGCGATGGTGAATCCAAATTCCGTTGGCGGCGATATGCTCGGTAACGGGACAGGCGCGCTCCAGTTCGTCCTTTGCTACCGCGGGAGCCGGTTCGAGCCAGAAGCTGGGAACCCGATACAAGGCCTGGTAAGTGCGGAAGGCCGGAACGCCTTCGGCCACCAGGCAATCCACGATGCGGTTACGATCGAAGGCGACGTCATCGCGGTCGGGTTCCAACGTCATCATGAACATGTAATGCGGATGGATCGTCGCATCGTCGCCGCGTCCCTGTACCCTCACTTCCGGCATCTCCCGCAGCGCCTGACGGAGGACAGCCGCATTCGCTTCGCGCACGCTCGTTTGTTGGTCGAGCCGGGTAAGCTGCGAACGGAGGACGGCCGCTGAAAACTCACCCATCCGCGCGTTGGTGCCGACTACGACATGCCGGTAGGCACGGTCGTCTTTCGGGCGGCCGCAGTTCGCATAGAGGTATATCCGCTCGCGCACCGCCTCGTCCGGGCAGGTGACGATTCCACCCTCGCCAGCCGTCATCAACTTGAAATTCTGGAAGCTGAAGCTAGCCATGGTTCCCCACTCCCCCACCCGCTTTCCGCCCGCGCCGCGTGCTCCATGAGCATGCGCCGCATCTTGGACGATAGCGAGATCGTGCTTCCTCGCGACGGCCAGCAAGGCGTCCATGTCGGCGAAATGCCCTGCCATGTGGACTGGAATGATCGCCCTGGTACGCGGCGTCACCGCCAACTCGACAGCTTCCGGATTTATGCAGTAACTGTCGGGGAGCACATCGACGCAGATCGGCACGGCGCCGATCTTTTGGCACGCCATCGACGTGGATATGAACGTAAAGGCCGGGACGATGACTTCATCGCCGGGGCCGATGCCAAGGGCAAGGAGCGCGAGCTCGATGGCCACGGTGCCGTTCGTGAGCGTCACGGCATGGGGTGAGCCATGATGGGCTGCAAATTCAGCCTCGAAAAGGACGTTCTCAACGCCAGTGGCGCGCCACCATTGTCCCTGGCGCAAACTGCGCAGCAACGCGACTTCCTCGGCTTCGTCATAATATGGCCAAGCCGGAAAGCCGTTGGCCACCACTGGCGTGCCGCCGTCGATTGCGAGTTTCATGCCGGTATCCTTGGTTAACCGCTCCGAGCGACCAGGAGCGGCCTTGCCGTTAGTGGAACAGAGAGCTCGACTCACATTGTGGGTGGGGATTGCGCCTTAGCAGCTCGGCTATGGTCGGTGCGATTTGCAGCAGATCCGCCTCCCCGACATTGTCGGAAATGGGATGCGAACCGTCGACGATCACGAAGCCTTTGTCACGGTGCCATCCCGATTGAGCCGTACGCCGCACGTGTTCAGCCCAGCGCGCTTCACCTAAAGGGGGCCGCTTTTCGTTCGCCGGAGTCACTATCAACGTCGGCGCGAGGGAAAGAAATGAACCGGAATATAGCTCATCGCGGTGACGGACCTGCGCAAAGACCGGGGAGGCATCATCGAACGTCAACGATGATAAATACTGGCGGACGGCCGCGACCTCGTCGGGATGGGCGCCGGACCGCCCGGGCAGATCGTCGCGCAACATGACGCCATGCGATCCTTGAACGGTCTCCATCGCGATACTGCTGCCGTAATCGACCTGGCCGTCGACGTCCTGAGTCTGCAATCCAGCCGACCGCAGCGCGCCATCGATTGAATAAAATTCCTCAAGGTCCCCAAAGCCGATTTCGGAGAAAACCAATGTCTGCTCCGGCCCCAGCGATTCCAGCCGCCGGCATGCGCTGTCGACAAAGTCGTACGCCTGCAGAACTATCGGGCGCTTCGCCGGATTGACCTCCCGCATTTCATACCAGAGAAAATGTGAGACGCGATCGATCAGGGTCAGGTTAACGATCATCACATCGGTATCCTTCGCCAGCTCGAACGCCGTATCTACCTGCGCTTGCGCGACCCGCCACGCATCTTTGGCGAAGTCCTCGAACGGCTGTCCGGTGTAGAACAAGGTCACGTCATGCGCATAGCGGATGCCTCTCATGTGCAGGTCGGCAAGCAGCCGCCGCGGGTAGCTCGTATTGAGGGAGTAGGACATCGGGTAGGTGACCATCCGTCCGTTCAAGGGCTTTGGCGGATGCGTCAGCTGAACGTTGACGACGCTGAAGCGTAAATCGGCAAGCTCCTCCCATTCCCACAGGCGAGGGACCTTGACGTCCTGGGTTTCCAGTACGCGGGGCAAGCCTTGCGACCCGTCGGTCGCCCAATAGGAGTAGCAACCATGCCGGCCGGGATTCACCCCCGAAAACGCCGTTGCCAGGTTGTTCGGCTCGTAAGGGACGGGGCCGCAGTCGAGACGACGATATGTCGTCGGATGCATCCGAGCGCCAAACCAAGGCAGCCGGCCCTGTCGCACCTGATCTTCGAGGATCAAGGGATCCATCCCTTCTGCGATAACGACAAGAGCTTTCATGTTCGCGTTCCGAGCTATGGCCGACCAGCGTCGACTGGTTCCGGGGGGCGGGATATATCGGCGTTTCGCATGAGAGCGGCCGCCGCCAGCAGATATCCTTCGCTGCCGAGGCCAGCCACGACGCCGACGGCAAGCGGGGACAATATCGACGTGTGTCGAAAGGTCTCGCGGCTCCAGATGTTCGACAGATGAACCTCGATCCATGGCGCCGGAAAGTCCTCAAGCGCATCGCGAAGGCTCCAACCGTTCATCATCAGCGCGCCAGGGTTGAGCACCAGCGCGTCGACTTCTCGCCGCGCCTCGAGGTAATCGATCAGAGCGCCCTCGTGATTGCTCTGAAAATCGTCGACCTGCCAATCGCGGTCCGCAGCCATGGATCGCACCTGGCTGGCTATGTCGAGAAGCGTGGTGTGTCCGTAGATCTCCGGCTTGCGACTACCGAGCCGACCAAGATTGGGACCGTTGAGCATAAGTAGGGTGCGCATCGTGGCTATGTCAGGCAGAGGAGATTGGAGAGGCTTTCCCGCTTGGACACCGGGTACATGTCCAGCGGCAAGCCGATTTGTGTCATGATATTCGCGAAGCTTTGCCCCATGTAGCGGACATATTCACTGAAAGGCGGTGGGGAATCATCACCGACTGCCTCGGCATCGGCAGCATGATATGCATGCTCCATCACTTCCCGGCTGTCGATCAGTGTCCCGTCCAGATCGAGGATGATGGCTGAAACGGCAGGCGCTGCTTCAGGCATGACGTTTCCGTCCGCCGGACGCGGAATGGTCCAGAGCGGGATCGATCGCCGCGATCATGCGATCCTCCTGCAACGCCCTGTTCGACAGGAAATCACAGATACCGCGGACCTCTCGCGCCGGCTCGCTCAGCACCGCGTCGTACCGAAGCTCGTGAAGTCGCATGTTCGGACGTTTGACGACCCATTCCAGGGTGTCCTCCACATGACGGCGATATAGCGACTTCAGATCGTGCGACGTTTGATCGTCCCATCTCGACTCCGAAAAGTGATGGGCTAAATCGGCTTGGGACCTCAGTACCTCATCGAGATCGCGGTGTATGAACAGAATATCGTAGCAATGCGTGGCAGGAAGGTGCGTCACGAAGCGCGACACCACCTTCAACGCCTTTCCAGAGGCTAGATTCATCCATTGCACATATTTCAACCGATCCTTGATGCGCTCCCATTCATAATAGCCGTGAGGGTTGCGCGAGTCTCGCGCTCGAGCGTCGTCCGTCAACGGCTCAATACCGCCAAACGCCAGCATGCGCATCATCATGGATGTACCCGATCGGGGCAGACCGGAAACAATCACCACTCTGCTGCCGGCCGCTTCGTTCCCATAATCAAATCCCGGGTAGTCCAGCAAGTTCAGAGTCCTTCCTACCACGGCAAGACAAACAGCACAAGCTAACCAAAGTCGTGGCGAAGCGTTTATTATACGGCTGAGCTCGGTTCACGACTCTCAATATATTCCTTTAGTTTTGCCAGGGAGTTGACGAGATCGATCGAAAGGTCCTCGTCGTCAATCTGGATACCAAACTCACCCTCTACCCTGATCAGTACCTCAAGAGCATCAATTGAGTTTAACGGGAGTACTTCAACCAGGTTCTTGTCTTGAAGTTGATCCAGCTCAAGCGGCCTTTTGACGACAGCAGACAAAACCTTAACTATCCGTTCGGCGGTATCCATGATCAGGTCCTAGTATAAATGCCAACATTGTGATGCACGGGTCGGTTGGTTTCGATAACTCGATGCTTGTCGAAGCCCAGATCGTGCATCGAAAGATCGACACTGTCTTGGGCGACATGACACATGCCACCGTGGGTCATCCAATCGACGCCGATCGCAGCTCCGGAATCATGCCCGAGAAAGAGATCATCAATGACAATCGCCCCGTTCGGCTTCAGCCGTTCAGCGAGCTGCGACAGGTGCAACGCCACGTGAAGCTGGTGAATGGCGTTATCCAGGACGATGAGATCGAGAGGTTCCTCGTCGCTCAATGCGTCGGCCATTCCGGTCAGCTGCGGCACCGGCGAGCCTTCGTCAACGGTGCCAAGGTTACCAACGGCCAGACACCGGCCCTTCACCAAAAGACCATTGTCCGCGAAGCGTTTGCTATAGGCACCGCCTGTCGCACTGACGTCGAGCAAAGTATATGGTGCCGGCAGCATAGTTCTTAATTTACGCAAGACCAGCTGAGCGGCGCGTTGCTTGTGCGGCCCATCCATGGCGCGGCGATAGCGTTCCCTGAACGTCGGTGAGGGAGTCTGCGTGCTGAACGGTCGTTTCAGGCGCCCCTGCTGTATGATCGTCGCCAACCCTTCCACCGTATTCCATTGCGACGCCGCATCCCGTTCGAGCGACACCACCTCGGCGGCGCCGCTCGGCAGCGGCGTCGTCGTGCGGGTTTCGGCCTCTTCCAGCAGGCCGAGGCGGGCGGCGATATCCAGCAACTCGCCGAGTGAACCGGCATGGACCCCGGCCCTGAAGGCGATTTCATCAACGCTCGTCGCTCCGTCCAGACGAGCAAGACCGATGGTTTCCGCCAAGGCGAACAACAGTACCGATTGTTTGTATGCTCCCGCCGCTTCAACAATCCGCCCAGGATCCGTCCATCGATAGACGGGACTGCGAGCCGGCTTCCCGCTTTTGGTCCTTCGAATGACATCCACGCATTCGATCAAGTCCGGCACTTTGTTCATTCGGAGCCGTTCGCCGCAGAACCGACGTAGTTCGGCCTCGCAAGGAACGTCTTGGCGGGGTACGACCGTGGCTATGATGTGATCGTTTCCCGACCCATTCGAGGATCTAATGCCTCGGACCTCGCAATCTTCAACGAGAGGCGAACTCCTTAGTGTCGCTTCGATTTCATAAGGGGAGATCCAGGCCTCGCCACGGCGGATGGCCATCGTCTCGCGCCCGATCACCAGATAGCCGTGGTCGTCTTCGCACAAGATGTCGACCACGGC
>Ga0196965_1000227_pt1 | contig 39392 bp, 35 predicted proteins | sample S1_20metaG_FD_148668 | JGI IMG/M metagenome (GOLD analysis project Ga0196965, IMG submission 148668) | Soil microbial communities from Anza Borrego desert, Southern California, United States - S1_20 | ecosystem: Environmental > Terrestrial > Soil > Desert | place: USA: California | collected...
AGGTTCAGCGCGGCGATCGTACCTGCGAAATCGTTACGGTCAAATCTTAAGTAACCAAGAAAGAGCAGAACCTTCGCATGTTTCGACCCTGCTGTGAACGCCTTTTCAAGTGTAGCGAGTGCGTCATCTCTCCGCTTAACATTGTAGTATGACACACCGAGCATTTCAAGAAACACGACTGACTCCCCTTCGGAAGCCATCGCTTTTTCGAGGTCAGGCACTGCGCCGGTAAAATCGTTGAGGGCAAATTTCGTTTGACCACGATTGTAAAAGGCTTTCACGTAATCAGCTTGTTTCTCAATTGCCTTATCAAAGTCTGTAATCGCCTCCGGGTACTTGCTTAGCTTAAAACGGGCCTTCCCCCTGTTGTTGAATAACACGGCATCACTCGCGCCAGCCTTCTCAGCGAGGTCATAGTTCGCAATCGCTGACTGAAAATCTTCTCTCATGAATTTGATGTCTCCTGTATTTTTGTACACCTGCCCATCGGTGACGCCAAGCGAAATTGCTTTTTCAAGATCCGGCAACGCTTTGTCATAATCCTTTTCGTTGAATAACGCATTCCCTCTGAGCTGGTAAAGCGCAGCGCCAGTATATCCAGCGCTCAGCGCCGCCGATAACGATTCAATTGCAGCAGCATCGTTTTTCGTTTCATACTGCGATACGCCAAGCGCAAAAAATACATTCTTATCCGTCTCACCCAGGCCGGTAGCAGCCGATAAGGAAGCAGTGGCCTCAGTATAATTTTTTAATTCATAGTAACTCAGACCGAGCATTGTAAATGTTTCCTTTTCTTTCACGCCTCCTGCGACAACTTTACCAAGCACTTCAGCCGTACCCTGGTAATCTGCAAGCTTGTATTTGCACAGTCCGAGCTTTTGCTGAAGCGTAACATCACTTCTTCCAGCGGTGATAATCTTTTGAATGTCTTCACTCGCTCCCTTCCAGTCTTCGGTCTTCAGTTTTGCTTCCGCGCGATTCTCAATCGCTTTGTCATAATCAGCTTTCAAGCTAATTGCCTGGTCGAAGTCAGGGATCGAGCCTTTGTAATCCTGGAGATTGAATTTCGCTTTACCGCGATTGTTAAACACAGTTGCGTCATCTTTTGAGATGGCTATCGACTGGTCGTAACTTTTTACCGCACCAGCAAAATCGTCTTTAAGAAATTTCAGATCACCGACGTTCTTATAAACCTCCGCTTCGTTCACACCAAGAGAAACTGCCTTCTCAAGATCAACGAGTGCCTTATCATTTTCCTTTTGAGAGAGGTGCGCATTACCCTTCATCAGGTAAACTTCTTTCTCATTATAGCCTGCACTTATTGCGCGACTGAATGATTCAATTGCCGCAACTACAGCGTTCGTTTTATATTGGGCATTACCGAGCTGAAAAAATACTTCTTTGTCTGCAACGCCAGCATTGATGGCTGCAGTCAGGCTGGTAATCACCTCTGCATGATTTTCAAGCTTTGCATAACTCAATCCCAGCATCATCAACACGTCTTTATCTTTGACGCCATTGGCGACGGCTGCACTGAGCAGTTTCACGCTTGCATCAAATGCATTGAGCTTGTAGTGTGCAGTTCCAGCCTTCTGTTGGAACACAGGTTCAGTCTTGCCATTTGCAATCAGCTTCTCAAAATCAGTAGCTGCGCCCGTCCAGTCTTCAAGTTTGAATTTTGCTTCCGCGCGATTTTCCAGCGCTTTGTCGTAATCGGGTTTTAGTTCAAGGGCTTTATCGAAATCAGCGATGCTTCCCTGAAAGTCATTGATATTGAACTTTGCTTTACCGCGATTGTTAAAGACAACGGCATCGCTGGTACCAAGCGCTATCGACTGATCGTAACTTTTTACCGCGCCCTGGAAATCATTCTTTAGAAATTTGATATCGCCAACGTTTTTAAAAACCTCCGCATCGCTAACACCAAGTTGAATTGCTTTCTCAAGATCCGTCAATGCTTTTTCATTCTCTTTCTGCGCAAGGAGCGAGTTGCCTTTATAAAGAAAAACTTCTTTTGACGAGATGCCCGCGTTAATAGCCCGGCTTAACGTCTCGACTGCATCACCATAGGATTTATTAAAGTACTGGCATGAGCCGAGTTGAAAAAAGACATCCTTATCACTTACACCCAACGATACAGCCGACGCCAACGCCTCACTTGCCTGCACACAATCATTGAGTTGTGCGTAGCTGAGGCCCAGCATACGATACACTTCTTTGTCCTTCACGCCTTCTGTCACCACTTTCGATAAAGACTCTGAAGAGCCTTTATAGTCAGCAATATTAAACCGTGCGGTTCCTGCTTTCATGTACAGATCTTTGTCACCACGACCAGCCTGAAAAAGAACATCGAAGTCCTCGAGTGCCGACTTCCACTCTTTAAGTTGGAACCTTGTCTCCGCCCGATTTTCAATCGCCTTTTCATAGCCCGCTTTCAGCTCGATGGCTTTGTCGAAATCCGCAAGCGCCTGCTGGTAGTCTTTCAGATTAAACTTTGCCTTGCCGCGATTGTTGAAAATAATCGCATCGGCATTACCAGACTCGACAGCCATGTTATAATATTTAACAGCGTCAGGATACAGTTCCATCCTGAACTTGGCGTTGCCCAGATTTGCAAGGGCTTCATAATTTTTAGCGCCCATGCTGACAGCCTTCTCCAGATCTACCGCGGCACCCTGGTAGTCGTCAAGATTGTATTTTGTGTTGCCGCGATATTCGTATAGCTCGGAGGTGTTGATGCGCGCTTTTATCGCCTCATCGAGATCAACCTTTGCTTTCTCGAATTCTTTCAGGTGATACTGAGCAACACCGCGTTTAAGGTATACTTCTTTGTTGTTGAAGCCTGAATTGATCAGTTGCGTAAAACCGAGCGCTGCATCGTTAAAATCCCCGGAAGAAAGTTTCTTCAGCGATGTCTCGTACTGCGCGAGCATCAGCGAATCCGTATTCTGCGCCAACGCAGGGGATATTGCGACGAAGAAAAGAAATGCAACCAAAAGCGGGGTTCTCATAAGTATAGAATTTGTCAGGGTAACAAATTTACCAAAACACCAGCGATTTTAAAGCAGAACGCGATCGTCAGTTTTACCTGTAAGATTGAGCGAGGAATCGCAGTAAAATGAATCGATTCCCGATAGGCCGGACAGCGAGCGTGGTGTTATTGATGTACCAGCCGTTAATGAGGAAGTTACCTGCGGACGGGATGAGCGTTATCGACAAAATGTAGTAATACAGTGTAGTTTGAAAACAAAGAACCTCCGATTGATACAACCGGAGGTTCTAACGATTACCTCGATTCATAAAAATTGATTTTTGTTACAACTGTTGCGCGGAAGACAATTGAGATGCTTCGTTGCTAAAAGACCCAAAGGCACCCTGAATATACGCTTTCACAGAGCGGCTAACCTTCACAATTCCATTGCTACCGAACACCGCTTCATCGAGCAGCAGGTTTGCACGCTTCATAGCAGCGTAGGCATCCGCAACTGTATGGCATTTCGCACGAAGATCAGCAATGACTTGCTTCAGGGCTTCGCGTTTAAGTGAGTCTTCAGCCGGATTGTAAGCCTCCACGCGTACGACAAGCATGATCAGCGCGGTAAACGTTTCGAGTTGCTGATCATAGGTGAACCTGCCAGACGAACGTGTATCACGTGTATTGTCAGCCCCCTCCGCTGAAGTTTGCTTTCGCCTGGCCGAGTAGAACCTTTTCGTGATGGCCCGGGCGGATTGCAAATGGACGTCGTCTTCTTTCACGAATGTTGAAAGAATGCGCACGATTCGCACGGCAAGCTTTGGCATGCTCTCGAAACTTTTCTTACGGTGTTTCACCGCAAGTGAATAAGCTATTTGAGCCTTCGATGCCGCCCTTAGTGACGCTTGTGCACGTTCTTGTAGCTGGCTCAGGGCGGCGGGCGTGAGCACGTCTACATTTGGTTGATACTGTGCACCGATTTGTTTGCAGGTAGCCAGGACCTTGTCGAAGCTTCCTACGGTTTTAGCAATTGTTGCCATAAATATTCCCACGTTTAGTTTGTTTTTTTGTGTGGGCCTCCACTTATTACAACGCAATGCGCATGCCAAACTTTCTTTTACGAAAACATTTTTAATAATTTTCCCGGCATGCATCAGGATGGTAAATGACAATCGTGTAATGATGCTTATTCTACCACAAACAGGCAGGATCATCTTATTGCGTCAAAAGAATAACGCGAAGAGAAATAGTATTTGATGAGAAATGCGGATCATCATCCGGACATTGAACGATGCTTCCTGGATTAATGAAGACCGGCATCCAGGCAATGACGCAGTTCATCTGAACAGTAAGGGTAGCCGTCTGAGAGCGGAGGAATGCGTTCTGAACCTATCAGGTCGTCATCTGGACGCTAACCGGAGTTATTTGAATCATTGACATGAGCATCTGAACACTGAAAGGTTGTTTCTGAACATCTGGCTACTGCATCTGAACATGCACGAGATGCATCTGAAGGTAGTGGATGCTTATCTGGATGACGCGACCCAGTTTTCAATTTCAATCCCGTCAAGTCTTTCGAAATCGGAAGTATTCCGCGTGACAAGAACCAAATTATTGGAAATAGCGGTAGCCCCGATCAACAGGTCGAAATCGTCCAGAATGAGTCCGCTCTTTCGTAACCTAGATTTTTCTATTGCATATACGTCAAGTGAATTGAAGATTGGAATGATCGTGAACTTTGAGACAAAATCGTCAATCGTTTTTCGATTCTTCTCTTTACTTTCACTATTCTCGGCGCCAAACTTAAGTTCGGCAACTGTAATTTCGGAAACGAAACAATTTTCTGTTTCTACTTTGCCAATCTTTTGTGCAAGGTTGTACAGTCCTTTTAAAAGTAAATGCAAATGTTGGTATCAAGAAGATACTTCTTCAAAGCCCTTCAATCTTCCGGCTAAAATTCCGACTCCGTTTCAGATCGGCAATGATTTCATCAGCTGATTGTTCAGAGATGAAGGCGCCATATAGGTCATCCAATGATTTTACAGTCGTCTTCTTTTGCCCTTTGAGGGTATCCGAGAGCTTTTCAATCAACTCAAGCTTATTATCCTGACTTAAATTCTTTAATAGCCCGAAATAGCTATCAACCAGATTAAATTTAGAGTCTGCTGCTTTCATGTTTTTATAAGAATCAAAATAACCCAATTTATTAGATTTTCGATGCAAAAGCCGATACAGCTCACACCTCCTTCACATTTCCCGCAACCTGCATAGTCTCCAGCGTTGGACTTTCTTTTCCACCTCGCGGCTCAACCGTGACAGCGAAAGTTGTGGCTTCTCCATCAATATCTTTCATTTTTATTAATCCAGAGAGGTCGCCATCAAACACGCCTGCATCAACGGGCTTCCCATCGATAATGGCCCAAAGCTGGTACTGATTTTCCTGCGCTAATTGCTTCATCGTCTGAACCCTGAGAAATACTTCTTTTGTCGACTCATTCCAGTAGACTGATGCAAGCGCCTGCGGTGCATTGGGCGTTCCCTTCATGATTATTTTTTGGAAACCCGGATTATCGATGACCGAAATATCTTCCTCGAGTTTTTCTATACGTTCGTTGACCTGGTTGTATTCCAGCGCCACGCGTTGATTTTGCGCAATCAAAGCTGTCAGATCCGTCTCGGCAGAACGCCATTTTTTCCAATAGGTAAAAGCAAGAAGAGAGGCGATCACTGCAATTGATATAGAAGCTGCGGCTGCAAAACGCCAAACCGCTACCGACCTGGTATGTTGTAGTTCGACGACCTTCGTATTGTTTTCAGGGATTCTTTCGAGTAATTCTTCTTTCAAGGCGAATGGAGGTGCGACAGCTGTTTTCATCAGCATTGCCTCCTGCGTTGCTTCAATCAAACGCAACTCTTCGCGAAGCTCGGGGTAAGTGCGCAGATTTCGTTCGACCTCCGCGATCTCTTCGCGCGACAATGCGCCGGTCACATAGGCTTCAAGTATTCCTGACGATATGTATTCTTTCACATTCACGACACACCAAGCATTGATCTGAGTTGTTCCATGGCCAAACGTACCCTGGTTTTTACTGTTCCTAACGGGATATTAAATTCTTCCGCGAGTTCAGATTGCGTGTAACCCTTCAGGTACAAATGATCAACAATAAACTGCTGTTCTTGCGGAAGCCTGTTCAGAAGTTCTTTTACACCAATACCGTCGGTGCTTTGCTCCAGAAAATTTCCACGGTCAATTTTACTTACGAGGTTTTCGAGGTCGGCGGTTTTCCGTTCGCGCGTCATTTCTTTTGAACGCACTTTGTCTATTGCCTGGTTGCGGGCAATGTTCACCATCCAGGTAAATAATTTTCCCTTCGATTCGTCGTAGCCATCAATCCTGTTCCAGATTTTGATAAACACGTCCTGGAGCACCTCTTCAGCTACAGATTCTTTTTGAATGATGCGTATGATCACACCATATAAAGCACCCGAATAGCGATCGTATAGATACGACAAACCGCTTTTTTCTTTGCTTCGAAGCAGGTCGATCAGTACAGGTTCAGGAAGTTGTTTGCCCGGCGCCAAGGATATTGGGATTGGTTCCAAGTTAAAACAAATCCGAAACTTGAATGTTTAAAGCGGGAGGATATTCAACAGGGATTTGAAATTTATCGGGGTACCGGAAGTTACCCATTAGCATTTTCAGGCCAGGGTTGATATCCAGCGAAGCTATTTCGTGACGATCAAAAGAAGATCAAGCGCTGTTCTTGCGTCGTCGGCCACAACATAATCTTCATGCCGGATGGCATTCACCAACATGTTATCTACCGTTTGAAGCTTGTTCCGATTCCAGCGGTTCAGTATCTCATAAGGAATGCGAAGCAAAGGAGCCGGTAGCCAATACTGCATTTTCAGAACATCCCACCGCATAAGCCTGTTCACAGACTTCCGGTTTTCTTCATGGTAGGCCATCACCTTTTCATTTCCAGCGATGCCCTTCATCTCGACGTTTGAGAAGAACTTCGAAGCGAGATTTGCCAGTTCGTCCGGTAAATATTCACGCACGTGCCACGGATTCCGCGAAAGCGACATCCTGCGATTGGGGGTCGTTAGCACCGCTTTCCCCCCTGGTTTCAGTACGCGATGGATCTCTTGCAAAAAGAGGGCATCATCTTTAATATGTTCAATCACCTGGAAGCTAAAAACAACATCGTACGCATTGTCTTGTAGCCCTCCGAGTGGTGGAATATTCATGCTTTTAAAACTACCAGCCGGAAACCGTTTCTTCAGATCTTCGATGACGGTCGCAATTTTATCCACAGCCGTAAAGCTTCGTGCGCGGCTCATCAGCAGACTGATGCCTCTCCCCTCACCGCATCCTACTTCAAGCACGTCGCCCATCACATAATCCTTCGCAACCACATAAGCCTTGTAAAGACGCTGATGAATCGGATTATCAGATGCAATGGTTTCGCTTGTGATCTCGGTGGTGAAGATTTTTGCCATGGCGCAAAAATAGTACTTCAGCCACATCGTTTCAGGAGAATTTCAGAATTAAACTTTAAACGGCAATATTGCCTTGCGTTTAAGCTTCTATGATGAGAAAATACATGTTATTCATGTTGGTTGTGTTCGGATTCGCTTTAAAAGCGCAGCCACTTCGCGACATCAATTACAATTACCTGTACGATCCGGGGCATTCGTTTAGTTTTTTCACAACGGCAGCGAGATCCGAAGATCAGTGGAAGATTGCGTATGCACTTGAATTGAAGGATACCACAACGAAGCTTAACGATCTTTCGATTCAATGGGAACTTCGAAAGGATCTGGGAGAAAAAGAAGGGGAAATAATTTCAACTGGTATTCACGAAAAAAGGAACAGGTATGACCTTAGCGGGATTATTAATCTTCCATCTTCAACGTCCGGATCTATTGTTGTAGCGAAGGTTGTGAGGATAACCGCTAATCAGGCATGGATCTACTATCATTATCTCGAACCGAAAAATCCTGTTAACACGCTCCTTCAAACTGTCGATGGGCCATATTTAACAGAACATGTAGATGTTGGTAATTCATTATCACTTGCTGACTCGGGGAAATGGATCGCTTCTTTCTACAATGATAATTTTCCGGCTGCCGCGCCCGCGTTTTCAGAAACCCAGGCGCGCGTGTCGCCAAGACTACGCGTTGATTCATTAGCGAGGATTGAGGGGGGTACGCCATTCAGATTTTTCGAAAAGGGATTGTACCTCTTCCAGCAAGACACTTCGGTTGCTGAAGGAATCGCGATTCTTGCACATGACGACTATCCACGGTTTTCCCGCGTGCAGAATTTACCGGGCCCGTTCATTTACATCTGCACTAAACAGGAATACGATAAACTCGAAGCCTCCAACGGCGATAAAAAAACCTTCGATCGAACAGTCCTGACGATTACCGGTGACGCTAACCGCGCACGAACGCTTATCAAGAATTATTTCAGAAGGGTTGAACTTGCCAACACATATTTCACTTCCTATAAAGAAGGTTGGAAGACAGATCGCGGAATGATCTACATCATTTTCGGTTTACCTGAACAGGTTTTTCGTTTCGGCGACAGAGAAGTTTGGAAATATGATAATGCGGATGTCAAGGTGACTTTTAATTTCACAAAAGCGCCCACACTTTTTGACCCCGACAATTATGTGTTAATTCGCGATAATAGATATAGAGAGCGGTGGTACCAGGTGGTTGATCTGTGGAGAAATGCACGACTGTAAGATTTGAGAATTGAGATTTAGGATTTAAGATTTAGGATTTAGGATTTAGGATTTAAGATTTAGCAGGTAATGGAAAGTTCAGACATGATTTACGGAACGCGTGCGGTAATGGAGGCGATCCGCGCTGGCAAGCAGATTGAAAAGATCCTGATCCAATCTGGTCTTACCAACGATCTGATTAAGGAACTCATTTATACCGCGAAAGAAAACCAGGTGGCTTACACGTTCGTTCCGGCAGAGAAATTGAAAAGGATGTCGTCAAAGAATCACCAGGGAGTAATCACGTTACTTTCATCTGTGACTTACGTCCCGCTGCAAAATGTGATCGACAAAGCCTACAACGAAGGACGCGAACCGTTCTTTATCATTCTCGATCGGGTAACCGATGTTCGTAACTTCGGTGCGATTGTACGCACAGCAGAATGCGCTGGCGTTGACGCGATCATTATTGGCGAGAAAGGAAGCGCGCCGATCACCAGCGATGCAATGAAAACATCGGCGGGCGCATTAAACTATCTGCCGGTTTGTCGCGAAAAAGATATCAGGAAAACAATAAAGTTTCTTCACGAGAACGGCATTCGGATACTGGCCTGCACAGAGAAGACACCTAAAACCATTTTCGAAGCAGACGTCACAGGTCCGGTAGCAATTATTATGGGATCAGAGGAAGACGGCATCTCCAATGAACTTCTTCGCGACGCCGACGAGCTTGTCAGCATCCCAATGAAAGGAAAGATCGGATCGTTGAATGTTTCCGTTGCAACGGGTGTGGCGATCTATGAGATCGTTAGAAGACGGGCAAGCTAGTTTTAGGTTTCAGGTTCCAAGTTTCAAGTTGCTCTAACCTGAAACAAGAAACCAGTAACAAGAAACATTTTAAAGGTATTCGTTCGCGTGCTCGGTCGATTTCACATCGTTTACAAACCTCCGGAACTGTTCTTCCTTATCTTTTTCGCAAACGATAAACACGTTACCAAACTCACCAATCAGGTATCCATTCAACCCCTGTGCAACAATAAGCCTGTCAGGTGATCCTTTGATGATACAATTCCGCGATTCATACGTGAGCGCATTTGCACTTACGACGTTATTATTGGTGTCTTTCGAAGATATTTCATGAATTGAAGCCCACGACCCGAGATCCGACCAGCTGAAATCTCCCAGGCACACATATACATTTGTGGCCTTCTCCATGATACCATAATCGATCGATATGTTTTTGCATTGGGGATAGGCAGCCCGGATGGAAGCTTTCTCTTCGTTGGTTCCTAATTTATTTCTAATGTCTTCGAAAACTTCAGCCATTTCAGGCATGTGTTCCTGGATCGCATTTACAATTGCCTGCGCTCCCCAGATAAAAATGCCCGCGTTCCAAACGAAGTCACCGCTTTCCAGAAACTTTTTGGCCAGCGTAAGCTCTGGCTTTTCCGTAAACGTTTTTACTTTCTTTACAAATGATTTTTCAGTGTGGAATTGAATATAACCGTAACCGGTTTCAGGACGCGTAGGTTTGATACCGATCGTAATAAGCTTGTCCTGCGCTTTCGCCTGATCAACAGCCTTCTCCACAATTTCCAGGAACTCGTTCTCTTTCAGAATAAGATGATCGGATGGTGTCACAACGATTACCGCGTCCTTATTCTTCTGGTGGATCTTGTAGCTCGCGTAAGCAATGCACGGAGCAGTGTTTTTGCGCATCGGCTCCGTAAGAATCTGATCGTCGCTCAATTGCGGAAGTTGTTCTCTGACAAGCGCAGCGTGTTCTTCATGTGTGACAACATAGATATTTTCGACAGGACAAACAGGCAGGAATCGCTCCAACGTAGATTGGATCAGACTTTTACCCGTTCCTAGAACATCTAAAAATTGTTTGGGTTTTGAATTTCGGCTGTAAGGCCAGAAGCGCACACCCACGCCACCCGCCATGAGGACAACATAAAGATTTTTATTCATCGTTGATTTTACCAATAAGACGTTTCGCAAAAGACGTCAGTCACAAAATTTTTTAAAAGATATTTCGGAATTATTATACTATTCCTTCCTTCAGCAGGTCGTGCAGGTGAATAAACCCTGCCACTTTGCTTCCATCCTGAACCACTAACTGGGTGATATTGCTTTCCTGCATCATTTGCAGCGCTTTCACAGCGAATTCGTCTTTATCAATGCTTTTTGGATTTTTTGTCATGATATCGGAAGCTTTTACCTGGTTAAGATCCACGCCCTTTTCGAGCATCCGCCGCAAATCACCATCTGTAATTATTCCCAGTAAAATTTTGTTCCCATCTATAACAGAGGTGCAACCAAGCCTTTTTGAAGAAATTTCGACGATTACCTCGCGTAAAGTAGCTTCTGGGGCAACAAAGGGCAGTTGATGCTGGAGGTAGACATCGGAAACTTTGAGGTAAAGTTGTTTTCCAAGTGATCCACCGGGGTGATATTCCGCAAAATCCCGGCTCGAGAAATCCCTGATTTCCAGCAAGGAAACGGCAAGGGCGTCCCCCATAGCCAGATGGGCCGTGGTACTGGTTGTCGGCGCGAGATTGTGGGGGCAGGCTTCCTCGCCAATCGTTGCATTCAGGATAAAATCCGCTTGTTGAGCCAAATAAGAATTTGTGTTACTCACAAGTGCAACAAGCCTGGAGCCTCTTCGTTTGAGCAATGGGACGAGTACCTTTATCTCCGGAGTATTGCCGCTTTTGGAGATACAGATCACAATATCGTCCTTTTGTATCATGCCAAGATCGCCGTGAATGGCATCGGCGGCATGCATAAATAAAGCTGGCGTTCCAGTTGAATTTAACGTCGCCACAATTTTATTGGCTATGATGGCACTTTTACCGATACCTGTTATGACAACGCGACCTTTCGCAGAATATATTTCCTGTACACAGCGTTCAAAATTGTCATCGATGTATTGGGTAAGATTTTCAATTGCACGTGACTCATTCAATAATACAGCTTGTGCAATTTTTTTGATATTTTTTTGTAAATTCAATGCCTTTAGAAAATTAGATTTGTCCAATGGACAAAGATAGTATTTTAGGTTTTCACCAAGACAAAAACATGTTGGTCGAAGAGAAAGACATTTTAAAAGACAGACTGAAAGAAATCTTCGGGTACAGTCAGTTCCGGGGAAATCAGGAAACTATCATCCGCAATCTGCTGGATGGTAAGAACACCTTTGTCATTATGCCTACCGGTGCAGGTAAGTCTTTGTGCTACCAGCTACCTGCTATGATCCGCGAAGGACTCGCGATCGTTATCTCTCCACTCATTGCTTTAATGAAAAACCAGGTTGATCAGATGAATGCGTATGGCGTTAACGCGCGCTTCCTCAATTCAACGTTAAGCAAAGGGGAAATTACAAGACTGAAGAAAGATTGTATGAATGGCGTGGTGAAGTTGCTTTACGTCGCGCCTGAATCTTTGAATAAAGAAGAAACGATTGATTTCCTTAAGAAAGTAAATGTTTCATTCGTCGCTATCGACGAAGCGCACTGTATCTCTGAATGGGGTCACGATTTCAGGCCTGAGTACAGACGAATCAAAACCATGATTCACAACCTCGGCGACATGCCCGTGATCGCGCTTACCGCGACTGCAACGCCAAAGGTTCAGATCGACATTCAGAAAAATCTTCAGATGGAGGAGGCAGATGTGTTCATCTCTTCTTTCAACCGAAAAAATTTATACTACGAAGTTCGTCCGAAGAAAGAAACAAAGAAGCAGCTGATCAAATTCCTGAAAGACCATAAAGGAAAATCAGGTGTGATCTATTGCCTTAGCAGAAAGAAAGTCGAGGAGATTGCGCGACTATTGAACGTCAACGGTTTCAAAGCAGCGCCATACCATGCCGGGCTTGATCCGGATGTTCGTATGAAGAACCAGGACGACTTCCTCAATGAAGAAGTGGATATCATCGTTGCCACCATCGCCTTTGGCATGGGTATCGACAAACCAGACGTGCGTTTTGTTGTACACTACGATGTTCCGAAATCGCTTGAAGGTTACTACCAGGAAACCGGACGTGGCGGTCGTGACGGACTTGAAGGCTTATGCCTCATGTTCTATTCACACAACGATCTGAACAAGCTCGAAAAATTCAATAAAGACAAGCCTGTGCAGGAACGCGAGAACGCGCGCATCCTTTTACAGGAAATGGAATTTTATGCCGAGTCTCCGGTTTGTCGTCGCCGTCAACTCCTCCACTATTTTGGAGAAGAATACACAGAGGAAAACTGCGGTATGTGCGACAACTGTGTGCATCCGCGAGAACGCTTTGACGGAACCGATTACGTGAAACTTGCTGTAGAAGCGGTGAAACAAACCAACGAACGGTTCGGGCTTAATCACCTTGTAAATGTAATCCGTGGAACGGAGGACGAATATGTGAAAAGCTACGGGCACTTCGACCTTGCTGTTTTTGGAAAAGGCCAGGATGAAGATGTCGACTTCTGGAAGTCGGTTATTCGCCAGGCGCTGATCTATCAATATCTTGAAAAAGACATTGACAATATTGGTGCGTTGAAAGTTACCAAGCGCGGTGAGCAATTCCTGAAGAAGCCGTTTCCGATTGAGCTCGCTCGTGATCATGATTTCACCACGGCGATCGACGAAGAAGAAGAGTCAGCTGAGAGGGCACCTGTCAATGCGAAGGCGTACGACGTGAAGTTGTTCGAGATGCTGAAAGCATTGCGCAAAAAAATTGCGAAGGAGAAAGACCTTCCGCCTTACGTGATCTTCCAGGATCCGTCATTGGAAGAAATGGCGACCACTTACCCGACCGATAAAGAAGAACTCGCGCAGGTAAACGGCGTGGGGATGGGAAAAGTGAACAAGTTCGGCAAGGAATTTCTTGAAATCATTAAGAAATACGTTGACGATAATGATATTGAGACAGCGAGTGAAGTGATCGTTAAGTCGTCTGTCAATAAATCGAAGACGAAGATTTCGATCATTCAGCAGATCGACCGCAAGGTCGACCTCGAAGAAATTGCCGAAACGACGAAGCTTTCTTTCGAAGATCTGCTGACGGAGATCGAGAACATCTGTTTCTCAGGAACGAAACTGAACCTGAACTATTACATTGATCAGGTGCTGGACCCCCACAAGCAGGATGACATTCACGATTACTTTATGTCAGCAGAATCCGACAGTCTGGAGGCCGCTTTGAACGATGGTTCTATCGCAGCATACGGCGAAGAGGAGATCCGGTTGATGCGGATCAAGTTCTTGTCGGAATACGCGAATTAAAATTAGCAAGCCAGTCGAGAGACTGGCTTTTTTTATAAGTTGCCACTGATCCAGCATTCCTTTGTTCCTACAAAAAAAAAAGTTTCTTCAGGCCGAATGGCGAAAATTGGTAATGGCAAACTACATTGTCGATGCCAGTTTGTTAAAAACATACCTTCCGCGAAAGACCGAGTTAGATATATGGAACAACGCATGCTACGTCAGTTTGGTCGGGTTTAAATTTCAGGATACAAGAATCAAAGGATTTAAAATCCCTTTCCACGTAAATTTTGAAGAAGTCAATCTACGATTTTATGTTCGTTATCGAGACCACGGAAAATGGAAGCGCGGCGTCGTTTTCGTCAAAGAGATTGTTCCGAAACATGCTTTGACATTTGTGGCTAACCATGTTTACGGCGAGAACTACGAAACAATGCCTATGGACCATTCCTGGTTGCCGCATGAGAACAGTCTGACAGTTGAGTATAAATGGCGGAAGAAACGTTGGAATTCATTGCAAATTGTCGCGGAGAATAATCCGTCTTCTGTTAAAGACGACACAGAGGAAGGATTTATAACGGAACATTATTGGGGGTACACAAAATTATCGCACGAGAAAACTTCAGAGTATGAAGTAACTCATCCCAAATGGGATGTCTATAGCACCAAAAGCTATTCAATCGACGTAGACTTTGGCGATGTTTATGGTGACTCCTTTGCCTTTTTAAGCGACGAAGATCCTGCATCCGTCTTTTTGGCCGAGGGTTCCACAATCGAAGTAAAGAACGGCAGAGCCATTTAACTGTATTGAAAAGTGCTTCGTCAAATTTAAGCCGTGATATCCGTGGCTTTTAGACATTCACGACGTTTCTCATAATCGAACTTTATATTTGGAAATGTTTCGAAGTTTTCAATTTGTGTTTCTTGCAATTGCTATGGTGCTTTTATCCAAAAGCGGCAATGCTCAGGCGCTGGTAGTTTCGTCTTCAAAGAAAACCTTCTATTTAAATGGCGAAAAAATAAAAACAGGGGACACTCTTGATCTTCGTCGACCAGTAATAATTAAACAAAAAGGAACTTTACAATACGCCTTTCCGAATAAATGGTCGAGCCACACGAATAAGCCGGACACCTACAGGCTTGACACGATGATGGCAAGCATCATGTCTACAAAAGAATACATCCTGCACGACAGCATTTTCAATATTCTTAAAAGCCGAAATCTTCACGATTGTCATTTTAACTATCATTTTACCTGCAAGACCACACCTGGAGGGCATGCCTGCGATTTTGCAGATGATATCAAAATTGAAAATGATCAGGTCATCCGCACAAACGCAGACTCTGTGCCTGTTTCATGGAAGTTTCCTGTGGCGTACGGTGGAAACTATTTTATGGTAATCAGCGACATGTTTGACAATTACCTGGCGCTGACAGTTACCTCGGATACAAAAATTGACCTGGATCTAAGGCCACATAAAAAACAACCATTGATATTGTATTATATCATTTCAGAAGAATGTCGGGAATCATCGGGTCATGCAATCAAAATGAACTAGTGGTAACTTGCTATTATTGCAACCTAATCGCTCTCGGCAAAGCAGCCCTGTAACAATGGTTCACCCGCATACTTTTGGATTTTAATATCAACAAGAAGTCGGTCATCATTAATCTCCTTCGTTTTAATAACACCGCGTCTTCCTGATGACAATTCAAACAATACAATTCCCGGAATGGAACCTATTTCGAAATATTCATTTGTGTTCTCAATGTCAAGGAGGCTCAGTTTCTTATCATCATTCATCGCATCAAATTCCGCGACTGTCATTTGATCAATCGATGCAGTGTTATCAATTTTCGTCATCGTCGCACCTGCAATGTCGAATTCTTCAGCATCCGGACTCAAAAAATAGTATTTGTTATCTTCATGGCTGGTAAATGCAAGATCAATAGACGAACCTATCGTATCCAGGGCAATGTCGCCGTCTTTAAACATCTGATCCATATTGAAAGAGAAAAAACGGCCGACCCCGTGTTCGCCTCCTGGTAATCCGAATTCAATATTTTGGTACGTTTCTACTGGAGAGGAACCGGGGATGTTAACAGTTAAGCATTTCGAGCTAGTATCACTGCCCTTTGACACATTGAGATAAATGTGAAATTCTCCCGCTTTATCAACATCCAAATTTATCGGGGACTCGCATCCCGAACCTGTTCCTGACGAAATAAGCGTAAATAAAAAGCCGTTGGAATACGACCATGAGCAAGCTTGTTCATTAGTTGATTTGTTAATCAGGGTGACGACCGCTTCCGGAGCTTCTCCTGAAACAATAACTTCAAAGTCTGCAATTGGCTTCGACCCTTCTTCGTCTTGATCGCACGAATTGAACAGAATAAAGCATGCTAACAACAGGGTTTGGACGAGGGGTTTCATATAAAAATCGAATCGGGTAAGGATTACCCGAAAACAAAGATAACGGAAAGTAAGCAACCATTACCCGCAAAACTTCAAAGGCGGGTTTACAGCTGTCTGCTATGCGCATTCATAAAAAGAAATACAGAATTAGATGCATCAAATCTTATTTTGGCAGCCCATAGCTCCCTTTCAAATCCGCGATTTCACACTATATTTGGAGTTAAACCAAAATTGGCTCATGAACATACTGTTAATCGGCAACGGAGGACGTGAACATGCTTTTGCATGGAAGATCAAACAAAGCCCCCTTTGCGATAAACTTTATGTAGCCCCCGGTAATGCAGGCACCGGCCTTGTAGCGGAAAACGTGTCAATTGCTGCCGATGATTTCAAAGCCCTCGGCCAGTTCTGCCAGGATAAAAACATCGAGCTGGTGGTTGTCGGCCCGGAAGCGCCACTGGTTAAAGGCATCCGCGACTACTTCGAAAGCAATCCATGGTTCAAAGACATTCTCATCGTGGGCCCGGGTAAGATTGGCGCGCAGCTCGAAGGCAGCAAAGATTTCTCGAAACAGTTTATGCTTCGAAACGGAATCCCGACCGCCAAGGCGAAAAGTTTTACAGCCGCCAACATCGAAGAGGCCTTCGATTACATCAGCACCTGCAAGCCACCAATCGTGCTTAAAGCCGACGGGCTTGCAGCAGGAAAAGGTGTTGTCATCAGCCTCAGCCAGGCGGAAGCGAAGGCTGTCATCAAAGACATGCTTGTACATAAAAAGTTTGGCGAAGCGAGCGCGAAAGTACTGATCGAAGAATTTCTTAATGGAATTGAACTTTCGGTTTTCGTGTTAACGGATGGGAAAGATTACCTCATCCTTCCGGAAGCTAAAGATTACAAACGTATTGGCGATGGCGATACCGGACCAAATACGGGTGGCATGGGCGCTGTCTCTCCTGTTGTCTTTGCTTCGAAGGAATTCATGCAAAAGGTTGAAGAGCAGGTTGTCAAGCCGACAATCGCCGGACTCAATCGCGAAGCGATCGAATACAAAGGTTTTATTTTCGTTGGACTCATGAACGTTGGCGGTGAGCCTTACGTGATCGAATACAACGCGCGTATGGGTGATCCGGAAACCCAGGCTGTCATGCCACGAATCAAGAACGACATCGTTGATTTGTTGCTTGCTACGGCTAAAGGCGAATTGAAAAACAAAAAGATTGAAATAGACGAGCGACACGCGGTAACGATCGCACTTGTGAGTGGCGGCTATCCCGGAGATTTTGAGAAAGGAAAATCAATTTCACTGGGTACCGACTCAAACGAGCTTGTGTTTCACGCAGGCACGCGCACCGACCAACAAGCTGTTGTTACAGATGGCGGCAGGGTTCTCGCTGTGACAGGGCGCGGACGGTCGTTGAAAGAAGCGCGCGATGCCGCTTACGCCCGTGCTGCCGAAATCAATTGGGACGGGCTCTATTTCAGAAAAGATATCGGTGTCGATTTAATGAACTATAAAGGTTGAAATAATGGGATGCTCATGCGGCACGGCTTCAAAAGACGGCAAAGTTTCGGGTTGTAATAACAACGGTGCTTGCGGTACAGGGGGCTGTAATAAAATGAATGTTTTTGACTGGTTGTCCAATATGGATATGCCGGCAGCAGATAAATTTAAGATCGTGGAAGTCCGTTTTAAGAACGGACGAAAAGAATTTTATCGTAATACTGAAGGGTTAAGTCTTACCACCGGCGATGCAATTATCGTCGAGGTTCCAAACGGACACCATCTCGGTTATGTGTCGATGCAGGGCGAACTGGTTCGACTGCAGATGCAAAAGAAAAAAGTTGCCGACGACGGTGAGATCAAAAAGATCTACAGGCTTGCGCATCAAAAAGATCTTGAGAAATACGAAGACGTGAAGAAGCGCGAGCTTCCCACACTTTACAGAACGCGCGAGATCGTTCGTGATTTGAAATTGCAAATGAAACTTTCTGATATCGAATATCAGGCAGACAATACGAAAGCAACGTTCTTCTATTCAGCGGATGACCGTGTCGATTTCAGAGAATTGATCAAAATACTTGCTGGTGAATTCAAGATCCGTGTGGAGATGCGGCAGATCAGCTTGCGTCAGGAAGCAGGAAGACTTGGTGGTATTGGCGTGTGCGGTCGCGAGCTTTGCTGCGCAACATGGTTGACGGATTTTAAAAATGTGGCAACAAGTGCAGCGCGTTATCAGAACCTTTCACTGAATCCAAGCAAGCTTTCCGGGCAATGTGGCCGATTGAAGTGCTGTCTTAACTACGAGCTCGAAACGTATATCGAAGCGCTTGAAGATATTCCAAAAATCGAAAGCCCGCTATTAACGGAGAAAGGTGAAGCAACACTTCAGAAGACCGACATTTTCCGTAAGATCATGTGGTTCGGCTATCGCGAAGAAAATACCTGGTATCCGCTCAATGTTGATCGCGTCAATGCGATCCTTCGATTGAACCGGGAAGGAAAAAGACCTGCCAGCCTCGACAAAGACGAGATTGAGGAAAAGGCACCGGTGCAGGAGTTGAACAGTGATCTGCAGAAGATGGATCAGAAGTACAAGAACAAATCGAAGAAGAAAAAGAAAAAGAAAAACCCAGGACAACCGGGTGGGGCTGAAGCGCAGGGTGGCGATCAAAAACCACGCAATCCAAATCAGGGCGGTCAGCCACAAAACCGGCAGAACCAAAACAGACCAAACCCGAATAGACCAAACCCAAACAAGCCAAATCCGAACAGGCCGCAGGGCAATCGTCCGCCACAGAAGCCGCGGCCAAACCAGGGTGATGGCAATAACAACACCCGTCCGGAAGCATGAAATCCTTTTTGATCCTCGTGTTGATAGCATGTGTTTTCATCGGCTGTGATGACGCACGCGTGTTTGAAAAAAATACAGACTTCGAAGAACGTGCGTGGCTGGTAACAAACAAACCCGTTTTTGAATTCGATATCCCGGATTCGACCTCTGCTTATAACGTTTACCTCACCGTAAGAAATAGCGTGGACTACCCATTCTCGCGATTTTTCGTCACCTACTATTTACAGGATTCAACGAATCGAACACTCAATCAAAAATTGATTGAAACAACATTGTTTGATGCAAAGACCGGCGAGCCTTTCGGCAGCAGCGGTCTTGGTGATATTTATGATCATCGTGTCGCCCTTCTTAACAACCATACTTTTGGGTACAGCGGCATACACAAGATCCAGCTTGAACAATTCATGCGTACAGACACCCTCGAAGGAGTTCTCGCTGTCGGTGTAAGGGTTGAGAGAGCTTCCGATCAAAACAAATAGTCAGCGACCGCTGGCGACGGATAAGGCCTGAATAATTATTACTTTTGAAGACTAAATAACAGCGTATGTATTACTATCGTCTGGGACAAATTCCACCAAAGCGGCATACACAATTTCGCCAGCCCGATGGAAGTCTTTACAAGGAAGAGCTTGTAAGCTCTGAAGGTTTTTCAGGCATCTACTCAAACCTGTATCACATCAACATGCCGACGCGCATTAAAGCGCTGAAGGATCCTGTTAAATATGGCCCAAAGATCATCGACGATTATGGTCTTCGACAAACACATTTGAATACATCTAAAGTCGGAACAACGGGCGATGATTACCTGGACGCGCGCAAGGTTTTGCTGATGAACAGTGATTGCGCGATCTCCATTTGTTCTCCAAAGCAAAGGAAGATGGATTACTTTTATAAGAACGCTGAAGGTGATGAAGTGATTTATGTTCATGACGGAAAAGGTTCGCTTATTTCCCAGTTCGGAAAGCTTGACATCAAGCAGGGTGATTATGTTGTTATTCCGCGCACGGTAATCTATAAACTTGAATTTGAAGAAGGGCCACTGCGCTTACTGATTGTTGAGTCTGCTTCGCCGATTGAAACAGTAAAGCGATACAGAAACCAACTGGGCCAGCTACTCGAACATTCTCCTTATTGCGAGCGTGATATTCGTCCGCCGCACGAGTTGATCACCGAACGCGGAAAAGGTGAATACCTGATGAAGATCAAAAAGCAGGGGTACCTTCATCAATATGTTTACGATTACAGTCCGCTCGATCTGATCGGATGGGACGGCTTCCTTTGGCCTTATGCTTTTTCGATCCACGATTTTGAGCCGATAACCGGACGCATTCATCAGCCACCGCCAGTACACCAAACATTCCAGGCGCACAACTTTGTGATCTGTTCGTTTGTACCACGACTTTTCGATTATCACCCGCAGGCGATACCAGCGCCGTACAACCATAGCAACATCGACAGCGATGAAGTGTTGTATTACGCTGAAGGAAACTTTATGAGTCGTCGTGGGATTGAAAGAGGATCGTTTACACTGCACCCAGGTGGATTGCCACATGGTCCGCATCCGGGAACCGTCGAGAAAAGCATAGGTGCAAAAGAAACACACGAGCTTGCCGTCATGGTCGATACATTCAGACCGTTATATCTGACGACAGATGCCCTGGAGTTCCTTGATAAAAAATATCCAATGAGCTGGACGGATGATTCAGCAGCACCATTCAACGAAGTCAACACACCTTAAGCGGTGTGAATGAGATATTTATTTTTCCGGTCAGCCACCTTCAGATTTGAACAGGTGGCTGATTGCATTTTAAGCGTACGATCACCTCTGAAACTGGCGATTTCATTAACTTTACAGGATGGAAATCGCTTTGTTGTTTGCAGGAGTTATAGTCGGGTTCGTTGTAGCGCGGGTCATTTCACAATCGAAGGCAACAGAAAAAAACCAGTCACTGCAATTACAACTTACGTCTGAGCACGAGAAAGCAAAGGCGTTGCAACAACAGGTAATTGAATCCAAAAAAGATCTTGAATCAAAGCAAGAACAAATCCTGAAACTAAATACGGAGCTCGCCAGTACCGAAGCCGACTACAGGAATTTGCAGGAAAAGCTTCAGGATCAGAAGAAGGAACTTGAATCGCTGCAGGAGAAATTTACCGAACAGTTCCGCAACCTTGCCAACGACATCCTCGAAGAGAAAACAAAAAAATTTACCGAGCAAAACAAGACAAGCCTCATTGATATTCTCAAACCACTCGGGGAGACCATTCACAATTTTGAGAAACGTGTTGAAGACACACACAAGGATAATATCACACGCAACGCCGCGCTGCGCGAGCAACTTGAAAATCTGCAACGGTTGAATTTACAGATGACGCGCGAAGCAGAAAACCTGACGCGTGCATTGAAGGGAGATTCTAAAACACAAGGCGCATGGGGTGAATTCATTCTCGAAAGCATTTTAGAAAAATCCGGATTGCAGCGAGATCGTGAATATTATATCCAGGAGTCATTTACAACAAGTGAAGGAAGGTTACGCCCTGACGTGGTGATACGTTTACCCGAGAGCCGACATGTTATTGTGGATTCGAAAGTAAGTCTTACTGCGTACAGCACTTTTGTAAATGCTTCTTCCGATGAGGAGAAAGCAATTGCATTGAAAGCGCACCTTGTATCGATCAGGCAGCACATGAAGGGACTGGGTGATAAAAATTACGCGAAGAATATTTCAAGTGAAGGCTCGCTCGATTTCATTATCATGTTCATTCCCATCGAGCCGGCTTACATCCTCGCGATACAAAGTGAACGCAACCTTTACGAAGAAGCCCTTGATAGAAGAATCGTTTTTGTTAGTCCGACGTTATTGATACCATCGCTGCAACTGATCAAAAATGTCTGGAAACAGGAGTATCAGAACAGGCACGTTCTGGATATCGCCAACAAAGCTGGTGATCTCTATGATAAATTTGTCGGCTTCACCGAAGATCTGATCAAGATGGGCCAGATGATGGACTCATCCAAAAAGTACTACGAAGAATCAATGAAAAAACTTTCGATCGGTAGTGGCAATCTCGTACGACGTGTTGAAGAGTTGAAAAAGCTCGGTGCGAAAACGAGCAAGAACATCGATTCAAAATTGCTTACCCGCGCAGAAGACCAGACTGATTTGTTTGAGTGATGTATTGTGGTGCGGTCGTGATTGTGAGGTGATATGTTCGTGATGTATCTGGCGGGAAATGATTAACTTAGTTTGAAAGGGGGATTGTCTTAGAAGGGGGGCGAATACGCGCGCAATTGGTTTATTTATGCAGCAGTTAGATTGACTTTCATGGACGAGGATTTATTTGGAAATAAGTTTGATAAGGAAGTTGACGCAGCCCACAAAGAACTTGTAGACTACGATAAGGAAACGTTCGACGAAAGATTGAAACGGTTAAAATACGTTAACAGGGTTTTCCCATTTGGACAGCGAGAATACGGCAGCAGTGAATCCGTTAGAATATTTGATGAAGCTGTTCATTCATATATTTTTGGTTTTTTCATCTCAACAATAATACTAGCGCAAGCTTTCATAGAAAGGCGTTTTCAGGAATATTTTCGGCTTCGTTTTGACGACAAGAGATCAAAGTATACCCTTGATCAATTGCTCAAGGAGTTTCGGAAGACAGGTATGATTGACGATTATTTCATTGATAAGATTGACAAGATAAGGTTAAAAAGGAATCCTTTGGTTCATTTAAAAACCATTGCATAAGGACACACTGATGGCGAGATCTTTTGCCACAAAAAACGACCCGGACACATTATTAGAAAACGATGCGAAGGATGCCTTAGGACTTATGTTAATTATTACGAAAATGAGAGTTTTGTAAAACTGCGCCTATCAAAACGCTATAAATCATGACGGGACGTTGGTGACTAATTATTAATTTGGTCTCGCTGCACGTCTTATACCCAGACGTCGTGAGCCATTACAACCAACCCTCCAAAAGGAGTGTCTAACAATTAAAACATTATGAGAATCAATGCCCCGATAATTGCACTCGTATTACTTGCACTACTAAGTTGTTCAAACGAGGACATCGACATCAATTCATTTAATGACGACCCTTCAATAACAACATTGAATGGCACATGGAGAGTGGTTTCATTCGAAGACATTACCACTAATACCATTGAATATAAGACGCAAGAAAATTCCTGGGACAAAGACATTACTGTGACGTTCAATGACAATTTAAATCCGAACTCATTTTCAGGTCAGGTGACAACAAATTCTGTAGAGGGAGCATTTGATTATGTTGGAGTACGACAATTTAACCTCAGTCGATATGCAAGTACACTTGTTGTGCAACCGGTGTGGGCCGACAAATTTGGAGTAGCAATGACTGACGGAGACGTTTCTTTTAAGATCAACAGAGAAAGACTGAGAATCTACTACGACAATAAAACAAAGAGCGTGACATTGACCAAAGAGTAAATGTAAACGCCAAACCTAAAAAGCCAATTATGACCAAGCAATACATCTTGATTTCTGTAATTGCAATTTTCATGTTAGAAAGTTGCGAGGAAGCCCCAGGTATTAAGGCAGTAAATTCAACTTCTGTTTTAAATGGTTGGGAGATTACTAAATCCACCCATGATATTGACATGAATTCCCGTGATTTGTTTTTTATAAATTCAGAGACTGGATTTGTTGTCGGATTCAATGGTGACATTTATAAAACGATCGATTCTGGGGTATCATGGCAAAAGCAAAATTCAGGGACAACTTTGCACTTATATTCAGTGTATTTTCTAAATCAAAACGTTGGATTTGCTTCAGGGCAAGCAATGAGCGGTTGTCTTGGCGACGATTGCGATAAAGGTAGTGTATTCCTGAAAACCACAGATGGTGGAGAAACATGGACTAAAACATTTTTTAAAGATTATGTACGCATAAAGTCATTGCATTTTTTTAACGAATCGAGAGGGTTAGCCCTGATTTACACACCTGATATTCCGAATTCACGCGATCTTCATATTGCAAAAACTGACAATGGCGGCGATACTTGGGAATTTATTGATCTAGCAATTAAACCCTCTTATAATAAATTTTTCTGTGTTGATGATGTCGTTTTTATAGCTGGGGAGAATCAGAAAATTTTTAAGAGCACAAATTTTGGAGATAATTGGGAAACAATAAATACGCCGATCCCTGCATGGAATGACGTGAGAAATATATATTTCTATAATGAATCCATCGGGTTTGTAGATGGCGTTACCAACTTGCACAAGACAATCGATGGAGGTTTGAGTTGGGAAACAATTGATTTTCCTTTTTCATCGTTTGATGTGGTTCATTTTTTCAATGAAACCGAGGGATTCAACATAGAAAAAGTTTCACAATATGAGGGCGGGGAAATCCCAACCTTTAAAGGGAGTCAAAGCTTTCAAACTTCTAATGGCGGGGAAACCTGGATTCAATCAGATTTAAATAAATCATTATCTCTGGGTCTGACTTATTTTCCACAAAGGGATTTGGGATATGGGGTCAACTTCCCAGCGTTTTACGTGATAAAAAAAGAAATGACAATCAAATAAACTGACACATTCACAGGCTGTACATCATGTCGGTTTAAAGCAAATTACAAGCGTGCACTCACGCTACGGGCATCCAATGATGACAATCGGACTGACAATATTAATAGCAATAAATTCAATCGGACTTGCATTCGAGAGAGAGCTGGCCGCGATCAACTCAACAGATTCAACAGTAAAAGTCCTTGTGCTGCCACCGCACGATCAGATTGCAAACATTGGTGGTTCACCAGACATTAGAGAAACTATTGAAAGTGCACTGACAGACACGGACCAATTATCTGTGCTTCCGTTTCCTTTTAAGCAATTAATGGGTGTACGTTATCAAATGGTTTTTGATAAGAAATACTGTAAATCAATCCTGGAGAAGGTAGAGTGTGACGTGATCGTCATGTCCCAAATAATTACTGACAATGAACGCAAGCCAGGTATCTGGCCATGGTCCTATAAAATCCGAGTATATAACGTACGGACAGGCAGGCAATTGAATTCAATCTATGGCGACGATCTAAATGCTGAAGATTTTCAAAAGGATATTCATAGCAAGGTGAATGAATTGGTGAAGGATATTGAACGAAGCTTTAAGGCCGACTGAAAAATGTGCGCCTGTCACAAAGGAACTCTAAACAACCTTCTGGAAGCACGGTTAATGGCCACAGCTACAACCCGACCTCACATTCCGACGAAGTGAAATAACGGTGATGGGAACTGAAAGTACAAATGCGCGACCTAAAAGTACAAATGTGGGAAGTGAAATAACAAACTGACGAACTCAAAGTACAAACTGTTGGAATTTGAAATACAAGTTGTCGGGTTCAAGTTACAAGTTGTCGGATTCTCATATCAAGGCGGCGACCATGAATGTGCGCGGGACCAGTACGCCGTTTTTGAAGCAGAAACACATTTTCCAAAAGTTGTCTGCCCGAAACCAGTTGACGGACTGATGATTTTTTCCGGAAACCACAGAAAACATACATGCACGATTTAAAGATCGCGAACCGCTGATAGAAGACTCAGAAATGATAACAGTGAAATCAACGTATTGGAGCCGTGTTCAAAGTGTTGGACTCGAAATACAAAGTGTTGGACTCGAAGTACAAACTGTTGGATTTTGAAATACACCTAATTGGACTCGAAATACAAGAAAAATATTACAAGGTACATCGTGTGGGAAATGAAAAACATGCGAAATGACGCAACAAACATCCTGTCGGGTTTGTAGTTCTCTGCGTGGCCTCCGATGTTCGGCGATTCGCGAACGACCATCACATTGCTCAATCACGGCCTGGACAACTCCCTTTACGGATACTTGAAACATGAGTAACAGATACCTGAAAAGCGGAGGAAGAGTGGACAGAGAGTGGAGGAAGAGTGGAGACAAATGCAGTCAGCTATTACGGATCAATGGATAGGTTGGCGCCGCTGAAAAGATTATACCATGATGGAACCGGTAAATTACTCAAAGCAAAATCCGGCAACTGCCTCACGGGCATTTTATGAAGTTAATTTTAGATTTGCTCCAGGAATCAGCCCCTTTGCCGGGTGTGGATTTCAAACAGGCTTAAAAATTTTACATCGTACCACAGGCATCGGTGTTGATACCGAACGGAAACAAAAATTATAATATGGCAGGACTTTCATTGGATGTTTTAAGAACCGGCAAAAAATACAGGCTGGTAAATTTTGGTGAGACGCATGAGTTCGTCATTGAAAGCATTATGCCCAACGGCGACTTTAAAGTAAAAGACCTGCTGACACTGGAACGCTACAAACTCAAAGAACTCATCGCTTACGGCAGAGGAGGCGACTACACCATCGAAGAAATAAGCGACACTGAAAATTAAAGCGCGGACGCAATCGGAGGTTTTCCTGCTGCGCCCGCGCTTAAAAAACTATTTAGCAGAAATCATTTCCTCAACACGCGCCGTCTCGACAACCTTCTTGGGCTTCATTCCGAAAAAGAAGCGCACAACGTTAAATGGCCTGATCATGACAAAATAGATCAGCACGCAAGTTGCCAGCGTGAGTAAACTCACAATCCAGAACTTCAGAAAAATGCCAATCGAGAGCTGACAAACGTAATAGCCGATGGCGATGATAACGGTTTGGTGAAGGATGTAAAACGGATACAGGCCTTCATTGAAATGCTTTAACCATGGGTGAGGCCTGTTCAGGTAATATTGCCCCATCGCGATCACAGTAATCACCGTAAACCAGCTAAGGAAAACACCAGTTACTTCGAAAATGATTTCCACGGTGCGCATGTCCCACGGCAACGTGATAATCTCGCGGAAGTGAAAAAAGGTGATATAAAATGGGACGAGAACAAGGATGGTCGCCACCAAGAGGTGTTTTCGGTTTTTGCCGATGGAAGTCCAGAGCGTTCCATCACTATAGCATAACATTCCAAAAAAGAAGAAACTAAAATAGAAAACAAAGTATGCCCAGTCATCCACCAACGCATGGGTCTGTTCAGGAAAGAATGGACGCAAAATCACCTGCGACACCAGAATCAGTGTCGACGGAATGAAAAGCAATCCAGCCGGACTTGATAACGCCTTCGCTACACGTAATCTAAAGTTTTGTGAACGTGGAGAACGGATATAGACTAAAAACGGCAGGGCGATCAACGAAAACACGAACAGGTAGGCGATAAACCACAGGTGATGCCAGCTAAAGCTTCCCGCCGGGTATGCAACAAAGTCGAAAACAGTTTTATAAAAATCAGCGTAGCCATTATACTCTTTGATATGCTCAAAATAGATCTGCGGAGGTACTATAATAAACATTCCGAATACGAGAGGGATAAACAGTCTTTTGAACCGTTCGCCAGCGTATTGTCCGGGCGTGCGTTTGCTCAAAGCCATATATGTGCCGGCACCTGAAATAAAAAGCAGCAGCGGCATGCGCCAGTAATGCAGCCATACCATCCAGTAGCGGAAGCTTCCGCTCGTTTCGGGATTTTTAATATGCCATTCCCAGGGATTGAAAAGCATCCCTGTGTGAAAAAACAGCAGGATAATAATGGCTATCAGTCGCAGCCAGTCAAGGTCATTTCGTCGTTCGTTTTTGATCATGGTGATGTTGAATTTTTGCGCAACTTACGATGCCCATACCCGCAGGACGACTGAATTCATAAAGTCGATAGTCGTTTTTATAAACTCGAACACGCCTGGCGCCATTTAAATCAAGGTTTCTCGTCAAATCATAAATCGTGGCGCTTTCTCGCAAAAATTTACTTTTCTTTCAGCCCAATTTATTGATTTATGAGAAAACTGTTTTTGTTCATCTTTTCCGTATTCACCATTCAGGCAATTGCGCAAACAAATGACCCGAACCTGCCGGACGACCTGCTGACCAGCGATTTTCATCAGAGTCGCCGGGTAAAGCTTAGGGAGCAGCTGCCGGCGAATTCAATGGCCGTATTTTTTGCCAATCCGGTAAGGAACCGGTCGGCGGATGTTGACTACATCTATCACCAGGATCCGGATTTCTTTTACCTGACAGGATATAAGGAGCCGAATGCGGTGCTATTTATTTTCAAAGAGAAGCAAACCGCGAACAATGGAGAGAAATACGATGAGATCATTTTCGTGCAACCGCGCAATGAGCTATATGAGATGTGGACCGGTCGCAGGCTCGGGACTGCCGGCGTTAAGGAACGTTTAAAACTTGATCAGGCATTTAATAACAATGAGTTCAAGAAATACAATATCGATTTCGCCAGTTTTGATCAGATACTCTTCTTCGATTTCAAAAATGATGTGCGCGATACCAAATATGACTCCGCCGATTTATACGATCTGATCAGTCAGTTCAAGGCGAAAGTAAATTATCCAACAACGTCATCGATCGCCGTTAACCCGGAGCCTCCCAAGAATAATCTGAATACAAAGTTGCTCGGCGATATCATGAATAATCTTCGCGGGATAAAAACACCTGAGGAAATTGAGATGATTAAAAAAGCAGTCAAGATCTCATGTGTCGGGCAGATGGAGGTTATGAAGGCATTGAAGCCAGGCATGTCGGAGCGCGAGATCCAGGGTATCCACGAATACGTTTTCAAAAAATACCAGGCTGAGGATGTCGGATATCCCTCAATAGTTGGCGCAGGAAACAACGGTTGCATTTTGCATTACGATATTAATTACAAACCGAACATCACTGCGAAAGAGCTCGTGTTGATGGATCTTGGTGCGGAGTATCGCGGGTACACCGCTGATATCACCCGTACAATTCCGGTAAACGGCACGTTTTCTCCTGAGCAAAAGCAGATCTACGAACTGGTTTTAAAGGCACAGGAAGAAGCCAGAAAAATATGCAAGCCCGGAACGACATTCGAAGAATTAACCATGGCGACAAAAGTGATTGTCAATAAGGGATTAAAAGAACTGGGTATCATTCAGGATGAAAATAAGCCGAACAGGTATTATCCTCACGGATGCTGCCACCATATTGGCCTCGATGTTCATGATCGCGGGAATTACGAAAAGCTTGAAGAAGGCATGGTGATAACGATCGAGCCCGGAATTTACATTCCCGAAAATGCCAATTGCGATAAAAAATGGTGGAATATCGCCGTGCGGATCGAGGATGACTTTCTCATCACGAAAGATGGAAACGAACACCTGTCCGTAATTGCGCCACGAACGGTGCAGGAAATTGAAGATATTATGAAATTACCCAGTCCCCTGGATGATTTCGTCCTACCGGAACTGCAGAAAGAATAATCAAATCAGGAATTAACAGGATGAATTCAATGCAGGTAGTTTCGCGACTATCTGTTTTTTTTTATCTTTAATCATCTCTACCCAAATCTTTGTCTATGAAATTCAATGACATTCTTAGCCTTTTCAAACAAGGGAAAGGTACTGCCCGTAGCCACATGAAGAATCTTATAGAGATGGCTGCCATTGACGGAAACTTCGACCTGATCGAAGCGGACCTGCTGAAAAAAATTGCCAAGCGAAACAACATCTCTGAAAGCCAGTTAAAAAACATTCACAGCAATCCGCATCACGTGGAGTTTACCCTGCCGTCGGACAAGCGTGAAAAGTTTGATCAGTTTTATGACCTGGTTCACATGATGTCAATTGACAATACTGTTCATTCGGAAGAAATGAAGCTTTGTAATCTGTTTGCTGTCAAGTTCGGCTATGCACGCGAAAAGGCGCCCGAATTGATCAAGAGCATTCAGAGCAATATCCAGAATAATCAGACACACACCGATACCTTCAAGCGCCTTGAGTGGATGCTGAACTGAGACGAATATTAATCGCATAAAAAAGGCCGTTCATTTTGAGACGGCCTTCATTTATTTTATTGATTGTTAATTATTCTGATAGCTCATCATCTCAGTCAGCTTTCGTCGATTCGGTTTTCTTATAACTTCGTTATACACCAACATCGCCACCGACGCGATCGCAATTGTTACACCGATTGCTTTTACCACCGCCGATATCTTATCCGTAGCTGGCGGAAGGTACACGACGCCTTCTTCATTCGTTACTGCAGGCTCATTCACATATCTTCCCATGGCCGGAAGGGCAATCTTGTCGAATTGGGTCGCCAGTGTGCTCAGTTCTTTCTGCAGGTATTCACCCTGCATCGGATGGCCGTGACCAGTAGCCGCGATATCAGGATTTAGTGCTGATAGTTTTAACACAGACTGTTTCGCAGAAGCCCAGTTGCATGTAAAATATTTCGGTGGCCCCGACAACTGTTTCGTAAATGTTAACGCATGGACAGCGGATTCTGCTCGTGTGGTAACAAAAGCATCACCTGCGATCAATACTTTATCGCTTTCGCGGAAAAGACTGATGTGCCCCGGCGAATGTCCTGGTGTATGAATGTACTTCCATCCGGGCAGCCCGGGGATGGTGCCGTCATACGGCAAGGTTTTCAGACTGTCAGCCACATCAATCGGCCCACACGGATACATAAACGACATGTACGACATCATGCCTCCACCAACAGATGGATCCGCAGGTGGATATTCAGATTTACCATTCAGGTAGGGCATCTCAAGCTCATGCGCATAAACGGGAACGTCCCATTCTTTCGCGAGTGTCGCGAGTGCGCCAACGTGGTCAAAGTGTCCATGTGTAAGTATGATACAAGTTGGTTTGGCGTCTTCTCCGAAAAGATCATTGGCCATCTTTCTGATTCCTGACGCAGACCACTTCAAACCCGCGTCAACAAGCGCCCAGTTACCAGTGGCTTCATCCTGTATCATATAATAATTCACAAAGAATTCCTTCCTTCCCCAAACACCGGGGGCGACGGTAAACAGCTGTGTGGTTTGTGCTTCCAGACTTTCTAAGTTCATATTGCAGGTGTTTTATTTCAAAAGAAATAAAATATAACAAAGCCATGCCATTGACGTGTCCCAACGTACCGAAAGCCGCACAACATCCAGCGATGCTGGGAATGTTTGTGAACTGCTGAATGGAACAGGTTTTTACTTATCGCAACAGGTTTACGTCCAAAAATAATCGACCATGAAGAACCTGTTGCTTGCTTTTATTATGTCATTATTTTTTCTCGGATGTAATGAGCACTTCACAGAAGAAGAGCTTGCAGAGGATATTCCCGCCGATACGATCTCAGATAAAAGCAATGAAGAAGATTCAACTGAAAACAGTCATGACACAACAAGTGTTAAAGCCTACTTTCCGCCGCTGAAAGGAAATGAGTGGCAAACACTTTCAGTTGATAGTCTCGGATGGGATAGCACCGGCCTTGTTCGCGTTCTTGAGTTTGTTGAATCGAAAAACACGTATGGTTTTATTATACTCCACAAAGGAAAAATTGTCGTCGAAAAGTATTGGAATGGCTGGAACCCAGGAACACAATACCCCATTGCTTCCGCAGGAAAAAGTATAGCTGCGTTGCTCGTTGGTATCGCTCAACAAGAAGATTTGCTTGATATCAACCAGAAATCATCGCACTATCTTGGAGAGGGCTGGACTTCGCTTTCGCCAGAGAAAGAAAACATGATTACTGTAAAACATCAGCTATCCATGACGACTGGACTCGACGAAACTGAAGAGCATTGTATATCACCTGGCTGCCTGAAATTTAAGGCAGATGCTGGAAGCAATTGGGCATACCATAACGGCCCATACAACCTGCTACATCATGTGATCGAAAAAGTTTCGGGTATGTCGATGAGCCAGTTCACGAGAATAAAGCTCGCTGAAAAAATTGGACTGAAAAATTGGACATGGGAAGATTACAATCTCCGGTTGAGCACACGCGACATGGCCAGATTTGGATTGCTCATTCTGAATGAAGGAGAGTGGAACAGCACAAAAGTTCTCACAGATGAAGAATATTTCAATAGCATGCTATCGAGCTCAAACAGTTTGAATGAGTCGTACGGGTACCTATGGTGGCTGAATGGAAAACAAACGTTTATGATTCCTGGCCAGGCTGAAGTTTTCGCAGGCTCACTCACTGCGTCCGCTCCGACCGATATGATCTCTGCTATGGGCATGGGTGATAAGAAAATATATGTGATTCCAAGTCTGGACCTGGTTGTTGTGCGCCACGGCGATGATACCGGCCAACTCGTATTTGGACCCTCTTCCTTTGATTCTGATCTCTGGGCTTTACTGATGCCGGTGATGGAATGATTAATCACACCTGGTCGCGGTACTCGGAAGGTGTCTTTCCGGTAATTTTTTTAAAAGCTGTCGTGAATGACGAGCGTGAATTGTAACCGACCTGCTCAGCAATTTCGTCCACTTTGATATTCTTCTTCACGCGCAATAAGTCTTTTGCGTATTCTATGCGATACTCGGCGGTGAGTTCGAAGAAAGATTTTTTAAAAACCGTGTTGATGATAAAAGACAGCGCATGAACGGAAGTACCCGTGAGCAATGCTAGTCCCGGAAGCGAAAAATCTGTTTTTAAAAATGGCTTTTGCTCACGCATTACTGTATTCAATCGTTCAACGATCTGCTGTTGCTGGTCGGGACTCACAAGTGACGCCTTGGGCTTTTCTGCTTCTGGAAATCCCGTGGATCGGAAAAATCCCGAGCCCTTCATCACCCTGAAGCTTGTGATATAAATGATTACTGAAAGATATGCCGCAAAAATATGATCGCCTGTATCGTTCTTGTTAAGCATTTTTATCACGCCTGTAATAACCAACGCCAGGCCTACATGAAAGACGCCAGTGCGCAAACTTTTAAGCGCAGGGATTTGTGTTGCTAAAAACGATTCACCTCGCGAACGAAATGCGCGTATTACTTCAACAAGCGACAAAAGCCCGTAGAGGATCACGCTTATAAAAGTAAGTAACGTATGATGATCAGTAATCCAGAACATACGCGGGTCTTCGTCACTGAATGGTCTGTATGGGAGATTCAAATCGTAAGACTCAACCCATGAGTTATACTTCACGTCTTCGGGGAGAAGGAAAAAGGGAAATACCAACAGCAGATAGATCAACGGCAAAACAAAATGCAGGTAATGACTTGCCGATACTTTTCCCCTGCTAACACTTACAACCATGAGGTAAAACGCCGGCCCGATGACAAAGGAAATTGGTTCAGAAAAATCAACAAGATGAAGAACGTTAATGATATAGCCGGAATACATTAAAAATATTTCCAGGCTGCAAAGCGCGATGCTGATCAGGAGAATTCCGTAAAAAAAGTTGGCGTGAAGTTTCCGGTTCTGTGGCGACAAAAAGAAAAGCGAAAGAAAAAGCGCCTGGACGATTCCTAAAAATATAAACAATGCAAACAGATCGATCTTGTATGGCATATTCGATCAGATGCTACTCCATCAGTGAAAGACTAATCATCACCGGAAGGTGGTCAGAAGGAAAGTAGGTTCCATCATTATCCTGAATCACCGTGTAACCATCAGCGTTCCATTCGTTTGTTACAAAGATGTAGTCGATCGCCTTACATTCGGTGCCAACCTCAAAGGTGCAATAGGTTCCTGTAATTTCCGGGGCCGGGTCGATCAGTTCAACGGTCATGCCATCGGTGAGAAGGAAATATGGATTCTCCTCTCTTGTGAAATTGAAATCACCTGTGATGATAACAGGCACTTCGAAATCTAAAGCGACGATCTTTTCTTTAATCAGCTCCGCGCTTTTTTGCCGTGCCTGTTCCCCTACGTGATCGAAGTGTGTGTTCACCGCGAGAATTTTTCTTGCCGTTTCTTTATCGATCAATAGCGCCCACGTGGCGACGCGCGTAATTTGCGCATCCCATCCGATGCTTCCCGGAATGTCCGGTGTCTCAGAGAGCCAGAATGTTCCTTGTTCCTGAAGATCAAATCTTTCTTTCTTGAAAATAATTGGCGAAAACTCACCGTTGATCCTGCCATCATCACGCCCGACGCCGACATACTGCATATTATCCCGGGCTGCAGTTAGTTCCTTTACCTGATGATACAACGCTTCCTGTACTCCGAGAATGTCAGGATCATTTTCTTTGATGATGTCGAAAACTCTGGCTTTGCGATTGGACCACGCATTGGGCCCATCTTCCGGATTATCATACCGGATATTATAAGTCATGACTTTCAAGGTTTGCGCAGATAAGGAGAAACTCACAAGGAGGCAGCAAACAGTCAGACGTGCAATCATAAATATGCGGATTACTTACCTAAAGATGCAAATATTAACCCACACGAAAAAGATGACGAGAACAGAGAAATGATCAGGACAGAGATTTATCCGAATGCCTCCACGCCGTAAACTTCGTCCGGCATCATTCGCTTGAAAAGATTTTCGATGCCGGCTTTCAACGTTACTGTAGATGAAGGGCAACCGCTGCACGAGCCTTGAAGTTTAACTTTTACGATACCATCTTTGAAAGAGTGAAATGTAATGGCACCGCCATCCTGCTCAACGGCAGGCCTGATGTACTCATCGAGGATCGTTTTAATTTTTTTTGTCGTTTCAGTTTCTTCCTGCGCTTCGGCCTCCGGTTCGTTTACTTCAATGATAAACCGACCTGATTCAAGAAAACTTTTGATATGGTCCTTGATCTTGCCCTGGATCTCAAGCCATTCCACGTCACCCTTCTTTGTAACAGTGATAAAGTTGCTCATGTAGAACACGCGTCCGACAAAATCATAAGCAAATAGCTCTTTCGCGAGTGGAGCATTTTCGGCGCTCTCTGCATCCGGGAAGTCGAAGCTCATGCCTTCCGGGATAAGCATCTCATTCACGACAAATTTCAACGAATTTGGATTCGGATTCGATTCAAGGTAAATGTGAACGTTCTTGGGTGCGGCCTGAAGCATAACAGTGTTTTTCTATTCCAACAAAAGTAGGGCGTATATAAGTTCAATGAAGCGGCATCAAATTTCCGCCGGATCGACATCGGGTTCCGGGTCGCCAAGCGAATTCTCCCACTTACTGACAACGGCGGTTGCAATGCTGTTACCGACAACATTTGTCGCGCTGCGCCCCATGTCTAAAAGTGGATCAATGCCGAGCAATAATGCCAGGCCAGCTTCGGGAATATTGAAAGTCACCAATGTACCCGCGATAACCACCAATGATGCACGCGGCACCCCGGCAATTCCCTTACTTGTCACCATTAACACGAGCAACATGCTTAACTGGGTTGCGATTGAAAGTTCAATGCCATAAGACTGTGCAATAAATAGTGACGCAAACGTCATATACATCATACTGCCATCGAGATTGAACGAATAACCCAGCGGGAGAACAAAGCTCACGATCTTATCCTTGCAACCGAAGCGTTGCAATTCCTGCATTGTTTTAGGGAAAGCTGCCTCGCTGCTTGATGTACTGAAAGCCAAAAGAATCGGTTCTTTGACCCGCTCGATCAGGTTAATGATCCGCTTTCCGACGACTAAGATCCCCGCGGTGATCAGGATGATCCATAACACGAAAAGTCCGAAGTAAAATTCTCCAATAAACAGTGAATACGTTTTAAGGATAGACAAGCCTTGTTTTGCAATGATCGCAGCCATCGCTCCAAATACAGCGATCGGTGCGAAGTTCATCACGTAAGCGGTCATTTTCAAGATCGCATGCGCGGCCGCATCGAGGGCTTTTATAAGAACCTTTCCGGGCTCGCCAATCGCTGCGGTCGCAACGCCGAAGAATAAGGCGAAGATCACAATTTGCAGGATCTCATTTTTTGCCATCGCATCAATGACGCTGGTCGGAAACATGTGGTAGAGAAACTGCTTGATTGTTAAGCCCGACTTTGTAATGCCTGTGTCATCGGCTTCAGGCAAGGGCAGGTTCATTGCTATTCCAGGCTCGAACCAATTCACCAGCACGAGACCCAATAGCAAACTCAACAGGGATGCTGAAAGAAACCATAAGAGCGTTTTGCCGCCAATCCGGCCAACGGAGTTGATGTCACCAAGTTTTGCCACGCCCACTATTAACGTCGTGAGCACCAGTGGTGCGACAACCATCTTGATTAACCTGAGGAAAATATCGGCGATGAGCGCAAAGGGCTCAACCTTCGCGTCGCGGCTGCTAATGACTTCGTTTCGCGAATTGACCAGCTCTAACTTGACAGCATTGAGGGAATCGAGAGCGCTTGTTTCTTTATTTGTGACAATTTCGTGATTAACCTTCTCGATCCGGATTTCATAAGCCTGGATTTGTTCATTATCGTCGAAAACGTAATACTTATTCAGTAGATACCCGACTACGATACCGGCGATTAACGCGATTATAATGTATAATGTGAGCCTATTCTTCTTTTTAGGCCCGGGGACATGTTCCATTTGCACCGATTAAAACCAACATTCGAAGCGACAGCCGTCGCCAAACTAGGGCGCAATATAGTTATCTTCCGGATGCTTTCAAGGATTCAATGGTCGGTTGTGAAGAGGCGCATTTCTGCGCCCGGGCTATGTGCCGCGCTTGCTGCTAACGATGATGATCACCCCGGCGACGAGTAGAATAACGCCGGTTATTGGCGACCAGTAAATGGGAGTTTTCTCTGTTTTATTGATCTCTATCGGGCCGATATCTGCTACTTCTTTCTTGGTGACGAGGTTGAACCCCGTAAATACGGTCATAATGCCGCCAATTACGATTAATAAAATTGCTAACGTTCTCATAAACTTCGTTTTAGTTTATGAGCAGTTAAAAGCGCATGCCTGGTGATGATAGAGATCTTAAAGCGGCACTCATGCTACGTACCCGAAGTAAGATGTTAGTGACTGCGGGATGCTAAAGAACAATTTCGCCCTGTATCAGGGTTTTGATGTTTGATGATTGGTTTCTGAGAAAGAGATCAGCAATAACCAGCGCAGCCATCGCTTCAACAATTGGAACGGCCCGCGGTACAACGCATGGATCATGGCGACCTTTTCCAGAGACCGTCACGTCAGTTCCATTTTTGTCAACTGATGCCTGATCCTGCATGATCGTCGCTACGGGCTTGAACGCCACATTAAAATAAATATCCTCGCCATTGGAAATTCCACCCTGTACGCCGCCGGATAAATTGGTCTTCGTTCTGATCTTCTCCCCGTCGTTGTAAAATGCATCGTTGTGTTGGGAGCCGCGCAAGGATACGCCCTCGAACCCACTACCATATTCGAAGCCCTTCACCGCGTTGATCCCAAGCATGGCTTTGCCCAGCTCTGCATGAAGTTTATCGAACACTGGCTCTCCAAGACCAACCGGGGCGTTTTTAATAACGCCTGTTACAACGCCGCCGATCGTGTCACGATCAAGACGCACCTGGTCAATCAACGCGATCATCTGCGAGGCAACTTCAACATCCGGACAACGAACTATGTTATCTTCCGTCTTCGATAAATCGAGATTTGTATAATGCCCTGTTTTGATGTCACCAACCTGCGAGACAAAAGCCTGAACCGTTACACCGAGTTTTTTCAGCAATAGCTTTGCAATGGCTCCGGCGGCAACACGTGCTGCTGTCTCGCGCGCAGAGCTTCGTCCGCCACCGCGATAATCGCGAATGCCATATTTTACATCGTAAGTATAGTCGGCATGTGAGGGGCGAAACGCTTCTGCGATATGGCTATAGTCTTTGCTGCGTTGATCCTCATTAAAAATGACAATCGCTATCGGTGCGCCGGTAGATTTTCCTTCAAAGACACCGCTCAGCAGATTACACTTGTCGGCTTCTTTTCGCTGCGTGGTAATTTTTGATTGCCCGGGTCTTCGTCTTTCGAGCTCTGACTGAATAAACGATTCGTCTATTTCGAGTCCCGCGGGACATCCATCAACAACAACGCCGATGGCAGCGCCATGTGATTCACCAAATGTTGTGATCCTGAAGATTGTACCGAATGAACTGCTCATGAAATTCCCAGGACATGAAGCGTATCCTGTTACTTTTTGATTACAAGATACACGGAAGCGCTTAATACAACCAACATAAAAACATTGAAAGCGATCTTTTGCCAGTTCATATCCTGTACCAGCATCAGCGAATTATCGGCAGTCTCGATCTTATCATAAAAATTACCGAGATCATTCGATTGAATTGCTTCATTCTTACGACTCTCGCCCGTGACGTAAACCGTTAGTTTCGATTTAAGTGTATCGTAGCTTGCTTTGCCAGGATTAAAATACACCAGCTGAAAATAATCACCGAGATCGTAAGTGCCTGGCTCCTTTGGGATCATAAAATAGTTAAACGATTTAGTGCCGGTGACCCGACCATTATTTCTATTGACATCCTGCCTAACGTTTGGCTCATAAAATTCGAAACTACCATCATTGTTGATCACTGGTTTTTGAATTGCCGAGATATTGCCTTCACCGTAAACGCTGAATGTATACGCGCCACTTCTTCCTGTTTCCAGGTCTGTTGTTGGCATATTTTCCGTTAAGCGGTAATCGCCAACCGCCACGACATTTTTCAACGGATGCGGCGGCAACTCCTTCACTTTAATCCGTTTTTCCTGCGAATGAAAGGTCTTGAAATCCTCTTTACGATTCTGACCGAAGAATGAAGGATTCTTTGCCACCTTATACTTGATCATTTCAAGTCCAACGCTTGGGAAAACAATTGGCTCGGCGTTCAAAGGATAGAACGTCGCCTGATAAATTTTGTACTGCGTGTATTGCTTGCCATTCAGCTGAATCGTTTCTCCTTCAATATTCTCGATGTTGAAGTTTTCCTCCCAGCAGTTTTCCGGCTTGATCTTTTTCAGGATCGCAGTCAGTTGTTTTGCGAGATCGTAAAACTGAAGATGCGCACGGTTATCTTCCGAGACAAAAAAGCATAACGTTGCATTGAATCCTTCACCGACATAGACTTCGTTTTTAGAAGTTGTGATTGCCAGGAACGCATCGTCTTTTGTATCTACAAACTCTGTTTCACCTCTCCCGAAAAAGTCGTCGGCAGGATTGCGATCAAAAAAGCTCTTGTAAGGATCACGCTGCTGCACAGGTGGTCCAACCTTGACACGTTTACCAGTAACGCTGATGATCTTATCGTTCACCTTCATTTTAAACGAAGGCACCGTAACTGTTCCCTGCTTGGTTGCAACGTAGGTCATGATAACACTTTGCGACGATGATATCTGGCCGTTAATGATGTTTGTTGTTGATTGCGTCGAAGTGCCGCGTTTGCGAAAC
>Ga0196965_1000228_pt1 | contig 39359 bp, 47 predicted proteins | sample S1_20metaG_FD_148668 | JGI IMG/M metagenome (GOLD analysis project Ga0196965, IMG submission 148668) | Soil microbial communities from Anza Borrego desert, Southern California, United States - S1_20 | ecosystem: Environmental > Terrestrial > Soil > Desert | place: USA: California | collected...
ACCGATGATACTGGTGATGGTTGGTACCGTCGTAGCTGGATTTTTGATCATGCAGGCCGGCAAAACATTGATGAACCAACGTCACGCAGATGAAGGAACGATTCCGGCGTTACGATGACATACTTCACAAGCGTTCACTCGAAGACGGCGTATTCGGGTTTGGATTGGAACCCGGCCGTCCTTTTTCATTTGTCTGCTTTCTGTTATTTCCATAGCTTCTCCAAAGAAAGAATGCAAGGATCAGCACAACAACAACTATTACTATAAATGCCATAACGTTTTGGTTTTAATTACCGCTTCACTGTTAGCGGTGTACCTCTCTCGATCACTTTGATCAACGTGCCCGCCTCAAGACGATCATTCAATCTCATGCCATTCAGCACCGCGATCTCTTCGTGACGATCTTGTGGCATCTGGAAACGTGTCAAAGCGCTTTGTAGCGTCGTTGCGTTATCAATTGTCTTGATGCGAACAAGTTCCGGCTGACGTGTAATCTTTTCCTGGTCGGTGAGTTCATTGAAGCTCCGCATTGTATTCTGAAAGGTCCTGGCATAGGTATCAAAATTCTGTTTTGCGGATGCGCCGATCATCGCATAGATGTTGCCGCCATATTGAATTAAATAGATGAGTGTCCGTACAGATGCCTGTTGTTGTTGACCTTGTTGCGCATTCTGATCGGCGATGATTGCAATTGCGTTTAGTCCGTTAACGGTTTCACGCCCGGACTGAGCCGGGGAAAGCTGATACTTCTGCAGCAGGCTTTCAGCGGCTGCTTCAAGGTCGTTGCCCTCGGCAAGTGTCAGCAACATAAAAGCTTGTCCTTGCGGTTCTACAATCTGCACCTGCTGTGGCGTGTTCTGTACCTGCCATTGTGCCGGAATTGGAAATTGAAATTTCATCACAGGATGAAAGAACATGTTGTTCTCCACGAACCCCTGCTTCGGATCTTCGCCATAGATAATCCCATCAATCATCCGCAAATAGCTGTCGCGGTTTACGCTTAAATCCTTATCGGTCTTGCGGTCCCATTCGTTGGCAAGTCTGGCTACTTTCTTTTCGCGGTCAGCCGGATCCGGATGTGTTGATAAAAATGTAGGAATCTCCTGACCAGCATCTGCGCTCAACCGGTCAAGTGTGCTGAAAAATCCAGCCATCTCTTCCGCGTCATAACCAATCTTGGTAGAATACTCTACCCCAAGTTTATCGGACTGGCTTTCCGCATCACGCCCGAACTTCAGGAACAGAAGCTGCATGCCCTGTCCTGCCAGCTCAGCATATTGTGCAAAAGTTGGCGACAGAACAGAACCTGCGATCAGGCCAATTTGTCCAAGCATGGCGTTACTATATTGCTTCGCGGAATGACGCGCTGTGATGTGCCCTATCTCATGACCGAGCACGCCGGCAAACTCAGCTTCGTTGTTGAAGTGCGCCATGATGCCGCGCGTGAAGTAAACATAACCGCCGGGTACAGCGAACGCGTTAACGACCGGAGAATCAACAATCTTGAATTCATATTTCAGGTCTTTGCGGTGCGACACCGCCGCCATTTGTTGTCCCTTCTCCTTAATAAATTTTTGTAACGTAGGATCTTCGTATAATCCCATGGTAGCAATAATCTGCGGATCAGATTGAGCACCCAATGCCTTCTCCTGGCTTTCAGACATCAACATAAAATCGCGTTTCCCGGTAACGGGATTTTTCGCACAACCATGTAACAGAAATATGGTTAGCAGCAGCGACCAGCTTAATAATTTCGTTTTCATAACTTCCCCTCTATTCAACCCATTTGTGTAATTAAAAAGAACTATACCGGTTATGAAAAACGGGGAGCAACTAAGGGACGTTGGTCCACTTGCCAGCCGTAGGATGCTCACGCCCGCACACAAACCGGTTCACACAACCGGGAAAAATTTCTATGATGTGATGAACGAAATGGTATAATGGGTCGTTTTTTAAGTGGATTTTCCCAGGCATGGTTTTTAATAATCATGTTATACCATATTCATAATAACTAGTGGGGTTTAAAAGGTTAGGATATGGATAAATTTCCCCGGAAGCCGTCCGGGGAATTCTTTTTTAAAATCAACCTTCCAATTATATAGTAAGTGGGAAAGTCATGGAGGGAGGAGCCCCGCATCAAACAGATGCGGGGTTTCGTTTTTTTAGAGGATTTTGGGATGCACGCCCGGGCTATATAGCCGGTTTGGCATAACATTTTTACCACTCGCTTTACTCTTTATCAGTAGATAAGGTATTACGTTTCCTAATTGATGAAATTCCCCGGAAGATGTCCGGGGAATTCATTGAACTGAACAAACAAAATTCGAAATAGAGCCTCCTTATCGGGAGGCTGTTTTTATTTAAGGACTGTCATGCGATATCAGATTCGTTCAAGTGTCATCTCGCTATTCGCGACGACATCCTCCAGGCGAATTCGCTGATCAGATTGCTCAACCACCACCCAATCGCTATTGAGCAGATTGAATGATTCTACCGGCTGAAATTCGAGATTTAGCTTTAACTGATCACTTGGTGCCTGAAAGCTTGACCACGATCCGGCGAGCGTCACATTATTACGGACAACCTGAACGGTGCCGTCTCCCTGAAAAGTGAAGCTGAAACCGGTGAACTGCTCGGTCTCATCTTTATCTTTAAAGTAATAGGCGACATTCCAGTGTGAGCTTTGAAGCGCTGAAGCGACGTGCTGCCGCGTGGGCTTTATGGGCGCTTCATTTATTTGATCGCCCTCATCGCACGATGAAACAGCGACCAAAACTGATAAACTTAACAATCCTGCAACCACGAACACTGTATCCAACTGCTTCATACCATCATTCCTTTACGGAGATGACCGCTAATAATCGTATGCCTGGTCTTCAACCGGCCATTATGCAGCGGAGCGGATGCGTGGCATGCTTTTTATACAATTTTCTATGACTACTAACAGTCAACCTTCAGGTATAGGTTAGGTAAATAAAATCCCCCGGAAGCCGTCCGGGGGTTTTATATTTTAGGAGGTTCCATTCCTGGATTTAATCTCACACCGACCGACAACACCCTCTCAATAACATTTCTTTTCTTATACGATAACGAAATTACATAAGCTGCCTGCTATTGGACATCATTGAGAGAAATGCGGACAGCTCATGCACGAGTTCCTCATACTGTTCAGCAGTCTGCGTTTTCATCAGATCAATCTGCGTCAGATAAGAATACAATTGATCACGCAATACTTTGCGAATCACATTTGGATCGTCAATCGAAGGTTGATCCACCTGATGCGTCGAAAATTTCTTCAGTAATTTATCGCTCGCGCTGATAAATGACGCTACCTCTGATCGTCTCAGCAGGAAATCATCACAGTAGTCGTCTATCACCGCGTAGGCGGAAATAAGACGATTCTCAAGCTGGCTTAAATTATATATGTCGGACATAAATCAAATCGAGTGTAGCAAAAAAAAACCCGGTATTACCCGGGCTTCATGTATAGGTTTAAGCTGTAAAAACTAACATATACCCGGGTCAACAGCCAATACCACCAATGCTTTTGGTCGTAACGTTGTTGTGATATTTTTATTGGCTGTGATCATAATAGACAAAGGTAGCAGAAAATTTCATTTGTCATACAGATTCGAAATCCTTTTATGCGCCTGCGCGGAACGGATCCCCAATGCCGGCGTAAATTTCTTTGCACCCGGTAATCCAAAAATATTGTATGTATCGAAACACATTGGTTAACTTTGCATCTCTGTCAAACTTAACCACCTCTGCCTATGTTGCCGGTATCCGGGAATGTTGAAATAGCGCCAGTAAAAACCAAACCGCATATTGATACGGAGGTTTTGTCATCCATATCGCCAGCTGTGCTGGAGGATTCGTATGTCTATGTCCATTGCTATTACAACAACACGGGCGACGATATGATGCTGCGCATTTGGAAGACTACCTTCCTGGTGGACAAGGCAACCGGCGTACGTACCCGGTTGGTCCATGCAGAGAATATCAGCTTCGCTCCGTTGTGGACGCCGATTCCAAATGGACAGCCGTATTCGTTTCTTCTTGTTTTCGAGGCGCTGCCTAAGTCTTGTCAGCAGTTTGATCTGATCGAAGACATCCCGCAAGCCGGAGGATTCGAAGTACGAGACATTCAGCGGAACGCGAGCGATGTCTACCACATCAATATGTGATCTATTCCATGCTTAAGATCAGCCTCAAAAAGCTGCGTAGATCCTTATGAGGCTCTTCATCATCGAACGCGTGTTCATAAGTCTCACCTTCCTTCGTGACAACACGGATCAAAGAATGCATTGCGCCATCAAACGATCTCTTGGACGACGGCGACTGTAGCGCTGAAACGTTACTTACATCGATCGTACGAACGGCATCAACAAGCTTATCCCATTCTGCTTTTGTCGTAATACGTTTTTGAACCTGGTCTTCTCCCCGTCCCTGAACGGAAGTAATGACGCTATCTTCCCGTATTGTGATCCTCTTCTGGTAACCGCGGGTTAAGGTCGAAAATTCAATCTTTTCGACGGACACATTCTGTTGTTTATCGCATTGAGTTACTGACATGCTGAGCGTGACTGCAAAGAAAATAAGTCTGGATATGATCATGATCCAAAATAACAAAGAAGATTTCGAATTACGCCAGGACTAGTTTGCTTTAGCAGCAGATAATTTTTCCTGGATAAAACGAAGGTGGTATTGCGTTATGGGATCTTTAATCCTGGGGATCGCACGTTCAATTAACTGGCGCATGCTTTCAAACTTGCCACTGAGGATGGGTCCGACATCCCGGTAATCACGATTCGGTCTCGACGCCAGATCGATCAACTTGTCCACATAAGCACGCTGGAGGTTGCGACGATAAATTGTTATCGGCGACAACGTCTTCAACTCAGTCCACATCATTTCATCAATGTCGTTGAAGTACGCGACCATTGAGTACGCCCTTTCCGGATACATCGCTTCATGCACCGCAAGGCGTGAGAGTGTTCCGGGGCTCAGCATATGATTTAATACCATTGCCTGAACCTGACTTACAGTTTGTGTCGGCGATTCGCCGATGCGCGCAAGTATGAGGGTATCGAGCAACCACTGTGGCGTAGTGAATACATGCTTATCAACGAACGCCATTGCCTGTTTTTGTTTCGACAACGGTACCATCTCGAACACGGCTCCCTCCTGATCTGCCGTTTTTGGTGTCTCGTAAATCCCGCCGATGTTGGTGATAACGTGGCCGACGTAATACTCAAACTGCGTTTCAACAGTGTTGTACATGTTATCAAGATGTTTGTACCCTTCGTTTGGTCTGTACGTCCAGTCCATCAGGCTCTTTACCACACGCTGAAGGTTTTTAATTCCGTATTCACCAGCAGCCATTGCATTATCGCCAAGGTCTTCGGTTTGTGCACGTGGATCATCGCTGATGAATTCACTTCCAAACCACAGCGCTTTGTTTTCCATCTTCTCAACAACCCATTTGTTTAGAAGTGGAATCTCCTCTTCAGGTGTTTCAATTTCGGGATACCAACGATAGCCCCATTCAATTGCCCAGATGTCGTACGCACCAATGCGCGAGATCAATCCTTTTTCCGTTACACTGTCTTCCGGCTGTGCAACATAGTTGAACCGCGCATAGTCCATGATCGAAGGTGTGTGTCCGTTGACCTCAAGCCACTCGCGATCGCGCAGTTTTTCTACCGGTACTGCCGAGCTTGCTCCATAGTTATGTGTAAGCCCGAGTGTGTGACCTACTTCGTGTGCGGCTACGGATCTGATCAACTGACCCATCAACGCATCGTCGAAAGTCATTTGTTGTGCTCGTGCATCTGTTGGCCCGCATTGCACCATGTACCAGTCACGAAGTATAGACATGAGGTTGTGATACCAGTTAATGTGGCTCTCCAGAATCTCACCACTCCGTGGATCTGTAACAACCGGCCCCGCGGCGTTAGCATGTGTGGATGGTTTGTAAACAATCGCCGAGTGTCGTGAGTCCTCCAGACTCCAACCCGCATTCTCGTTGGCAGATGGAGCCTCACGCGCGATGATAGCGTTCTTGAATCCCGCTTTCTCAAAAGCGACCTGCCAGTCTTCGATGCCCTGCTTCAGATATGGAATCCATTTCTTCGGTGTTGCAGGATCGATATAGTAAACGATCGGCTTTTGTGGTTCTACAAGTTCGCCAAGTTTGTACCGTTCTTCATCCTCCGGCTTTGGTTCAAGACGCCATCTCTTTATATACGTAACTTCTTTTACGCCCTGAGGATTCGCGTTGTAGTCAGTATACCGTTCGGAGAAGTACCCCACGCGCGGATCAGCAAACCTTTTACGCATCGGCTTCTTAGGTAGGAGCACAAAGGATGTGTTCAATTCAAGTGTATATGTCTTGTCGGCGTTGGATGCGCGATACGTCTTGATCGTCCTTAGCTCAATATTCAGCGGAAACGCATTCACATCTTTGATATAGCTCATGTTGCGCATTAAGCCGCCGACGTGCATGCTGTTTCGCGCACCGGAATTAAAAAACAGGATATCATTATCACCGTTCAGATAATCGGTGACCTCGATTACCTGTCCCCTACCGTTAGGGCTATACGCACCTATACCAAAGGCTGCCACAAGAGGCTGGAGGTTTGATCGCAACACTGCATCATACATCGCGTTTGAACTGTCGCCTACATTGTCCTCGTATGTTATGCGTCGGAGAAACAGCTTATGATCCGGGCCTTTTTCGAAACGCACGATCCTGCTACCGATCTGGTCTCCGGCGTAACCGGAATAACCTGGCCGCATTCCCGCGGCGCCTTGTGCAATCCGGCTCACGATTAAAAGATCTCGACCGAGCAAGCTGTCTGGAATCTCGAAGTAGTAGTTATCAGCAACTTTATGGATTGTAAACAACCCCTTGCGGCTTTCTTTATTCTTCAGCAGGTTGTAATAATTGCGCGGAGCAGATAACTGATCATTCCCCGCTGGTACCGAAGACGGAGATTCTTTCACGGTGTCCTTTTTCAGCGTGTCCTGCCGAAGCAACAATAAAGACTCCAGGGTCTGTGCGTTGGATATGCTAAAGGAAGAAATAAATAAAAGGAGGACAATCAATCGCTGCATTCTTCTCTGGTTGGTGTTGACTTTTTCCACAACGGTTAACGCATATCTTCTTTTGATAGTGCCATCAAGTCGAGGCAAATACCTGGCAAAAGTTACATCAACCAAAATTAAACATCTGAAAGGTTGTAACAGCTGGTGTTTGCAAACATTAAAGCAGGCATACATTTTAAAGTAATACCAGCACTAAAACGATTGCGTTATGAAACAACTGTATTACAAAGGTGAAGGTTACGACTTCGAGGTGCGTGAGATCAACGGAAAACGCCAGTATTTTCTGTCAAAAGAAGGAATTCTTAAACATACAGTAGAGCAAAGTGAGCTCGATATTAAATCGATTGTAAGCTTAATTCTCGATTCATATTACCGCAATGCCCGGCCAGGCGTTCAGACCAGTCAACTTGCTTAATCACTTGTAGATCAAGTTCTACATACGAAATACTCATACATGACGATACGAGGGGTTGGCGTTGCACTGTTAGTGATATTTTTTTTAGTCCGGTGCGACTTGCTTGAGTACAGTCCGAATCAGGTGTACGATCAGGACACACCGGTAAATCTCAATCAAAAGAATCTGGATAAGCTATTCGCTACGCCGGGCGACGACACGATCACCATCGCATTCGTCGGTGACTCGCAACGGTTTTACGAAGAGCTTGAGTCATTTATCGATACCGCGAACGCCATCAGCTCCATTGACTTCGTGCTCATGGCTGGCGATATCAGCGACTTCGGGCTGCTGGAGGAATTCGAGCAAATCGAAGATATCCTATCCACGCTGAACAAACCATTCATTAGTGTTGTGGGTAATCACGACGTGCAAGCCAAAGGCGAAGAAACATTCGAACGCATGTTTGGACCACTCAACTTCTCGTTCATATATAACAAGGTGAAATTCATCGCGCATAATACCAACGGACGTGAATATGCACCAGGGACGATTCCGGATATGGCGTGGTTAAGAAAAGAATTCTCAAAAGACGACGGTGCTCAGTATTATGTTCCCGTGTCGCACATTCCACCGTTCGATGATGACTTCGATAAAGATCTTGAAGCCGATTACACGCAACTGCTTCGCGAGAAGAAGCCGATCATTTCTCTGCACGGCCACATCCATGAATTCAAAGATGGGTTTCCATACGAGGACGGCGTTCGCTACATGACGAGCCATTCATTCGAGCTACAATCATTTGTTCTGTTGAAAATTGTGAAGGGGAAGATCTATCATGAAATCATTTCGTATTAACGTTGTGTTCACAGCCCTGTTGGTTCTTGTCGCATCAGAAGCCTGCAGTCAGAAATCATTTTTAAAACCAGACTTTCTTGCCTTGCAACACGCGGGTAGCATTGGTTATCTGAGCGCTGGTCTCGGCTACGATGTTTTTCAGTCAAGAGCGAGAATGAGTTTTCATTATGGCAACGTACCTAAAAACCTGGGCGGTAATCTTGATATCTTCACTGGTAAATTTCTTTGTGTACCTGCTGTTGTCAGAGTATCGGAACTGGTGATCATTCATCCCATCGATGTTGGTGTGATGGTAAGCTATCACACGGGCGAAAATTTTAAATCGAATGTGCCGGATTACTTCGAGAGCAACTATTACTGGTGGCACACGAACCTCAGGTTTCATGTGGCGGTTGAGCAATCCGTGAATGTGTATTTTCATGAACGTCGTTTCCATCGCATGAGCGCGTACATTGAATTTAACATGAACGACTTATACCTCGTCAGTTATTTTACCAACACATCAACGCTCGGGCTTGACAAACTTGTAAAGGCCGGGATCGGAACACGCATCTGGTTCTAGTTTCCAATGGTCAACCGCTGGGAATGCATTCGCTGAAAGCGAACGAAATTCCTGAAATACTTCAGGGCATCGGTTAATTTCATATACGGATACCGGGATACATTACACTTGCTGATCTCGTAGATGATCCCCCAATGGCGTAATGCATCGCGGTAAGCTGACATAACACTTATACCCGGATCGAAGATGTGCAGCGGTTCCGAGCCAACACCATTTAACTCGAGGATCTTGAAGTCTCCACTCTTTAAAGCCTGTTCATCCCGGCATTTAATATCAAACCTACCGAAATAGAAACCATCAATACGACTGCAGATTTCATCCATCTTCGCTGTCAATTGTGAATCAATCAGATTTCTCGCATCGTGAAAGGTCGTTCCATACGAATGATTTCCTATTTCGCTTAAACGTATTACTTCTCCACGCGCGGGCACCCAAAGTAAATCAATCACGGCATTTCCCTTCACCCGCGAAATCTGTGGTCGCGCACGTTCATCACGCTGCATCAACTCCCAAACGGATGACACGCCATCGCCGGTAACGGACAAAAACTTTTTCACTGCGAGCGAACTGATCACGCCGCCCACAGCGCCGGGCATCCGGTAATAAAGCAAGCCGTACTCCTCCGGCTCTGCAATAAATTCCTGTAGAAGGAAAGGCATCCTGATCATAGAGAGATAACGCGCGAGTTGTTGCTGATTGTAAATCACTTCTGCGAGCCATCCGCCCTGACCGATATCTGGCTTAAGTACAAATGGAAAACGTATATTGCGGGCGTTAATATCATAGAGCACTTTTTCAAGTGTTGGCGCGGTGCTGTAATAAATGGTTTCAGGGATATAAACGCGATCGATCCTGTTTAGTATGTCGATCTTTGACTCCCCCAGTAAACCGCCGGTTTCGATCACCGGGTTTGCGGCGCTGAAGAAAAAGGGAGAGCGCGCTTTCAGCGACAACCATAACCAGTATATGTAAACCGGCAAATGGAATACATGCGAGTTCCAGAATTCATGGTGTTTTGGTCGCCACATAACCCAGGTAAAGTTAAAATTGTGCCCTGTTGAATTGCCGCTTTTCTTCTATGCCGATCTTTAAATAAATTCCCGAATGAAAATTTTAGCGTACATCGTTCTAACTCTTTTTCTTAACCGTGCGATCGCACAGGAAATCGCCATCACCTTCGATGACGCCCCTACCCCGCAATCCAAAATATACGATGGCAATACCCGAACTTCAAGGATCATTGAGCAGCTGAAAACTTCCAACGTTGACCAGGTTGCTTTCTTTGTGATCACCAAACAAATCGATGATGATGGTGCAGACAGGTTGCGGGCGTATACCGATGCCGGTCATCTCATCGCCAACCATACGCACACACATCAATGGATCCACCGGCAGGGTTGTAAGAATTATCTTGACGGTATCACGGAAGCACATAATCGTCTGGACAAGATGGCGGGTTATACACCATTCTTCCGATACCCCTTTCTTGACGAAGGCCGAACTCGTCCTGTCCGGGATTCAATTCGCAATCATCTTGGTGCGCTTGGGTTGAAAAACGGATATGTTACCATTGACAACTATGACTGGTATATCAACACGCTTGTGAATCGTGCGAAAGCAGACAGCCTGAACGTTGATTATGATAAGCTCCGCGACTTTTACATCGAACACATCTGGAACAGCATTCAATTCTATGATGCGATTGCCCGCAAAACGATCGGGCGATCGCCGAAGCACGTGCTTCTTCTCCATGAAAATGATCTTGCCGCGATGTTCATTAATGATCTGATCGATTTTATACGAAAGCAAAATTGGAAGATCATTTCTCCGACGGAGGCCTATACCGATCCGATCGCCGACATCATTCCGGATGTATTATTTAATGGCCAGGGACGCATCGGTGCAATTGCATTCTCTAAAGGAGTTCCTGCGAAGGAACTTGTGCAAGAAAGCGAAGACGAGGAATGGCTTGAACGCGAAATGAAAATCCGGAATATTATCACAGCACATCGTTAACCTAATGGTTGGCACTTGTTTTTTGCGTTGAATCTGATTGCAGAAAACAATAATTCACCAGATATGAAAGCTTCGTCAACTCTTGGCGGCCTGGCAGGTGCCCTGGCCCTTACGCTCCTTAATGAGACTATAAAGAAAGTTAAAGCAGATGCTCCGCGTCTTGACCTGTTGGGTCAGAATGCCCTGGCTAAGCTCATGAAGGGTAATGATTTTATGCCCCAAACGGTGACGAAATTTTTCCCGCTTGCCGGCGACCTGGTAACCAACTCGTTATTCTACGGAATGGCAAAGGGATCAGATTCAACGAACACACTTTTGCGCGGAACGTTGTTGGGACTGGCTGCAGGGGTTGGCGCTGTTGCACTGCCAAAACAACTTGGGTTACCAGAAGCGCCGACGAACCGTACTACCGACACGAAGATCCTGACGGTTGCCTGGTATGTTGTCGGCGGGCTCGTTGCGGCAGCCGCGATCAACGCGCTGGACAAGGCCCTTGATAAACCAAAGCTTCCGGAGAACAAGGAGCTTAAAAGTGGCGCCGTGAAAGTAGGAAAACAGGTCGGTAAAAAGATCTACGAAAACATTTAGTCGTCAATGATTAAAAGTATTGGATTCCTGTTAACCATTGTGGGAATTGCGGGACTGATCCTGGGAGTGCTTGGTATCTTTGGCAGAAACTATTCAGGTTTTAGTCCCTGGGCGCTGGCAATCCTGGGCCTTATCTTCTTCAGCTCCGGAATTGGACTGTTGAAGTCGCGGGCAAATAGCGATTGATGAAGGTAAACGTTTCAACTGCGATGCTTCTGCAGCCATTCACTACCGGTTGCACCGATGGTTATCATATTCAAGTTCTTCGGAGTTGCGCAGAAAAGCCCCGTCAGTGTAGAAGAACTCGCAGAAGCATGAAAGGCTTCAACGTTAATAATTGCGAGTGTTACTCGCGGGACATGCACGCTACACATACGCAATCCCGAAGGGGGTTCAATTGATACACGATTACATTCAACCCCTTCGGGGTTGGGAAGCTTCTGCCAGTATCACCACCGGTTGCACCGGTGGTTATCATATTCAAGTCCTTCAGACTTGTGCAAAAAAGCCCGTCAGTGTAAATGATGAAGTCCAACGTCAAAAGCAACAAGTCTTCCAGTATATCCATTAAGTGTTTACCAATTGACACAGCTCATCGAACAGACTCTGCACTTGGCCAGTACTAGGTTGCAACTTTTCCCAGTGGACGTTGCAACTTTTCCCAGCCAAGGTCGCAACCGAACCGGTACGAGGTCGCAACATTTCCGGGTGGAGGTCGCAACTGAACTGGTGCTCATTGCAACTTTTCCCGATGGAGGTCGCAAGCGAACTGGTACGCATGCCCAACTTTACCTGGCTGCGTTTTATGTTTTATTCGTCGCGTTTCATGTTTACCTGGTGGCATGCCCAACCTGTAGGGTGCGAGGTCGCAAGTTTCCGGTAGGAGGTCGCAACCGAACCGGTAGTCATTTCAATTTTTCCTGGCCGAGGTCGCAAGTTACCTGAGTGGTTTTGACAGGACCGGTACGCATGCCCAACTTTTCCCACACGCATTTCATGTTGGCGGGTACGCATGCCCAACAATTCCGGATGCCATTTCAACCTGGCGGACTCGAAGTGGAAGAAAACCGGTAGCAAGTTTATTTTGACCGATACGAGGTCGCAACTTTTCCCGAACGAGGTCGCAACTTTTCCGAGTGAAGGTCGCAACCGAACTTAGTGGAGGTCGCAACTTTTCCTGTGCGACGTTGGCGCGGACGGCCCCGACAATGTTCCTGGCGGCATGGTGATGGCCTTCGGTCGGGTTAAAGAAAGTAAAAGTCTGGAAGGCGAGTGCAACAAGCCGGGTGCGGCGTTGTAAAAGTCAGCGTGGAGGTGGGCTGGAAGGTGGTGTATATTATATAGAGTGGATGAGTGAGTGTGTCGGGTTGGCAACCGGTGAATGGCCAGCTCAGCTCGGGATGGTAAGTTGGAGGAATGAGCAAATAAGATTACTCACACCATACTATTAAATCCTCACTCTATTGACCGTTGATACTACCGGACAAAGAACAGGCTTTTGATGGGAACCGCGACTGGTGACATACATTGTGAGTCAGCCGGACGATTTGGAGGGTGTAGAAGGAAGCGGAAATTCCGTAAATTTGGGAAGCAACTGCCTTATGCCGTATCTAATATATATGCACCTGAGGTGCATATATATTTCGGAGGTGCATATATCCGGTAGTTAGCGCCAATTGCTACAGGGACAGAGATGGAAAAAATTTTAAATGAGGAATTTAGAACATTCACTAAAGTTACCACGGACATTGTTGCTGGAGGAAATTTAATTTGGACAACTTACTATGACAAACTCTCTTTTAGAGATCACGGAGTTGTTGAACTCATAAGGGTAACAGAAAAGGATAATGGTATCAATGTGGACACGGAAACAAGTTTGCTGACCGGTGTGTACAAAAGACCTTCTGTTGGTTTCTATGACATTGACATAGAATTTAGGAATGGTGAACGTGAACTATTTAGGAGTTATTGTGGACAATTCGTCGATCACAATACGTTAATCTGCCAAGGTATTATGAATTCAAAATTTGCGAACGGGAATCCCTATGAATCGGAGATATTCACAAGAATGTAAATCATGGATGCAACGATGCAACTGGCGCTAACAAAATGTATGTGCCATTGCTGGTGCAGTCTAAATTTGTAGTTTTAGTTTTCAAATAACGTTTTGTTACGGGAAACAGTCTGGTCTTTCAAAGACCAGCAACGTCACATACATAAACGTTGGCAGCCATAACCGCTGACGATTCAGACAAATGACTGAACCACAAATAAGGGACTATTTACTTGGACTCATTGACGTAAGTGAGTTAGAGAACGTTGACACAGTGACGACCGACAAGGTTAGACCTTATTGGAAAGTCGTTGACATGATTGATGAAGGAGAATTTATTATAGAGCCGCGACATCTTGTTAACATTTGTGACGAAGTCTTAAACGAGAAACTCAGACTTGAGACATTGGACAATTTTGCATTCATATTAATTGGCTCTGACTATTTTACATGGGACACGGAGACCGCTGACGGAGAAAGAGTCGGGCAAGTTTTATTCGAGTGGAATAACCCGACAATAAATTATGCATTGACAATGGACAACGTGAGACAATGGAAAACATATTTGACCACGGGACAAAGGAAAATGAACAGTTGAAGGTTACGGCTGCCAACAAAAGCTATAACCAATGGCGGGTTTAGTGTAAATTCGTGGTTTAGTTTTAAAATTACGTTTGGTTTCGTGGGACAATGAAGCACTTCGAACACCCGCCACTGGTCATAGCCAAACGTTGTGTGCAAGGCGTTTGGGACAAGACAGACATTGAACATGGAACCAAAAGACAGAATTGTTGTCGCGAGTGACGTAAACAGAAGGGACGGAGTTGGAGTCGAGATTTATCGAAATGACCAACTCGTTATTGAGATTTTTCGTGACGACACGGACAAGACAAGGACAATAACGGTTTATACAAGGGACGTTTCTCTAGAATTAATGGAGGAAAGCATTCAGGCTTTTAAGAGAAACATTCCTTGGGACTTTATTGAGAACAAGGAGGACAAGTGACCTTTGATTTACAAAACATGGTTCAAACGCCCAGCACACAACAAAGTCTATAAGTCATTGCCGGGGTTTAGAGTAAACGAAAAGTATTATCTTTCAAATCACGTTTGGTCACGTGGGACAGACCCGGCAGGTCGCGCTAAACATTCCCTTCGGTCATTTATTAGCGCTCCTATTCCGGCAACGCCTTATAGCCAAACGTTGTGCGTCATGCTTGCAGGACAGATGAGACAAGGAATCAACATCAAAGTAATTAGTGAGCCTGATGACGACGGACTCTATAAGTACCGAATAAGTCTATCGAACGGGGACACATTTGCATCATTGGACTTCTGGGGCTATGAAGACAACTTCAAAATATTCGGAGAAGGACTGTTAAACTTCCCTAAGGGCCAATCAGACGTGATAACCTATGAATTAGGTGAGGACAAGATCGGTGGACCAACTAACTGGGCTTACTACATGCTTTTAAAGGTTTCGTGTTTAGACCCATCGGGACTCTCCGCCATAAGAATAATCGTTGACAACCGCGCGGACATCCCTCAGTATCAGCGTAGCGAGTTCTACATCAAATCATTGCCGTCATCTCTCAACAAGTTAGGACAGCGCCTTAAGGCCTGGACGCCTGACAAAGAAAAAGAATTGAGCTGGGACCCAGATGAATAATGGAGGTCAGCAAGCACAGACGCGCAACACTGTGCATAATCAATGGCGGGGTTCGGTGTAAATTAGTAGCTTTAGTTTTCAATTAACGTTTGGTGTCGTGGGATAATGACGTGCGGGTCGCGCAAGCCGTTTCGCTACGCTCACTTGCTTGGCTCCTAGACCCGCCACCGCTCATGCACTAACGTTAGCGCCAAGCGGCTTCGGACAACTTACGACACATGAATATTGACATCATCATGGTTGGACTCATTTCACTTATAATAGGTTTGACATGCCAAGCAATGGACAAACCGCGGACAGCACGAGAGAAACGAGACATTCCTCTTGGACTGACTGAGGCACAATTCAAGATGTCAAAATGGACACTGTTGACCGTGGGAGTATTTATGACTCTCTACGGACTGTTTGACAACACGGGACAATGATGAAGCTATGCCGCCAGCCGCTAACAAAATGTTTATGCAATTGCGGGATAGAATTAAATTGTAGTTTGTATTTCAAAATGCAGTTCGGTCACGTGGGACAATTTCGCAGTAGGTCAGGTTTAACATTCCGCTGCGCTGCATTTATAAACCCTCCTAGACCCGCAACTGCATAAACATAAACGTTGGCGGTAATAATTTTTATGACGGACAAGTTTCAAATTAACGGACGACACCAAATCAAATCATTTGAGAAGGGGCTGATTACATTTTTACTTGCATTTGTTGGGACAATTATCGGAGGACTATTTGGCCTATTCGACTTAAACAACATTGTGTTTTTAGCAACGACATTTGTACTTGTTTGTATTGGGTTTTCTCTCCCGGCCATTTACTTACACACTACATATCTACTTCAAAACTGGGGAACAATAGTACACGTGGACAGGGGGCAAGACAGTTTGACGATTAAGACTAAGGACGAGAACCTCAATTACGAATTCAAGGACATCGAGAATAGTGAACTAAATCTTGGAATCTATTACAAAAATCAAGTTGATAACCGGGGACGTTGGCCTGCTCCGTGGACAAATTACGGATACCTAAAATTAAAACTGAAGGACGGAAAGGAATTCATGTTTACATCATTAATGTTCGACTTGAGTAAACTAACACTACCAGTTACGACAACGAAGTTCCGACTTATCCCGTCTTTAAAAAGATAGGGTGTAAAATTACTACCGCCAACAAAAAGTTTATGCAATTGCGGGGTGTGGTGTTAAATTTAGGTGTATGTTTCAAATTCAGTTCGGTCACGGGGGACAATTTCGCAGCAGGTCGGGTTTAACATTCCGCTGCGCTGCATTTTTAAACCCTCCTAGTCCCGCAACTGCATAAACTCAAACGTTGTGTGCAAGCGTTCTGAAAAATTCTCGTCGGCCGTGTTACACACTTCTTCGTTCATCTTATCTCCCGCCGCACGGGTTGACGGCTTCGAGTAACTTCCGTGATATTAGCGTTTCATTAAACGGTTGACGGGCAAGCCAACGCCGGACGCGCTCAAAAACTTTCATCTCTCGCGACATTGTTACGCTTCGTAGGAAAATTACTCCGGCCTTTTATTCACGGTGGACGTGATCGCCGACAGTGATGGTTAAATCAACAGACGAAATCAACGCCAGCACACAACAACGTGTTTAAGCAATGCGGGCACGCGGGATAAAATCTGAAAATAAAATCTTAATTTCGTGTGAGTGTGTGGGATAGTGTGGAGTTGTCGGGTCTTAGTCATTTCATTCCTAAGTCCCGACTGGCCCGCACAGCATAAACACAAGTACGTTGTGTGCAAGCGTTCTAAAAAATACACGTCGGCCGTGTTACATACTTCTTCGTTCATCTCATCTCCAGCCGCACGGGTTGACGGCTTCGAAAACTTTCGGTGATCATTGAGTTTCATTAAACGGTTGACAGCAAGTCAACGCCAGACGCGCACAAACACTTTCATCACGCGCGACATCTTGTACTTCGTAGGAAAACTTCTTCGGCCTTTTATTCACGGTGGACGTGATCGCCGACAATGACGGTTAAATCAACAGACGAAATCAACGCCAGCACACAACAACGTGTTTAAGCAATGCGGGCACGCGGGATAGAATCTGAAAATAAAATTTTAAATTCGTGTGAGTGCGTGGAACAGTGTGGAGTTGTCGGCCTTAGTCATTTCATTCCTAAGTCCCGACTGGCCCGCACTGCATAAACACAAGTACGTTGTGTTCCATTTGCATGACCTTCGGGTCGGCCGTTAAATGCAACCGCGCGCTTTCCAGGTTTCCGTTTCAAAATCAAATTTGTTTTCGTGGACAAAGACGCAGCTTCGTGGGACAGTGACGTGTTTTTTCACCCGCGCCGCGCAGCATATCGTTCATTACGTGGGAGCGTTAATCACTCCGTCGGACAATTTGCAAACGGCCTTTGTTGAGGGGAAGTGCCTTCGTGGACAATTGACGTGTAAGTGAAACGAGTAATTAAGCAAACGGGCACACAACACAAGCTATAATGCATTGCCAGGTGATGTGTAAACGTAAAATATTATCTTCGTAAAACGTTTGGTATCCGGGGACAGAAAAGTATGTCGCGCAAGCCATGTCGCTGCGCTCCATTTGCTTGGCTCCTATTCCGGCAACGACATTATAGCCAAACGTTGGCAGTAATTGCATAATGACAAGAGAACAATTTAAAACACTTTGGACAAGTAGGTATCCTAAGACAATACCGATAGCACATCTATTCAAACATGACTACTCGGACAGGTGGTTTAGAATTCATAGTTTACACGAATCAAAACGGTATGCCGACAATGAGGAAGAATGGAGAATTTTGTTAAACCGACAAAACTCGATTATTACCGACATTCTTGGAGACAATTCAAAAGTTTTAATTGTGACAGGTGAATATCATTATGAAGGACACACAGACCTTGATTCACTTGAAGACGTCAATTCCATTAAACAATTTTCATTTACGTACTTGGACAATATTGATTTGCATAAGTTAAGTCCCGAGGACTACGACCAAGGACAGACTTATAAACCACGGTTTAGTGAATCGGTTTGGCTCAAAGGAAATTGGGACAACGTATTAAGGGACATTGCACAAGACAACGTTAGAGTCTTCTTTATATCTGTTGACAACGACATAGTTGTGGCACCATATGACGGAGGAATAGATTTTATATTAAAGGACACGGTGACAAGAGACAGTTACAAAAACAAATACCGTGATTGGTTATCCGACAGAGACGATGGACTATAAATTAGATTGGTGTGATGCAACTACTGCCAACAAAATGTTTATGCCAGCTTGGGGTTGTGTGTAGGTTTGAAGTTTTGTTTTCTTAATTTCGTTCAGCAACGCGGGACAGTGAAGCGCTTCGAAAACCCAAGCCGTCACAAACATAAACGTTGTATGCAAGCGCTCTTGGACAGTTGAGACAATGAACAAAGAACTAAATTTAGATTTTTCAGGTGGACCAAAGAGTTGGTTTGACCTTTGGCATACTCACTTTGACTGGGACGGAAAGGGAAACAAGAACTGGGAGACAAGAAAAATGTATCTCGGACAAATCCTCGAGACATTCGACCAGTTAAAACAAAGATTGCAGACTTACCCTCGCGACTTTCAGCTGTGGATTATGATTGATGAAAATGACAGCGGACAAGACTGCGTTTATATTCATACGAAAAATCCCAACGCTGACAACTTTCCAATGAAAGTCACAGCTGACAGTAAGAACGAAATCAAGGATAAGAATCTAAAACAGTTCGTAGATACAATGGATTTTGAGAGGGTTCGTGTTAAAACAAGTGACGGAGATATTTACTACTTGTTTGACAAGGGGACTGGAATCAGTTTGGTTTAAGAGCGCCAGCACACAACAAAAATGTTTATGCAATGCGGGGATTCGGTGTTAAATTAAAGTTTATGTTTCACAATGTAGTTCGGTTATGGGGGACAGAGACGTGTATGTCGGGCTTAACATTTCGCTGCGCTGCATTTTTAAGCCCTCCTATTCCCCGCACTGCATAAACATAAACGTTGCCAGCAATGCGCCAAGACAGATTCGACTTATAATCAATGGACATTAAACTATATAAGTCTCCGTGGAGCGCGATAAAACTGATTCTCCTTTGTTCAATATTCGTTATCGGTGGATTCTTCATGTTGACAAAGACCGACACTCCGACATGGGTTTGGTACTTGAACATTGGTTTTTTCGGACTCGGCTATCCTGTCGGACTTTTTCACTTATTGGACAGACGACCGCAAATCATAATTAACGAAATCGGAATCTTTGACCGGACAACTTACAAAGACTTTATTAATTGGGACGTGATTCAAGATGCCCACCCGATCGACATCTCAGGACAGAAATTCGTGTGCTTAGTAGTTGACGAGAAATACGAACCATCGACTAAAAAAGGAAAGGTTGCCAAATCATTTTCAAATTTAAGCAAAGAGATTGGAGCGCAGGAGTTAAATATTTCGCTTGGACAGATCACGATTGATGAAATTAAGTTGACTGAATTCATCTTGACTATGCTCAGCGTAAGACCGGAGAATAGAAAAGAAAAATTAAAAGACAGACTTCTAACATAATGCGAGACAGGCGCACAGCTGGCAACAAAGTGTATGTGCCATTGTGGGGGTTCAGAGTAATTTGTAGTTTGTGTTTCAAAACAACGTTCGGTCACGGTTGACAAATGCCGGAGCAGGTCGCCAAAATCATTCCCTACGGTCATTCATTTTGGCTCCTATCCCCACAACGTCACATACACGAACGTTGTAGGCAACATTAATTCATGAAAGGGCGAATTACTTCCGTAATACTTCTTTGGACAACATGCTTGATATTGACTGGCTGTTTCGGCCTGTTTGACAGCTCTTCAGACACCATAATTGGACGTTACAAGGTTTTATGGATTGATCTTCAAGAACAACAATTTATCTGCGAAGAGCTTGAAGAATATTCGACAAGCTGTTTGACATTGGTGCCAGAATATGTTTTTGCTGTAGGACACAATGACAATTTCATAATCGCTAAGCAACATCCGACATCGGGTTTTGAGGACGGTTTTAAGGTCGACACTTCTTTGACAAACTATTACATAATCGACATAAAGAGAAAAATAAAAACGGATGGAGAAAAGGTTATAGGACCTTTGACAAAAGAGCAGTTTGACAGGAAAGTAAAGGAATTCAAAATTGAGGAAATCAAATTTGAAATGACCTATCCAGAAGTTCCGTAGTTGAATTAATGCTACCTACAACACAAGCTATAAGTCATTGCCGGGTTTAGTGTAACGCAAAGTGTTATCTTTCAAATCACGTTTGGTGTCGGGGGACAGATCGGGCAGGTCGCGCTAAACATTCCGCTTCGCTTCATTTATTAGCGCTCCTATTCCGGCAACGCCTTATAGCCAAACGTTGTGTGCAAGCGTTCTGAAAAATTCTCGTCGGCCGTGTTACATACTTCTTCATTCATCTCATCTCCAGCCGCACGGGTCGACGGCTTCGAAAACTTTCGGTGATCATTGTGTTTCATTAAACGGTTGACGGGCAAGTCAAAGCCGGACGCGCTCAAAATTTTCCATCAAGCGCGACATCGTTGCGCTTCGCAGAAAACTACTTCGGCCTTTTATTCACGGTGGACGTGATCGCCGACGGTGACGGTTAAATCAACAGACGAAATCAACGCCAGCACACAACAACGTGTTTAAGCAATGCGGGCACGCGGGATAGAATCTGAAAATAAAATCTTAAATTCGTGTTGGTGTGTGGGATAGTGTGGAGTTGGCGGGCCTTAGTCATTTCATTCCTAAGTCCCGACTAGCCCGCACTGCATAACACTAGCACGTTAGCGGGCATTTTTATGGACAGAGTAGGACAATATTTCGGACGACAAGTTTATTGGTTGCATTACGACCAGTATGCTGACCACCTACCGGAAAAAGATTGGGTGTGTCTCGCAATTTCGAATTCTCCACCTGACAAAGACGCGTTTGACAAATTCGTAAGAATTTCAATTAGAAAAGAAATTCATGAATTTAAAGGGCATGGAAAATTTGGTGAGCTTCTTCATGATCTATTTGATGAGACAATGGTGTACATGGAGACAATTGAAGGACATTCGGAAGTTGATGTAATGACTACATGGCACAATAGCGAGACTTTGGCGGACACATTTTGGCAATGTTTTTTCGCGACATGTTTACGTGACAGCGCGGACTATGACAACGTAAGTATTGTGTGTACAGACCTCGATGGTGTTAACAGGACAGAAGAATTAAAAAATTACATAAAAGAATTCGAAATTGGTTGGTTGCCCTCCGACAATGTGAAGCATGAAGTGTGGGAAGACCCTGACGGTAAAACTACTTTATGCCTAGCAGACGAAAGAGGAAATGAATGCCGACACTTACTTGAACCAGAAAGTAAATTGATTCATTCCTTCTACGCTTCAAATCACTTCGACGCCATGACGACTTATTACAAGTTCATGAACTGGGGAAAGTATGAAACAGAATTTGAAATTGACAAAGAGCCGTATAATAAAAACGCCCGCTAACAAGAGCTATAACCAATGGCGGGTTCAGTTTAAATCTGTAGTTTAGTTTTCAAATTACGTTTGGTCACGTGGGACAATGGAGCGCGTCGAATTCCCGCCACTGGTTATAGCCAAACGTTAGCGGTAAGCCGTTTCGGGACACAACCGACATATGAGTAAACTGAAAAAGCTTTTAAAATTGATCTCATACTTGACGTTTCAATGGACGGCAATGGGACGACTTCACAAACTTTGGACAGCAAAGGAGTACGAAGAACTAATTTCATTTTGCAATTTGATGTTAAGCAAAAACCCGACTGATTATTTAGCTTTATATTATCGGGGACTGGGAAACGAGGAATTGAAACAATTTGATTTGGCAATTGACGACTTTAAAAGCTCTGAGAGTTCATTGACAACATATAAACGAAAGGCCTTATTAAAAGACTACTTCACAAAAATCCCCATCCAAATAAGCAGAGTTTATAGAAAAAAACTAGACAAGGAAAAAACATTTGAGTACGCGGACAAAGCAGCGCAGGCCGGCAACGAAGAAATTGACGGACTAAAATGGAGGGCTTCATTAAAAGAAGACATCGGTGACTACATCGGAGCAAGTGAAGACTTAAATGAGGCCTTGAAAAGGAGACCATCCGACAAAGTATTAATAAACATGCGGGACAGGTTGACATACATGATAATTCAGGACAAGAGAGAAACGGCCAACCGCTAACAACGGCTATAAAACATGCGCTATAGTGTAAGTGCTTTTAAAGTGTGCAAGTAACCTCGCTCTGCAACGTGGGACAATGAATCAGATTTTACGCACACGTTTTATAGCCAAACGTTATGCACAATGCCGCGCGGACAGAGTAGTGGCCACCGCGCATTGGCACATTTACTTGCCACACATTCCATCGCGACACCAAAGCAAGTAAAAGAGCCAATTTATCCCACGCCCCGATGGACTTAAAGAAAGAGATAGAACATTTAAAAAAGCAAATTGACTTCCTCGATAAGGCAATACTTTCAATTTCGCCCTCAGCAATTGGACATAGTGAATTAACTTCTGTAATTGGACCAATCCTAACGCTTAATAAGCAAACCCTTCACAGTATTCTCTTGCTCGCAGAAAGCAAACATTACAGAGACATGCTTATCCTTTCAAGACCATTTTTAGAAGCGACAATTAATGTAGGTTTTACTTGTGCCGAAGGTGATGAAGCAGTCTTAAAATCAAAAAAGTATGCGTATCAAAAAGGGTATAGGGATTTATTTCGTGGTATTGATGTAAATGGTTTTAGAATAAAGAGTGGCCTTGATGGATTTGCCGCAGAAATAGAAAAAGCTGCACCGGAACACATGAAGGAAGCGTTGTCTGACTACTCGACTAAAAGTGGGAAAGAGATTACGAGTTGGACGCCCGAAACTACTAAAGCCAAACTAGAACGAATAGGTCAGGTCTATGGCACCTACGTTAATGGTTTGTTAACTTTTGCGTTCTTTCTCATATACCGTGACGTATCAGAGATAATTCATAACTCCTACTATGGAGCCAGAATTTATCTTGGAATGCAACAGAAGGATTTGACCTCATTCCCAGATTCCAAAGCCGCAGCTAAGTATTTTGGTGAACATCAAGAAAGACTAGCGACCCTCATTTTGCAGCAAGTCAATACCTCAATCAACGCACTCTTAAATATTCTAAACCAGAAGTTTCAACTCGAATCGATAAACGATATTTTTAACGAGTCCAACCGTGCATTAGTTGAATACGCAAACTCTTTCAACGAGCAGGAAGGAAAAAAGGATAGAGCAAAATGATGTATTAACCACCTCACGATTAATAAATATTGGCTTATTCTAGAAAACAATTAGATGAGGCATGGGGACACGAGGACAAAAGCGAAAATGGTCCTTCCAGGAAGATATTTGTTGAATTGCTTGGCAAAGCAAAGAAAAAGGAAAAACTAACATATGCAGAAGCAGAGTACTTATGCAATGGTCTGACTTTTTCCAAATTGGGTGATGGTCAGGCTAATGAGTTAGAAGTTTGTGGCGACTATCTTTTCAGACATTTATATCTTAGATATGTCTTTGACTTGAACGGAGTTACTCCAATAAAAAAGAATAAAACCGAATTTACACCTGTAGCCCAAAAGATACAGGAAGTTGAAGAACTAGAAAAAATTTCACAGCAATGGGAGGCTATTATTCAGCAATCTAATCATCCCAACCAAGCGCTCAATTATTTAGCAAAAGAGACTAGATCTGACATTAAGGATCTTGAAAAACAACCAGAGTTTAATAATTATGGTTTTCTCCGAAGATGTAATCATTTTGATTTTAGAAAAAAGAGAATCGTACTTCATTCAAAATTTATTTACTGTAAATATCAGGAAGTAATGTCGGAGATCAGTGATGCAGACCGAACATTCACTCTCAATGGATCTGAAATTGAATTCAATGAATACAGTTACATTCACATACTATCACGACATTATGCGGAGATTATTAAGCAAACTCCAAACAATAAAACATATCACGTTCCTGACTTCAGTCCTGACGAGATTGTATTTCAGCTCAAAGGAATATTCGGTGCTATAGAATCTTCCGGCAGATTCAATGGACAGTCAATCCACGAAGTGAATTTTAGATTCAAAGGAAACATCTATCGAATATGGATTAACGAAAGGATAAAATCGATTAAAGGTAAAGGGAATGTGAAGTACAATAGACTTGAGACATTCTTTCCGGTGGGTGATCCTGGAATGTTAGACGATCTAAGAGATAATTTTAATGAAGAAGAATTAACTGAAGAAATTAGTGTGTTTATCAAAAGACCATGGTCTCGTTAACGAAAACCACACCAATACCAAAGCCGCACATGCCCGACACACGACCTAAGCTTTGGCATCCCTGTGGTTAAGTGTGTGCAATGCGCGGCCCTGTGCATAACAAAGTGTATGTGCCATTGTGGGGCTCAGTGTAAATTTGTAGTTTGGCTTTCAAAATAACGTTCGGTCACGGTGGACAGTGGCGGAGCAGGTCGCCAAAATCATTCCCTACGGTCATTCATTTTGGCTCCTATCCCCACAACGTCACATACACGAACGTTGTGGGTAATGTTTTATGACGACAAAGAAGCAAGATATACTACCCGGTTGGATATTCAAGGTTGACGAATTTAGTCCAGGAGCCTACAGAATAACTTTGACGGACGGGGACGGAAGGAAGGCAGAGATCGTTGACGATTATAATGACTCGACTTTGACAAATGTATAGGCTACGCATTTGACATTGAAAGACAGACAAAAAGGAATTGGAATAAATTTCTTTTTGACTTCTCCAACTTACGACTCCCCGACTTGGAAATTGAAAAGAATGAGTACCACGACAACGCTTTTGGTTCGTGGACAATTCAGACAAAGGAGAAACGACTTCTGTTGGACGGAAAAGACGGCTGGTTGATTTATGAAGAAAAACAAAACGGTGACTGGGTTGACAAAGAAGTAATTAAGGACTTCAAACGAATGACCTTTGAACAGTTTAAAAGTTTCATAAAGAAAGTGGAGTGAAAACACTACGCACAACAAAATGTATAATCCATTGCGCTAATAAGGGGGACATTTTTTCATTTTTGCTTAGGCCACGGCTTATACATAAACGTTGGCAGTAATAGGGCAGGACAATTTTGGTCAATTTACAGGCAGACTTTCCAACTAAGAAAAGTGTTTGCCACTGGGACCACGATAGACCTTGAAAGCCTTGACTTTGAAAGACAAGTAACAAAAGTATGATACCTCAAAAAATACAAGCGTTATTCGACTTCATAGACTATCTAGACAGCAATAAGAAGGAATACATTGAAAAGTATATTCCGTTGTGTGACGAAATTGAGAATCTTCTGGCTCAAAAGAACAAATTGGACCCTTACGAAAACTATAGGGACAAGCAACAATTCGACAACCTTCAAAATCAGATAAGCGAAAAGTCAGCACCTCTCACACTAAATGTATTTACTCCTATTTCGAACAAACTTATAGAATTAGGAATCTGGTCAGGTGATAAAGCCTACGCAAGTATTTGGAATAACAATTACCCCGCAATAAGTGACTTCAAAGAGAACTTCGCATCTGAAGATATAGCACTAGTAATGGTGTATAAGAAAAAATATTTGGACTTCAGGACAGAAACGAACTCAGACTTCCTTGGCTTGAGATTTATCTTTAACGGTTTAGATGAAATTCTAAAACAACTTTTCTCCTTTTTCAAAGACACCAATGAAAATGAATTTCACTACTTTGAAGCGAAGACTATTGAAGTCAATAGCTTGGAAGAGGTTGCTATGGGTTTAAAAGACGGCCTTGAAAAAAACTTAAAGTTCTCCGTTCCAACGGACAAAGTCTTTTATGGGAGACAAGAAAAATCACATGTTCAGTCTAATCCAGCGAGCATAAAAAATGAAATAATTATGGGCGACAAAATACACATTGGTGATATTCCGAACAATAGCGGACAGATTACTATTAAAACCAAAAAACTAAATCTAACGACAGTGACGAATTATCGAAAAAGTCATTTCACTGGCAGAAGTGGGGAGTAATTGTTGGGACTATTCTTGCCATAATAGCTATAATAGTTACGTTGATTGTACAATGACGACAAGCCCACGAATCAAAAGTAGAGTAGGCGCTACTATTGCCAGCATTAAGCCGGGTAGATGAAGGCCCCGTACAAAAAAAGCCCGATGACTGCAAAATCATCGGGCTTTTCATTTTACCCGGTGTTGACCGATCACCGTCGCACCGTTTTCGCTTAGGTGGTTTTGTACCGCATCAGCGGTACTTTTAAATGGTTTAGTCCTTATAAGTAAACTCGTTTTTACCGAAGGTCGTCAGCCCGGCGCACACCTTCCCTTACCTATAATCAGACGTTTTTGTTAACAGTAGAAATTCACTCCGCTTCCAACTTTACATCACCTGCTATGGCGCCTGGCTCAGGCTGCCCACCAGACTATGCTGCTCGATGATCGTGTGTAATGTGCTCACTCTATCCACCGCTTCCAGCCTCGGTATGCCGTTCTTGTTCATCAGTGCCGTGGTTCGCAGTTTCGGAACGATGCTGTACCGATGCTCAGCATTCGCTTCCTTATGCTGAAGCTGAAGCTTTAGCGTAGGCACTCAGCGTATGCCTCGCTCCTGACCACCCCCGATGCAAGATCGGGGCAGGCTTGCGATTTGCTAACTGGCTTCACCAACTCGCCAATGAGAGACTTTCACTCTGGAATATTTAGGTATCTTCGGTACCTGCGCCCATGCTGGGCGCACACAAAATGTATGTGCCAATGTGGGGCTCGGTTTAGTTTTTAGTTTTATCTTTCAATTAACGTTTGGTGTCGTGGGACAATGTATCAATCTTAAACCCACAACGTCGCATACATAAACGTTGGTAGCAATAATTTTATGAGACAGTTATTTACAAACAATAGCTTTAACGACACATGGGACGGCATAGGAAGAAAAATAAATAATCATCTCATAGGACTCGATGAAAATAAAAAGGACGACAAACAAAAAATTCTCGAACTATGTCAAATTGGAAAACTCATTTGTTCATACTTTGACGACTTTGAAATAGCAAAAGTCTGTGAAAGACCTGACTTTTTGATTTCAAATGGAGTAGTGACTATTGGACTAGAACATCAACTCATCTTGGACTCCGAAGCCAAATCAAAAGAAGGGTTTTATGAGAATATCTTCAACAAAGTAGAACGTAATTTAATTCAGGACGACTCTCTGCCTAACTTTCTCCTCAATGTCCTAATTAAAAAAGATGCCGACTTAACGGTTAACAACAAGGATGAAATAATCAATCAACTTACCGACATACTCAAGGGATGCATTCTTACTGGAGAGCTACGAAAAAATGAATACATAATCAGTGCGCGCTCAATGAGACACTCTAGGAAAAGTATAAGCGCAAACTACGGCGCTTACCTCCAAAGGTCAATTGATAACAATTTGATTTTAGAGTTTCTTAAGAAGAAAGAAGGCAAAATTGATTCTTATGTGAGGAATTCTGTCCCAACACAATGGTTAGTTTTGGTAATTGGTGGACTTGGGGAGAGCTCTTACGAAGTGGACAATCAATTTGAAGTTAACATAAAAACTAGATTTGAAAAGGTCTTCTTATACGAAGACTTTAGAAACAGATTATATGAGCTAAAGTAAAATACTATCCCGTGATGAGAGGAATCAAGAAACCCAAACCAAAGCACCTCGACAAGACTCTCTCCGAACTTAAAAGGATAGCTGATAACAATTTTCCCATTAGCGCGATTAAGGACTATGTATTCAACAAAATGAATATGGTTATGGTCCACCTAAGAGATTATTCTGAATTTAATACTTCACTATTTAGAGCGCGTTCAATTGAACCTCACGAGGATCTATCAAAAGTTAAAACGTATTCATATCCTGACAAGCCTAAATCAATTGGCCGAGCTAATCTGAAAAGCAAGGCGGTATTCTATGGCTCAAACGACTTTGCTACATCTGCGCTTGAATTTATCAACACATCCAATAACAAGGATATTGTATACATAAGTGAGTGGCAATCGAAAGAATGGCACAGGATAAAGTCATTTCCGCTCATAGACTATCCCCATTCTTACAAAGACACAAATAAAAAAATATTTGGGAATCTGACGCAGGAGCAATACAATTTAATAGTTGAATTCGGAAATATCCTTAAGGGGTTGTACAGAAGAGAAGCCGATTACAATTTCACATCTTGTTTTTCGCATAAATTATTGTACAAGATGAAAATGTGCGACATGATCGAATATCCAAGTGTTGTCAGTAAAGGACATTCGTTCAATTATGCCGTAAGTACGGATTTTATCGACAGTCACTTTTATTTAAAGAGAGTATTTAAGGTGGAGATAAGTGGACATTCGGATTACAAAAACGCTACAGAGCAAAAGGACTTTCAGTTTGCGGGGACATTTCTAGAAGTAGGCAGACTCGATGAGTTTGGTAAAATAGTTTATGGGCCGTTGACCAAAGAAGACCATGATTTCAGCGAGTTTCACTCGGACGTTATAATAAGAGACGGTGAAGTTCTTAAAGACCTACACAATATATTCAAATCAGAAGCGCGAGAATAAAAATACTGCCGCCCAATCGAGTAGACGGCCCCACCAGTAGAAACTGATGGGAGCGCCTCTCACACCATCCCGATAGCCATCGGGAAGGTTCATTAAGATCAGGAGATACTTTTTCGTAATAGGAGAACAGGATTCATAACCTCTTGTAAGCTTTCTACTGTGATCGTTGTTCCCAGGATCGGGCTCTGTGCCAGTGCCCATCCACCCATTATTCATACCTTGTTTATTTTCAATGGAATTCATGAATTCGTTCCTCATTTCGCGTTCTGCTCCACGCATAGGCCTGACCGTTGTGAATACCTAAACGAATCAGGATTCTTTCTTTTCCGTTCGGACTTCTTCCAGTCGTCAGCACTCGCTTCCTTCAGTGTCAGCATCGCTCCTGACCACCCACGATGCAAGATCGGGACAGGCTTGCAACTTGCTAACTGGCTTCACTAACTCGCCAGTTAGAGACTTTCACTCTCTGGAATAAATTGGTATCTTCGATACCAGCGCCCATACTGGGCGCACACAAAAGCTATAAGTCATGGCGGCACATTGGATGATTAACTTTTATATTTCGGTGTGCCGCCACGTCTTATAGCTAGACGTTGTGGGTAATGCCTACCAAGGACGACTTCAATAATGAGCAAAGACTTAGCACCAAGACGATTTTACAATTACGTAGTCCTGACCGTGGTGGTTGGACTCGTTGCAACCAGCATTGCACACCAGACAGCGATGGACATTGTTATGAAATCGGACGACTTTGTACCCTTTATCCTGACGACATCCATTTGGGGTTTCTTCGTTATCTCCTTGATGCTGGTATTTAATAAATGCCGCTATGTAACGTCCATTCACGCTGCTGACAAAAAATCTAAGATTGGAAACCTGTTAAGTAATTCAGAGGTGGACTTTCGAAATTTGGCTATCATAGGTAAATCATTCGGACCGTTTTATAAAATAAATGCCAACGGCAAATCTTATTTCATAATATCTTCTGATAAAATAATTGAGACTTATAAACAAGCTTTAGGACTTACTGACCGGCACTACCCATAATCGAGTAGACGGCCCACCGGTAGAAACTGATGGGGAGCGCCTCTCACACCACGTAGCGTACGGATCTCGTACTACGCGGTTCGCTAAGCATAACGTAGTCGCTCTTTACACCAACTTACATCTTTGCTTTACTTTAAGAAAGGGCTAGTGAGCAACTTGGATACTTCCTTCAACATCACTCAAATCCCAATCGAATTTTCAGCAACTTAACGTTCGGTACTTCATTGACTTGTGAGACCTCGGGCACGCGGGATAGAATCTGAAAATAAAATCTTAAATTCGTGTGGGTACATGAGACGGTGTGGAGTTGTCGGGCCTTAGTCATTTCATTCCTAAGTCCCGACTGGCCGCACAGCATAAACACTAGCACGTTGGCGGTCATTTGATATGGAAGATTGGAAAACCTATTTTAAAACACGACTGACAAATACGGGACAATTCATTTTGGATAATGAAAGTCGTCACGGTGAGACAGATATTTTAATCTTTAAGTATTCCAACGCTGACAACTTAACAACTATTCAAATCGGTATCCTTGACAACGGGGACTTAATAACATTTGAAATTCATAATCCGATGACACCGGGACTTAGCGAACAACAAAGACGAGAATATTTTTATAAGTATAGCTTTCATCAGACAGAGAGTTATGGCGGACCAGGTTTAGAATTTATTCAAGTAAACATAGACCACTTTGACAAACTTTTAAAAGAAGGACTAAGGGGAAAAGAAATTCAATACTTCAAAGGCGGACAACTGATAAAGTCGGAGGTATTTCAATTTTATGCGGAGAACGGGGAAAATGACTTTGGGACGACAATACAATTTGAGAAGAAAGGACTTTGGGACAGATTAAGAGACTTGTTCAAAGCGAAGGAAGACCTCTATGACGACAGAAGAGAAATTGAATTAAAAGATGTGTTTCACGGAATGAGTTGAGAACGCAAACGACCCGCTAATCGAGTAGACGGCCCCACCAGTAGAAACTGATGGGGAGCGCCTCTCACACCATCCCGATACCATCGGGACGGTTCATTAAGATCATGGGATACTTTTTCGTAATAGGAAAACATGGATTCATAACTCTTGTAAGCTTTCTACTGTGATCGTTGTTCCCAGGATCGGGCTCTGTGCCACTGTCCATCCACCCATTCGCGTTCTGCTCCCGATGTAAGATCACGGCAGGGTTGCGAATTGCTACCTGGCTTCACCAACTCGCCAGTTAGAGGCTGTCACTCTCTGGAATAAATTGGTATCTTCGATACCCGCGCCCATACTGGGCGCACACAAAATGTATAATCCATGGCGCTGATAAGAAGGGACATTTTTTTATTTTTGCTCAGCACCACGGCTTATACATAAACGTTGGCGGGCATTTTATCGGACAGATGAGAACAAGAAAAGTTAGGGGACATAGACGGAGACATAAACAAATTGACAAGTGGGTTCTCGACAACTTATCAATTGACATCGCGGACTATTTACTAAATGAACGCGACAGACATTATGCAAAAATTCGAGTTCATCCATGGAGTGGAATCTCTGTGACGAAAAGTGCAATTCCTGAGCCGACACGAAAGACAAAGGATAAAATTTTAAAGGGACTCCTTGAGATTTATAAGAACTGGAAAACTCAACTTGACAATATTGGACAATCCTATTATTTAAGAATTTGGCTTTTTGAACCTCGCTTTTCTCAATCTCAGGTTGTATGTGCAATTGGGGACAGCATTGATTTCTATAAAAACAATTTCTTCAAGCCTGACAACAAGAAAGAAATTGTTCTTGAAAAATACGGACCAAGGTTAGGACTTGACAAACTCACTTGGGACTATCATTTGGACGAAGATCATTATGACAACTGTGAAGTTGGTGAACCTGAACAATATGCTTCACAACAGGAGTTTGAGGAGACCGAAAGATGGTTTAAGAGAATTTTAAAAAAACCACACCGGACAACTAAGTTCAGAGAGCCAATTGGTGACAGAGTTGAATCATATTCGTTTAGAGGTGGTGACTTATGGTTAGGTGAGTGGAAATAAAACGCCCTACAATCGAATAGACGGCCCCACCAGTAGAACTGATGGGAGCGCCTCTCACACCATCCCGATTCCATCGGGACGGTTCATTAAGATCAGGAGATACTTTTTCGTAATAGGAAAACATGGATTCATAACCTCTCTTGATTGTCATCCTCAAATCTAAGATCCCGGAAAACCGGTGACTCTGAGGGGGATGCAAGTCTTGCGAAATGCCATAAATCCTAAAACAAAAAAGGCAAGCTCCTCGCCTGCCTTCTATTTTCAATACAACAATAACAGTTAACTAGTTATCCTTGCCCTTCTTTCTTAATTGCCACCACTTTCTCTTCTTCTCACTTTTCTCTGATGTGCTTGTTCCCTCCTGCCGAGAAGTGGAATCCAGTGCACTCTGTCCATCGGTTGATTGCTCCTGATTTCCTGGAAGTGTTCCCATATCGTTCGGATGCGGATTCATGTTGTTTGTACCGGTGCTGTCCTGCGCGGATGTGCGCTGTTTAACCTGACGATTGCGTTCACTTGCCGTGTTTGGCTTTGGTTCCGCTTGTTGTTCGCGACTACGGTCACGGATCTCTCTGTCAGCGTCGTTCACTTCTCTGCCTGAGTAGTGAATACCATCCACGGGCGATCCGACCATGTTCGGTTCGGCGCGCTGCACATTGTTTGTTCCATCGCGACCCTCACCCTCGTCTTCCGATAAAACAGCCGGAGAACCACTCTGACTCGTTGTCTCCTCTGTAACTGCCGGTACGTTGCTCGCATCCGGATCGGCTTTCAGTTCCTCTTCCGAACTAGTACTGCCGGTAGCTGTTGAATCGTTCTTAACTGCGCCGCCAGGCTCATTGGTTTCTCCTTCACCTGACCTACGGTTCGAGCCTCCGTCGATACTTGTGTTATTCGGATTGCCCGTCACTTCATTATTGCGATAGTCACTGCTGGTGTTTCCCTCGTTTTCCTGGCCGCTGGAATTGATGTTCTCTTCGCCCAGAAGTTCTGTTTCCTGTTGCTGATCACTTTGATTCGTCTCGGCATTGCCGGTTGGCGTTGCTTCACGCTTTGTTGTGTCACTCTCCTGCGCATGCAGCGCAAATCCCGACAACAACATAACTGCTATTACTAAAATCTTTCTTTTCATAACCCTTCATTTTCACGCGCATTTGTGTAAAAATGGTGCCCAAGTGTAGCGGGCATACTTTTTAGTAACAACACGTGTATGGAAAAAATAAGGAATGGCGACCCTGTTATTTACAGAGATCGTAAGGGCACAATCTACGGTAAGCCCAGAGAAAACAAATACCGCGGAGTCGTCTACACTGTGAAGATCGGCGATGAATATATCAAGGCCACAGCAAGTGAGCTGATCCCTGAAAAAACTCATGACGTTGTGAATTCGATCACATAGCGAACACCAATTACACCGATTAGCCCGCCGTAAGAAAGGTCAACGCTCCAGCCTGGAGATTGATGTAAATATCCTTCGCGTTATCAAGCTTGATTTTCTGATCATCGACGTGAACGTGCTTACAGTCACATGAGATCTTCATACTGTTTGCCCGAATTGTGTTGAAGAAGGCTGGCTGCTCGTCATCGTTGATCTTCGTTTGGAGATATGCAGCAAACTCGTCGCGTTTACTCTCCGGGATCATAACGATCTCAAAACATCCATCACCCGGGTCCGCCATCGGTGCGATGTTAAGATTTGGCCCGATGGAACGAATGTTCATGACTTCCACCAGCAAGAATTTTCCAGAGTAATCCGCACCGTCGACTTTGATCGTGCAATCAAATGCTTCGTAATTTTCAACGATGTCGTGAAGCAATTCAACGGCGCTACTCAGCCGCAATTTCGGATCGTCAATCGAATCCTTGTCCTGCTTTTTCATTTCATCCATCAGCACGGGGAAAACACCGTAACCGAATCCTTCAAGAAAGAGCGTGACATCTTTAATCCCGGAAATATACCCGACGTCGAATGACTTTGTTTTTTTCCGCGACCACTTTTTAACAATGTCGTCTGCCTCACCGTAAACACCCAGTGTCTTCGCAATGTTATTGGCTGTTCCCATTGGAAGTAAGCCAATCGGCAGGTTTTCGTGAATGAGTTGCTCCGCTACTTTTCGTACGGTTCCGTCGCCACCAGCGAGAATGACGAAGTCGAGCTTCTCGGGTTTGATCTTTTGATCTTTCACTTTTTTGTCAGGATTATAACTACAGTCATAGCCCGCAGACTCAATGATCTTAATTAAATCATCTCCGGAATGCCCGGCATCTCCAGCTCCCTGGTTATACAATAGTTTGGCGAATTTCATGGACATTACTTCAAATCAGTTTTTTACCAACTGACATGTCGAGTGGTACAAAAATGTTACCGTTCAATCGCATGAGGATATTGGTTACAAATGACGACGGCATTTATAGTCCGGGCATTGCCGCACTTGCAGAAGTTGCTACGAAATTTGGAGAGGTACGGGTAGTTGCGCCGGATGTTGAACAATCCAGCATGGGGCATGCGATTACTGCTAACCGGCCATTGTCTTATAAAAAATCGCCCATTGCTTTCGAAGGAATCCAGGCATACAGGGTAAATGGCACACCGGCAGACTGCGTGGCACTTGGAAGTCATTTGTGGGATCACACTGACGTTGTACTCTCTGGCATCAACATGGGGCCCAACCTCGGAAACTCAATGTGGCATTCGGGTACACTTGCTGGCGCCAAACAGGCGGTGCTGCTCGGTATGAAAGGAATTGCGTTTAGCACCCCCGTTGGTAAAACGGAACCGGATTTCAAAACGCTCGCTCCGTACGTGGAAGAATGTCTCGCACTGCTTCTTCATAATCCGGAGCTATCTCTCATTAATGTAAACCTCCCGGAGAAACCAACCGGCATTCGCTGGACGCGGCAATCTGTAAGACAGTACGATGGAAAGGTTGTCCCGGGTGTAGATCCGATGGGACGCAAGCACTATTGGTTTACGGTCATTCCACTGGAACCCGCTGAAGAGGGAACGGATCGGTGGGCTGTCGAAAACGGATACGTATCGATCACACCATTACGTCTCGATCTGACAAATGAAATCGAATTGAAAAAAGCGTCTCACCAAACGGTGACAAAAGGCTAGACCTTTTTTGGCGGCAGGTCAAATGCGGTTGCATTGTGATCGAGAATACCTTTGTGTGATCCGTCACAGAATGGCTTATTCTTTGACTGCCCGCACCGGCACAGAGAAACAAGCGTTCGGCCGCCAAGGCCATAAGGCTTTCCTTCCATGTCTACTATTTCGAATTCGCCTTCAACCCGAAGGGAGCCATTGCTGTTAACTGTAATTTTTGTTGACGCCATTTGTTAATGTTTATGCGAATATATTGAGCTTTCATTATACACCACCAATCATTTGATAATTCGGTGTAATATTGCACAATAAATACGATGTACCTCACCTACATAATCATGGGCGTAACGATCATTGTTAGCCTTTTTGCTTTCAAAGACAGGCGGTTAATGAGCCGGCTCATCATGAACCCGTATACGATCAACCGTCACAATGAAGTGCACCGGTTCGTCACCTCAGGATTTATTCACAACGACCACATGCACTTGCTGTGGAATATGTTTTCATTCTACTTTTTTGGTACCGCGGTGGAGCGTGTCTTTGCAGCCATTTTTGGTTCCGCCGGAGGTTTCTACTTCGTCGCGCTTTACGTGATTGCCATTGTTGTATCCGACCTTCCCACCTACCTAAAAAACAAAAACAATCCCGGGTATAATTCGCTCGGCGCCTCAGGTGGTGTATCAGCGGTGATCTTCGCGTACATCATCTTCCAGCCGCTGCAAAACATCTGCATTTACATCGCGCTTTGTATGCCGGGATTTATTCTCGGTAGTTTGTACGTTATCTTTTCATGGTATCAGGGTAGAAAATCAAATGACAATATCAATCACGATGCGCATTTATACGGCGCCTTGTTCGGCTTGGTATTCTGCGTAGTTTTGTACCCGGATTGTATTCCGATGTTCATCGATCAGATCTCAAACTGGGATGTCTTCAATTAATTTCAATATGCTTACTACATCTATAGGTCGCTTGCGCGTAACTGGTTTCCTTGAAGGGCTTTCGTATCTGATTCTGCTTGGCATTGCTATGCCGTTAAAATACCTGATGGATATGCCCCAGGCTGTCCGTGTTGTCGGGATGGCTCACGGCGTACTCTTTATAATTTTCATCTGGCTGACTGTTTATTGCAAGTTCAAATACCGATGGACAATAGGCCGAATGCTTTGGCTTTGGGCGGCGAGTATCGTGCCGTTCGGAACCTTTTACGTCGATGCGAAATTTTTGCGCGCGACAGGAAACCAGTCCTGACTTAAGGCGTCAGCATAGACAATCAATGCGATATGCGATTTTCGATTAACGATTTTTGATTTAGGAAGTAAATGCATCGAGCGTTGGCGATTCAGGATGGATTTACCGAAGATGTCGCTGTGATTATCGATCGAGAAGATCCTTCGCCCGCTGCTGTCTTACGCACGTGCAGTGCTCAGGATACAACATTGTCTCTATTGAAACCGTGTCATCCCCCGCTTCGGTGACCAATGAAAATGCTCACAGTCCATGAGAAGGATCCGCTGATTGCGCGTAATAAGCAGCATGATACATGGTGCCAAATGCCTGGAAGGATAGCGACTCTACTCCGTTTAATATGAAAACGAATCAATGCGAAATACGATTTTCGATTAACGCTTTTTGGTTTAGGAAGTTGAGAATACGAGATCCCGGACGCGCTCCTAAAATACCAAAGAGCCACAAGTTTCTTCACCTTGTGGCTCTTCACTTTTCTGCATGTAATATTGCAATAAGATCTGCGGTACTGTAAAAAAACCACGTGCCAACCGTCTGGGTATTGTTCAGGCTGACTTTGCTGTCTTCATTGTAGGACGTAATGCAAGATCGCCTGGATTGATGTTATATTTTGCAACCAATGCGGTGACAATCGCAACAGCTTCGTCCTTTCCAAAAAATTCGTTTATGTATTTGACATAGTGAACGGCTTCAGCAACCTCGTGCTCGGTCCATATCTCATGTCTTCCGTCGACATTCATTACTTTCTGAAAGTTTCCTACGAGTGTTTCGCACCCGCCTTTGCACAACAACTTCACCAGTTCATTGATCAGTACCTGCTCCATTTGCTAATATTAATTAATGTGGTATTAACGCTGCCAACTCATCGATCTGAATATTGTACTTTTCCATAATCGCTCCGACATGAACAATTGCTTCATGCTTGTCATACCGCGCGTTGATGGCTTTCAGATTGATGAGTAAAGCCTCCTGGTTCTCAACTTCAGACGTCGGGTCGGCAACAACGGGCGTTACCGAATCTACTGCTGTTTTTTCGAGCAAACCATTCATCTCGTGAATGATTGCCCCGCTGATATCAGTTTTTATTTCCATATCAGGGTTTCAAAAATTACTGTGCCTGTGGAGAATTTTTTCAACACTTTCGCAGATAACAACTTGCGAAACTTAGCTAAGAACGCTGGATGCGGGCGATTTAGGCCGTTTAACAGGTGGGTACAGTATTTAATTGCTGTATGGTTTCGGAGTATCTCTTGCCCATTAAACCACTCGTGTTATGAAACAAACCATCGAAATTGTAGCAGTCTCGTCGCTGATCCATGCCTCACGTGAGAAAGTATGGAAAACGCTCGTCACACCGTCGCTTATTAAACAATGGCTCTTCAATACCAATGCGCAATCTGACTGGTATGTCGGTAGCGCCATCACGTTTGCTGGCGAATGGAAAGGAAAACCATACCGGGACAAAGGGAAGATCATTTCCATTGAACCAAATACGTTATTGCGCCATACTTTCTGGAGCGCCAATTCAGGGAAACCGGAAAGCCCGGAAAACTATGTTACAGTAACGTACACCATCGAAGAGAAGGGTGAACTGTCAGAACTTGTAATCACGCAAAGTGGTGTGGAGTCTGAGAAGGAGCTTCATCATCTTGAAGAAAATTGGAATAAAATCCTCGGTGGAATTAAACGCGTTGCAGAATCGCTTTAATTACAAGCGCTTAATCGATATTAGGTTTAATGATCCGTTGTCACCGACGGATCATTTTATTTTTTCAGCCATGCAAAAACTCTTTCACACTTGTACGTAATGAAGGCCATAAAGAACTGCGCGCTTTTACCGTGCGCGAAGCCACCTATGAAGCGGCAAAAGGCATAGTATTTATTTAATGCTATGCATGGATTTGAGGAGAAATATAGAGGCGGTTGAAGCGGATGTCATTCTGATTGGCGCCGGCATTATGAGCGCGACACTGGGGATGATGCTGAAGGAGCTCAAACCAGATCTGCGAATCAGGATTTTTGAACGTCTTGATGTCGCTGCGGCGGAAAGTTCCGACGCATGGAATAACGCAGGTACCGGACACTCCGCTTTCTGCGAGCTCAACTACACACCGGAACGCAATGATGGAACCATCGACATTTCAAAGGCAGTGAAGATTGCCTCCGCGTTTGAAGTCTCCAAACAATTTTGGGCTCACCTGATCAGGCACGATATCATCAAAGTTCCCGATACATTCATTGCACGAATACCACATCTCAGTTTCGTTTGGGGAGACACCAATGTTAATTATCTCTGGCGTCGGTACAACGCGCTGACTACTTGTCATCTCTTTAAAGGAATGGCTTACTCTGAATACGCCGAAGAACTGAACAACTGGATGCCCCTCGTGATGGCAGGACGCAATCAAGGACAAAAAGTTGCCGCCACTTACATGGACATCGGGACGGATGTGAACTTTGGCGCATTGACGCGTTGCATCTTCAAACGTTTTGAATCGATGGACGGCGTAACCATCCACTATAATCACCACGTCAAAAATCTTCGGCAGGACCAGGACGGCGCGTGGACCATAAAAGCAAAAGAGCGTACGACAAAGAATAAGGCTTACTACAGAACGAAATTTGTCTTCATTGGCGCCGGCGGTGGGGCGCTTCGACTTCTTGAAAAATCAAATATTCCTGAAGGTCGTGGTTATGGCGGTTTTCCTGTAAGTGGCCAGTGGCTCAGATGTACAAACGAAGATGTTATCAGCAAACATCATGGTAAAGTGTATGGTAAAGCATCCGTTGGATCGCCACCCATGTCTGTTCCACATCTTGACACACGGATCATCAACGGTAAGAAAGCACTACTGTTCGGCCCGTACGCTGGCTTCTCGACAAAGTTTCTAAAGAAAGGATCATACTTTGATCTTTTCAATTCCATTCAGCCCGATAATATTTTGCCAATGTTTGCTGCTGGAATTG
>Ga0196965_1000229_pt1 | contig 39219 bp, 31 predicted proteins | sample S1_20metaG_FD_148668 | JGI IMG/M metagenome (GOLD analysis project Ga0196965, IMG submission 148668) | Soil microbial communities from Anza Borrego desert, Southern California, United States - S1_20 | ecosystem: Environmental > Terrestrial > Soil > Desert | place: USA: California | collected...
GGATTAGCGTAACTTCCAATGGGGAAGATATGGGGCAAATAGCAAAGTTGCTAAAGGAGGGACGTATTCGTTCTCATGTATCCGGCAAATATAGTTTTAAGGATCTACCTAAGGCTCACCAACAAATCGAAACCCGAAAAACGCAGGGGAAAATTGTGGTAAGTTTATAAGAACCAAACTTATAATTTGAAGATTGAAAGAATAGGTCTGTATTTTAGAGAATATTATTACTGAAACTCATAAGATTGAGGCTGATAAAGAGTAATACAAGAAGATAAAATTCTTGTATTACTCTTGCATATTCCTAAACTTCTACCCATCTTTCAAGGAGGAATAAAATTTATCATGTCTGAGTTGATACTTTCTGCCAATTCTAAAAATTGTCCTTCATGTGGTGAGAATTTTAAAGGAAATTACTGTTGTAAGTGCGGTGAAAAAGTTTTCCATCCAAAAGATTTAAGCCTTAAGAATTTTTTTACTAACGCCGTTTACACTTTTTCTCATGTAGATACTAAGTTTTTTCTTAGTTTAAAATTCCTCCTTCTAAAACCAGGCTTATTAACAAAGTCTTATATATCAGGGGCAAGGGTAAAATTTGGAAAACCTATGCAGATTTTCCTTCTGTCAAACCTTTTCTTCTATTTTGTAACACATACTATAGGGTCAAGGGATTATACCCCATTTTATGGAGATCACCATTTCTTCTTTCTCAGTGACTATAAAATTTTAAGCTGGCTCCAACCAATAGACCAGACTATAGTAAATGCTATAGATAGTCTTGATAAATGGAAGCAAAGCAGACTTGACCTTTCGGAAAAGGAGCTAATTCAATTGTTTAGTGAACATAGTTGGGTTTACTCAAAGATATTAGTAATCCTTTTGATCCCTCTTTATTCAATTGTGTTTTGGGTCTTTTTTAAGAGGAAATTGGAGTATTTTGGCGCTGCAGTAATAATGGCTACCCATTTTGTCTCTTTGCAACTTATTCTATACAGTTTATATGCTTTTTTTGTACACTATTTACATATTCCCTATAATAAACTTTTAGAATACATCTTTTTTGAATCGCCGATTAGATTTTTAGGCAACTTCCTTTTCAATAATCCATTTGAGCTTAGTCAGCTTTTTATGTGGGTACCTTTTCTTTTTTTTACGATTAAAAATATTTTTAAAGGAAACGTCTGGGTGCAGTTTGTTTTAGCTTTCATTATTTGCAAAATTTTATTTTTTATCACTTTTGGTATTTATAAAAAAGTCCTGATAGTGATAACTTTATGGCTGATGTAAAGTCTATGAGTTTATTTTATAGGTTAAAAAACATTATGAAACAACTTACCTTTTTTTGTTTTCTGATATTCTTTTCCTCGCTGAGTTTAGCTCAAACCTATTCCACAAACAGGGCACAGGCAGAAGTAAGCGGTGAAACTTCCGTGGCTTCATATACCGGTGTTTCAGATAAGCTTGAAGGGAAAATGAATTTGGAGACAAATAAGGTAGATTTTAAAATACCTATAAAGAGCATTGATACGGATAATAACACAAGAAATAGGCATATGTTTGAGGCAATGGAAGTTTCAAAATTTCCCAATGCAGAATTTCATGGTAAAATAATTTCTCCCTTTGATCCGAATAAAAAGGTAAGTCAGACGGTAAAAGTAAAAGGAGATTTAACGATCCACGGCAAAACAAGGGCTTTTGAAACCAATGTGCAATTAACGCCAAAAGGAGAAGGAATAGAATTTTCCTCAGAATGGAAGATCAATATCACCGACTTTGGTATTGAAAGACCCAGCGTTTTGTTTATGAAAGTGGATGACCAGCACACCATTTCCATTAAAGGTATTTTGACCAAATGAAAGCAATATCCCTTTAAGAATATGCAACCAATAACTATTAAATTGGTTCCTATAAAAAAAAATCAAAATGTCATTTCTTAAAAGATCGCCACTTGTTTTAGTCGTTGCCCTCTTGACCATTAACATGTCTTGTCAGAAAGATCTTGTATTTCCTGAGGGAAGTAATAAGGAACTATTAAATAAGTGGGAGTGGATCAGGTCTTCCGGTGGATTTGCTGGGAAAGTGATAACTCCGGTTTCCGAAGGGTATTCTAAAACGATTGAATTTTCTTCCAAAGGAATTTATAAAGAATTTAGAAATGGCAAGCAGGTGAAAAAGATCAATTTTGAAATCAGAGAAGGAAAGTCAATGTTTGGCCAGTCAAAGGCATTCATTATTAAATTTGAAAATGAAGAATTAATAAATCAATCTTTTTTAATCCGGGAGGACACCCTTTTCCTGAATGAAGAAGTATATGATGGATTTGGGCATATTTTTCTTAAGGAAGATTCGAACAGTAATGACTGAAAGTACATTTCAGTCTCATAGCAAGTATTTACAGTTCATTTAAACCAAACAATGGCTTCCTTCACGGGATGCCACTGTTTGGTTAGATATCATTATAGTTACCATACGAAAGTTCCAACGCCTCCACCTGAAAGTGTGGTGGTAACAATTTTTCCTTTGAATTGGATATTGAAAGTCTGTGATGACCTTCTGTCATTTAATACGATCAATACCTTTTTACCATCAGGATTTTTAAAAGCGACATTTAAAAGACTGCCAGGTAAATTTGTTTCAATCCTTATAGAACCTGGTCGAACAAATTTTGCAGCATGAGCGATAATATAATAAGAAACATTTCTTGTTATATTATCCGATGTGCCCACGGTAATTGCAGGAAGACAAGTTGTGCAGCCTCCGTCTGTTCGTGGCCCGTTTGAAGGATCTGCAGCAAGATTCCATTCAAGCACATTTCGACTCCAGTTTCTGATTGCTCCTATGATTAAATTACGAAAATGCCAATTTAAATCATTTCCAAAGTTTCCATTTGAATCCGTGTATTGTTCAGTAAAGTAAATATTTTTTTCAGGATGGGCATCATGTACCGCAGTTAAAGCGCTGATATCTCCACCATAAAGATGAAAAGCAGACCCATCTACATATTGTTTTGCTTGGGGATCATTTAATATGGAAACAGGATAATTTGGCTGATCACAGTTGTGGTCATATAAGATGATTTTAGTAGATAAGCCGGCGGCACTTAAAGCTGGGCCAATGTTATTTTTAATAAAAGCCGCCTGCTCTGCGGCACTCATGAGCATGCTTGGGTTATTGTAAGGATTGAGAGGCTCATTTTGTAAGGTTATTGCATCAACATTAATTCCCTCAGCTTGCATGGCCTTCAGGTATTTGACCAAATAATCGGCATAAATTCCAAAATATTCTGGCTTTAGATTGCCGCCAACCGAACTTCCATTGGTTTTCATCCATGTAGGAGGAGACCATGGGGTTCCTAAAATTTTTATCTGTGGATTTATACCTAAAATTTCCTTTAAGACAGGAATCATATCGGCCCTGTCCGGTTCAATAGAAAAGTTCGTTAACGTTGGGTCCGTTTGACCTGCAGGCATATCATCGTAGGAGTATACATGAGAACTTAAATCCGAGGCACCTATACTTATTCTTAAATAGCTTACTCCGATTGAAGTGTTATCATGAGCAAAGAGCTCCTCCAATATATTGGCACGATTAGTTGCGCTCATCCTATTAAGCACGATAGCGCTTGCCCCTGTCAGCGTATAGCCAAAGCCGTCAATAGTTTGATAACTCTGTGTGGTATCTACCTCTATGGTTGCATATCTGTTTGAGGTATTGGTGAAATTGAGGAGTATATTTTGTTTTTGAAATAAGGAAGATTTATCCTTATTAGTAATCCATAGATCCACTTCGCCATTTCCTTCAACCGGGGGAGGACCCGGTTTGGCGTTGGCGATTTTAGAAAAATTTTCTTCATCAATATTAGGATCTTTGCATCCGGAAAATAACAGGATCAACAGTAAAATAAACGAATATTTTAACTGGGTAAATAAGGGCTTTTTCATATGAGTTTAGTGGGTTAATAGGTAAAATTGAAAAGCATACTAGAATACGAGAATCAAATTTATTTTATAGGTACGATGATGATTTTTTAAGAAATAAGCGCAAGAAAAACATGGTTATGGGTAAAGAAATATCGCCTTAAAAACAATTTAAAGTATTGGTTTTGAATTAATTGATAATAGAAGGAGTTGTTTTATTCTTGTTTGATCACAGAGATTTGGTCTGAACCTGAATTTATAGAATAGATGGAATTTTGACGGCACATCAATTTATCGATTGCTAACCAAACATTAGATTGTCTTGCTGAATTTATTTCAGCATCTTCATCTTGAACTGTTTTCAGAAAAGCCCTCCTTAAAGCATTATTATAGCCCTACTTTAAAACCAAGTCCATAAAATTTGCGATGATCGGTTAGGTTTGATTCTGCTGATTCTGCAATGTTCCGGGTGGAAAGATAAAACTCAATATTTTTATAAGAATAGGCTAAATAAAGATTTTGCAGTACAAAGGAATCAATCAGAGCTTTTGTAAAGACGAAACCTTCCTTTGTAAACCTTCTTTCACCCAACAAATACATAAAATCCACTCCAAGGGAAATGTTCTTATAAGCCAATCTATTGACAATTCCTCCCGTGAACATTTTCGCAGTGAAGGAGGTTAAGTTTGAGTCTGAGGGTGAATAAGAATAAAAGGAGTTTTTCCCTATCATCTCACTTTTCTTATTGATTAAGGAAACTCCTGATCTCCACATTAAAACCGATTCAGAAATTCTAAAATCTATCCCTAAGCGATGGGTGGAGGTTTTTCTAGTCAAATCTTCTTCAAATCTGCTGTTATTCCAACCTTTTCTAAAAGTCTGATAACTATAATACCTTTTGTCATTGTTATAGCTTATTCTTATTAAGTCGTTTTTCAGACTTAGCGTACTGCCCAATTGAAGCGAGTTTCCTGAGGTTCTGTAATCTAGATTGTAGAAAACATCCTGATTATGAAATGGGTCATAAATGGAATTATTTAATCCCGATAAACTTGGAATTGAATCATTAAAGTCTTCTGATTTTATATAGGAAAGGAAAAGTTTGAGACTGGAAGAAGATTGCTCTTTCGCCAGTTTAATCACATCAATGGTAGAGTTGAAGAAGGGGAGGTTTCTTGTTGTGCTTTCTTTTTCCCAACCTTCTAAGGTTGAAATATTTTTCACAAGCCCTACCTCCAAATTAAAGATGCTTCTATAGTTGACACCTATAGAAGGAGTAATAATATACAATCTGTTATAAGATTTTCGATACTTATATTCAAAGGAAGGGAAATTTTTCGAGGAACGATCAATACCATTAAAATTATAGCGATGGTTGATAAACCTAAAGAGGAAATTCAATGCTGGAGCAATGGTGAGGCCGTCAATAGTTATGTGATAACTAAGATTATTCCTCAATAGAAAGAGATCAGATATGGTTTTTATCTTCTCATCCTCTTTTCTATAATATCCCATACTATCAGGATTTAATCTAAGCAGATAAATTTCCCTAAGTACGTATTCTTGTTTTGTATTAGTATTAAAGTTTGCACTTAAGTTATTAACAAGTCCCTTTAAAATTTTTGAATTCAAATTAACACCACCATTAAACAATTCATTTGTGCTGTGGTGGTTTGTATTCTTTTTCCAAAAATCATCAAGGGTGTCTGCTTTATAATCCCATACCTGTGGAGCGTAATTGATGTAAGCAGATAAATTGCCTAGGTAATTGATTTTGGTGTTAAAGGCCCCTCTTAGTTTAAACCTGTCAAAATTTAAAGGTTCACGTAAAAAGGTGTCATTTTTGGCAGGGGAAATATCCCTGATGTATTGTGCGCTTATTCCAAAATTAGTATTGTTGATTTTCTTGTTTGCCGAAAAATAATATTGATGAAAAAGACCCGTCGCCTCTTTATGATTGACAAGAAAAGACCCACCATTTACATTGATCCCTGTTTTATCCTTCTTTGTAGTAACCAATACCAGTTGTTGTTCATGGACAGCACCATTTAAATTAACCAAAGCATTTTGAACAAGGGTGATTTCCTCGATGTCGTAAATACTGTAAATGTTTATATCGGTAATCCGGTTGCCATCTACAACATAAACAAGATTTCCTTCTGCGCTAAAATGCCCATAAAACCACACCTTAACTGCATCATCCAAATTTGAAAAAGGAATTTTTTCAAGGTCGGCAGCTTTAATGGTAATAAATTGAGTGAAGTCCTTATTTAGACGAATCTTTCCCAGGTCAAAATGTGTAGAGTCGGTTTGGGTATAGGAGGTAAAAGGCACAAAGCAAAAAGCTGAAAACACCAGTCTCAGTAAAAAGTTCTTCATATATAAATTCTATAAGCGGGGATAAAAGTATTGCTAAAAAATAAAGAAAACAATATAGGCTTTTTGTGGAGAGGAGAACCATTAAAAAAATATTGAAATCCTTTGAATTTATTTTAGCAACTTTTTGTATTCCAATCGGGATGAGTAAAGATTAGAAAAACAAAATAAGAGAGCTGTTTGCGGACTGCCATTTTTCTGACTCTTAAATACTTTTCTGCCCCTTTTTCTTCGAAAAAACCTTCTTGACACTTAAATTTTTTTTGCTTTATTAGGTAAGAAAACCATTTTTTAAAATCCAAAACCAAGGAGTTAGCCTTTTATCTCTTTTATTAAAAATAAAAAAGTACATGAAAAAATAGTAAAACCAGCTTTTTGTTATTTTTTAAAACAAGATGTAAAAATATAGCTTTTATGGTTACTTTTTATTCTTCATTTTTTTTGTCGACCTCAAACCGAAATTATTTAATCATAGAATAATCCTATAAACGGAATGACAGGTTTTTTCTAAATGAAGAACCTTTCTTCAATCAGAGATAGTATGATTTTCTCCATTCACTTTTAAGAATCCTCAAATCCTGACACGGATTGAAAAGGCGGGTATTTGTCACAGCATATCCATTCTGTAGCGCGCAATATTGTAGGGTTAAAAAAAAGCTATGGAAAAAAATACAAAAAAACTTGTAATTGTACTATTATGTCTAATCACCAGCCTTTCCGCTTTCGCCCAATCAAAATCGGGCTTGTATTTTACCCCACAAGAAGTGGAAATCTGGAAAGCCAGATCAAAAGGTGGTCCTTATAAATCATCTGGCGATGCCATTTCTAATTCTCCCGGAGATTGGAGTAGAATATTAAAAAGCGCCAATGAATGTTTAGCAAATCCTACCGCCGAGCATTATAAAGGGCCAACCAAAGACAAATATGGCAAAACTACAAGTGTTGCCGTACAATGGTCACAACCTGAAGCTTCCATAAAAGGTGTTAAATTAAGAGATGCAGCCTTTGTTTATCTTTTAACCAACGATTCAAGATATAAGAATGCCGTTTATAAGGGATTGCTTGCACAAGCAAAAGAACCTTTGACAGACTTTTCAAATACTACAAGGTGGCCTGTTGTTTACGATATAAATCCTGGATTTGATGTAGCTGAATGGATAAGCAGGCTTCTGGTTGCTTATGACATGATAGAAATTTCTGACCCAACCATAGATAGATTTTTTAAAAATGCAGGTGCTTACTGCTACAGGAATATTCAAAACCTTAAAAGCGGTTATGTTGATCGTGAAAGAGGTATACTAAAGGTAACAGGAAATTCTACAGACAAAACTCATATTGGAGGATACATCGTTCCTACAATTGGAAAATGGTACAACAACCGAAGGGCTACTATTGAAAGGGCTGTAGCAATGGTAGGTTTTAAATACTACAACGCAGCATATGTCAAAGAGGCTGCAATGTTCTTTAAAGAGTTTATCAAATATAGCATCTACCCTGACGGAACATTTACCGAATTTCACAGAGCAACAAGCTCTCTTCCTGATAAAGGCTTTGCCTATTCTACCGCTTCTTGCAATATAATGATAGAAATCGCTGACTTATATGCAAGACAAGGAGATAAAAGCTTATACAACTACGTCACCTCAGACGGTGTGAACCAAACAAAGGGTGGTCAGAAGTCCTTGAAACTGATGATCCAGAATTTATCCAAACACATTAACGGAACAATTAAAAGATATGCAATTTCTACTTCTTCCAGCCAGAATATTATTGATGGTAAATACAAAACATGGTTAAGTGAGAACGACATCTGGTTTGCTCAAGCCAATGTTTATTATAAAGATTCTTATATAAAATCTACTTATACTAAAGCTTATGTATCTTCTCCTGCTACTTCCGGTCCATTACCGGTATGGGGTGGAACAGGAGGATTGTTTCCCGGCAAACTTTTTATGTATGGACAATTGGAGGGTAAAGTAAATCCATACTCAACTACTGCTGCGATTGTAAATACTACACCTACCGTTTCCGCAGGAGCAGATAAAAATGTTACCCTTCCTGTCTCTTCCGTAAGTATTTATGGCAAGGCGTCTGATTCAGATGGAAGCATATCGTCTTATGTTTGGACGAAACGTAGCGGAGGCGCTGTAACACTTTCCAATACAACAACTTCTACTTTAAAATTAACCAATTTGGTTGCCGGTACTTATGTTTTTCGATTGACTGTAAAAGATAATTCCGGTTTATCTGCTTACGATGAAGTAAAGGTAACTGCAACTGCTCCAACTTCTTTGCCAATAACAGAGGAACCAATAACTGACGGGCCGGCATTTTACAGAGGAATTAATTTAAATGGTCCTGCAATAACCATTGATGGTAATTCATGGGAGGCGGGAACTTCTACCGGTAATTTTAGTTTTTCAGGAAGGACCTATGAGAATCAAGCCATTGCATTGAATCCCTCCACAGATGCTTCTAAGTCAAAAATGCTTCGATCTGCAATCTGGAGACTTTCAGGTTATAATAATGTATCTTTTTCAGTGAAAGATGTTCCTGAAGGACTTTATGAAACTTTTGTTTACATATGGGAAGATAATTATGCTACCTCATTTGACCTCTACCTTGAAGGAGCAAAAGTAAAAACGGTTACTTCAGGAGGCAAAGGAGCATGGAAAAAGGTTTCCTTGGGAGAGAAATTCATTACAGACGGTGCAATTGATGTAAAAGCAGCAGGCGGTGACGCATTATTGTCAGGGGTGGAAATCCAGATTAAACCTGAAGAATTTACCTCTTTACCAATAACAGAAGATCCATATCTACCAATAACAGAGGAACCTTCTTTCTACAGAGCAATTAACATAAATGGTCCGGCTTTATCCATCGATGGAGAATCATGGGAAGCTGGAAGTTCTTCCGATAATTTTACATTTTCAGGAAGAACTTATGAAAATCAGTCAATAGCCTTAAACCCGACAGCAGATGCCAGTCAATCAAAAATGTTAAGATCGGCTATTTGGAGACTTGCAGGAAACAACAATGTATCATTTTCTGTAAAAGACGTGCCTGATGGACTTTATGAAACTTTCGTTTACGTTTGGGAAGATAACTACTCCACCACATTCGATCTTTTCCTGGAAGGAACAAGAGTAGGAGAGTACTCTTCAGGTGATGGCGGTTCATGGAAAAGAATATCGCTAGGAGAAAAAAACATTACCGATGGCGCAATTGATATAAGGGCAGTAGGCGGCGATGTCTTATTGTCGGGTATTAGAATCGTGAGACTAACTGAGGATTTTGCTTCTTTACCAATCACCGAAGGACCTGCTTTTTACAGGGCAATCAATATCAATGGTCCATCTTTAGCTATTGACGGAAATGCTTGGGAATCAGGGAAGTCAAATGGTGATTTTACATTTTCAGGAAGAGCTTATGAAAATCAGACAATTACCCTAAATCCTTCAACAGATGCCAATAAATCCAAAATGGTAAGATCAGCAATTTGGAGACTTTCTAATGCGAACAATGTTTCTTTTTCTGTAAAAGAGGTGCCTGCGGGTATTTATGAAACCTTCGTTTATGTTTGGGAAGATAACAACGCCACATCTTTCGATCTTTTCCTGGAAGGATCAAAGGTAGGAGAGTACTCTTCCGGTAATGGCGGTTCATGGAAAAGAATATCCTTAGGTGAAAAGTATATTACGGATGGCGCAATTGACGTGAGAGCTGTAGGTGGCGATGTATTGTTGTCCGGAATAGAAATCTGGAAAATATCGGGAACTTCTTCTGCCAGACTGGCCTCTCCAGAGGCGGCATTTGACGAATCTGAAGAAAGCTCGTTAAAAGTTTATCCAAATCCATTTGTAGAAGAGGTAACCGTAGAGCTAAGTCAGAAAGAGATGAACGCTATGAACTTAAGTGTATCTATTTTGGATTACTCAGGACATAAAGTAAAATCAGAAGAAGTAATGATCAGTAGCGGCCAAAGCGATATTCAATTAACAAGTTTGGGCGCTCTGGAAAGCGGAACTTATTTAGTAGAAATAAAATCTGAAACTTCACAAAGAGTAGTCAGAGTGATAAAATTATAGAAATTTGATTGGTCTGTTTTTTAAAAGGTCTTAGCAGAAATGTTAAGACTTTTTTTTATTTAGAAACTAGGAAATGAGCATGAGCAAAAGTCTCTTAAATATAAAATGCCATCGCTTTTGACGACGGCATTTTAAGAATCTTACCCGAGAAGAGGCATAAACTTATTTTACTGAATAAGCCTTTACCGTATTATGAAAGAATGTGGGTACAAACAAAACCTTTGTTTTTGGATTATAGCCCAGGTCAGCAGTATTAATTTTTTCCTTTTCAGAATCGATCATCAACTGAGGTTTTCCATCTGAAGGTATGTACCAGATCTTTCCTTTCCATTCGGAAACAATATATTTTTTACCTCCTAATGCCACAATTCCATCAAGTCCGCCCATTCCACTGGCAACAGTTTTAACTTTTTTCGTGGCAGGATTCATTGTTAACAAGGAGCCGTCGCCGTTACCGATCAACAATTGATTGTTTTCAAATAAAAGTCCATTGGGGCCCTTAAGTGAGGTACTATCCAAAATGGTTGTGATCTTACCATCCTTCAGCGACAGCAATCTGCTGGTGCCTGAATCTGTTATGTAGACAATATTATTTTTAGTGTCCACATCAATGTCATTAAGGAACTTTGCACCTTCTACACTATACCTGTTGAGCACCTTCCCGGTAGCGAGATCAATCTCTGCTACATTTGTCATTTCCGTCACGTAAAGTTTGTTGCCTAAAATCCCCATTCCCTTGGTAGAGTTAAGGTTTTCGGCAAACTTTAATTTTATTACTTTCCCGTCCTGATCTACTTTCGCAATGAAACTGTTGTTGTTTTCTCCGCTAGGGCCGCCATTAATGCAAGACACGTAAAGAACATTTTCTTTAGGCTCAAATAAAACAGACTCCGGAGTTCTCAAGGTAGTGTCTGATTCCCATGCAGGCTGTAAGGTTATTTTCTGTGCTTGTAAAGAGAACGTTAGACAACAAAATACAATGATAAGTGAAGTGAAAAGAGATTTTTCCATGTGGTTTTCCTGTTTAGTGAAAATTTTTTTCAATAATAGAGAATTAATATAAATTTTAATATATCCAATTCTTTTATGGTCTTTCTAAATACGATTTAAAAACTGAGTAGGGCGTGTCCCCAAGCTACGCAAGGGGTCGTGCTGCTACAGGCTCCGCTTCGCTCCGGTCCCTCATGAAAAATTCGGGACTAAACCTTTCGATCACTCACGCGAGGACTTCAGAGGGTATTGCTGATGAATGTTAGAAGTTTAAATGGTCTTAAACGATATGCTCTTGCAGAGCTCGTTGTTCGTTGTTACTCTCGACGAGTTTCTGAAATGTAAATGTTTATGCTTTTTATTATCTTTAGTACTAATGGAGAATGACGTGCCTTAAATCTATTGTGGCTATTGTACTCAACGTTGTAGTGGGAAGAAATGAACTACGGTAAATTTTTATAATTTTGCTTGAAAATGAAAGTGCTAACTCAACATATCGCTCAAATTAAAGAGCTTTGCGACCTAAATAACGTAAAATCCCTTTTTGCATTTGGTTCGGTTACGACTGATAAACTCAAAAGGGAAAGCGATATTGACTTGGTTGTTGAAATTGATGACAATGACCCTCTTTCCTATTCGGATCATTACTTCAATCTCAAATTTCAGTTAGAGCAATTGTTAAAAAGGCAAATAGACCTCTTAGAGCAAAAAGCTATTATAAATCCATACCTCAGAGAACAGATTGAAAAAACAAAAGTTCTGGTTTATGGAAAATGAAATCAAGACTTGGCTAGCCGATATCAAACAAGCGATCGAAGAGATAAATATGTTTTTGCCTGACAAAAAGGACTTTTTTGAATTTCGGAAGGATTTAAAAACAAAAAGAGCAATAGAAAGAAATGTCGAGATAATAGGTGAAGCTGTGAGCAGGATTTTGAAAGCCCACCCTAAATTTCCGATTACAAACTCGCGAAAAATAGTTGATACCAGAAATAGAATAAGCCATGGATATGACAGCGTATCCGAAGATATAATATGGTCAATAGTAGTTCGGGATTTACCAATTTTGGACGCGGAAATTGACAGCCTTCTGGATGAAGAAAATTATTGAGTCTTGGGAGAATTATTAAAGCCTGGTTATAGATTTTTGAAATTGTTGCCAAGCATCGTGCTATGCCTCTCAGTATCTTACTCTTCCATTAACTGCTGACAATCCCATCAATTTCCCTATAAAGAAAACTTTATCAACTTTTTGAAGTAGGTAAGTAGTAATCCAGAAGTATTTATACATAAGGTATACTTTATTCATCTACACTATATTCATTAAGTTCATAAAAATTATTTACCAATTAAATATTAACCCTATGAAAATCAAACATTATCCGGGATTTCAGGCCAATCTTGGTCTATCCCTCATTTTTCTCTCATTATTTGTAGTACTGTCCTGTGACCAGCGGGAAGAAAGAATAGCGCCTGAGACAACCACTCAAAATGACGCTCTAAGCAAACATTTTAAATTCCTTGAAGAAAGTACGGGTTTTGAAAGAAAAGACATAGTCTATGAGGCAAAGGGAGATCGGTTTATTATCGATAATGACATAGTTATATCCAAAAAAGCCGTGGAGGATTATTTGATAAAAGGAACTCCAACAGTATCTGATCCAAACAAAAGAACAGAACAAAGACGTTATACCTACATTGTTGGAAATTCCTATATCACCAACGTTAAGTATTACATTGGCGGGTCTGTGCCTTCATCATGGAGAACAGCTATTTCTCAAGCCATTGCCCAATGGAATGCGGTTACCGGCACTAAAGTTTTTATGTCAGAAGTTTCAAGCAGCAGCAATGCCAATGTAATCGTAGATGCGCAGTATGACAACGTAAATAACTGGGTAGCACGAGCAGCTTTGCCTTATTCAAATGGCGCTCCGGGAGGGGGACTGACAGTAAATACTTACCACAATGGAATGGAAGCAGGACAAAAATTATTTGCTATGGCGCATGAAATGGGTCATAATATAGGATTACTGCATACCAACTTGACAGACGGTGCAATTATTCCCGGTACACCTCAGACAGACGCTAATTCCGTAATGAATTCCTTTGTGCTTCCATGGAACGGATTTACTTATTATGACCAGGTGGCGGTAAGGGTGTTGTATCCTGAAGGTTGTGTAGCTATTACTCCTTATCTTTCCGTAAATGGCGGCGCATGGCAACAAACAACTTCAGCTACCTTAAATGCAGGCGGTTCTATAACCCTAGGACCTCAGCCATTAAATGGAACCTGGCAATGGACTGGTCCTAATGGATTTAATTCAACTTCAAGACAAATTACTATAAACAATATTCAATCAAATCAGGCTGGAGGCTATACTGCTGCTTATACCATAAATGGATGTACCAGCTACCTGACATTTAACATCACCGTGAATGGAGGCGGGTTTAGCCAAACCGTTCAGGCTGAAAGTTATTTTGCAATGCAGGGAGTACAACTTGAAGGCACGTCAGATTCAGGTGGTGGACAAAATGTAGGCTGGATAGACGTTACCGATTGGATGGCATATAGCAACATTAATATTCCGACTTCAGGTACTTATTTAGTAGAATATAGAGTTGCCAGCCCAAATGGATCAGGTGTACTTTCTTTAGACTTAAACGGAGGAGCCATTCAATTGGGATCACGTACTGTTCCTAACACTGGCGGATGGCAAAACTGGACCACTGTTTCCCATACGGTTAACATAAATGCCGGTACTTACAATTTTGGAATTTACGCTCAGGCTGGCGGATGGAACATCAACTGGTGGAGAATTACCAGGCAATAATTATTGAAACAGCATTCAATTATTGAATGAATTGAATAAATAACTAAAATTAGGATATTGAATTAAAAAAAGCCGGTTTTTAAGAGCCGGCCTTTTTTTATGGCTTTATTTCTTTAGTTACTTTCCCATTGGGAACAAGGGGCATTGTATATAATTTTATTCCGGTTGCACTCACAATAGCTTCCCTGATCGCAGGGGCAATACCCAATATAGGTGTTTCTCCCGCTCCGGAAGAGGGAAGAACTTTATTGTCTACGATTATCGCTTCTATTGGTGGCACGTCTTTAAATCTTGGAACTCTGTATTGAGAAAGTTTTGGGTTAAGGATTTTACCATTCTCAAAATCAATGCTTTCAAATAATGCACCACCCAAGCCCTGAATAACTGCGCCTACTATTTGTCCTTCCAGGTGATGCGGGTTTATTACCGTGCCGCAATCGAAAGCCTCCGAAACCCGCACAATTTTAACTTCGTCCGTGGTCGGATCTACCACTACCTCCGCACAAGTCGCCACATATCCTGCTTTTTCAAAAGCGCAGGCAATACCGAAGCCATGATTTTCAGCAGGTTTTCTATTCTTCCACCCAAAGGCCTTCGCTGCTGCATTAAGTACGTCTTTCATCCGGTCATCTTTCAGGTTTTTTAACCTGAATTCCAAAGGATCCATATTTATCATCCGGGCCATTTCGTTAATATGAGACTCCCTCGCAAAGTTATTGGCGGTAGCTGCAAGCGCCCTGTAAGAACCTTGTTTGAAAGGAGAATCTATCCAGTGAAAGTTAGTGGTCTTATTGGGCATGGTATATAAACTTTCCAAGCCTGCATCCCCCGAATTGTAATTATGGAATTCCCATGCAGTAATTGTTCCGTCCTTAGCGCAGCCAGCATTTATTTCAATTAAGCCTGCAGGACGTAAATAAGCCCATACAAATTCTTCTTCCCGGGTCCATACAACCTTTACCGGTTTTTGAACTGCTTTTGCTAGTCTGGCAGCTTCAATGGCCGCTTCCCCAGAATGTTTGCCCCCAAAAGCAGAACCGGTATCAGGCATGATCACTCTGATCATTTCTTCCTTGATACCAAAATGCTCGGCCAGTTCCTCCCTTACTCCGAATGGTCTTTGAGTTCCCGTCCATACCGTAAGCTTTTCTCCTTCCCACAAAGCCAAAGCAGCCCTGGGTTCCATAGGTACATGTGCGATATAATCAATAGTATAGGACGCTTTAAGGGTTTTTTCTGCTGCTTCAAATCCTTGATTTAGATTGCCGGTTACATTTTGATTATTTTCCTTTGATGCCTTCTCTTTAAAATAATCAAAGATCTCGCCTTTAGAAGGTTGCTCGCTAATATTCCATTCTGCTTTTATAGAGTTAATTGCTTTTATAGCAGTTTGTAAGTCTGGTCCCGTTACGCCTATGAAATCTTTCTCCCTTACCACTTTTACTCCATCCATTGATTTGGCTATGTCAACATTTGCCGATTGAAGGTTGGATTTAATAGTAGGTGCCCGTAAAATCTTTCCATAAACCATCTCCGGCAACTTCATATCGGAAACATATTGATGCTTGCCAGTGATGATTCTTTCCGCGTCCACTTTTTGTTCGGGCTTGCCTGCAATTTTCCATTGTGTTGCCGGTGTTACTTTTACATTAACATCAATGGGGTGTACTATTTTTTTTCCTTTGGTCAGCGTTCCATATTCAATACTGTTTTGATTTTTGGTATTGACGATTTTTCCTCCGGATACCTTTAGCAATTCCTTTTTTGTTTTCCATTTTTCAGCCGCCTGATCCAACAGAATTTCCCGGGTCGTAGCCGCTACTTTTTGAAGTTTAGTATTAATGGTTGGAGTTGTTCTGCTTCCAAATGTCCCTCGATCATAAGGAGTAAGGTCGGTGTCTCCCATGATCATGGTAATGGATTGTACAGGAACCTGAAGTTCTTCCGCTACAATCTGTGTAAGGGAAGTCCTTATGTTTTGGCCAACTTCCACCTTGCCCGTGAAAACGGTTATTTTTCCATCTTCACCTATATGGAGCCATGCAGCAATCTGATCATCGTCAAATCTTTCTAGTTGAGATGTTTTTGGTTGATTAAAAGCCTGCAAAGGGCCTGAAACCATTACGACAGCAATTCCTCCGCCCAGGTAATTGAAGAATCTTCTCCTGCTGATTAAAGATCCATCTTTTGATTCTATACCGTTTTTATCAGTAGAATGGCGTTCGATGTTTTCAATTTCGTGTACTTGCATTTTATTGGGTTTGAAGTATGGAGTTCGTGGTATGGGGAAGTTTACTTTATCTAAATAGTTCATTTGTGTTGCTTTTTATTATCGCATTTTCACATAAACAAATTAGCACATCATAGATTAACCTTGTGAAACTTGCTGTATTGCTTTAACTATCTTAGGATACTCTCCACAACGACAAATATTTCCGTTCATGGCTTCAATGATTTCCTCTTCTGAAGGAGAGGCGTTCTTTTTTAAAAGCCCTACTGCCGACATCACCATTCCCGGGGCGCAGTAACCGCATTGAAATACATCTTCCTTCAGAAAGGATTGTTGTACCGGATGCAGCTTTTCACTTTCCGAAACACCTTCAATCGTTGTAATCTGTTTTCCGGAAGCCTCTCCAGCTTCTACTATACAAGACCTTACAGCATTTCCATCCAAAAGTACAGTGCACGAACCACAGACACCTTCTCCGCAGCCATATTTGCTACCCGTCATATTTAATTCTTCACGGATTACATTCAGGAGGCTCGTTTTGGAGTCTGATTTTATTTGATGCTTTATTCCATTGACGGTAAGTTCCATTGGCTAAAGTTTTAGGAAGGTTTAAAAGATCAATTTAAAAGATTTTAACGACCTAAATTTTACTGAGATAAAAAATTAGATAAATTTTATTATCCGCAAAACCAAAAACTCTCATATTTAAAATAATGTCAAAGTAATAAACTCTTGGTCGTTACTCTTTTTAGTCTACGGAATACTTCACAGTTCTTCACCTGAATCACAAGGAACACAGTTTAACATCTTCCTACCTCCCGCTTCCCACTTCCCACTAAATTTAATTTCCCAAATAATTATTATTAATGAATCTTTGTTCCTCATTAAAATGATATTTTTGCAAAATCGCTATATAAATGAACATGGGAGAAGAAAAAAGCCTGAACTTTCTTGAAGAAATTGTAGAATCAGACCTTAAATCAGGAAAATATAAAACCATACTTACAAGATTTCCACCCGAACCTAATGGATATCTCCACCTCGGTCATGCAAAAAGCATTTGCCTGAATTTTGGACTTGCCAATAAATACGGCGGGAAAACCAATCTACGGTTTGACGATACCAATCCTTCGACCGAAGAAACCGAATATGTGGAAAGTATAAAAGAGGATGTGAAATGGTTGGGATTTAACTGGTCCCAGGAATTATATTCTTCCGATTATTTTGACACCTTATATGAATTTGCGGTTAAACTGATCAAAAAAGACCTGGCCTATGTAGACGACAGTACCAGTGAAGAAATTGCCAAACAAAAAGGCACGCCGACTACTCCCGGCACTGATAGTCCGTTCAGAAGCCGGAGCATAGAGGAAAACCTTCGGCTGTTCAATGAAATGAAAGAAGGTAAATACAAAGACGGCGAAAAGGTATTAAGGGCCAAGATTGACATGAAGCACATCAACATGCACATGAGGGACCCGCTGATGTATCGTATCAAACATGCCCATCACCACAGAACTGGTGACAAATGGTGCATCTATCCGATGTATGACTTTGCCCATGGACAAAGCGATGCCATCGAAAATATCACGCACAGCATTTGTACACTGGAGTTTATTCCGCACAGAGAATTATACGATTGGTTTATTAGTAATCTGGAGATCTTCCCTTCCAAACAATATGAGTTTGCCCGGTTGAACATTACCTATACCGTCATGAGCAAAAGGAAACTATTGCAACTGGTGAATGAAAAATATGTAAGCGGATGGGACGATCCGAGAATGCCTACACTTAGCGCTGCAAGAAGAAGGGGATATACGCCCGAAAGCATCAGGGATTTTTGTGATAAAATAGGCGTGGCAAAAAGGGAAAACCTGATTGATATTGGGTTGCTTGAATTCTGTGTAAGAGAACATTTAAATAAGATTGCCTCCCGACGAATGGTAGTATTTGATCCTTTAAAGATTGTCATCACCAATTATCCGGAAGGCAAAGAAGAAATGCTTCAAGGGGAGAACAATCCGGAAATGGAAAATACCGGAGACAGAGCCATTCCTTTCAGCCGGGAAATATATATAGAGCAAGACGATTTCATGGAGGAGCCTCCAAAGAAATATTTTCGTTTGGCTCCCGGACAAATGGTCAGACTGAAACACGCCTACATAATTAAATGTGAGGAGGTGGTGAAAGATGAGTCAGGCAAAATCAAGGAAGTACGTTGCACCTATATCCCTGAAAGCAAAAGCGGTTCAGACACTTCCGAAATTAAGGTGAAAGGTACCCTTCATTGGGTTAGCATCCCACACGCATTGCCGGTAGAATTAAGGATTTACGACAGGCTTTTCAAAGTAGAAGACCTTGGCGATGCTGAAGGAGATTTTAAAGACTACATCAATCCTGATTCATTAAAGGTAATGCCAACAGTATATGCCGAACCGGAATTAAAGAATACCAGGCCCGAAGAAAGGTATCAATTTCTTAGGAAAGGCTACTTCTGCCTGGACGCAGATTCTACGTCGGAGAAGTTGATCTTTAACCAGACAGTGGGTTTAAAAGATGCATGGGCGAAAGAAATAAATAAAGGAAAGTAGTTAATGTTGAAGTGCTAATGAGGAGGTGTTGAATTTAGAATGTTAAATTTTGAATTGAATAAAGAGCAATAGTCGGGATTAAAGGACTATTGCTTTTCTATTGGTGTGCAGTCTGGTTATATGTCTATCTATGAATAACTTTTAAAAAAGAAGAGAATTCCTTTTTCATCCCTATGGGTTGAAAGAAATATAAACAAGTTAGGCTTCATGCAAAAAAGCCACTGCAAAAATAGATGAGGAATATGGGACAAAATGCACCACGTTTCAATCTCCGTTCCCTCTCAATTTGGAAATTCACTTCAATCTATTACTTTAGCTCAAAAGGATAAGAAACTGCGATTTAAACCGAAACAGTATAGATCTAAACGGTAGCGGTAATTTTACAGACCATCATCAATAATATACAGAAACATTATGCGGACAATTTTATTGACAGTTGCATTTATTTTTTCTCTGACAAATATTTTCGGACAAACAGAAAATGCGAAACTTAAAATCTCACATTTAACAGGAGATTTTTATATTTATACAACTTACAATACATACCAAGAAAGTCAAGTGCCAGCAAATGGGATGTATCTTATTACTAACAATGGTGTTGTTATGTTTGACACACCTTGGGACACAACACAATTTCAACCATTGCTTGACAGCATAAAATTAAAGCACAACAAAAGTGTGGTAATGTGTTTTGCAACGCATTGGCATAGCGACAAAACTGCTGGACTTGAATATTACAGGCAACAGGGAGTTAGAACCTATACTACGGTCCTTACCGATGAATTAAGTAAAAAGAATAATAAAAAAAGGGCTGAATTTTTAATGGCAAATGATACAGTCTTCAATGTAGGGCAATATTCTTTTGAAACTTATTACCCCGGACCAGGACATACTGAGGACAATATTGTAATCTGGTTTGGAAAAGAAAAAATACTCTACGGTGGTTGCTTAATCAAAGGTGCTGATGATGAAAATTTGGGTTATTTAGGTGATGGAAATGTAACAGAATATGCATCTACTCTAAAAAAAGTCCAGAAAAAATGCCGAAAACCAAAGTTTATTATCACAGCACATAGCGATTGGAAAAACATAAATTCATTGAAGAATTCTTTAGGAATGGCAAAAGAACTTAAAAAGAAAAACTACCGCTAATAGAAAAACCTGCTACTTTAGCACAAGCTTCCTACTGAGGTCGTTATTCAATAGCGGTAATTGCCAGATACTTCAACGGTCTAAGGACAAGCAACTAAATTTTATACTTTAATAGTTAACAGGCATAATAATTAGAAAATGGAATTCAACCCAAACAACAATGTTGTTAAACTCTGTCTTCAAGGTATGGGTATGGAAGAAAAAGGCAAACCTGAAGAGGCAAGCAAGCTGTTTCATCAAGCCTGGGACGAAGCGACAAACGACTTTGAAAAATTTCTTACCACTCATTATGTAGCCCGACATCAAAAAAATGTTTCCGACAAATTAAAATGGCTCGAAACGTCTTTGCAATTTGCATTAAAAATAAATAACGACACTGTTAAGAGCGCTCTCCCTTTTCTTTATCTAAACATTGCCAAATGCTATGAGGACTTAAGCGAACCTGACAAGGCAAAAAAGAATTATGATTTAGCGACTTCTTTTAAGGATAAACCCTCTGACAAAGGTCCCTTTTATCATGGCACTAGAGCAGATTTGCAGGTCGGCGATTTTTTGACAGCAGGGGGGAGTTCTAATTACCAAGCTGATCTCAAAATGAATCACATTTATTTCACCGCGCTGGTTAATGGGGCGGGACTTGCTGCTGCCTTAGCTAAAGGCGCTGGACATGAACGCGTTTATATCGTTGAACCGACAGGGAGTTTTGAAAACGACCCTAATGTTACAGATAAAAAATTTCCAGGTAATCCGACACGCTCATATCGCTCCCAGGCACCACTAAAAATTGTTGGCGAAGTAACAGATTGGGTGAGACAAACACCTGAAGATGTCCAAAAATGGCGTGAAAAGTTAGCCAATAACCAAGGAGAGATTATTAATTAATTTCCAAATACAGCCCGCAGTCTGATAGAAAATGTTTTAATGTGTAGCATTGCTTAATCTCTCTAAAGAAGATTTCGATTTGCCAACGACTTTTGTAAAGTTCGCTAAAAAGTGTTGGCTGTCCATGATATTTGATTGGTAATAATTTCTATGGTCTACTTGTTTACCTCCCAAACGACTACCCTTCTTAGATATAGAAACGATATAAAAAGGACAACAAGTAAACTATTACTTTATAATTGATATTTGAACTAAGTACGAAACATTTAACAACTTTATAGTTGTAGTCTGTAAAAAACAGATGTACCTTTACTGAGCCAAACCAGTTTAATGAGTACAGAAGCAGAAGTAGCATCTTTTTTAAAAGACTTCAAGGAGAAATTGAAGTATTGGGATGTACTCTTTCGTGACGACAGAGGCAAAAATGCACAGACCATGGTAGATTTGGAACTTCGCCCAATTGAACGAAAAGCTATACTGGAAGCGCTTGAAACCAAAGATTACAGTGAAGGTCCACTTGCAGAAAAACTATATGGTGGTGCTGACATGTGGGTATTTGGCAAAGCCATTAAGAAAAAAGAAGTGTACATCAAAATTACAATGGGTGCAATGGGAAGTAGCGTTATCTGTATTTCCTTTCATTTGTCGCAACATAAAATGAACTATCCTTTAAAATAGAACAATATGAAAAGTCCAATTACAGGTAAAGAAATGAAATTGATCACAGAGAGACGGTTGATGGATTTCAGAAAGGAAACATTTGAAATTGTTTTTCATTATTACAAATGCGAGGATAGTGAAGAACAATTTACCACCACAGCATTAGATGAAGTGAATATGAATCAGGTATATAATCAATACCGAGACAAATTCAATATTCCGTTTCCGGATGAAATTATCAAAATTCGTGAGAAGTATGGATTGTCAGCAGCTAAGATGTCTGAAATTTTAGGGTTTGGAGTGAATAGTTACAGGCAATATGAAGCAGGCGAAATGCCAAGCACAGCCAATGCTAAATTAATTCAAATGGTTAATGACCCTAAGAAATTTATAGACATGGTGGAATTATGCGGCACATTGGATGAAAAACTAAAATCTAAGTATATTCAAAAAGCACAACTATTGGCAGAAGAAAAAAAGCGGAATATTTTCAATTTGAACTTCAAGGAATATTTATTGGGCAACCATTTGGCAGATATTTATTCAGGATACAGAAATCCAAACTTTGAAAAGTTTACCGAAATGGTAGTTTATTTTTCAGAAAAAATTGCTCCATTTAAAACCAAAATAAACAAGTTGTTGTTCTATGCCGATTTTTTAATGTTCAAGCAAAGCTGTTTTTCAATAAGTGGTATTAGGTACAAAGCAATAGAGATGGGGCCTGTCCCCCATAATTTCCAAAGCATATTTGAATATTTGGCGAACAAAGGCGAAATAGATATTTATACAACAGAATTTCCTCAAGGATATACAGGCGAGCAATTTAGGGCTAGAAAAGACAGGCCATTTAATCCCGAACTATTTACCGCAAACGAATTAGCGGTATTGGATAAAGTCGCGACGGTATTTAAGGCGACAAGCACCAATAATATTATTGAGTTGAGTCATTTGGAAGAAGCTTGGAAGAAAAATGAAAAAGATAAAAGCGTTATCAGTTATGAATATGCCTTTGAATTAAATCAGATTTAAGTAGTGTAAATAAAATGAAGAACACAAAAAACTTTTTTACCTTTTTACTAATTTCAATTACACTGTTATCGTGTAGTTCTAAGAAAATAATACGAGAGTACATTCCAGCCGATAAAGAGCTATACAAGGCTATTGGTGCGATGGATAGTGTGTTTTTTAATGCATATAACCAATGTGATTTGGAAAGGCAGGCATCAATATATGTTGACGATATAGAATTTTATCACGATAAAGGTGGTCTAATGACTTCAAAACAGGGTATTATTGATGCCACCCGAAAGAATATTTGCGGCAAAGTTACCAGGGAACTAGTAAAAGGAAGCCTGGAAGTATACCCTATAAAAGACTATGGAGCTGTTGAAATTGGGTTTCATAAATTTTACAACAATCAGGAACCGGATGCCCCTTCTATCCCGAGCAAATTTATAATTATGTGGTTGAATGATAATGGTGAGTGGAAGATCTCTAAAGTTATCAGTCTTCATTGAGATCGGTATTATGGCTGTCACCAAAATTTTCTAAACTCCGCAAATGACCGTTAATTATAAAAAATGAAGGCAGCCATTTATGAAAAATATGGTTCTCCAAGTGTCCTTAAGATCAAAAAGGTAGAAAAACCTGTGCCTAAAAATAATGAGGTCATGATAAGGGTATATGCAACCACTGTTAATCGAACGGACTGCGCAAGGCTTAGGGCAAAACCATTTATTATGCGGTTCTTTACAGGTTTGCTCAAACCCAGTAATCCTGTACCCGGAACCGATTTTGCAGGTAGAATAGAGGCTGTAGGTAAGGATGTTGCATCCTTAAAAGTCGGGGACAGGGTTTTTGGGTTTGAAGACATTGGTTTAGGTACCCAAGCCTATTATATGACGCTAGGGGAGAACAGAGCAATAGCTGTAATTCCGGAGGGCCTATCTTATGAGGAGGCCGCTGCAAGTCTTGAAGGCGTACATTATGCCTATAACTTTATTAATAAAGTGGAGCTTAAAAGCGGCGAAAAGGTGCTTGTTAATGGTGCCACAGGCGCTATTGGTTCTGCTGCCGTCCAACTTTTGAAATATTTTGGCCTCCATGTGACTGCCGTGTGTAGTACGAAGAATTTGCAATTGGTAAAATCCATAGGAGCCAACAAAGTAGTTGATTATACAAAAGAGGATTTTACCAAAACCTCCGAAAAATATCATTACGTCTTTGACGCTGTCGGTAAAAGCACATTTTGGAAGTGTAAATCTTTGTTAGTTCCCGGAGGAATCTATATATCATCGGAATTAGGCCCAATGATCCAAAATCCTCTCCTGGCAATGGTTACGCCCTTGATTGCAAAAATTCCCGGTTCGCGGCTTAAGGGTAAAAAAGTGATTTTTCCTATTCCTTCGGATTGTAGAAGGAGTGTGCTTTTAATCAAAAAGCTTATCGAAGATGGAAAATTTAAAGCGGTTATAGATCGAAAATATCCTCTTGAGGAAATTGCAGAAGCGTACAGGTATGTTGAAAAAGGAGAAAAAACAGGAAATGTTGTAATTACTCTGGAAGATAATTTTATGTCCTAGTTCTTTTGTTGTAGCAGAGTCTCCTACAAGATACGGCGAGGGATTCTGCGGCCTAATTTAGTTGGCTGGTATTCCTTAATTTATATTTTTCCCATGACTGTAAAACGAATTCAGGAAGATTAAAGGAGACTGTTGCGAGGTAGGCTCCGCTTCGATTCCTCAAAGAAATTCTGAACCAAACCTTCCACATTACTCACGCACCGCTTCAGAAATTTTTTATATATTTCAGAAAAACAAAAAACAATGCCGGTAAAATACAGTTTACATCCTAATCATCTCAATGGAAATAAGGGAACATATTATGCCCAGGTAGATTATAGAGCGGTTGTTGACCTGAATGAATTAATAGAACATATGTTAAAAAGTGGCTCTTCGATAAGTAAATCAGATATTCTGGCAGTATACCATGAGTTTCAGGAAGCCATATGTTATTTTTTGAAGGAAGGGTATTATGTAAATACCCCATTGGTAAAGGTATATCCTTCTATTGCTGGTAAGTTTGCAGGTTCCGAGGCTGCTTTTAATAAGAATACGAATGTTGTTTCTCCCTGTGTAAGTCCAGGGAAAGTGCTTATGAAAACTGTTAAAGAGGCGTCAGTTGAAAAGGTCCATCCCAAATTCCAGAAACCGATCTTTAATGTTTTTAATGATATAAACTCAGGTAAATCGGATAGCGAGATTACTCCAGGGGGAATAGCCTCATTAAAAGGGAAGAATCTGAAAATAAACAAGGCTGATTCTGAACAAGGTATATTTTTTATTAACAACAGCGGAGATCGTTTCAAGGTAGAACATGTTGTACAAACCACCAATACCGAACTAATATTCCAGATTCCCTCTATCCTTAGTTCCGGGGATTACAAATTAGCTATTATTCAAATTATAAAGAATAATAAGAAGAAGCAGATAAATCTGTTTGAGAACCGGCTGTTTGTAAAATAATTAAGCCTTGTAATTTAGTTTAGGAGGGTACCCTGTCAGAACTAGGCAGGGGACCTTTCCAAGATAAAGTAGGGCTCCCTCCTAAGGTAATTCGTGCCTTCTTTTAAGGCAGTAATAGCTGTAAAATAGTTTCCTGTTTGCCTACATTTTTTCCTTTTCTTCTCTTTTCAAGGCTTCCTGGGTAGCTTCCATTTCTTCCATGTTCTGCCTGAGCTCTTCTTCCTGGGCTTTCAATAATTCAGTTTGTTCCTTAAATTGATCCAAAAGAATCTGGACTTTCTCGGTGTTTTTTACAGCGCCAAGAGTTGAAGCAGTGATTTCACCTAATCTTTCAAGGAATTCTACCTGATACTTGTCATACTTTTCGAAGCCTGCTATTTCAATTACAGCCTCCACCTGTTCGTTATACTTCATCGGAACAATCAAAAGGCAGTTTGGTGTAGCTTCCCCTAATCCTGAGGTAATTTGAGTGTAACCGTCAGGCACTTCCGTATACATAATTGTTTTGCCTTCCAGAAATGTTTGCCCTACCAAGCCTTCTCCTAACTCGATCCTTTTTTTTGTGTATTTTTTTCTGTTAAAGGCATAACAGGAGGTGAGTTCAAGATAAGTGTTTTTTTCTTCGTCTTCTCTTAATAGAAAAAGTCCTCCTTGCTGGGCCTTCATATATTTGGTAATAAATACCAAAACCTCAAAAGTCAGGGATTGTAAATTATGCTGATGCTCTCTTATTACATCTGAAAATTTGGCCAGCCCTTCATTGAACCATTTGCGCTTTTCATCCTCTTCCTTTATGTTTTTCATCTTATCACGCATATTCATAAGCTCTCCGGCAAGATTTTGTTGATTTAAATCTTTATTTTCATTGTTTATTTCCTCCCAATCAATTTGAAAATTACCGGCAGAAATCTGACTGATAAAATCTGTAGCTTTCTTGAAATTTTTAATGGAGTTATCGATTACTTCATTTTCATTGGCGATTTGTAAGGGAGTGCCAGGGTTAAAGATGTACTCCCTGTTATTTTCTTCCAGTTTGAGAAATAAGTTTAACCTTGCTTTTTGATCTTTTATAATTCTGAAAATCATAAAAAGAAGGGTAGGGAAACCGACGATAAAGAGTATAGTCTGAACGATCATTGTACGTTCAGTGGCCTCCTGATACTCATCTACCGCTGCTTTGTTTAATTTATCTTCGAATGCGCTGATTTTATTAGAACTTTTTGAAAAAACATCCCATGCATCTTTTCCCGGATCAGCATTTAAGGCAGCGGTAAAGTCAGCCATGCTGTCCATTTCAATCAGTTTTACCATTGTGCTGCAGGATTCCACGAAATTGTCTACTGCATAGTGAATACTATCAATTGCATAGGGGTCTTCAAAGCCCTGTTTTTTTAAAATTTCCTCTAACTCTCCCATGATCAGAGGATAATCTCTTAGTCCATCTTTAAATGGTCCCAATAATCCTTCGCTTTTTGTCAGAGCAAAACCCCTTACCCCGATGTCCATATTTCTAACCACCTGGTTCCAGATTTGAGAAGTCTGATGTTTGGCTCTTTCGGTTTCAAGCTTTATTTGGGTCATTTCTTCAAGAACAGTGTCATTGTAATAGGTAATGAGTGTGTTGGCTGTAACCAGTACCAATACCAAAACAGCTGAAAAAACAAGGGCACGCTTTTTTATTAGATTTATGATTTTCATAAACAGATCAATAATCTACAAAACTAAAAGCTTTTGCTAATACCATTCTGGGATAAAGAGCATGGGTTTGAAGATTGTAAGGTTTTTTAAAAGAATGATTTTTTAACGGGGAGAGAGTCTTTTTTCTCGACGAAATGCAGGAAGAGTCATTATTTGATGGTAAATATTGATGATAAGTTTGACATGTTTTTCATTCAGATAAGTTCTTTTTAGTAAATATTACATTTCGTAATAAAAGTCAGTGGTTCAGACCTTCTTTTTCTTTTCCGAATTAGGTTTCTTATAAACTTTGGGTTTGTTAGATAAGCGAGGATCTAAAAGAGGTTTGTTGGAAGTTAATTGTTCGGTTACAAGTCTGTCTATCAGTTCATCTTTAGAAAGGTTCTTGAAAACATCGCCAATTTTATTCCTCAAAGCTTTATCAGAAAGGTCAGGTTTTGTTTTCAGGATTCTCATAGCCCACAAATAAGCTTTATTGGATTCTATGCTTTGCGATTCAGGTTTGGATCTTAAATGAATTTTAATATTCAGTTCGCTTTCAATTAGCTTAAGCTGAGGCAATTCTTCCTTAAAAACAAAAGACAAGGAAATGCCGCTTTTGCCAGCCCTTGCTGTTCGTCCGCTTCTGTGGGTGTATACTTCAGAAACTTCAGGTAGGTGGTAATGGATAACGTAGGCGATATCCTGGAAGTCCATTCCGCGGGCAGCTACGTCAGAAGCCACAAGAATTCTCGTTTGTCCAAGTTTAAACTGTTCCACTACCCTGTCCCTCAAACCTTGGGGTAAATCTCCATGAAGAGCACCTGAAGAAAACTTGTTTGTTGCCAACTGTTTATGCAGCTTTTGAACGGCCGTTTTGGTTCTGCAAAAAATGATTCCTCTGTCTTTTTCATTTTCATTGAGGAAATGAGCAAGCAGTTCAAACTTCTCAATAGGCTCTACCAAAAGATACTGATGGTCAATCTTAATCTGTGTCTTAGGTTCTTTATTGATGTTAACTTCCTTTATAGGAGTTTTCATAAACCGATTGACGACCTGCATCACTTCACCAGACATGGTCGCAGAGAAAAGCCAGGTGGAATGATTTTTAGGAACGCGTTTAATGATTTTTTCCAGATCATCTTTAAAACCCAAATTCATCATTTCGTCTGCTTCATCAAGAATTAAATAATTTACCTGACTAAGATCAATGGCCTCTTTTTGTACAAGGTCAATCAACCTTCCAGGAGTCGCGACTATAATATGAACCGCTTGTTTGAAAGCTTTGATTTGTGGCTTAATAGGTGTGCCTCCGGACACGCATTCAATTTTAACAGAGGAAAGATGCTTTGAATATAGTACAATTTGATCCGTAATTTGTTGACTTAATTCCCGCGTAGGCAAAAGAATTACAGCCTGGACTGCATTCAGGGAGGCATTTATGGTATTCAAAAGCGGAAGCGCATAAGCAGCAGTTTTTCCGGTGCCGGTTTGTGCCAGTCCGATAAAATCATCCTCTGTACTATTTAAGATGGGAATTGTCTTTTCCTGGATTTCCGTGGGAGTTGTGATACCCATTTCAGAAAGGGCTTTTACCAGTAATTCAGGAACACCAAGACTTGCAAATTTATTCAAAAGAGCTATTGTTTAAGTTTGGCAAAGGTAGGTGGAATTGATGAAAGGATGTCAGAATTAACGTAATAACAGAATGGCAATAAAAACAGGGATTGAATTCATTTAAAAAAGAGGACAGTCGCAGGTAGAACAAACCAAAGATGGAATTATGAAAGGATTGTAGGAAATATTTAACGTGTCAGACTTATCTTTTATTTATCTTCAATAGCTATAGTCAGTGAAAATTGGAAGTAATATTTTGTTTTGGCTTTATGCACAATAACTTGTCTTGAGTAGGGTGTATTTTGTTGATTATAAACTTGTTATGAAGTAAACAAGTAACAATTCGTAAACGAAGAGAAAATTAATTCGTATTTTTGAAAAAACTTAATCGAAAAAAATGAGAACAATAAATGTATCTATATCAGACCTTGAGTACAATAAGTTTGGCTTAAAGTCGAATAAGTTTTCTTTTTCCGACCTTATTGATATTGTAAGTAAAGAATTGACTAAACAGAAATTAAATGAAAGTATTGAATTGGCAGAAAAATATGGACTTTCTAAAATGACTATGGACGACATTTCAAAGGAAGTAAAAGCTGTTAGAAAGAATGCAAAAAATAATAATTGACACCAATGTTTTGGTTTCAGCATTAATTCAACGAAGCTATCCATTCCATATAATGGCAGAACTATTTTCTAATGACAGTATTGAACTTTGCATTTCTGAGGAGCTATTTAAAGAATATTTTGACGTATTGAATAGAAAGAAGTTTGCAAAATTTGCAGATTTTACGGCAAATGCACAAACATTACTTGTAGATATAGAAAAGCGGAGTGTTAAATATTTTCCTACAATAAAGCTTGAGGTTATAAAGGACTTTGATGACAATAAACTTTTGGAACTTGCCGAAACCTGTAAAGCTCATTTTTTAATCACAGGAAATACTAAAGACTTTACTATGGAAGCGTATAAAGAGACAAAAATTGTGTCACCAAAAGAATATTGGACATCGAATAAAGTTTGATACGTAACCTTTGCGAACCAATAAAGAGGATTTTTGCATCTATGAAAAAAGCCATTTCTATATTCCTGACAATTATCTTTTCTTTAACCATTGTGTTTCATATTTTGGTCTTAGTGGGCCTTGTTCCATATGATATTGTTTGGGGTGGAAGGGTGAAGTCTGTTAATGATATGTACCTGTTTGAAGCCATTTCTTTATTTTTGAATGCAGTTTTCCTATTTGTGGTTTCGGCAAAATCAAGGGTTGTGAAAATCAGGGTTTCAGAGAAATTATTAAACGTACTGCTTTGGATAATGGCGGGTGTTTTTTTATTAAATACTTTAGGAAATCTGATGTCAACCAGTGAATTGGAGAAAATGATTTTTACCCCTGTTACCTTATTGCTTTCCATTTTATGTATTCTTCTGGCATTGCCATCTAAGGGTTCGGAATTATCAAAAATTTAAAAGAGGAATAAAAAAGGCTACCGAAGTGAGCCTTTTCAGAAAAAATTGTACTACTCAATTAGTAGACATAGCCTTAATTTTTTATAAACTTTCGTATAATCTTTTGGCCATTCATATCGATTACCATGGTATAAACACCTGGAGATAGTTTGGAAACACCGATGCCATTTTCAGAAGCCACTCCTTTTAACCTGTTGATTCCATCAGCGCTTAAGATATTGATTTTCGCTCCTTTAAATAGGTTTGAAGAAAAGAAAAGATTGCTGGTAACCGGGTTTGGATAAAGCTGTAATTCTTCAGTTACTGTTCCGCTAACTATGATTTCAGGTTCGCCCAATCTTGCTCCACTGCTCTTTGAAATTCTCCACCAGTTGATGTTAAAGCCGCCTGTTTGAGCAAAGATTCCAAAATTGTAGGTGCCTGCATTGATGTTCACAGTATGGGAAACGGTGGTCCAGTTTTGCCATCCTCCGGTATTAGGAATAGCACGTGTGCCTAATTGAACAGAACCTGCATTCAAATCCAAAGAAAGTACGGCATTGCTGTTTGGACTTGCTACTCTATATTCTACCAGGTATGAGCCAGATGAAGGAACGTTGATGCTATTGTAGGCCATCCAGTCTCCGGTATCAATCCACCCTACATTTGATCCTCCGCCTGCATCAGAAGTGCCTTCGGTTTGAACTCCTGACATTGCATTATAATTTTCAGCTTGTACTGTTTGACTGAAAGCAGATGTGGTGGCGGGTATAAGCTTCCATTGCCCGCAGGTCTGATTATTGTTTCCCCATTGTCGTACATTGGCTTCAGGTGCCGTACTTGCATTTGCAACTTCTACTACCTTGCCACTGTGTTTGGGAATCATTTTATAATATCCATCACCGGTTGAGGCCATTACAAATTGCTGGTTAGGAGTGCCGTAATATGTCCACTGCTGCACATTTGCTCCTTCATCTTTATTTATACCAGCTACGTCAATGGATTTATTGCTGTGTACTGCGGTTATTTTATAAGTGCCGTCACCGAGATGCATAAACTGAAACTGTTGATTGGTGGTGCCGGCGGTATTCCATTGTTGAATATTTGCTCCGTCATTTAATGAAGAAGTTCCTCCAAATACATCCATATACAAACCACTGTTTCGGTTTTGAATGAAATAGGTACCGCTCAAAGTTGTTACTCCGGTGGTTTTTATTTTTAATGATGCAGCTTTGTCGTTCCATCCATCAGCTACAAGACAACCTATGCTGCCTCTATAGGTTCTTGAAGTGCCATCAAAGTTTGCTCCGTCATATAGTACCACTTCAAAACCTTCTGCGACGGTCAAACTTGAAATTACGTCATTGGTTATGCCAAAAGATTGAAGCCTACTCATATTATAATCTCCAGCTTCCAATCCGTTGGCAAAGCCTTTGTAACTACAATCATTGAAGAAATTGGCGACTTCCTGCATATTCTTTGTCCTTACGCCAAATATATTATTGATTCTGCCGGCCAGCTCTTTCAAGTTGATGTTATTGTCATTATATACCCATATAAATCCACCTTTAGAGTTGCAATTGTCTCTTCCTGAGACCATCTTATTGATCATCGTAGTTGAATTTTCATAATACAAATCACCGGTGTGCATTTGAATATTGTTGATGTTCCAGTTGCAGGGATTGTTTCCTGCGCCTCCCTCATACCATTGTAAATAAATTCTGTCCACAGAGCCGCCTCGTTGGTTATTCACATTGGTGGCAAGGCTTTGCCAATACGGTTTGTTCATATAAGGCGCAAGCGTTGTTTTATATCCAATATTGGCAAGCATTACGTGAAATGCGGTGGCAGAATTTACATCGTATGCCTCTTCGTCATCATTGTTGATGGCATCGATGGAGGGAATGGCATCCCTCAACGCTTTAAAGTTCCGGTAAAGAATACTTCCCGTACCTGTACCCTGGGAATTTACAAGGTTTCTTATGTTTGTATAAGAATGATTTCCCCATCCGCCAATGCAAGTTTCCACCCTGTTAATAGAGGTTATACCGGTTTTTAACGAATTTACATCAGCGACGTAATTAGGGTTGGTAGAACCAAAAGTATAAACACCATTTGAGCAAACCTGTTGTCCATCCGTTGTCAAGTCACCGTTCGGTTCTACATTAATATTAAAAAGAATAACATAGGTAAAGCCTGACGCTTTTAAATCATTTATGGTATGGTTTCTTTCCCTACGGAAATGGCCGCCTACATAAATTCCAGACTGAGCGAGTACTTGCTCTCCTGCACACAAGAAGATCAACATAAGGACACACAGAGCGCGCTTAAGTAAAATGTTGGATTGGGTTTTCATAGATGTTGTTTAATAAGGGTTTATAACTGGTTGGAAGGATTTCTTTAAATAATAAAAGCTTGTCATTAGAATATAGACAAGGCGCATTAAAATAAAAAAGGCCCACCTTGGTGAGCCTTTTGATTTCATAAACTTAGTTCTTTATAAATTTCCTCATGACCCTTTGGCCATTCATATCGATTACCATGGTATAAAGACCTGGAGATAGTTTGGAAACATCGATGCCATTTTCAGAAGCCACTCCTTTTAACCTGTTGATTCCATCAGCGCTTAAGATATTGATTTTCGCGCCTTTAAATAGGTTTGATGAGATGAAAATATTGCTTGAAACCGGATTTGGATAAAGTTGTAACTCACGAGTTTCAGTGCTGCTTGCTATTATCTCAGGTTCGCCCAATCTTGCTCCACTGCTCTTTGAAATTCTCCACCAGTTGATGTTAAAGCCGCCTGTTTGAGCAAAGATCCCGAAATTGTAGGTGCCTGCATTGATGTTCACAGTATGGGAAACGGTAGTCCAGTTTTGCCATCCTCCGGTGTTAGGAATGGCACGTGTGCCTAATTGAATTGAACCTGCATTCAAATCCAGAGAAAGTACAGCATTGCTGTTTGGACTTGCTACCCTGTATTCTACCAAATAAGATCCCGATGAAGGAACATTGATGCTGTTGTAGGCCATCCAGTCTCCGGTATCTATCCAACCTACATTTGATCCTCCACCTGCATCAGAAGTGCCTTCGGTTTGAACTCCTGACATTGCGCTGTAATTTTCAGCTTGTACGGTTTGGCTAAATGAACCTGTTTTGGTTCTTACCCTTAATGAGCTCGCCCAGTCATTTGCGCCATTGTCAACCAAACAGCCATCATCACCAGAGAAGATTAAAGAAGTTCCGGTAAAATTATCATGTTGATAAAGCACCACTTCGTATCCTGAGTTTACTTTTAAAGAAGAGATAAAATCATTAGCTATGCCTCTTGAATTTAACTGACTTAGGGTGTAATTCCCTACAGGAAGGCCTGCGGAAGTTCCCCCAAAACTACAGTGTTCATACACACTTGCTACACCAGGAGGGGGAGGTGTTCCACCCTTGCAAAGATTACCCAGAGTAGAAACTATTGAATTGATATCTCCTGGCGATGAAATCTCCCAAACCATTATTCCACCGGCATTCGATTTGGCATAATTGGTTTTTTGTACGTGCAGACTGGTATTGTTGTCGCTGCTATAAAAAGGTAAGCCAAGGATTCTTTTATTTTGAGGAACACCTCTTCCGGCCCAATAATTTATTCCGTCAACTGCTGCAGAATATGGCGAATTGGTTGGACAATTACAGTCATAAGCCATAATATTTACAAGGTCCAATTGGGAAACATCTCCGAAACCATTACCAAAATAAGCTCCGCCTGCGACCGCTGCGGTTAATAATTTACCCATTCCATGAATTCTGCTGGCAAGCGGTCCGATCACTGCGTTCCATCTAGCCTGAGAGGTAGGATATTCCCAGTCAATATCAATACCGTCCAGATTGTACTGATTGATAAGATTGGCACAGGTGTTTACAAAGTTATTGATAGCAGTAGGATTGGTGGCTATCGATTCGAAAGGTGTACCACCCGGAGAGGAACTAAGCCATCCACCAATGGCAAGAAGCACTTTGGTATTGTTGGCGTGCCCTCTGTTTACGAGGTCCACCAGCTTTGCAGAATTTTCAATTGGTCCCACCGAACCATCACCATTGGGAATAGCAAAAGAGTAATTGATATGCGTCCACTTACTGTAATCGATTGAAGTGGTAGCGCCAGTCCATGATGGAAAGTACCCTACCGACTGGTAGCAGGATAATTGAGCCCAGGAACCAAAAGTTACAAAAAGCGAAAAGATAAATACTAAAACTTTTGACTTAGTAAAGTTTTTCATAAGATTTGAAATAAGGTTAATAATTGATTTATTTTTTTAAATTGTCGAATGACAATGCACACCTAGCTTTCCAAATATAAATATTAATCAGTGCCAGTTAAATTTGTACACTACGTTAAAAACACTTCATTCTTCATCTTCTCTACTTCGATTATAATAATAAGGGCATGTCCCTGGGGGCCATGCTGCTACAGACTCCGCTTCGCTCCGGTCCCCCATGAAAAATTCGGGATTAAACCTTACGTATCACTCACGCAGGACTTCTGGCATTACCGCTATATACGCGCTTGGTAAGATGTTTGAAGGCGTTTTGTCGGGGGACAAGACCCGGAGTAGAGGCAAATAATGTTTGCTCTATGATATTCACAAAAATATTTAGGAAATTTTTCTTAATAGTGTTAACTAGTGCCTTTTAACTATTAAATCTATTTTCTTTTTATGAATAAAATTCTTTTCGTATTGTTCTTGTTGATAAATACCGTAGTTTATTCCCAACAAAGAGCCACGACTTCTGATAGAAGGGTGGTAATCCTGAATGAGAATGGCACATGGAAGTTTGAGGAGGAAATTGTTGAACCGACAACTATTTCTTTTACCCCGGAAGGTAAATGTGATTTTTGGGTTACGTCGAAATCAGATAAGGTTGAGGGAATTGATTATAAAATAAATAGGGAAACCATTTTCTTTTCAAATAACTTTAAGAATAAGAATGTTGGCATTGGAATAGTAAATTCCAATGGGAAAATAAATCTTAAATTTTATCTCTCGAAAGGCTGCTTAGAAGAAAAATCCAGAATTGTATTTTTATTTGAAGACAGTACAAGGCTAGAATTGACAACGAGTAATAAGGCCAATTGTAAAGGGAATGCAAGCATAAGTTTAAATGATAAATCCATAATTAATGACTTGATAACAAAGGAAATAAACATTGTTAGGATTTATACCAAAGATGGCTTTATAGAACAATCTCCCAGTTTAAAGGAGCAGGGACAGTTTTCTAATTTGTTATACTGTATTTCAGCAAAATGATCTGAAAGCTCGTAAAGGCACTTGAAAGGATTAAATATAAAACGGGGGGACAGCGGAATGTAGAAATTGAATTTTTTAAGATTTGGGTAGCGCGACCAAGGTAACAGAATCGTTCGAGCCTGAGGGTATTAACACGAAACAAAAAGGTGACTAGCAGGCTATTCTTGATAATTTTAGAAAATTTGTGGAAAGCAAATAAGCCCAAACTCTCCAAGGGTTTTAAACCCTTGGAGAGTTTATTTACCCAAAATAAATACAGTTCCAGCAGGGTCTGTAATCCAATGCATGTCCTCGGGTATTTTTTCCAATTCATCGCAAGTGTCTACTCCGTTAGTTTTTAAGTATCTTGTTGCTTCCTCCACATTGGGTGTTTTTAGCTCTAACCAGGTTTCTGAATGAGTGTAATTGTCGACACAATCCAGCCAAACAATATTATTGCCAAATTTTACTTCATGTGTCCTGGAAACCGTTGGGTTTTCAATAGGCTTTTCGGTTACTTCAAGTTTTAAAATATCCCTGTAAAAAGCTACCGTTTGTTCGTATTTGCTTTTCGGGATCTTGATGGCGATGTTAAGGCCACCTTCAAATTTTATGTCCATGAAAGATGAAGTTATAGTTTTTCTAAAGTATAAAACTATAACAAAACATCACTCTTGTCTATGTACCGGGATAAGTTTTTTAATTAATGATTTAGGAAGTCTAAATCTGACTCATAGTAATCATTTTACCCTTGTCAGCGTCCCAAAGCTTGAGTCTGAAACATCTCCACATTTCAACAGGGTGCCATGAGGTGATGTAAACACTGTGAAGCTCAGGCATACTTTTCATTGCTTCAGGTAGCCTGTAAAAAGGGATCCTTGAGTTTAAATGATGTACGTGATGGTAGCCAATATTACCCGTCATCCATTGCAGGGGCGCAGGCATTACCATATAACTTGTAGAAGAGAGGGCTGCATGTTCATATTTCCAGTCCTGGTTTTCCTTGAATTCTGCACCAGGGAAATTATGCTGACTATAAAACAAGTATGAACCTATGGCAAAAGCCAGGAAATAGGGAATAAACCAGCTTATTAAAAAAGCATAAAATCCAAGAAAATACCAAATCAAGCCTCCGGCGATGAAGTGAAACAATAGCGTAAAAAGGGAGTCCAGATGTCTTTTAGGACTTTGTACAAAAGACTTTATATTGAGCCAATAAATAAACAAAGTAAAGTAGCCAAATATAACAGTAAGGGGATGCCTGTTAATTAAATAAATCCGCTGCTCCGTTTTAGTAAGATTCAAAAATCGATTCTTGCAGATGGTAGGATATGACCCGATTCCGGTAATGGTTAATTTTGAATTGTGGTTATGATGATGATCATGAGAGCGCTTCCAGATGGTCTGAGGTACAAGGATAAAAATACCAAAGGCTTTCATCAGCACGGTCGCCAATTTTGAATTTTGCAAAATGGCATGATGCTGATAATCATGGTAGATCACAAACATCCGTACATATAGTAGGGCCACCATTACACTGCATAATAACCGCAACGGCAGATAGAAATTAACAAATGTGGCTGTAAAAAAAATACTTAGCAATAAGATGGTAATCCACGTCTCAAACCAACTTCTGAATCTATCTTCTTTAGTATATGCTTTTGTGGCTAAAATTAATTCTTTACTTGTACGCATAGATAGTAAACCCCTAATATATATAAATAATTAACTTTTAAACTTGTTTCTTTATCCGTGAATGCTTCCAACGCCTGTGAGACCATAGCCAGATTGCCGGATCAGACTTGATTTCCTGCTCTAGTCTTCTCGTAAAAGCCTCTGATATTTCTCCTTCTGAAGTATCCTTGGGATTGTCAAACATTAATTCCGGAAATACCTCATAATATCCTCTTCGTACCCGTTTTATATTCATATAAACAACAGGATAATTGAATTTTTTAGCCAGTTTCTCTGGCCCCATATACACTGCAGTATCCTGATTCAAGAAATTGGTCCAATAGGCGTTTTCAGGTGTAGCGGTTTGGTCGGCAACCAAGGCTGTAGCTGTGATTTTACTCCTGTTGGCTACCATATCCCGCAAAGTTTGATTAACCGGTGTAATCTTTGTTCCAAATTTTGTCCGCATGCGGGAGGTCATTTTTTCAAAATGGATATTGGATAATGGCCGGTAAATAACCACCAACTGATATTTAGTATTTAATGTAAAGCTTGGGCCAGCCCATTCCCAATTGCCATAGTGCCCCATTACTACTATAATGCTTTGTTTCTCTTCGTAATATTTATCTAACCATGGAGTATTATGAAAGTGACAATGATCTCTTGCTTCTTTTTCAGTAGTGGTAAGGGTTTTTAGTGTTTCAAGTATCAGATCACATAGATAGCGGTAATACGCATTGCATATGGATACAATTTCTGTTTCACTTTTTTCGGGGAATGAGTTTCGAAGGTTTTTTAATACAACTTCTTTACGATAACCTGTAAGCTTCAGTATATGGTAAAAAAAATCTGAAACACTGTATAAAAGTCTAAAGGGAAGGGAAGCAATTAAATAAATAAGGGGATAAATCAAATAAAACAAAAGGGCTTGCATTTAGGTAGTTTCCCCTAAAATAGGATTTTTAAGGATAAAATTATTTTATAAGCATGAACTCCGGGGTTCAAGCATGTATCATTTATAGCATAATTTAGTGTTTTATCGGGTTGATGTTTTTATTGGAGGGAAGTATCTACATTTATTTCTTCAGGATAAAGTGAGGATTTGTATTTTATCTTTTTAAATACAATTTGAACTCGGTGCCTTTATTGACCTCGCTTTTTACCTCTATTTTGCCGCCGCTGTTTTCTAAAATCCTTTTCACAATATAAAGGCCGATCCCTGTCCCTTCCACATGTTTGTGAAACCTTTTAAAAAGGGTAAATAGTTTTTCCTTATTGTCTTTGCTTAAACCCAAACCATTATCTGTGACGGAAATTATGGTATAGTCAGAAGTTTGAGACGAGGAAATATCAATTTTCAGCGGTCTGTCAGGGGCTCTGTATTTAATCGCATTACTCAAAAGATTGTATACAATGCTTCTCAAATTCCTTGAGGCAAACAGTATTTCATTAACTTCCAGATGCTCTTCAATTTTTACTTTTGATTCCTCAATTGAATTATAAAGATCGACTTTTACTTCTTTGATAAGCGTATGTAAATTTATTTTTTCTACATCTGTATTATCTTCCTTTTGTACTTTTATAACTTCCGTCAAATCTGAGATTGTCCTTTTCAGTCGATGTAACGAAGCGTTCATCATTTTAAGAATACTTTGCTCTGAAGGTTCTATTTTGGAGGCTATTTTTCTTGAAAATAGATTGAGTAATCCCTCTAAATTGGAGATTGGCGCTTTTAAATCGTGAGATGCGGTGTAAACAAAATTGTCAAGGTCAGTATTGATTTTTAACAACTGCTGATTCTTATTTCTAAGTTCCTCGTTTTTTACCCTTTCACTTAAATCCCGGGTTATTTTTGAAAATCCAATGTGCTTATTTCCAGCGCTAAAAAGGGGGGTGATGATGACATTTGCCCAAAAGGTAGATCCATCTTTCTTTACCCTCCAACCTTCATCCTCGAACCTGCCTTCCTCCAATGATTTCTTCAGTTCAAATTCAGGAAATTGAGAATTTCTTGCTTCCTCTGGGTAAAATTTTGAAAAATGCTGACCTATTATTTCCGAGGCCTGATAGCCTTTTATTCTTTCGGCACCGGCATTCCAGGTCGCTACTTTTCCCTCGGGTGTAATCATAAAGATTGCATAATCCTTCACTCCCTCAATAAGTGTTCTGTGAACTTGCTCGCTTTTCTTTAACTGATCGTTTGCCGCTAAAATTTCATCCTGCAACTGCTTAACCTGAGTCAAGTCTTTGGTAACCTTGGCAAAGCCTACCAATACATTAC
>Ga0196965_1000230_pt1 | contig 39080 bp, 36 predicted proteins | sample S1_20metaG_FD_148668 | JGI IMG/M metagenome (GOLD analysis project Ga0196965, IMG submission 148668) | Soil microbial communities from Anza Borrego desert, Southern California, United States - S1_20 | ecosystem: Environmental > Terrestrial > Soil > Desert | place: USA: California | collected...
AAAAGACGTGAGAGAGTTCCTCAGGTACTACAACACCAAACGACTTCATATGGGAATTAATTTCAAAACGCCGCGACAGATGCTACAATGAACAACAAAGTGATTCCAAGGTGCTGACCGTATTACATATAAGCTCAATTCGTCACCTATGGTATCCTCATTACATGACACAAATACTAGATGGTAAAAAAGTACGCGAACATGTGCTTTATGGTTTAAAAAAAGAAATAGAATCTTTGGGTGCGCCGCTATGCTTGGTGATAATCCAGGTGGGCGAGCGGGAAGACTCCAGCACCTATGTGCGCACAAAAAAGCAGTTCGGAAATGACGTGGGCGTAGAAGTTCGTCATATGTCGTTCCCTGAGTCCGTGACTACACGTGAAGTACTTACCGAAATTCAAAAATTAAATGAAGATTTATCCGTACATGGAATAATTGTTCAGTTACCTTTGCCCACCGCCCTTGAGAAGGACACATTACTCAATGCAATTCATCCGCACAAAGATGTGGATGGCTTGGGAATGGTTAATTTGCAAAAACTATGGGAAGCGCGTGAAGATGTGATCCTGCCGGCTACCACTCGAGGTATCCTTACACTACTCAACCATTATGAAATACAGATTGCAGGAAAAAAAGTGGTGATACTTGGACGATCTTCGCTTGTGGGCAAGCCGACAGCATTGGCATTTTTAAACGAAGACGCTACGGTCACCGTGTGTCATAGTAAAACAGAGGACATAGAAGAGGTGGCAAAATCCGCGGATATACTTGTGGTAGCCATAGGGAAGCCGGAATTTGTTAAAAAAACATTTGTACATGAAAACCAGGTAGTCATAGACGTGGGCATAAATTCCCAGGATTATGGAAAGCTTGATGATGAGCTTTTGTTACCAAGTCTTGTGGGCGACGTAGATTATAGTGAAGTGAAGGAAGTGGTCAAAGCCATCACGCCGGTACCTGGAGGGGTAGGGCAGATGACAGTGGTTTCGCTGTTTCAGAATCTTGTAGCTGTGTATAAACGCTACAGGTCTCATGATGAGTTTTGATATACTTACTCTATTCACTCATTAATAATTTAAGAAAATACTATGATAGATAATTTAAGTGCAAATGTTAAGAAAGGATTGCTCGTGGCCATAGCGCTTCTTTCTGTGTACTTGTTTGTGGTGTCCATTAAAGAATTGAAGTCTATTGCGTACGTAGGAAAAGATGTTCCTGCACAAAATGTGATTTCAGTTTCTGGAAAAGGTGAAGTTTTGGCGGTGCCCGACATTGCCACATTTACATTTGGCGTAACACAGGAGTCAAAAGATGTGGCTACAGCGCAGAAGCTTGCCACGGATAAAATGAATGCCGCTATTCAGTATTTGAAAGATAATGGAATTGAGGATAAAGATATCAAGACAGTGAATTATTCTATTAATCCTGCGTATGACTACACTCAGGGGATTTGTAACACCTTCCGATGTGAACCAGGAAAGCAAACGCTTCGTGGTTATGAAATTAACCAAATGGTAGAAGTGAAAGTTCGCAAAACTGAAGATGCTGGAAAAATTCTTTCAGGTATTGGATCACTAGGGGTGACAAACGTGAGCGGACTTTATTTCGGGGTTGATAAAGAAGATGATCTCAAAGCTCAAGCTCGTGAACTAGCTATTAAGGACGCAAAGGCAAAGGCAGATGTGCTGGCAAAACAGCTTGGCGTACGAAAGGTGCGAATCATAAGTTTTGGTGAGTCCGGAGATTATCCGATCTACTACTCACGAGACAAGGCGCTTGGCATGGGTGGAGACATGGTAGAGGCACAGGCGGCAAACCCTGCTCTTCCAGCAGGGGAACAGAAAGTGGTGTCTAATGTAAACATTGTGTACGAAATTCGGTAACAAAAGGTGAAGTCGGACTTCAATTTCAAAAAACACCCGCGAGGGTGTTTTTTGCTGACATTGACTTCTTTTAAAACCAGGAGTATGATAATCCCACGTACCCCTCGCGGGGTTTTTTAGTAAAAAAACATGAAAATCACTGATTATATCAAGGAAACACGAGGGGAAATGACGCATGTGAGCTGGCCTACGCGAAAGCAGGCTTTTGCCTATACGCTCATTGTTATTGCACTTTCTATCTTCGTTTCGCTTTTTCTGGGACTTTTTGATTTCCTTTTTTCAAAGGCGATCGCATTAATAGTTTAACTTAAGCCGAGCACATTATGGCAAAACAACAAATAGACGGACAGCGAAATTGGTACGCAATCCACACCTACGCTGGATACGAAAACGCTGTGGCGAGAAACTTAAAACAGCGAATAGAATCTCTGGGAATGGAAGACCGGATTTTTAATGTGCTCGTACCTACAGAAAAGAAAATCAAGATTAAGGGCGGAAAGAGGGTAGAGGAAGAGGAAAAAATTTACCCAGGATACATTTTAGTGGATATGATAGTGACCGACGACTCATGGTATGTGGTGCGAAATACTCCGCGCGTTACCGGATTCGTAGGTTCAGGAGTTTTTCCAGTGCCGCTTAACAAGCAAGAGGTAGAAGGACTCTTCAGCCGAATGAGTACAGAAACGGTGAAGCATAAGATTGACCTGTCTATTGATGACGCTGTTATTATCGCGGATGGTCCGTTTAAGGATTTAGAGGGCAAGGTGAACGAAGTGGACGAAGAGCGAGGTAAGGTGAAGGTGCTTGTGTCTATGTTCGGCCGCGAAACGCCAGTGGAGCTGGACTTCTTGCAAGTTAAGAAGATTTAAGGTAATCTCACTAGTACTTCTCCTGCGGCTCTAATTGCCCAGGGCTTCTAGAAGAAATTGAAATTGTAAACAACCTAATTTAAATATAATGGCTAAAAAAGTAGTAAAAAGATTAAAATTGCAGATCCCAGCCGGAAAAGCTAATCCAGCTCCTCCAGTGGGACCAGCTTTGGGTCAGGCAGGTGTAAACATCGGTGAATTCGTAACAAAATTCAACGCCGCTACCAAAGATATGATGGGGGATATTGTGCCTGTGGAAATTTCAGTGCACGATGACCGAACATTTGAATTTGTTTTAAAAACTCCTCCAGCAGCGAGCCTTATTCTAAAGGCGGTAAAGCAGGAGTCAGGATCAGGAAAGCCAAACACAAAGAAGATCGGAACGATCACAAAAGCGCAGGTTAGAGAAATTGCAGAACGAAAAATGCCAGATTTGAATGCAAATGACATTGAGGCTGCTATGAAGATTATTGCAGGTTCAGCACGGTCAATGGGCGTGGATGTGAAGTAAAGAAACATAAACAAAAAAACCCGCTTAAGCGGTTTTTTTGTTTATCTTATAATCACTTTTAAGTTTTTTGATTTGCCCTTTAAGAATCAGTCCTGCCTCAATTTGCTTTTCTCTGCTGACGCCATCCACAATATCTCTCTTGTGGTACTTACTTCTGCGAGGGGTTACTGGTTGAGACAGCTCTTCAAACACAATAGAACAGAGACGCTCACCAGGATAAAGCCGAACGGTTTGTGAACGTGTGTTATTTCTTATCGGCAACGTTAATTGGCCTTCATACCCTGAATCAATGATTCCCGTTAGGTCAAGTGATAAGCCTTTTCTGTTTGTTGATGATCGAGGATAAAGCACGGCCATAAGATCGTTTGGAACCCTCAATGTTTCCAGAGTGGAAACAAGAATGTATTCTTGGGGTAATAAATCAAAATGCTGACCCTCCTCCAGTTCCACCACATCAAAAAATTGCGAGTTAACTTTATTAAAGTCACCTATGTCTAAAGATTCTCTTCCGTTCGGCGTGAGGTGCCAAATTTTTGGGATGAGAAAGGTGTAGCCAAGTCTCAAATCAACAGCGTGAGTTTGCAGCTGAAATGAGTCCAAACCTGGATTAAATTGTATTTCTCCCTCCTCAATTTTCTGAAGTATCTGGTCTCTAGTGATTACCGCCATTGCTTTCAACAATATAATCCAATAATAAGGTATTATGCTCCGTTTTCTCTACTGACACAAGCTTTAGATGCGCATCCAGTGATTCATTAAATAATGTTATACCTGTGCCAAACAACACGGGTTCCACAGTGAGATAAAGATGCGTTACAACACCACTTTGCATAAAGAGCGTATAAATTTGTGAGCCTCCACAAATCGCCACTTCTTTGTATCCCTCAGCCTCCAGTTTTTTTATAAGTTCTACTGGGGGAAGTGATGAGGTTTCTGTACCTGGAAAGAGCGCATCTTTTTTTGAATATACAATAGTTTTTCTATTTTTAAGTGCTCTGCCGATCGTCTCAAAAGTCTTTCTTCCCATAACCATAACACCTGCGCGGTTTGTGAGTTCAACAAACCTTTTTTTATCAGCCTTACTTGTCCATGATGCTAGATGATCACTGTCTTTAGCTATGAACCCGTCTAATGTTAGCGCTGCGATAATAAATACATTCATTTTATTTAACTATAGTTAAACCCTGTATAGGGTCCAAGGGTTTGTATTGAGCTGATAAATGTTCGTACACCTCTAGAATAACAGTCTCATCCTTTTTCTCTGCGCGTCTGAACGAATTTTTAGGAAGGTTGAGAGTAATTTTTTTATGATTTGACTTTCTGGTGATCATTTCCTGGGCGGCTTTGTAGTGAATATCATAAATGTGAGCGTTAGAAATACTGTGTGTATAAATGCCTGGTTTTACATTAAGTAACTGCGCAAGCATTGTTTGTAAGAGCGCAAAACCCGCAACGTCATGTGGAAATCCGAGTATCATGTCGTTTGAGCGCACAATATTATGTAAGTTAAGCCGGCCACCAATTATGTTTACTGTAAAAGTGTACGGACAAGGCACATTTTTTTTACTAGCGCCGCCCAAGCCGTCACTTGATGGATCCCATGTGACTACCACCCCATGCCTTGAGCTAGGGTCATTCTTCAGAAGGTTAATAAGTTTTCCTAATTGATCTCTGCCAAAATGTTTACGCCATCTGTAGCCATAAGCAACGGTAACCACATCACCGGGATTAGTGAAAATATCCCAAATTTTTGTATAGTTGCGTAGAAGGTCCTCGGGTTTCCTTGAACCAGAAATGAACCATATCTGCTCGGCAATAAAAACTTTTAATGGAATCTTCCTAAGTGTAAGTAGAGGAAAGCCGTCTTTTTCCAAGTCAACAGAAAAAGTTAGCCCAGGAATAGCTTTCGTTTCATGTCCTGTACGGTTATTTTTTTCAGCAAACCCATTGTTAAGGATGTTGTTTAGTAGTTTTTTGTATATCTGGTCAAAAGTAGTCATTTCAGTAATTTACCAAATTATAGCCACTTGCTGTAGAATATACAAATATGAAAAAAATTGACTACCCATTTATTCCCGAAGGAAGAGAAATATTCTATGTTGGCGAAGATAATGAGTTTATGAGAGCTGCGAAAGAAGAATGCTTGTCTCATTCCACTGACATGAACCAGCCAACTGGTTCTGTGGCGGTGCTTAATGGAAAAATTATTGGTAAAGCTTCAAATCAGGCTCGTATAAAGCATAAGAAATTTGCTGAACTTCATAAAAGAATGCTGTGCGTGCGTAAATTATTGAAGGTTAAAACCGGTACAAAATATTGGCTTTGTCCTGGCTGTGCAAAATTTTCCGATCACTCTGAAGCGCGTGCAGTAAAGGATGCAAAACGTAATGGGTATACCACAGCAGGAGCGGATCTCTATCTCTATGGTCACTGGTGGTGTTGTGAGCCATGTTGGAATGCAATGATTGAAGGAGGGATAAAAAACGTGTATCTGCTTGAGGGGAGCGAAGAACTTTTTGTTAGAAAAAAGTAGATTAAAGCACACATCAGAGCTGGTCAATTGATTTTATCCCCCAACAGTGGTTAAATTAACGCAGTTTTGTTCCTCGTCAATTTTTTGGCGAATGCGGCAAACATGTAAAACCTTCAACCAAAGGAAACATCATGCCTTTGCAAAAAGAGCGTACCTTAAGACACGCGGGGATTATCCTGCCATTTACACCTTCTCCTCACGGGTGGAAGCTGCATGTTTTGCCGGGAGGTAAAATGCCAGATTTTCAAACATCAGGCGCAGGCGGAATTGACCTTTATACGAGAGCTATCGTTTCGGTGGATTCTGATCCGCGGAATCCTGCCTTACGAAAAACACTCTATGACTTTGGGTCAAAGATTCCTCGTGAGTTCAGAAACAACGTAGAGCGTCAGGGTAAGGAATACATCTATCTTCTGTATCCTGGTGAAAAAATCCGTATTAGTGTGGGAATCGCTATTGAACTTCCGCGAAACCAAGTGGCGTACCTGCATCCGCGTGGCAATACAAACAACGCAGGGCTGGAGCTGTTTGGTGATGAGGAGATGAAGATCCAGGTCAAAAATGGCGCAGTGCCTATTGATTCGGATTACAGAGGTGAACCATCTGCAATCCTTTACAACGACAAGGACAGTAAAGGACCTTTTCATATCTTCCGTAACAGACGGATTGTTCAGCTGGTCCGCGACTATGTAGCGGTGGACCGTCCAAATGACATGCCTATGATCGTGGATAATATCCACGAATTGACTGCTACCCGCCGGCAGTTTGGGCAAAATTCATCAACTGGTCTTTAATCAGTTTGCACAAGCGACACAGCAATGTGTCGCTTTTTTATTTTTCTGCTACAATTGCGGTAATTAACAACTAACAGTAAATCCTATGGCAGACGCACAAATAGCAAAGCTGGTGAAGGCAGAAAAAGTACGGCAAAAGAAGGTGATTAATCTTATCGCGTCCGAAAATTATGTTTCAAAAGACGTGCTTGCGGCGCTTGGCTCTGAACTCACGAATAAATACGCAGAAGGGTATCCAGGCAAACGCTATTACGGCGGGAATGAAGTGGTGGATAGGATAGAGCGTGTCTGTATGGAGCGTGCGTTGAAACTTTTTGGCTTGAATGATGTAGGGTGGCATGTGAATGTTCAGCCGCTTTCTGGTTCGCCTGCAAACTTAGCAGTCTACACCGCGCTTGTTCCAAAAGGTGGAAAAATTATGGGTATGTCACTGGAACATGGAGGACATTTAACTCACGGTCATAAAGTATCTGCAACAGGAAAATTTTGGACGCAGGTGCCGTACGGTGTGGATCCAAAGACTGAGGTTTTAAATTATGATGAGCTCAAAGAAGTAGCGATGCGCGAAAAGCCCGCGATAATTGTTGGCGGCTTCACTGCGTATCCGCGGGTAGTGGATTTTAAAAAGTTCCGGGAAATAGCGGACGCGTGTGGCGCCATTTTTATGGTGGACATGTCGCATTTTGCAGGGCTTGTGGCTGGAAAAGAATATCCATCTCCATTTGAATATGCTGACGTGGTCACTACTACAGTGCATAAAACATTACGTGGTCCGCGAAGTGCACTTATTTTTGCGCGGAAGGATAAGGTGCAGGCGAACGAGAAGGGGAAGGAGGTAAGTTTCGCAGAGCTTATTGATAAAGCGGTGTTTCCGGGACTACAGGGCGGTCCGCATATAAATCAGATCGCCGCAGTGGCCGTGGCTTTAAAAGAAGCGGCTACTCCAGCGTTTAAAAAATATGCAAAACAAGTGAAGAAAAATGCGGCCGTGCTAGCGGCTGAATTAATGAGTCGCGGCTGGAAAATTATTTCTGGCGGCACAGATTCTCATCTTATTTTAGTAGACACATGGATGGGTGGTGTCAAAAGTCCTAGCGGTGCCGGAGGAGTGAATGGACAGGAGGCCAGTGATAAATTGGAAAAGGCGGGGATTATTGTAAATAAAAACACTATCCCAGGAGAGACGCGGAGCGCGTTTGATCCGTCAGGAATTCGTTTAGGAACCGCGGCGGAGACTACCCGTGGGAGAAAAGAGAAAGATATGAAGAAGATTGCGGTAAAGATTGATGAGGTGTTGAGGAGGGGATAGTGGCACTATCCGGATAATGCTATATTCACATGAAAAAAACAAAAAATACAAAGGTTAAAAACGGCTCATTCATTGTAATAGACGGTACCGACGGCTCTGGAAAAGCCACGCAGACAGAACTTCTTTTAAAACGCTTAAAGAAAGAAAAAGTAAAGGTTAAGAAAATAGATTTTCCGCGGTACTCGCAAAACCATTTTGGGCGTTTGTTGGATGAGTGTTTAAAAAAAGGAAGCCACGGAGATTTTATAAGTATCTCACCAAAAATTGCCTCTACACTCTATGCTGCTGACCGTTTTGAATCTAGTAAAAAAATTCGTGAATGGTTAGATAAAGGTTATACGGTGGTATCCGACAGATACGTGAGTGCAAACCAGATTCACCAAGGTGGAAAAATTACCGATGAAAAAGAACGAAAGGAGTTTTTAAAATGGCTAGATATAGTGGAATACAGAGTGTTCGGAATTCCAAAGCCAGACGTGATTGTCTATTTACATGTGCCTATTGAAGTTTCGCTCAAGCTCATTATGGAGCGCGCACAAAAAAGCGGAGTGGCGGCGGATCAGGCGGAGGCGAATGCGCATCATTTGTATAAATCACAACAAAGCGCTCTTAAAATAATTGAGAAAAATAATAAATGGATTAAGGTTAATTGCACCGTGGATAACCAGATGTGCGCACGGGAGGATATTCACGAGGAGATAGTGAAGAAGCTTGGGAAATATATAAAAAAATAGTAGACTTTAGGCTAATGGAACTGAAGATAAAAAGAACGCATCCGGATGCGAAAATTCCTTCATACGCTCACCTAGGTGATGCGGGGATGGATTTGTATACAGTAGAACGGGTGGAGATAAAGCCAGGCGAACGTCTACAGATAGGTTCGGGGATTGCCGCGGAGATTCCTATGGGATATGTGGGGCTACTGTGGGATAAAAGCGGGCTTTCGCATAAGCATGGACTGAAAATGCTTGGCGGGGTGATAGACGCTGGGTACCGAGGTGAGATTTACGTGGGCGTTATAAATTTGTCTGAGGAATCGTATGTCTTTGAAAAAGGCCACAAGATGTGTCAGATGCTCATTCAGCCGGTGGCACATCCGACCATTAATATAGTGGAGGAGCTGGAAGAAAGTTCTCGTGGATCGGGCGGCTTTGGTAGTACAGGGAAATAAAATGGAAATTCAAAAAAAAATTGAGGAAAAAATAATAGCAGTGCTCAAGGAGCTTTCAATAAATGCGGAAAGCGTGGTTCTGGAGCATCCGGACGAACTTTCACACGGTGATTATTCTACAAATGTGGCGATGGTACATGCAAAACAGCAGGGGATGAGGCCGCGGGACCTGGCGGAAAAAATTGTTGCAAAACTTACGGAGCTTAAAAATTTCGGAGAGCTTGTTGATATTAGTAAGATAGAAATTGCTGGACCTGGTTTTATAAATTTTCATATGTCTCCAGAATTTTTTCATGACTCTGTGAAAAAAATTGCTGAAGGAAAAACCGGCACTTCGGGACTCCTTTCTGGCAAAAAAATCTTTTTTGAATACACACAGCCGAATCCGTTTAAGGAATTTCACATTGGCCATATGATGAATAATATGATCGGTGAGGCGGTTTCGCGGACTCTTGAGTTTGCTGGGGCGGAAGTGAAGCGTGCTACATACCATGGTGATGTGGGACTTCATGTGGCGAAAACCATTTGGGGGATTAGGAAGCTGGAACTTAAGGAGCTTACGGTAAAGGATTTGGGAAGGGCTTACGCTACCGGAAACACTGCATATGAAGATGACTCGCAAGCAAAAGAGGAGATTGTGGAGATTAACAAAAAGGTATACGAAAAATCCGACAAGGAGATTAATAACCTATACGAAGAGGGTAGGAAGATTTCTTTTGAAGAATTTGAACGGCTGTATAAACTTCTTGGTAGCCACTTTGACTTTCATTTTTTGGAAAGCGAAGCGGGGCCAGTGGGTAAGGAGATTGTTCTTAAGAATTGCGCCGCGGGAATTTTTGTACAAAGCGAGGGCGCTGTGGTTTTTAAAGGTGAGGAGTATGACAAAAGTTTACACACCCGAGTATTTATAAACAAAGAAGGACTGCCGACGTACGAAGCAAAGGAGATTGGTTTAGCGGAGCTCAAGGATACAGCTTTTCCGTCCGACTACATGGTGACAGTTACCGCAAATGAGCAGGACTCTTTTTTCAGGGTGGTGAAAAAGGCTATTGAACTACTCTTTCCAAAATATGAAAAAAGAATCGTGCATCTTTCACATGGGATGCTCAAGCTCCCTTCAGGGAAAATGTCTTCGCGAACGGGTACGGTCATTAGTGCTGAAACGTTAATTAGCGAGGTAGAGGAAAAAGTAAAAGAGAAAATCAAGGACAGAAACTTTGATGATGCTACAGCGCAGGACGTGGTCTCAAAGGTGTCACTAGGTGCCTTACGTTATTCAATCCTTCGTCAGGCGATAGGCGGCGATATTATTTTTGATTTTGAAAAATCGGTGTCTTTTGATGGTGATTCTGGACCGTATTTACAGTACGCATGTGTGAGGGCGCAGTCTATTATAGAGAAGGCGCGTGCGGAAAACATTGGCGGTGAGTTAAAAACGGCGCCTGCGTCTGTTTCAAATCTGGAAAAGATACTGTACAGATTTCCTGAAATTGCGGAACGTGGAGCTTTAGAATACCAGCCGCATCATATAGTGACGTATCTTATAGAACTGGCAGGGGAATTTAACAGCTACTATGCTCATAATAAAATTATTGGCGTGGGAGATCCTACGTCTGCGTATAAAGTGAAATTGACCGCAGCGTTTGTGTGTGTGATGAAGGAGGGACTGAAGCTTTTGGGGATTGAGGTACCCGCGAGGATGTAAGGGTTAAAATCGGTGTGCTGTAAAGGTTATTTAGCGGTAGATAAAATCTTCCTAAAAAAGTTCTAAAATTTTGATAAAATTATTGTTTTCTTTTTGCTTGCGTCTATAAACGATGATAGTAAAATGATACGTATGACACACGACGATAAAAAGGAAATAGAAAAGATTGTAGAGAAAATTGTAGACAAAAAGCTCACTAACTTTAAAACCGAGTTTAAAGCTGAGATGGTGGCGGAATTTAAACACTACACTGGAATTATTGTTGAATCTTTTAGGCACGAGCTTGGCATTGCACTGGAATTTCTCAAAGATACTCCTAAAAAGATAGAAGAACACGATAGGGATATAGAAGTGCTTAAAAGTGATGTGCTAATTCTAAAAGGGCAGTCATAGCGTCATCAATACGGGAGGTTTTTTTGTCTAAACCGCTAAATCCTGTTAAGATAAGCTATCATATGGCTGAACGTAACGTTGATTTAAAAAAAGGAGATGGTTTAGTAAATAGCTCCATAAAATCACAAGTCGCTCTAAATGAAGAGCGTATTTTGAAATTTTGGCAGGAGAACAAAATCTTTGAACAGTCTCTTAAAAAGAATGAGGGTAAAAAAGAATACGTCTTTTACGACGGTCCGCCTTTTGCTACGGGTTTGCCGCACTACGGGCATATTCTAGGGAGTACAGTAAAAGACATTATCCCGCGATATCAAACAATGCGCGGACACTACGTGAGCCGGAAGTGGGGCTGGGACTGTCACGGATTACCTATAGAAAATATTGTAGAAAAAGATCTAAAAATTTCTGGTAAAAAACAGATTGAGGAAATTGGCGTAGAAAAATTCAACGAACATGCGCGAAGTAAAGTGCTGGAGTATATCCACGAATGGAAACGGACAGTGGACCGCATGGGGCGCTGGGTAGATTTTGACGGATCATATAAAACAATGGACAACACGTACATTGAGTCTGTCTGGTGGGCATTAAGTGAACTCAATGATAAAAAACTGATCTATGAAGGTACGAAAGTTTTGCCCTACTGTCCGCGTTGCGAAACTCCTATCGCAAATTCAGAGATTGCCATGGATAACAGTTATAAAGACATAACTGATATTTCTGTGTATGTGATGCTTGAACTTAAAGACGAACCGAAAACATATTTAGTGGCATGGACCACTACTCCATGGACGCTTCCAGGAAACACTGCGGCGGCTGTTAACAGAGACCTTGTCTACAGCAAAATTAAACTTACTGCGTCTAAAAAAGCAGGGAAAGAAAATGGCGCCAAAATTCCAGAAGGAACGTTCCTTATTGCAAAAGAACGAGCGGAAGCTGTGCTCAAAGACTATGAATACGAGGTAATAGGGGAATGTACAGGTGATGACCTTGTGGGTAAATCATACGAGCCGGTGTTTGGATATTATAAAGACGCAGAACTGAAAAATAAACAGAACGGCTGGAAGGTGTATGCTGGCGCTTTTGTAACAGCTGAAAGTGGAACAGGGATAGTGCATATAGCTCCTGGGTTCGGTGAAGATGATATGCGACTCGCGAAAGATTATGAGCTGCCGGTTATTCTGCATGTGAATCATGAGGGACGGTTCAAAGATGATGTTGTGGAGTTTGCAGGAAAATTGGTAAAACCTAAACCTACAAAAGAAGCGCCACAGCTTCATCAGTCTGCAGATATTGAGGTTATTAAATATCTGGCGCGTGAAGGGAAACTTTTTGCAAAAGAAAAAATAATCCACTCGTACCCACATTGTTTCCGCTGTGAGACGCCGCTCTATTACTTCGCACTTCCTGCGTGGTTTATAAAAATCACAGAGGTAAAGGAAAAACTTCTCTCGCTCAATGAAAAAATTCACTGGGTTCCAGAACATTTAAAAGAAGGACGTTTCAAAAAAATAGTAGAAGGTGCGCCTGATTGGAATATCTCACGTAACAGATACTGGGCTTCGCCTCTTCCTATCTGGAAGTGTGACGCATGCGCTTATGTGGAGTTTATTCCTGGTATAGATGCGCTGAAGAAAAAGACAAAAAGCACTAACACGTTTGTCATCATGCGGCACGGCGAAGCGGAAAATAATACTCGTAATGTCGTAAACTCAGACCTGCACCAGAATACATTTGCCCTTACTGAGGTGGGGAAGGAACAGGTGCGTGAAGCTATTGCACAGCTTAAAGACAAATCATACGACGCTGTTTTCGTGTCGCCATTTATGCGTACACAACAGACGGCGGAAATGGTGACCTCTGCGCTTCAGATAGGAAAGGAAAACGTATTCACAGATGCGCGTTTGGGCGAAATAAATACAGGCGAATATGACGGAAAATCTATTGATGATTATCACTCGTATTCACTTGCACACCCAGATCGTTTTATAGACGGTCCACGCGGTGGTGAAAACTATAACCAAGTGAAGAAGCGTATGATGGATTTTCTCTATGAGATTGATTCAAAATATGAAGGTAAAACAATTCTCATCGTCACGCATGATACACCGAGCTGGCTTTTATTCGCGGGAGTCCATGGAAAGAAAGCATATGAAGCGCTGGAATACCGAGGGAAGGGAAAGTATTTTTTTGCAAACGCTGAAGTTCGCGAACTTGAGTTTTATAAACTACCACACAATGCGCAGTATGAATTGGATTTGCATCGGCCATATATAGACGCGGTAACATGGGCGTGTGTTTGTGAAAAAGGGACAATGAAGCGTATTTCTGAAGTAGTGGACTGCTGGCTGGAGTCTGGCTCAATGCCTTTTGCTCAAGTGCATTATCCTTTCCAAAATAAAGAGTGGTTCGGCGAACATTTTCCTGCACAATTTATTTCAGAGTACATTGCGCAAACACGCACGTGGTTTTACTACACACATGCGCTCGGCGTCATGCTTTTTGGACGTAATGCATTTGAGCATGTGGTTACTTCTGGTACCGTGCTCGCTGAGGATGGACAAAAGATGTCAAAGTCTAAAGGTAATTTCCCAGACCCTTGGATTCTTTTTGACAAATATGGGGTGGATGCACTGCGCTACTATCTTATGTCTTCGCCAGTTATGAAGTCTGAAGATCTGCGGTTTTCTGAAAAAGGTGTGGATGAAGTGTACAAAAAAATAATTCTGAGGCTGAACAATGTTGTTTCATTTTATGAAATGTACGCTGTAGGTGTAAAAAAAGAGGAGACGCCTGTTCACTCTGAAAATGTTTTGGACAAATGGATACTGTCACGCCTTAATGAAGTGGCTGCTGCGGTAACTCAGGGACTGGAGGATTACGAAATGAATAACGCTGTGGCGTCATTTGATTTATTCATAGACGATCTTTCTACATGGTATTTGCGAAGATCACGCGAGCGTTTCAAGGGTGAAAATGCGGAAGATAAGCAGGCGGCGTTAACCACTGTGCGCTTTGTTCTTTTTAAACTTGCTCAATTAATGGCGCCGTTTACACCGTTTACGGCAGAAGGTGTGTACGAGAAAGTAAAAGGAGAAATGGATCCTCTAAGCGTGCATCTTACTGAATGGCCAGAGACAGGTAAAGTGGACGGGGATATTATAGAAGAGATGGCGCATGTGCGCAGGCTTGTATCTGTGGCATTGGAAGCGCGTTCAAAAGCGGCGGTGAAAGTACGGCAACCTTTGGCACGACTTGTATTAAAAAATGAAACGAAAGATGAGTTCGCTGAACTTATCAAAGACGAAGTGAACGTGAAAGAAGTGGTGGTGGATGGAAATATAAAAAATGAAACGGAGCTAGATTTGAATATTACGCCTGAATTACGCGACGAGGGTATTTATAGAGAATTATTGCGTTCGGTTCAGGATCTGCGGAAGCGGGAAGGACTTGTGCCGTCTGATAAAGTGACACTGCAAATAGCCGCTACGCCAGAAGGACAGCGTATAATAGAAAAGTTCAAAACAGATTTAGAGCGAATAGCCGGGTTATCCACTGTGCAGTTTTCTGAAAATGATGGTGAAGAGGTGAAGGTGGAGACATTGGTGTTTAAATTAAAGATTCTCAAATAGCAGAAAAGATAGTAACAAAAACATCCGAGAGTCGGGTGTTTTTTGTTTTACACACATGGGCTATTGACCCCTTTTTAAATAGGAGTATTATATCGAAAGATGTTCGTTGCTCTATGGAAAGCAAGGACATACGTCAGTGTAACTCGAAAGAAAGGAAACCATGAGAATTCGGTTACTTATTGTTTCAGCGCTTGTCGCTGGAGCAGCGTATGCACTGCCACCACCGAATGCGGTTGGTGACGACGAAAGAGCTTCAAAATTCGCAATCACACCCGACATCGGGGCTCATTGCAGCCCGGGTGACGTGTGGATTGAGTCCCTGGAATTGCCTTTGATAAATCAACCTCAGATGCAGGTAGCCAAACTGCCCGCAACAGCGCCGTTTGGTTACGGTGTTGATGTGAAAGGAGGTGGATGCTTCGGTACCGATCGTGTGGTGGTGTAACTGCCACGGTTTGAAATTGAGTTCCTCCGAACCTGCGAGAAGCCCGTGGTCGTTTACGATCACGGGCTGTATTTTTTCCGCTTGACGCAGTGTTTTAACGGAGTATTATACAGGCAGGACATTAACGCCATGAAAGGAGGTGGTCCCTCTGGCCAGGGCAACATGAACGACGCTGCGCATTGATTTCAAATCCATATCAAATGCTGGTTAACATACGAAGTTTGGAATCAGTGCGCAAGAACCCCGCGATGACAGGTATCGTGGGGTTTATTTTTTTGTTACAATCATCATATGGAAGCTGAACAAAAACGCGTAATGATAATTCACGGCAGGAATGGCGAAGTAAACGCTGGCTGGCGTGGATGGCTGGCGCGTGAACTTAAAGATAGAGGTTTTGAAGTGGTACAGCCTCAGATGCCGGGAGGTGATCATCCGAAACCTTTTGAGTGGATGAAAGCGATTTCTGAAGCAGTGGGGATTCCGGATGAGAAAACATTTTTTGTGGCTCACAGTTTGGGATGTATAGCGGTGGTGCGGTACCTGGAACAGCTTCCTTTGGAAACGAAAGTGGGAGGATGTGTTTTTGTCGGAGGATTTTCAAAAGATATAGGACTTCGGGAAATAGCAGCGTTCACCGCGGAGCGCGTGGATTTTGAAAAGGTAACGATTCATGCAAAACAGTTTGTAACTATTATTTCTCGTAATGATGATCGTGTGCCTTTGGATGTGGCTATGGATTTTCAAAGAAGACTTGGCGCAGAACCCATCATTGAAACGGCGGGACACTTCCGCGAATCAGACGGCGTGATATATCTGGAGCCTGCATTGCAGAATATTTTGAAAATGGCGAACTAGCATTATTTTTCACCGCACAGAATGTCTCATCATCTTTATGTTACAGAAGGATTTGTGTTAGATAGTAGGAACGGCGGGGAGGCTAATAAACTTCTTTATATTTTAACTCGTGACCTGGGACTGGTAGTGGGCACAGCGCAGGGTGCGCGGCATTTGAAATCAAAGCTACGGTATCATATGCAGCACTACAATTTCAGCCGCTTTTCTTTGGTTCGTGGAAAAGAAATGTGGCGCATCACTGGAGCGCAGGAAACGGACACGGCTTTTTCATTTACTAAAAATAGAGATGCGTTTGCCTTGTATGTACGCGTCCTCTATCTGCTTAAACGAATGCTTAACGGGGAGGAAAGTCATCCTGAGCTTTTTGAAACGCTTTACACATCATTCCATTTTTTGGATGGCCACACGCGAACTTCCGATGAGTATTTGGCTTTTGAGAACATACTGGTGCTGCGCATTTTGAATCATTTAGGATACGTTCATGGTAAGGATGGATTAACAGTGTTTATACGTGATGAGTCATGGAGCAGCGAGCTACTTTCACAGGCGCAGTCGAGCAAAACAGACCTTGTCAGGGAAATTAATGCGTCCTTAAAGGCCACACAGCTTTAGTTACGTTTTCTTGCAATCATGATATAATTTTATCTATGAAAAACGGAGATAATGAAGAGCAAAGCAGAATAGAAGAGCTTAAAAAGAATCTGTACTCACGAAACGCAGCTGACTCGGACCCCGGCCGCAACCCCTCATTCAAATCAAAAGAATATGAGGTGGATAGTGACTGGGAACATAAAGAACTTCCTCAAAATGAAGAAATACCCATGAATACACGCTACAAAGAAAACGAAAATTCATTTTTTAGAAAATTTTTCATAGGATCAGTTATTTTTTTTATATTTGCGTTGGGGCTCGGTGCTGTCATTCTACTACGCGGTTCAAACGTAGTATCTGCTGATAACGTGGACATTACCGTAAGTGGTCCAGCTTCTATCTCTGGCGGCAGTACTGTTTCGCTGGATATTAATATACTGAACAGGAATAATATAAAGCTGGAATTAGTGGATTTTTCTGTAGAATACCCGCCAGGAACCGCTAACCCAGACAACGTCACAGAAGAGATGCGACGGTTCCGCGAAACACTTCCAGATATTGAGCCAGGTGGTAGCGCAAAAAAAACGCTTAAGGCAGTGATGTACGGTGAAGAAAATAGTAAAAAGGAAATTCAGGTTAAGGTGGAATACCGCGTGCAGGGTTCCAACGCCATTTTCTATAAAGAAAAAGTATACGAATTACTTATTAGTTCATCGCCAGTAAGTTTAGAGATTACTGCGTTTAATGAAATTAATTCAAATCAAGAGTTTGAAATTACAGCCGTGGTCAGTTCTAACTCTGAAGAAGTTCTGCGTAATGTGCTTCTACGTGCAGAATATCCGTTCGGCTTTACATACGTAAGTGCAGATCCTCGGCCAACGTATGAAAATAACACATGGGCGATAGGTGACTTGGCGCCTGGATCAAAAAGGACAGTGAAGATCCGCGCAAAGATAGAAGGGCAGGATGAAGAGGAGCGAATCGCAAAGTTTTCTATAGGCACGCAGAGCTCACGTAATGAGAAACTTATTGGAACGCAGTTTATAGCGTCAGCACATTCGTTTAGGATTAAAAAACCGTTTTTGACCGTAACACTGGCGTTAAACGGAGTCACTGGTGGCGCGGATTTTGTTGCTGAACCAAATGAGCAGATTCGAGGAGATATATCATGGGTGAATAACCTTCCTACAAAAATAGACGATGCAGAAATTCGTCTGGTGTTTGATGGTGTAGCGGTGGATAAAAATTCTATTACATCAGACCGCGGATTTTACCAGTCCAGTGAAAATGTTATTGTGTGGAATCAGCGCAATACTGACGGGCTGGATAGCATCAGTCCAGGTGAAACGGGGCGCGTGGGCTTTACATTTAGACCGGCTGCACCTGATGGTAGTATAAATCCTTCAATGCTTTTGGATATAAGTGTCCGTGCAGAGCGGGTCAGTGAGTCAAACGTTCCGGAGAATATTTCATCATCTGTAAAAAAGACGGTAAAGGTGGTGCCGATGATTCAGCTGGCGGGACAGACACTGCGTACAGTGGGGCCATTTGCAAACACGGGGCCAATTCCACCAAAAGCTGAAGAACTCTCTACCTATACTATCCTATGGACTGTTTTCAACACTTCAAGTACTATTGCAAATGCAGAGGTTCGTACTACACTGCCTTCATACGTGAAGTGGCTGGGTGAGGTAGAGCCAGGGAGTGAGCGGGTAACGTATACACCTTCTACGGGTGAGCTGGTGTGGAAAGTGGGTGATATAAAAGCATATGCAGGTTACTCTACACCAAAACGTGAAGTGGCGTTCCAGATAGGGTTTGAGCCTTCAGTAAGTCAAGTAGGACAGTCACCGGTGCTTGTAAATGAAGCTGTACTTACCGCGCAGGATTTATTTACCGGAGCTACTATTAGAACTACAAAATTACCACTGTCCACGCGTTTCAGTACAGATCCTACATTCAGAGGTAATGACGACGTGGTATCACAGTAAAAATATGACAGATAAGACGAATGAAACAGTAATGGAAAAAATCGTGTCGCTCTGTAAGCGTCGCGGTTTTGTGTATCAAGGTTCAGAGATTTATGGTGGTTTGGCAGGTATGTGGGATTACGGTCCTTACGGTGTTACGCTGCGCGATAATATAAAAAATATGTGGTGGAAGCGTTTTGTGATAGATCGTGAAGATATGTACGGTGTAAAAGCGGCTATTTTAATGCATCAGGATGTCTGGAAGGCGAGCGGTCATGTGGGCGGCTTTTCTGATCCGTTGGTGGAGTGTAAAAAGTGTAAACGGCGTTTTCGTGCAGATCATCTGGAAGATAAAAAGAAATGTCCGGAATGCGGCGGTGAGCTGGGTGAAGAAAAGAAATTCAACATGATGTTTAAGACTCACGTAGGTGCCACGGAAGATGAGGCGTCAGTTTCGTATTTGCGTCCGGAAACCGCACAGGGTATGTTTGTTAATTTTAAAAATATCCGCGACACGTTTAGTCCGAAACTGCCGTTTGGTTTGGCGCAGATTGGTATTGCTTTTAGAAATGAGATAGCGCCGCGAGATTTCATTTTCCGATTGCGTGAGTTTGAACAGATGGAAATTGAGTATTTTGTAGATCCGCGGGATGAGAAAAAGGTGGACGAGACTTTTAATACGCTTTTTGACGAGCAGATGGCGTATTTGAATGATATTGGTTTGAATGCGCGAAAAATTCACAAAATAGATGTTCCGGCAGAGGACCGGGCACATTATTCAAAGCGAAGTGTGGATACTGAGTTTGATTTCCCTTTTGGACAGAAAGAACTTTTGGGATTGGCATATCGCACAGATTTTGATTTGAAAGCGCATATAGAAAAGAGCGGTGTAGATTTGAGTTATTTTGATGAAGAAACTAAAGAGCGTTTTGTGCCGCACTGTATAGAACCTACGTTTGGTGTGGATAGACTAATGCTTGCAGTCCTTTCAGATGCATATACAGAAGATGAAGTAGGTGGGGAGAAGCGTGTGTATTTAAAATTTGCTCCAAAAGTGGCGCCGGTTAAGGTGGCGGTATTTCCTTTGCTTAAAAATAAACCACAGCTCGTGGAGAAGGCGAAGGATGTATACGCCGCGCTTAAAAAAGAAATTGACGGCGTAGAGTTTGATGATAACGGAAACATTGGAAAGCGATATCGCCGACAGGATGAGATAGGTACGCCGTTTTGCGTGACGGTGGATTTTGATACGGTGGAAAAAGATGCAGGAGTGACGGTGCGTGACAGGGACACAGGAGAGCAGGTGAGGATGAGTGTGGAGGAGGTGGTGGAGAAGATTAAAGAGGCTTGCAGGTAACGGCTCTCTGAGATACTATACTGTACAGAAAGGATAGGAATGAAATTGAAAAGAATAAGGATAGAGATTATTGCGGAAAAAAAGGATGTGGAAGGCAGTTTAGACGCTTATTCTCATCTTCCTAGGGGATCCTGTATTGACTGGTTAGAACGGTACGGCGCTGCGGTGATTTATGGTAAAGAATATCTAGGTCACATATTTGATGTTGATAGTAATGGCAGGTTAATTCGTGTATCTGGAATTTGCGAAGATGAGGTTATCATAGACATTTTTGATAGTGCCAACTCTTCTTGGCTCGCAAAATTACACCACATTAGACATATGCTGGCGTTGGGTGCGTCATGCGCTCTATCAATACCGGATTACAAATCCAAGGAAGAGGCTTATAATTTTGACGTTCATGGCCATCTTCCTGACGGTATGCCAGTTCGTATCGCTATGGATGAGCATGGTAGTTTCTACCTCCCCGACATCCGCCGCGCATTTGAAAATTCGAAGATCAAATTGCCGGGTCAAAAAATTCTTGAATCCGCGGAATTTTAACACCCCAAGGCGCCCTTACCGGCGTCTTTTTTCTTTTCTCGAATCCTGTGCTATTCTGCAGATATAGGAACATATAAACTATGAAAATTCAAAAGAACATTTTACAAAACGGTATGCGAGTCATTACTGTGCCAATGAAGGAAAATCCTGCGGTGACGGTGCTTGTCATGGTGGAAGCGGGGTCAAAATATGAAACAAAAGAAATAGGGGGCGTGTCTCATTTTTTGGAACACATGTGTTTTAAAGGAACACGGAAGCGTCCAAAGGCGGTGGATATTAGCCGCGAGCTGGATAAAATAGGAGCGCAGTACAATGCGTTCACGTCTCAAGAGTTCACCGGTTATTACGCAAAGTCCAGTCCGCTTCATTTGGATGTGATTTTAGACGTTGTGTCCGACATGTATCTTAATCCAGTATTTGAAACAGCGGAGATAGAAAAGGAGAAGGGAGTGATCGTGGAAGAAATAAATATGTATGAGGATATGCCGCATCGTCACATACATGATTTATTTATGGAGCTCCTCTATGGAGACCAGCCGGCGGGATGGAATATAGCAGGAACACGCGAGACGGTGAAGAACTTAAAGCGCGACGATTTTGTGGACTACAGAACGAAGCATTATGTATCCGGCGCTACGGTGGTAGTGGTGGCGGGAACGTTTGATGAAAAAACAATTCTTAAGAAAATTGAAGAAAAGTTTGAAGGAATTCACGAGGGAGAAAAACATACGAAGACGAGTGTGGTGGAGAAGCAGTCTGACCCGCAGATTTTAGTGAAGTTTAAAAAGACAGACCAGGCACATATGGTTCTGGGTGTGCGCTCGTTTGACGTTACGAGTAAGTACAATTCCGCTCTAAAAGTATTGAGTTCTATTTTAGGCGGCGGCATGAGTTCGCGGCTCTTCCAAAAACTTCGTGACGAAATGGGTGTGGGATACTATGTGAGTGCAAGCAATGATAGCTACACGGATCACGGACTTTTCACTATCTCTACAGGAGTGGACACTACACGTGTAAAGGAAGTTATTAAGGCAATTCTTGCAGAGCTTAAAAAACTTACAGAAGACACAGTGCCGCAGGATGAATTGCAAAAGGCGAAAGACTACATTATCGGCAATATGTTTTTAGGACTGGAATCATCAGACTCACAGGCGGAGTTTTGTGGCTATCAGGAAATTCTCAAAAAAGAAATCAAGGCGCCGGATGAAATTGCGCAGAAAATTCTGGCGGTAACGAGCGATGATATAAAAAGTTTGGCGAATGCTATTTTTACGGATCAGAATTTGAATCTGGCGTTGATCGGGAAATTTAAAAGTGATGCGTCTTTTAAGAAGCTGTTAACGTTTGGAAAATAGGGTAATATTTACGCATACTTTACTAATATGTAATATTTGCTATTGTTGATCATGGTTAGATGACCGTTCCGCAACGTAGCAATTAAGAATACATTGTTCGGTAGTGTCTAGACAGCTCCTTTAGTCTATCGAAATCCTGGTCAAGGGTTCCTGTTATGTTGAGGTTCCCCGTCTAGAGTGACCCTCTTCGTCGGTGTGCACGGTAGAACTTTTAGTGATGATTGTGCGGAGTAGGATGACAGTGCGACTTCGGTACGTATTGTGAAAATGTACCAGCATTTTCTTAGTAAGTAGTCCGTGGAGTACCATAATCATCATGGAGGAAAGGGTTTGAACAAAATCAAAAACTGCCACCCCGCGACCTTACAGCGGGGTTTTCCTTTATAAAACCCAGCCACTCTGCTATCATTACTCTATGTCAGATGGCCGGCAAACACTACACATAAGTTCAGAGTCTATCATAAAAGTAGCTCTTTTCCTCACGCTTTTTTGGGTGCTGTACCTTATCCGTGACCTTATTTTAGTGGTTTTGGCCGCGGTGGTGATAGCTTCTGCGATAGAGCCGCTCACGAAATGGTTTGGACGAAGGCATATCCGCAGACTTCCTGCGGTGATTATTATTTACATAATCCTCGGCCTTATTCTGGCAGGATTTTTTGTCTTTTTTCTTCCGTCAGTTTTAAGCCAAGCTGTAGTGTATTTAAATAACTTGCCGCCAGATTTTAGTCTAAGTGATCTATGGAATCCCATACAGGAAACAGGGCTTTTTGAAACAGACCCTAGTAGTATGGCAGGAATAGCACAAAATTTTTCTATCAGGGAGATAGTAGATAATCTGCGTACGGTAGTTACTGGAACAGGTGAAGGGGTATTTAAAACAGCAAACGTTATCTTCGGAGGCGCGCTCAGTTTCGTACTTATGATTGTTCTGTCATTCTATCTAGCTGTTCAGGAAGATGGTGTGGCAAATTTTTTACGTTTGATCACGCCTATTAAAAAGCAAAAATATGTTGTTGACCTCTGGAAACGTTCACAGCGAAAAATAGGGTATTGGATGCAGGGACAGCTTTTACTTGCAGCAATTATCGGCGTACTGGTCTATATTGGCCTCACTATTTTGGGAATTCAACACGCGCTTCTTCTGGCATCACTTGCGGCGATGTTTGAAATTATTCCTATCTTCGGACCGATACTCGCCGCTATTCCCGCAATACTTATTGGAGGGGTAGACGGCGGTGTGACTGTTGGACTTTTGGTGGCTGGTCTGTATATAATTATTCACCAGTTTGAAAATCATCTTTTGTATCCGCTCGTGGTGAAGAAGATTGTGGGGGTTTCGCCGATTATTGTTATTCTTTCACTGGTGATCGGAGGGAAACTGGCGGGGTTCTTGGGAATTTTGCTTTCGGTTCCTATTGCCGCTGCGCTTATGGAATATGTGAACGACGTAGAGAAGAATAAGATTGCGCGCGGGGAATTTATTTAGATATTAATTAATACAGTCATGACATCAAAATCAAAAGGCACATTTTATCTCACCACCACGCTTCCGTACGTGAATGCAGAGCCGCACCTGGGTCATGCCATGGAATTTATTCGCGCGGATATTATAGTGCGATATAAAAAATTGCTTGGGTATGAGACATTTTTTAACACAGGGACTGACGAACATGGTATAAAAATATTTCAGAAGGCTCAGAGCATGGGAAAGGATGCGCAGGTGTTCGTGGATGAACATGCGGGAAAATTCCGTGAACTACTCGCAAAGCTGGGCATTTCAGATGACATTAACTTCATTCGCACTACAGATGCGCGTCATGTAAAAGCAGCGCAGGAGTTCTGGAGAGTGTGTGATAACGCTGGATATATTTACAAAAAATCATACAAAGTTAAATACTGTATTGGCTGTGAGCTGGAGAAGACGGATTCCGAACTTGTGGATGGGAAGTGTCCATTGCATCCGAATCAGCAAATAGAACTTATAGAAGAGGAAAATTATTTTTTTAAGTTTAGTGCGTTTCAGGAGCGGCTTTTGAAACTGTACGAAGAGCGGCCAGATTTTGTGGTGCCGGATTTTCGGTTTAATGAGATTAAATCGTTCGTTTCTCGCGGTTTGGAAGACTTTAGTATCTCACGTCTGAAAAGTAAAATGCCGTGGGGGATAGAAGTGCCGGGTGACGCAGAGCATGTGATGTATGTGTGGTTTGATGCACTTGTGAATTACATTGCTGCGGTGGGCTGGCCGGATAACGAGGCGGAATTTAAAAAGTGGTGGCCCGTGACGCAATACTGCGGAAAAGATAATCTACGCCAGCAGTCTGCAATGTGGCAAGCCATGCTTATGGCCGCTGGTTTGGAGCCTTCACGACAGATTATTATCAATGGCTTCGTGACCGGTGAGGGAGGTATAAAAATGAGTAAAAGCCTTGGTAATGTGGTGAATCCACTGGATGTGGTGAATGAGTACGGTACAGATGCACTGCGATATTATGTGGCGCGGGAACTGCACCCGTTTGAGGATAGTCCATTCACACTTGAGAAATTTAAGGAATCGTACAATGCGAATCTAGCAAACGGAATCGGGAATTTAACGTCGCGTGTTTTGAAGATGATGATTTCAAATAATGTGCAGGCGCCGAAAGAAGAACTGGATGTGCTTGTGGAGGTGGCGTGGAAAGAGCCAGATCTACATTTGGAAAAGTTTGATATAAAAAGTTATTGTGATGGAATTTGGAGAGAGATTGCAGATGCTGATAAATATATTCAGGATAATCAGCCGTTTAAAACCATCAAGACAGACAAAGAAAAAGGTGAGCGGCAGATGCAGGAACTCATGATAAAGATGTTTAAGATTGTGAGCAAGCTGGAGGCTATCATGCCAGAAACCGCACGGAAAATTAACGATCTGTTTTGTAAAATGCAGATGCCAGAGGAGCCGCTTTTTATGCGGAGGGATTAACGAGTCTGTCTTGTGTTTTGACTGCACCGTGGTATAACATATCTGGACAAAGAAAAAGGAACAACATGAAAACCAACTTAGTTAGCGAAATCCTAAAGAGAGTTGCGTCTCGGATAGGTGCAAAAGTAGAGCTTGATCCCGAGTACGGATTTGCCGGACAGGTCACATATAAAAGCGGGCGAAGACGTTATTTTCGTGCATCCAGTTTAGATCTTAATCCTCTTGGCTCATCTGAGATTGCCAAGGATAAAGACTACGCTGCGTATTTTATGAAGAATATGGGGTACCCCGCTATTCCAGGAAAGACATTTTTTTCCGATGAATGGTGTGAAGTTATCGGATCAAATCGGAACATAGATGCGGCATATACATTTGCTCAAGACCTTGGCTTTCCTGTGGTAGTCAAACCAAACAGTAAAAGTCAGGGTCAATGTGTGGCGATGGTGTTCACTAAAAAAGAGTTCTATGCAGCCATGCGGCGTGTGTTTAAAAAAGACAGAGTCGCGCTGGTGCAAAAAGCCGTTTCGGGTGTAGATTACCGTGTGGTAGTTTTGGATGGTGAAGTTATCTCAGCCTATGAAAGAATCCCTCTTTCTGTGACGGGTGATGGTGACAAATCAATCCTTGAGCTTCTGAAGCAGAAGCAAGAGGAATTTAACGTAACTGGCCGTGATACTGCACTTAAGTTTGATGATCCTCGAATGGTTGTAAAACTCAAGCGACATGGACTGACGTTAAATTCTATCCCTGCCTTGGGTGCACGTGTTCCTCTTTTGGATAACGCAAACTTATCATCAGGAGGTGATTCTGTGGATGTGACGCATGCTGTTCACCCTGGTTTTAAGGAGATTGCTGTCAATCTCACAAAAGATATGGGTCTACGGCTCTGTGGTGTGGACCTTATGATTGCCACTAACATTAGTCAGGCTCCTGGAGAATACTGGGTGATTGAGATTAACTCCGCGCCAGGCTTGGATAATTATTCGGCTATCGGAAAGAAACAGGCGAAAATTGTTGAGGATTTGTATCTCAAAGTATTACAAGCAATGGAATAGATAAACAAGCACTGGATAAACCTGGTGCTTTTTATTTTAGTTGCTATATAATCTCACTATGTCTGAACTCGATTCATATTATAAGACGGTGGCATATTTGGAGTCGCTTAATAAAGCGTTTGTTCGGGTTAAAAACCCGGAGATGTACATAGAACGAACGCGGTATTTTCTAGAATTGATAGGTCGTCCAGATAAAGGACTTAAATTCATACATATTACTGGTACTGCGGGTAAAGGGACAGTGTCAGCAATGATCCAGTCTGCACTTACTGGGAGCGGTGTTCGCACTGGGCTTTTTACCTCTCCATATGTTCAAGCACTCACTGAATTAATAAAGGTAGATAATTTGTACATTGACCAAAAGGAGCTCGTTGGGATTGTTGATTACCTAAGGCCATTTATTGCAGTAGCTGGAAAAAGTGCGTGGGGTGCACCGTCGTACTTTGAACTGATCGTTATAATTTCTTTTGAGTATTTTAAGCGGCAGAAATGCGAGTGGGCGGTGGTGGAAGTAGGAATGGGGGGAAAATACGATGCAACAAATGTGATAGAAAATTCTATAGTGACCGCCGTAACAAATGTACATCTGGATCATGAGGTAGTGTTGGGAAAAACGGTTGAGGAGATTGCGAAAGATAAGGCGGGGATAATAAAAAATGGCAGTTATTTCTTTACGTCGGAACTTCGTCCTCATATTTTGGAAATGTTTGAAAATATTTGTAAAGAAAATGGTGCTGTGTTTAGTTCTGTGGGAGATCCCTCAAATTCTTTTTCTGAAAACAATTATGCGATCGTGAATGCTATCGCCAAGAATTTGGGTATCAGCGATAATGTCATGGAAAACTCAGCAGGTACTACAAAATTACCAGCGCGGTTTGAGATTGTTAAGAATCATCCTCTTGTGGTGATTGACGGTGCCCATAATCCTGTAAAAATTGAAAGTGTAGTCCAGAAAGTGGATGGTCTTAAAAAAAATAAAGTGATTATTGTGCTGGCCATCTCAGACGATAAGGATTATAAAGGTATGTTGGATAGGATTATGAAAGTTGCAGATGTACTTTTTGTAACTGGATACAAGTCAAATGTTCGCGCGTGCAGGGATCCCGAAGAACTTTTCATGTACACGCAGAACGCAGGCTTTAAAAAGAAATGTAGCATTGAAAAAGATCCGTTTAAAGCGTTTAGTGACGCGTGTGCAACAGCCTCAGAAAATGATATTGTTGTGGTTACGGGATCTTTTTATCTGGCAGGGATGATTCGAGGATTATTTTTTACGGAAGAAAATGTGTTAACTAAAAGAATAAGTTTTTAATTACTATGCCAGACTATATAGACATTCATGCTCATGTGAATTTTACTGCTTTTGATGGGGATAGAGATCGGGTGGTGAAGCGCGCACTTCTAAATAACACATGGATGATAAACGTGGGAACGCAGGTGAAGACGTCTGCAGATGCTGTGGCGCTCGCGCATGCGTATGAAAAAGGGGTTTATGCGATAGTGGGACTTCATCCGGTGCACACAGATGCTTCGTACCACGATGAAAAAGAGCTTGGGGAGGGCGGCAAAGCGTTCACGTCTAAAGGTGAGGTTTTTGAAAAAACTGCGTATGAGCACATGCTTCGCGATCCACAAGTGGTGGCGCTTGGCGAGTGTGGTTTGGATTACTACCGTCTGGACGAAGAGTCAAAACAAAAGCAGATGAAGGCCTTTCGCGAGCAGATTGCTCTGGCGAATGAAGTGGGGAAGCCGCTCATGCTACATATAAGGAGTGGTAAGAGTCCAGAAGCAAATGCATATAAAGACTCGCTTGAAATTTTAAAAGCAGAGGCGAAGGTAAAAGGAGATGTGCATTTTTTTGCCGGAAGCTGGGAGGATGCGAAAGCGTTTATTGATTTTGGCTTTACACTTTCGTTTACAGGTGTGATTACGTTTGCTCGGGATTATGATGAGGTGGTTAAAAACGCACCGTTAGATATGATAATGCCGGAGACAGACTGCCCGTATATTACGCCCGTGCCACATAGAGGAAAGCGAAATGAGCCGGTGTATGTGAGTGAGGTGGTCAAAAAGATCGCGGAGATAAAGGGGTTACCGCTGGAGCAGGTGAAAAAACAGCTAGTGGAGAATGCGGTGAGGGTGTTTGGGTTGTGATAACTCGCTTTTTTAATCTCAGCAGTTAGTTGTATAATTAGAGGATATGAAAAATACAACTCAAAAAGGGAACGTTGCGGTTATATTATTGATAATTATAGTTTTGGTTGCGGGCGGCTGGTATTTGTATAATCAGAACTCCGTTAAAGTGAATAGCGGTAATACTGAAACACTTGTTCAACAAACCCCTAGTGGCTGGGTAACTTATACAGATGTAAAATATAAGTTTAAACTTGCATATCCGAATAATTATAAAATCAATGAGGCTAATTCTGATGGAGCTTGTGTTGCTGTTGTGGCATGGATGGAGGGGTATTTTGAGAATGATGTTTTACGTCAAAACTCTCTAAAAAATAATGCGATTATTGATTTCAATGCCATCATTAATGATCCAGAGGATAAATGTGTGGCCGCGCATTACTCTTCGCCAGCTGGTTCTGGTATAAAAAAATTGATTGAAAGCAAAGAGATTATTGTTAATGGTAATAAAGTTTTGCAAAGAAATTATATTGATGATCTTGCCGCGACAGGTGTAGAGGGGAAGGCGTTTGAGTTCTCAACCTTTAGATTTCAAAAGGGTGACACATTTGTTACTCTTCTTATAAATAATGGAATCACTTCAGATCCTGGAACTGTGGACAACGTGGAAGCACTCAATTTGTTCGTTAATAGTTTTGAGTTTATAAACTAAACTTTAAATAAAGTTGTTAAATTCGTAAAAGTGTTGCCCACTACCGTTTTTATCAAAACTTTAGTCTTTTTTGAATGAAATTTCATATTCTTTTGTCATACTTGTACCAGCTCGCTCTTTGGTTGCATAAGCAAAACCCCTGTGGTAACCTGTAGAAACACATAATTATTAAATGTAACAGCGGGAAGTCCGAATGCTCTCATGTGTGGGCATTCCGCTCCGATAGCCTCCATCTGCGGATAGGCAGGCAATTTCCAGAAAACACCGGAAATAGGTCGGATTACTCCCTGCGAAACAACAATGAATAAGGAAACTATAAAAAACGAGGACGGTATTAACGTCTATGAGGTAGGGTATTTACTTCTTCCGTCGGTTCCAGCTGAAAAAGTATCAGCGGAAGCAGATGGTTTGAAGGCACTTATTGAAAAAAATAAGGGGTCAATTATTTCAGATGAATTTCCAAAGCTTCGCCCTCTAGCATACATGATGGCAAAGCAGATAGACGGGGTTCGTCATAAGTGCACTGAAGGTTACTTCGGCTGGGTAAAGTTTGAGATAGAGTCTGCGGCTCTGCCTGTTATTAAGGCGGCGCTGGATACTCATCCAAAAATGCTCCGATATTTGCTTGTGAAAACTGTTCGCGAGAATACATACCTGGGCCAGAAAGCGATACCAGAGGTAAAGGAGACAGCAGCTGTGTCAGAAACAGCACCGGCGGCTGAAATGGTTGCGGATGCTCCTGCAGCTCCAGCGGCTTCTGTAGAAGAGATAGATAAAACCATTGAGGACATGGTGAAGTAGTAAGGATCGTTCGGCATACTGGGTAGTGCTATAATTATTAAACTACTAGCTAACGAAACTATATGTATTTAAACAAAGCGCTTGTCATCGGAAATCTCACCCGTGAGCCCGAGCTCAAAGCTCTTCCATCAGGAATTAAAGTGTGCTCATTTAGCGTAGCCACGAATCGCGTTTGGAAAGATAAAAACGGTGTAAAGCAGGAGAGTGCTGACTACCACAACATTGTGGTCTTCGGTCGCCAGGCAGAAACGGCAGGGCAGTATCTGAAGAAAGGCCAGTCCGTACTAGTGGAAGGACGAATGCAAACACGAAGCTGGGATGATGCCAGCGGACAGAAGAAGTATCGCACAGAAATTATCGCAGACCGTGTTCAGTTTGGTCCAAAAGCAGGTGGCGGGGGTGACTTTGGTGGAGGAAGCGGCAGTGCCGGTAGTGCAAGCAAATCAGCAGCAGCCGCACCAGCAGATAAAGACGTCCCACCTATGGATACTATTGATTATCCAGCAGAAGAGATTAATCCCGACGATATTCCTTTCTAGCAATTATTGAACTTAACTTACAATTATGAAACAGTGCTATTTTTCACAGAACAATATTAAACACATAGATTACAAAGATACGGAGATTCTAAAGAAATTCCTTAACCCGCACTCACGAATGATTTCACGAAAGAAGTCAGGCGTAAGCGCAAAGAGCCAAAGACAGCTTTCTGAAGCTGTAAAGCGAGCAAGGTTCATGGGACTTCTTCCCTTTGTGTCTAGATAATAAAAGCAAAAACCGCCCGGAATTTTCCGGGCGGTTTTTGCTTGCCTGGCTGCATAGGGCTATGACATAATGAACTATATAACTAACAGATTTATTTACCATGATCGCACACGTATCTATAAACGTTTCGGATTTTAATAAGAGCAAGGAATTTTATAAGAAAGCACTAAAACCGCTTGGGTATGATGTGTTAATGGATTTAGCAGAATGGAATGTAGCAGGGCTAGGGGAGCCAGGAAAGCCAGATCTGTGGCTCCATGCGGGTGGCGCAAAACAGCCGACACACGTGGCGTTTGCTGCGAACAGCAAGGAAACTGTAAATGATTTTTACGACGCGGCTATCAAAGCAGGTGGCAAAGATAATGGAAAGCCGGAATATTGCAAAGATTACGGTCCAGGATACTACGCGGGCTTTGTGTTTGACCCAGATGGAAATAATGTAGAAGTAATGTTTATGGATCCAAACCCAACAGAGTAGTGCACTGAGGTGGGTGGGTAAGTAAGCACGAGAATTACTTTTGAACGGGTTAGCGACGACACAGCTGAAAAATAAGGTAGCGTTAAGAAAAAGGGTGAAGAATATGCTCGGGAGGGACTCTCGGAGGCGGGTAGCCGAGAGGGAGCGCAAAATTCAGCAGAATTTTGACGCGTGCCCGACAGAGCGTATTCTTCACCCTTTTTCTGTTGTGCTACTTACCCACCCTCTCCCTATATTCACCCGTCTCTGTATTTATCTTTATAATGTCACCCTCATTTACGAACAAAGGGGCATTAATAGTAGCGCCTGTCTCCAATGTAACCACTTTGCTACCGCCAGTGGCCGTGTCACCCTTATTGCCCGGAGGAGCTTCCGTAACCTTAAGTTCTACGGTAATAGGCAGTTCAAAGCCGATAATTCGCTCTTCAAACGCCAATACCTTAATAAGCGAATTTGGCTTAAGAAACCGTGACTGAGAACCAAGAATGGCCTCTTCCGCCTTAAAACGCTTACTAGGGTCATTTGCCTCTGAAAACCAAAACTCACCACGGTTTGTATAAAGGTATTTAACTTCACGCTTTTCTATCTCAGCCTCCTCTACTTTTTCAGACTGATGATATGAATGTTCAGTCACCTTGCCGGTGATCATGTTTTTAAGTTTTGTGGCGTTGACGGGTTTTCGCTGTTGCTTTCGGAATACGTGCGAAGAAAGCACCTCGTACGGCTGGCCGTCAAGGATAATATACTTTCGTTCTACCACTTCATTGTACTCAAGCATTGCCATAAGGATTCAAATTTAAACGATAATAGGCAATTGTATAGGACGGACTGAAAAAAGTCTATTTTAATACAGGGTATTTGCTGTGCACTAAACAACCGTGACGCTTATAAGTTCAATGGTGATTTTAAGCACACCCGCTAGCATGCCGCACTTAAGCCAAAGGGGGAGTGATGCCCAGTATTTCTTTGAATAGTCTTTGATGTGTTTCATTATTGATTATAGTTCTTCTGCTAATTTCTTTCTAATTTCTGAAAGGATCGTCTCCCGTATAGGCTCATTCTCCTTTAGAAACTGTCGTGTGGCGTCATAACCTCTGCCAAGTTTAGTTTCGCCGTAGGCATATGATGTTCCGCTTTTCTGAATAAAGCCCATTTTTTCGCCCAAAGCAATGATTTCTCCTTCCTGTGAAATGCCCTCGTTGTACATAAGGTCAAACTCTGTCTGTTTAAAAGGTGCGGCTACTTTGTTTTTCACTACCTTTACTCGCACCCGGCCACCCATAATTTCTTCGCCTTTCTTTATCTGGGCAATACGGCGAATGTCCAGGCGAACGGATGTATAAAACTTGAGCGCCTTTCCACCTGGGGTGGTTTCAGGGTTTCCAAACATAACACCTATCTGCATACGAATCTGGTTGATAAAGATCACGATGGTTTTTGACTTTGCTACTATCGCTGTGAGTTTGCGTAGTGCCTGTGACATTAAGCGAGCTTGCTTTCCTACGTGGAACGCTCCCATGTCACCCTCTATTTCATCTTTCGGTGTCAGGGCAGCCACAGAGTCTATGACAATAACGTCCATTTTACCCGAGCGAACCAAACTTTCTACAATCTCTAGGGCCTGTTCACCAGTATCTGGCTGGGAGATGAGAAGTTCATCAATCTTTACACCGATCCGTTTTGCATACTCGGGATCCATAGCGTGCTCTGCGTCTATAAAAGCGCAGATACCGCCGTTCTTCTGTGCCTCTGCTATTACATGAAGGGTAAGGGTAGTCTTTCCTGAAGATTCGGGGCCGAAAATCTCTACAATTCGCCCTCGTGGAAGACCCCCCACCCCTAACGCGGCATCAAGGCCGATAGATCCAGTAGGGATGGCGTTAATGTTAACCTTCGGTTTTTCACCGAGCTTCATGATAGCGTCCTCGCCAAACTTTGTGCGGATAGCGTCAAGTGTATCCTCAATGTTTGAATTAGAGGTTTTTTCTTCCTTCACTTCCTTTTCTTTAAATGCTTTCTTTATAGCCATTATGGTAGGCGTGTGCCTGGGTTAATAATAATTGCTGTTAGAACATATATAACTGTACCCTATGATACATGAAATATATTTCAAAAACTATTAAAATATTTCTAAAATCGTTCTATAATGCGGGTTTATAGAGGTACTCCACCACTTTTTTTACTTCTCGTCCAAATTTATCCTTCGCATTAAGTCGTAATGCATTGTATCCTTCGGCCAAAATAACAATTTCAGCGAAATTTCCTTGCTCGTCAATGAAAATAGGGTGGTCGTTAAGCTGTATGGCGTTAATATTTGAGGATATACCCTGAAGAATTATGGCAGAACTGGTGGCAACGTGTCCGTTTGTAGGGGATATAACGTCCACCGATGGGCCCGCCATAAGGTTTTGTGCTTTTGTGTATGAGTAAATGACTATTGTCACTATAAAAATAGTGGCAACACCTGCTTGCAAAAGCCGTTTTACATTTCTTCGCTCCATGTATGGGTGAGGTGAGGTTTGGTTAATAGGGTAGCGACTGGCTATGCGATAGGATTATTTGGATCTTCTGGGCTTGTTTCGCTATGTGAACCGTCAATAACTTCACGGGGTTTTGCTCCGTCTGCGGGACCAATGACGCCTCGTTCTTCCAGCATATCCATAAGACGGGCTGCACGGGCGTACCCGACACGTAGTTTTCGTTGGATATAGGATGTGGATGCTTTGCCTGCTTGGATCACTATTTCACGAGCCTCTTCATATAAATCATCATCGTCGCTCATGTCTTCATCGTCAAAACCAGACTCAAAAATAGCGTCTTTTCCAGGCTCTGTGCCGCCAAGATTTATTTCATTGACTATCTGATCCTTATAAGTGTCGGCAAGGTATTTAACCACTTTCTTAACTTCAGTTTCAGAAATAAATGCAGATTGTAGGCGTTGAGGTTTAGACATTTCGCCGCCCTGGTAGAGCATGTCTCCGGCACCGAGGAGTTTTTCTGCACCAGCGGCGTCTAAGATAGTGCGAGAATCTATTTGAGAAGATACTTGCAGGGCGATACGTGTAGGCACGTTTGCTTTAATAAGACCGGTAATAACATTTACGGAAGGCCGCTGTGTGGAGAGCATCAGGTGAATACCCACGGCGCGGCTCATTTGGGCAAGGCGGACAATAGCGCTTTCCAGTTCACGTGGGTATGCCTGCATAATGTCTGCCAGCTCGTCAATAACTATCACAATGTAAGGCATAGATTCAGGTAACGGGTGAGCAAGGTTTGGCCCATTTTCCTCTACCTCTTTAACCGCAGGACCAAGGATGTTTTTATGGTATGATTCTATGTCACGAACGGAATTTGATTCTAGGACGTTGTAGCGTCTATCCATTTCTTTCGCTGCCCATTTGAGTGCGAGGATGGCCTTTTTTGCTTCGGTGATCACTGGGGTGAGGAGGTGAGGAATTTTATTGTAAAGGGTGAGCTCCACACGTTTAGGGTCAATCATAATGAATTTAAGCGACTCAGGAGAGTTTCTGTAGAGAAGGGAAGTGATGACAGCATGGATAGTTACTGATTTACCAGAACCGGTGGCACCAGCGATAAGCATGTGGGGTGCTTTTGCCAGGTTTGCAAAGTGAGATTTTCCCGAAATCCCTTTTCCGAGGGAGATAAGGAGGGGTTTGTCTGATTGTTGGTATTCTTCGCTCCCAAGAAGAGTGGCAAGGCCGACGGTGGTTTTCACGCTGTTAGGGATTTCAATTCCTACAAGTGATTTGCCGGGAATGGGCGCTTCTATACGGATAGGGTGAGCTGCAAGTGCAAGCGCAAGGTCGTTGTTAAGCCCCACAATGCGAGAAAGTTTTACTCCTTCCGCTGGCTTTAATGCGTAGCGAGTAACGGATGGACCGATAGAAATCTCGTCCATTTCTACGTTGATGCCAAAGTTTAACAAAGTACGCTTAATGATGTTTGCGTTCGCCTTAATGTCACCCACTTCAGGTTTTCCTTTGTCGCGTTCAAGGAGGCTGAGTGGAGGAGGTACAAATGTGAAGTTTGCGAAAGCGGAGGGCCGCGGCGCCAAATCAAACGCCTCTTCGTCTTTACCAAAATTGATGAGTCCCTTTGTCTTGGGAGGCGGTAATTTTTTGTTTACCACAGGAATTCCTAATCTTTCTTTTTGTTGGGCTTCGCTTTCTTCTGTGTCGTCCGGCATATTATCCATTTCTTCATCTATCACAGCAGCCTCTTTGTCTGTGAGGCCTATGTCTCCAAGATCATCCCCTGGAGTTTTTCTCCAGAAGAGTAGTGTGTTCAGCGTGAGATGAGTATTAAAGATAACAAGGATAGAGATAACAACTAATGCAAAAAGGATGATGATAGAGGCGTAAAAGTCAAAGAGCTTAAGAAGTGGTGTGGAAATAAGGCGCCCAGCAACCCCTCCTTTATTCACAAGGATAGTGTCTACTAGACCAAGTCCTGCCAGGAAGAAAAGTACGGATCCGGCTATTTTAGAAATCTCTAATTTCCGCTTTATATCATTAAGGAAAGACACGCCAAGCATTATGAGGAGTAAAGGAAATAGGAAATAGCCTACGCCCAAAAGATTCTTTATTGTGGAGTATACGTATTCGCCCACAAACCCAGCCTTTTCAAAGGCAGCGAGGATAACAAAAAGTGCCACAACAAAAAAAATAATAGCAATGATGGCTTGCGTGGTTTCTTTTTTGAGGCCGTGCTGTGCGTCCTGTTTGTCTTCCTTCCTTTTTCTTCCTGCCATATTTGATAGACACTATTTATGGGCTAATTGCTTAAATAATATCATATTTCAGCCCTGATCCTAATTAACGGCAGCATAATGAATGGTGTATGAAGTCACGGTTAGTTAAAGGTTGCTTCTAAAAACTTTGCAATGGACAAATGACCGATATATAATGGACAAAAAGTATAGCTTTTAATAAAGGACATATTTAAATAAAGGACAGAAATGCATGGATAATCAAAAAGACAATTCTAAAGGTCATGACCGTAATGTCAGCTTGGATATAAAAAATACAATGCTCTTTAACGGCGATGATTACTCACTATTTGTCTATAAAAAGACAGAAAAACTTACCGCTGCCCTTTACATGGTAACGAGTCTTTTTAATGAGTCAGAGCCTTTAAGACATCATCTGCGCGAAGCTGGCCTTTGTCTTTTATCACACTCCATAACCTTTGCTGCGTCTAATGTCCAAGATCGCCAGTACGTAGAAATGCGACTTTCTGAAACTGTTTTTGAAATACTTTCATTCTTAACAATCGCATTTTATGGAGGTCACGTTAGTGAGATGAACTTTACTATTCTAAAATCAGAATTCAACTCTCTTATTCAGACAATAGAAAAGAAAGAGCAATCAGAAAAGAAAAAGAATGGCTTCATTTTATCAGAAAGTTTTTTTGATACAGAAGAAAAATACAGCGGTCTTGCTCATATTGAAGATGTGCCTGGAGGCAATGGTTTAAAAGGACATAAACAGAATGGACAACAGTGGGTAGCTAAAGGTCGCGCTGATGCAGTAAGTCCGGCACTTAACACACAGCAAGGCAAGCCTCTATTAAAGGACATCAGTGAGCGTAAGGAGTCCCGCAAGACAATCATAGTCAATCTTCTTAAAAAAGGAGGGGATCTTACTGTAAAGGACTTTAGTAGGGTTATTCCGGACTGTAGTGAAAAGACAATCCAGCGGGAGCTGTTACAGTTGGTTCAGGATGGTGTCCTAAAGAAGCAAGGGGAGCGAAGGTGGAGCAAATATTCGCTATTAAAATAGTAAAAAAGCGAAGGAAATGTGTAGCTAAAAACATCGGCTACCTTTGTTAAATACAGAGTGATTTTTGTTGACTTTTTGTGTTTAAGCTGTAGTATTATGGTTGTGCTTAATTTAGCTGTAAAACCCTTACTTCTCAAGGCTTTTGAGTTGTTAAGGCTTTTATATTAAGTTATCCACAGTGAATTTTGCGGATTGCTCTTCAAGGTATATAATAGTAACCACGTTGGTATTTGTGCGTACTATAGTAAGTACTACAGATAGTAACAACACAGAAAGAGGTTATTTTATAAAGCCTTCGGTACGATACGAACTTTGAAAACTAAATAGGTATTTTTACAGAATTTCCTTGTCCCTAATCATTTCTGAGAACGGAAGAATATTCAGATCAACCTTCGTTAACTAATCCCTTTGCTTGTGTCGATTAATATGAGTAAAGGGAATAGTGTAAAAATTCAGAGCATTACTTCAATGAAACATGTGGAGTGATGTTTTGAAAGTTAGTTAATCAGTACAAAATAGTTTCATTCCAATTTACATTATTAATAATAAGGAAATGAAATTGTTTTATTTAGAAATAAAATTATAAATTATGAAGAAATATTTAATCGGAAGCGCAATAGTATTGAGCTTGGTGATTGGAGTTGGCGCACAGACAGCAAAGGCGCTTACTTCATTAGAAGCTGAAGCTATTATTAGCGCAGTAGGTTTAACTGGAAGTCAGGCTGATGCTATTCGAGCTCTTGTAACAGGGGGTTCAGTAACAACATCAGGAACAACAAGCTTTACACGTGACCTTACAGTAGGTTCATCAGGAAACGATGTTACAGCACTACAGACATGGTTAGAATCAAACGGATTCCTAACAATTCCAGCAGGAGTTGCTAAGGGATACTTCGGTACTCTTACAAAGAGCGCCGTAGCTGCATACCAGGCAAGCGCAGGACTTCCTTCTACAGGATTCTTCGGTCCAATGACACGAGCAAAGATTGGCGGAGGAGTTGTAGTAGGTGGTTCAACAGGAACAACAGGTGGAGCTTGCCCAGCAGGATTCACATGTACATCTAACGGATCAACTTCATCAGACGGTGATGAAGGTGAGCTTGTAGAAATTGACGAAACCTCATCTCTTTCAAGCGAAGAAGTAATGGAAGATGAAGAGGATGTTGAAGTTCTTGGCTTTGAATACGAAGCTGAGGATTCAGACATGACTATTGAACGAGTTGATGTGGACTTCACACACACAGGTTCTTCAGGTAGTGATAATCTAGACGACTACATTACAGAAGTTTCTATCTTCCACAACGGAAGCAAGGTTGCTTCAGCTGATGTTGACGAAGCAGACGAAGATGACGATGTATACTCATTCCGATTCTCAGGTCTTGATATCGTAACAAAGGATGGTGAGGCCGATGAGATTACTGTTGCAGTATCTGCAACAGGAAACATCGATGGAAGTGATAGAGGCCAAGCGTGGACAGTAGAAATTCCTGCAAACGGAATTCGAGCTACTGACGAAGCTGGACTCAGCGAAACATACGGTGACACGGATGAAATTGAGACAACTTTCACAGTTGAGACTCTTTCTTCAGCGGGCGATCTAGAGCTTAATGTTTCATTGTCAGATGAGGATTCAATTAACGAAAGTCATAACGTTGAGGTAAGCGATGATGGTGACACAAACGAGGTTGAAATCCTAGCATTTGAAATTGAGGCAGAAGGTTCAGATATGGTTATCGAAGATCTTCCAATCCTCCTTACAACTACAGGAGCAAATCTTAACCAGATCATCAATCGTCTAACCCTTACATGGGACGGAGGAGATGAAAGCGAAACAATCTCAACCACAACCACATCAGCAACAACAACATTCTCAGACCTTGGTATTGAAATTGAGGAAGGAGAGACAATGGAGTTCATTGTTAAGGTTGATGTAAATGAGGTTGATGGAACAAACTTTACTAATGGAGACAAGATCAAAGCAGAGTTGCGAGGTGCTTCAGAAGTTGACGCAATTGACGCAGAAGACCAGAACGGTGATTCTGTAGGGGACGATGATCTTACAGGTTCAGCACTTGGAGAAGACATTTCATTCTTCACAGAAGCGGTTACAGTTAAGCTTGTAGGTGAACCTACAGAAGATAGATCAAACACATCTGACTCAGATCTTAACTCAATCGGTACATACACAATTGTGTTTGAAGTTACAGCATTTGGTGAAGATGCTTACATTGATGAAGATTCAGGTACATCAACAGATGGTGTACAATGGTCTATCATTGGCGACACCTTCACGGGTAACGCAACATCAAACCTTGGATCAACAGCGGATCATGAGACAAACTCATTCCTAGTTGAAGAAGGTCAGACAGAAACATTCACACTCACAGTAGACCTATTCAATGCAGCAGGAACTGCAGGATACTACGGAGTGCAGATTGACGAAATCGGCTTCAATGACACAGA